>ENA-ORCZ01000587-ORCZ01000587.1-marine-metagenome-genome-assembly--contig:-NODE-587-length-13515-cov-2.520241_pt1 | contig 13515 bp, 14 predicted proteins | sample MGYA00237785_ERZ508519 | MGnify/ENA primary metagenome ERZ508519 (study PRJEB26189, sample SAMN06268790) | marine metagenome | isolation source: Bioluminescent Bay, La Paraguera, Puerto Rico | place...
GGTTCGAGCGCCCGGACGCCGAGCGCGAACGGCGCTGGGCGGCGGCCCTGGAACTGGGCTTTGAAGCCCGCGCCGAGAGCGAACCGACGCCGGTAACCCGGCTGGTGCGCCGGCGCCACCATGGCCCGTTGCGGGTACAGCGTCCCTTCTACCCGGAGGGCAAAACCGGCTGCTGCCATGTGTACCTGCTGCATCCGCCGGGCGGCTTGGTGAGCGGCGACGAACTGCGCATCGAAGCCTCTGTGGCCGAAGGTGGTCACGCGCTTCTGACCACCCCGGCCGCGGCGAAACTGTACAAGGCCGACAGCCATGGCGTGGCCTGGGGCCAGCACACCCGGTTGCAGGTAGCCAAAGACGCGATTCTGGAATACCTGCCCCAGGAAACCATCGCCTTCGACGGCTCCCGTGGTTTGCAAACCACCACCATTGAACTGGCAGCCGGCGCTCGCACCCTGGGCTGGGAAGTGCTTGCACTGGGCCGCCCGGCCAGCGACCTGCCGTTTGCCACCGGCGAACTGGAACAGCGTTTCCATTTAAGCCTGGACGGCCAGCCGCTGTGGCTGGAGCGCCAGTTGCTGGACCCGAAACACCGCCGGTTCAACGGTCCCTGGGGCCAGGGTGGCGCCACTGTACAGGCCACCCTCTGGGCGGTCGGGCTGGACGACGAAGCCGCCGCCATCGAATTGCTGAGAGCACAGTTACCAGACCACAACCGCTGGGCCGTCACCCGGCGCCGGGGCGTGCTGCTCCTGCGCTACCTGGGCACCGAACGCAACGAAGCATGGGCCCTGTGCGAACAGGCCTGGCACCTGCTGCGCCCCATGCTCGCCAGCGTACCGGCCCACACACCCAGAATCTGGCTTACCTGACGCATAAGAGACAACGGAGTCATCCATGGAACTCACCCCCAGAGACAAAGACAAGCTGCTGCTGTTCACCGCCGCCCTGCTGGCCGAACGCCGCAAAGCCAAAGGCCTGAAACTGAACTACCCCGAAGCGGTGGCCCTGATCAGCGCCGAAATCATGGAAGGCGCCCGCGAAGGCCGCACCGTGGCCGAACTGATGAGCGCCGGCACCGAAATCCTCACCCGCGAAGACGTGATGGACGGCGTGGCTGACATGGTGCACGAAGTCCAGGTGGAAGCCACCTTCCCGGACGGAACGAAACTCGTGACGGTCCACAATCCCATCGTCTAAGGAGCAGACACATGATCCCCGGTGAATACCAACTCAAAGACGGCGACATCGAACTCTGCGCCGGCCGCGAACGCATCCAGCTGGACGTCGGCAACACCGGCGACCGCCCGGTGCAGATCGGCTCCCACTACCACTTCGCCGAAGCCAACCCCGCCCTGGACTTCGACCGCGCCAAGGCCCGCGGCTATCGCCTGGATGTGGCCGCTGGCACCGCTATTCGCTTTGAACCCGGCCAGACCCGATCCGTGACGCTGATTCCGTTTGCCGGAACGCGCGAAATCTATGGCTTCCGGGCGGAAGTGATGGGCCCGTTGGAGGACACAAAATGAAAATCAGCAGACAAGCCTACGCCGACATGTATGGCCCGACCGTTGGGGATCGCGTCCGCCTGGGCGACACCGAGTTGTGGATTGAAGTGGAAGAAGACCACACCCACTACGGCGATGAAGTGAAATTCGGCGGTGGTAAAGTCATTCGCGACGGCATGGGCCAGAGCCAGCGCTGCGACGAGGCCGTGATGGACACCGTGATCACCAACGCCCTCATCCTCGACTGGTGGGGCATCGTCAAAGCCGATGTAGGCATCCAGAAAGGCCGCATCGCCGCCATTGGCAAAGCCGGCAACCCGGACACCCAGCCAGACGTGACCATCGTCATAGGCCCCGGCACCGAAATCATCGCCGGGGAAGGTAAAATCCTCACCGCTGGCGGCATCGACCCCCACATCCACTTTATCTGCCCCCAGCAGGTGGAAGAAGCCCTGATGAGCGGCGTGACCACCATGATCGGCGGCGGTACGGGTCCGGCCACCGGCACCAACGCCACCACGGTGACGCCCGGCCCCTGGCACATGGCGATGATGCTCAAGGCCGCCGACGCCTTCCCGATGAACATCGGTTTCACCGGCAAGGGCAACGCCTCGCTGCCCGAACCGCTGATCGAGCAGGTCAAGGCCGGTGCCATCGGCCTCAAGCTGCACGAGGACTGGGGCACCACCCCGGCGGCCATCGACAACTGCCTGTCGGTCGCCGACCAATACGACGTGCAGGTGGCGATTCATACCGACACGCTGAACGAATCCGGCTTCGTCGAGACCACCCTCGGCGCGTTCAAGGGCCGCACCATCCACACCTACCACACCGAAGGCGCCGGTGGCGGCCACGCGCCCGACATCATCAAGGCCTGCGGCTTCGCCAACGTGCTGCCCAGCTCCACTAATCCGACCCGGCCGTTTACCCGCAACACCATCGACGAGCACCTGGACATGCTCATGGTCTGCCACCACCTCGACCCGAGCATCGCCGAGGACGTGGCCTTCGCCGAGAGCCGCATCCGCCGCGAGACCATCGCCGCCGAAGACATCCTGCATGATCTCGGCGCGTTCTCCATGATCAGCTCCGACAGCCAGGCCATGGGCCGCGTCGGTGAGGTGATCACCCGCACCTGGCAGACCGCCGACAAGATGAAGAAGCAGCGTGGCGCCCTGCCCGGCGACGGCGCGGGCAACGACAACTTCCGCGCCAAGCGCTACATCGCCAAGTACACCATCAACCCGGCAATCACCCACGGCGTCAGCCACGAGGTGGGCTCGATCGAAGTGGGCAAGTGGGCCGACCTGGTGCTCTGGCGCCCGGCCTTCTTCGGCGTGAAGCCGAGCCTGATCCTCAAGGGCGGCGCCATTGCCGCGAGCCTGATGGGCGACGCCAATGCGTCGATCCCGACACCGCAACCGGTGCACTACCGGCCGATGTTCGCCAGTTACGGCGGTTCGCTGCACGCGTCGAGCTTCACCTTCATCAGCCAGGCCGCGTTCAAGGCCGGCGTACCCGAGCAGTTGGGGCTGAAGAAGAAGATTGGCGTGGTGAAGGGCTGTCGTCAGGTGCAGAAAAAGGACCTGATCCACAACGACTACACACCGGACATCCAGGTCGACCCGCAGAACTACCAGGTGCGCGCCGATGGCCAGCTGCTCTGGTGCGAGCCGGCCGAGGTGCTGCCGATGGCGCAGCGGTACTTTCTGTTCTGATCAGTCTGTTCTGATCGACCGCTTCTGATCGGCAGCGCACCGGGGCTGGAGGGCCGATTGCCTTCGACCCGGCGCGCGTTTTGACCATCACCGCAAGATCGATGCTCGCGCTGCACTTCGTCGGTTCGCGAGTGAATCAACCGTTCGATGGATTGGGAAAGTCAGGCATGCAATTACCGTCTGACAACCCAAGCGCAACGCTCTACCCAAGGATGCATGGATGCGCAGCGACCACCGGCCACCGTGGCTGGCGGAGGCATTGCCGGCGTCGCGTTCGGGGAAAGCGGGCGATTTCGGGTAACCGCGTCAGCTGAAAAACCAGCGGCGCGATTGACTGAATCCTACGGAGAAACAATCGATGTTCAAAATCAACGCGCTTTTCGCTGCTGTCCTCGCCGTCTCTGCCACCCAGGCTTTTGCGGCCAGCAGTGAAGCGGTTATCGAACAAAACGGTGTTGACCAGATCGCCGATGTCTATCAGGAAGGCGTCGGCCAGGCTTCGTACATTTATCAGACCGGCGCTTCGCAGCAGAACAGCGCCACGACCACCCAACTCGGCCAGGACAACTTTTCCGAGGTGACTCAGCAGGGTGCCTTGCACCAGGCCGATGTGATTCAAACCGGCGTCGAGGGCGAGGTGTTCATCAGCCAGTACGACCGGGACAACAGCACGATCGTCGAGCAGGCGGGCTTCGCCAACAGCGCCGACGTGATCCAGGATGGCGTGAGCAACGATGTGGTGCTGATCCAGGACCGCGCGTACAACAGCACCATTGTCGATCAGTTCGGTGAAGACAACGAAGCGCTGATCTCCCAGAGCGGCCAGGAAGGCATCGTCGATCTCATCCAGACCGGCAACATGAACGTGGCCGATATCGATCAGGCTGGAATCGGCAACTCCGTCGACCTGGAACAGCAGGGCGACGGCAACCTCGCGCTGGTCGATCAATTCGGCGATTCCAGCCAGGCCATGCTGCTGCAGAGCGGCACCGACAACTTCGCGACCGTGACCCAGGCAGGCTTTGCCGACTACGCCAGCATCAGCCAGACCGGCAGCAACAACACCGCGATCGTTACCCAGCAGTAATCGCGTCCATCGGCCGATTCGGTCGGAAAGCCAGGCCCTCACGCAGGGCCTGGCTTTTTTATGCGCCATCGGAAAGCACCCTGCTGGTGCATTGCACGCACCTAAGGCTCTCGAGCGGCGCACCCGTAGACAGGCCGCTGCACTCACCCCCGGATAAATCCGCATCAGTTTCTGTATACAAAAAGCCCAGGCGAACTGTCTGGGAGCGCCTAGAATCCAGGGGTTGGCGAAGTGGCGCGCTACGCCACGGCCGATTTATTCGCGAGCTCTGCCTTACGCGGAACAAGAACTGCATACAAAAACTCCACAGTCTTGCTCAGAGCGCCCTCCCATGAACCATGACGACTTCCAGATCAAACAGATCGATCCCAGCCTGTACAACGCCGATCTCGCACCACTCGCCCCGCCTGAGCGCAAATGGGGCTGGTTCGAGATCTTCAACGTGTGGTCCAACGATATCCAGAGCCTGTTCGGTTATACCCTCGCCGCCACGCTGTTCATCAGTTACGGCCTCAATGGGTGGGCGGTGCTGGCGGGCATCGTGCTGGCCGGCTTCATCGTCATGGGCCTGGTGCAGCTCACCGGTAAGCCCAGCGTGAAGTACGGCATCCCGTTCCCGGTGATGGCGCGGGCGAGCATGGGTGTGCGCGGCGCGAACTTCCCGGCAGTGGTACGCGGCATCGTCGCCATCTTCTGGTACGGCGTGCAGACCTATTTCGCCTCGACCGCGGTGGCCCTGCTGCTGCGGACATTGATCGGCAGCGAGCCAGAGGCGGCCACGCTGCTCGGCCTGACGGCCATCGACTGGGCCGCCTACGTGATCGTCTGCGTGTTCCAAGTGGCGCTGTTCGTGCGTGGCGTCGACTGGGTAACGCGCTTTCTCAACTGGGCCGGGCCTCTGGTGTACCTGGTGATGATCGTGCTGATGATCGCCATCTGGTATCAGGCCGGCCCGAGCCTGCTCGGCGCCCTCGGCGACATCTTCAGCGGCAGCGGAGAGCAAGCCGGCGGACCGATCGCCGCGTTCGCCGCGGTGGTCGGCACCATGGTCGCCTACTTCGCCGCCGTGGTGATCAACTACGGCGACTTCGCCCGTTTCGTGAAGAGCGAACGGCAGATGCGCATCGGCAACTTCCTCGGTCTGCCGGTGAGCCTGGCGATCTTCTCGCTGATCGCGCTGGTGATCACCGCCGGGACCGTGGTGGTGTTCGGCGAAACGCTGACCAACCCCACCGACATCGTCGCGCGCATCGACAACGTGACCCTGACAGTGGTGGCCGCCATCACCTTCTTTGCCGCCACGGTCGGCATCAACCTGGTCGCCAACTTCATCCCGCCGGCCTACGACATCGCCAACCTGGCGCCAGCCAAGATCAGCGCCCGTACCGGCGGCTTCATCACCGCAGGCATTGCCTTCTTCATCGGCGCGCTATGGGTGGCCTTCATCAGCGAAGTGGGCATCGCCGCGTTCGTCGACACCCTGGGCGCGGTGCTGGCACCCCTGTATGGCATCATCGTCGCCGACTATTACCTGGTTCGCCGTCAACATCTGGACCTGCAGCAGCTGTTCTCCACCGAGCGCAGTGGGATCTACCACTTCAATGCCGGCTGGAACCGCAAGGCGATGATCGCTTTTGGCGTCAGCGCGGTGTTTTCGGTGGCCTCGGTGTGGGTGCCGGGCCTGGAGAGCCTGTCCGGCTTCGCCTGGTTACTGGGCGCGCTGTTCGGCGGGGTGCTGCACTACGCGCTGATGCGTAACCAGTCGCTGCTCGCCGGCGCGGCCCAACCCGCTCCGCTCGGCTGACCGCAGCCTGCAGAAGAGGTCGGCCATGTTAAAGTGGCCGGCCTTTTTTTCGCCGCTCAGGGCCTGCAGATGGTGCGATCCATCCTCGACGACCTGCTCACCGTCCAGCGCATCAGCGCCGTACCGGCCATCCTGCAGGTGGTCAGCGAAACCACCGGCCTGCGCTTCGCTGCGGTCGCCCGCGTCACCGAGTCGAACTGGACCGCCTGCGCCGTGCTCGATCGCATCGAGTTCGGCCTGAAGGTCGGCGGCGAGCTGGACATCACGACCACGCTGTGCAGCGAGATCCACGCCTCCCACCAGCCAATCATCATCAGCCAGGTCAGTGCCGACCTCGATTACTGCAACCACCACACACCGCAGATGTATGGCTTCGAAAGCTATATCTCGGTGCCGGTGCTGCGCGCCGACGGCAGCTTCTTCGGCACCCTCTGCGCACTAGATCCGGAGCCCCGCGACCTCTCCAGCCCGGCGACGCGGGCGATGTTCGAATCCTTCGCCCGCCTGCTGACCCTGCAGATCGATGCCGAAGAGCAACAGCAGGCTACGCGTGCGGCGCTGGCTGACGAGCGCATCACAGGCTATCAGCGTGAGCAGTTCATCGCCTTGCTCGGCCACGACCTGCGCACCCCGCTCGCCTCCATCCAGGCGGCCAGCGACCTGTTGATCCGCCGTTCTACCGAACGCGGCACGCAACAGCTTGCAGAACACGTGCGTACCTCCAGCCAGCGCGCTTCGCGCTTGGTCGATGACCTGATGGATTTCGCCCGCGGCCAGCTGGGCAATGGCATACCGCTGAACTGGATGGCCTCGGCCAACCTGCACCTTGTTCTTTCGCAGGTGGTCAATGAGTTGCGTACCGCCCATCCACGCCGTGTGCTGCTCGAACAGCTGCCGGAGCTGCCGGTGTTCGAGTGCGACCCGGACCGGATCGCCCAGCTGCTGGCCAACCTGGTCACCAATGCCCTGCATCATGGCGCCAGCACCGGTCCGGTGATCGTGCAGGCCGAGGTGGTCGACGAGCATTTCCAGCTGGCGGTGCACAATCGCGGCACGCCGATCCCGGCGCAACGGCTGGAACAACTGTTCCATGCCTATTCCCAGGAAGACGACACCTCGCGCAACGGGCTTGGACTGGGGCTGTTCATCGTCGACCAAGTGGCCAAAGCCCATGGCGGCGGCATGCAGGTGACCTCCAGCGCCGAGGCCGGTACCACCTTCACCTTCCGCATGCCGCTGCAGCGCGCCTGATCAGCGCAGCTGGCTGTCCTTGCTGCCACGGCGGTTGTAGCCGCTGAACCTGGCGTCTTCCTTGTCCTGCTCGGCCTGGCACTTGATGCACAGGCGAACGCCCGGCACCGCCTGGCGCCGTGCTTCGGGAATGGCCGCGCCGCACTCCTCGCAATGCTTGAGGCTCTCGCCGCGGGCGAGCTTGCTGCGGGCACGCTGCACCGCGTCTTCGACCGTACTGTCGATCTGCTCCTGGACGGCACCGTCACCTGCCCAACCTGTCGCCATGCTCCACCTCCCGCATCGGCTCGATGCTGTTCTGCGTTGGAGTCGCTGCGCCGCCGGATGCTCACCCCGGGTGGTACCGCCCATCGAATGACGCCGGGCAATCGACGGATGGCGCAACCCGAGCGGCACAGTCACCTATCCTGCCCCGGTTCACGCCGACGGCTTTAGTGCCTCGGGCATTTGCGAACCGGCAGGGCAGCCAGCATGAAGCGCATCTTACCGATCATAACCAGCCTGCTCTTGGCGGCGGGCTGCGCCAGCGAACCACAGGTGCTGGAACGCGATCTGGGCACCTTCGATCTCAAGCTGGGCACCGAGCCCGCCCGCAGCATGGCTCAGGGGCTGGTGCAACCGAGTACCGGCAATGCATTCCATGGCGGGCTCGATCTCACCCATGCCAGCGGGCTGTATGTCGGGCAGTGGTCCCCCAGCGTCGGCCTGGTCGAGGGAAGGCAGCTCGAGGTGAACTCCTATCTCGGCTACGCACAGCAGAACGATCACGACCAACTCGGCTACGAGATCGGCCTGATGCGCTACAGCTTTCCGGAACTGCCCGAATGGGATCGACACGAATACTACGGTGGCCTGACGCTGGGCGATCGCCGCCTCGGTGCGGCGCTTAACAGTGCCGCCGGGCGCACCGACAGCACGTTCTATCTGGACCTGGGCACGGTGACGCCATTCGCCGTCGGCGTCCGCGTGAAGTACTCGAGCCACGCGCTGGCCACACCGCATTATCTCGACGGTGGCGGCAGCGTGGACATGTTCAGCGACTGGTCACTCGACCTCTCGCGGCCCTGGCTGGGCCTGCAACTGAACCTGTCCTACAGCGACTCCAGCCTGAGCGGCCAGGCCTGCAGCGCCTACTCGGGACAGAACCCGCGTTGCGACGGCCTGCTGACCTTCCGCGCCGAGCGGCAGCTGTTCTGAGCGCGGCTCATTCCTTGACCTGCATGTACTCCTCGGCCCAGACGACGTATTCATCGGCCGTGGAGTATTTGACCGACAGCTGCGAAGCGTTCAGGTCCAGCGCATCGACCTGGCGTTGTTCGCGCAGGCAGTCGTAGGTCGCCTTGATCGCCGCGAAGTAGGCCGCGTGACCGTTGACCACGATGCGCACGCCGAGCGCCGCCAGCCGCGCGTTGTCGCGCAGGCTGGGGTTGCCGTAGGTGACCAGCATCAGCGGCTTGCTCAGCTGGCTGGCGATGCTTTCCAGGTGATCGAAATCCTCGATGCCGACCAGGCAGATGGCATCGGCACCGGCCTTTTCGTAGGCCTGGGCGCGGGCGATGACTTCCTCGAAGCCGATCACGCCGGCATTGGTGCGACCGATGATGGCCATTTCCGGATCGACCCGCGCCTCCAACGCCGCGCGTATCTTGCCGACCGCCTCGAACATGCCGATGAGGTCGGTGGAGCGGCGACCGAATTTCGGCGGCAGCAGGGTGTCCTCGATGGTCAGCGCGGAAATCCCGGCGCGCTCCAGTTCGGAAACGGTGCGCATCACGTTCAGCGCATTGCCGTAACCGTGGTCGGCATCGGCCAGCACCGGCAACTGGGCAACGCGGCAGATGCGCGTGGCCTGCTCGACGAACTCGCTCAAGGTGATGAGGTTGAAGTCCGGCGCGGCCAGCACCTGCAGAGAGGCCACCGAGCCACCGAGAATGCCGACCTCGAAACCGAGATCGGCGGCGATGCGTGCCGACATCGGGTCGAACACCGACGCCGTGTGGAAGCAGCGGTCGGCGTTGAGCAGCTCGCGGAAGTTGCGGCGCAGGTCATGATGAGAGAGTCGCGGCATATAGGCTCCGTTTGTTGTATGCGTTGCACGCAAGGGTCGAATCACCCTGTCTGTTCATTTCAATATCGATGCTGAGAAGCTGTTCGGCCATCCGAATGGCACATCTGCCGTTTATCCGCCGGCTGCGGGCTGGCGGCGCTGCACATAGGCCATGCACAACCCGCTGGCGATGATCACGCCCATGCCGATCAGGGCGCCGGCATCCGGTGCGTGATCGAAGGCGAGGTAACCCACCACCCCGGCGAAGACGATCTGGCTGTAGGTGAACGGCGCCAGTGTCGCCGCGCTGGCGAAGCGGAAGGCGTTGGTCAGCAGCAGATGGCCGAGCATGGCCATGCCACCGAGGGCGCCCATCAGCAGCGCGTCGTGCAGCGTTGGCGTGCGCCAGTTGAAGACCACCAGCACGCTCAGGGTCACGCAACCGACCAGGCTGGTCAGGTAGTTGCTGGTCACCGGGTGATCGGTGCCGGCCAGACGCCGGGTCACCAGCTGATACACGGTGAACGACAGCGCCGCGCCGAAGGGCAACAGCACCGCCGGGGTGAACAGCGCCGAACCAGGGCGCACGATGATCACCACCCCGAGCAGACCGAAGGCCACGGCCAGCCACTGGCTGCGACTGACCCGCTCGCCCAGCAGCGCCGAGGCGATGGTTACCAGCACCGGGGTCAGAAAGATCACCGCGGTAGCTTCGGCCAGCGGGATGAAATGCAGGCCGTTGATGAACAGCAGGCTGACGCTGACCAGGCTCAGCCCGCGCAGCAGCTGTGGCCACGGGCGCAGGGTGCGAAACACGCGCTGGCCCATGCGCGGCACGAACAGCGCGGTCATCAGCACCGTCTGCGCGACATAACGAGCCCAGATGACCAGAAACACCGGGTAGATTTCCGAGAGGTGTTTGGCCAGCCCGTCATGGCTGGCCAGCAACAGACCCGACAGCAATATCAGCAAGACGCCGTAGAGCGGGTGGTGGTGATCGTTCAACGCAGCCCTCAGCCACTTGTTAGCAGGCTAACCATTATGCCTGGCATATTGTCGCACCGCTGCACCAATCAGCTGAAACCTTTCACTTGAGCCTGGACGCGGCGCGACTGTCCGGCTGTGGGTGGCAGCGGAGCTGCGGATGCGCCGCCCGGCGGCAAGCGGAGCGCCGGCATTTCGCGTATGATCGCCGGCTTTTTGCCGAGCCGCGCGGCGTTTCGCGGCGTTCGAGTGTAGTCGTGATGTTCCAGTTGAGAGCGATGCAGGAACGCGATATTCCTGCCGTCCTGGCGATCCAGGAAGAATCCTATGCCGCCGAGGTCCTGGAAGACGAGGCGGTGATCCGTTCACGTCTGGCGGCGTTTCCACAGCTGGCGTGGGTGGCCGAGGATGACGAGGGCGTATGCGCCTACCTGTTCGCCTACCACTCGCGCCTGGGCAAAGTGACCCCGCTGGACGGGGAGTTCTGCACCGACGGCGAAGCCGATTGCCTCTACCTGCATGACCTAGCCGTGGCCGGCCGGGCCGCAGGCCGCGGCATCGGCCCGGCACTGGTGCGGCACAACCTGCAACAGGCCGGCACCGCACAGCTGCGCTATTCGGCACTGGTGTCGGTGCAGGATTCCACCGGCTTCTGGTCGCGCCTGGGCTACGAAGCCCACGACGAACTCGACCCGCCGCAGGCCGGCAACCTGGCCAGTTACCAGATCCCGGCGGTGTATATGGTGCGCGATCTGCACCAGTAAGGCGCACGCACCAGACCCGCCCCCGACACGCGCACCGTGAAGGTGCGCCAAAAGCCCCATTATCAGGCACGCAGGCCCGACAGCCGCCGTGATCGCGATACATGGGGCCGGTTGGCAAGCCACTTGCTCTTGTTCCGGAAACGATCCGACCGGAACTCTGCACATGCTGGTGATTCGCCAACGCATCGACGCCCGCCCCGAGTGGCAAGCCGAACTCGAACTGACCTACGACGCGCGCAGCAAGAGTCGCCTGCGCTGCTTCAGTACCAGCGGCGAGGATGTCGGGCTGTTTCTCGAACGCGGCCAGTCGCCGCTGCACGACGGCGAATGCCTGCTCGCCGGTGATGGCCGTGTCGTGCGCGTGCGTGCTCGGCCCGAACAACTGCTGCACGTCACCTGCACCAGCGCCTTCGAGCTGACCCGCGCGGCCTATCACCTGGGCAACCGTCATGTCGCCCTGCAAGTCGGCGATGGCTGGCTGCGCCTGCTCGACGACTACGTGCTCAAGGACATGCTGTTGCAGCTGGGCGCCGAGGTCGAACACATCGAGGCGCCCTTCCAGCCGGAACACGGCGCCTACGGTGGCGGCCATCACCATTCCCACGCCGGCGAAGCGGAGTTCAGCTACGCACCGCGACTGCACCAGTTCGGCGTGCGCCCGTGAACGCGACCGCTGCTCCCGGCCCGGCCTGGGCGCTGCTCCGCCTGGCCAGCCCGCAGCTGCCGATCGGCGGCTACAGCTATTCCCAGGGGCTGGAGATGGCGGTGGAGAACGGCCAGGTGAACGATCCGGACAGCGCGCGGCGTTGGCTGGAGGATCAACTGCTGCTCAACCTCGCGCGCTTCGAGGCGCCGCTGCTGCTCGCGCATTGCGAAGCGGCGGCACAGGACGACTGGCCGCGCCTGTTACATCTGGCTGCCGAACACCGCGCCAGCCGCGAAACCCGCGAGCTGCAGCTGGAAAGCCGGCAGATGGGCTATTCCCTCGCGCAGCTGCTCGACGGCCTGCCAGAACTCGACCAGCCGGCCCGCGATTGCCTCGCGGCCACCGACGAGCCCGGCCTGGCACTGGCCTGGTCGCTGGCCGCCCGCGCCTGGCGGATCGACCCCGCCGATGCCCTCGCCGCCTGGCTGTGGGGCTGGCTGGAAAATCAGCTGGCGGTGCTGATGAAGACCCTGCCGCTGGGGCAGCAGGCGGCGCAGCGGTTGACCTCGCAGTTGTTGCCGGTCCTGAGCCAGACGCAACGGGAGGCCAGTCAGCTGCCGGAGCGGGAATGGGGCAGTGCGCCGTTTGGGCTGGTGCTGACCAGCATGGCGCATGAGCGGCAGTACAGTCGGTTGTTTAGGTCATGAGAGAACTGGCGCGAGCCCCGTGCTACGGGCGCAGCTGCACAGGAGCAGGCCGAGGCGGTGCACAGGTGGTGGCGGGAGCAGCTTCCCTCGACGGCGCGGCGTCGTTATGGGCACTGACCTTAGGTTTCGCCCTGTTGGGCGACTCACTTTTTTCAGTCGCGAAAAAAGTAAGCAAAAACGCTTGCCCCTGCATTCGGCCCTTCGCTTCGCGAAGGGTTCGTTCTCTCCGCCGCCGCTCCGAGGGTCGCCGTACAAGGGCCATCCATGGCCCTTTACGGCTCTTGCGGCATCCATGCCGCTCGCCCCTCTCCACAACGACTCCGTTCACCCTCCTGAAGGGGCAATTGATGTCGCCTGATCGTCCGTATAAGAAAAAACAAGCTGAGGGTAACGCCAGCGACCTACAGACAGCCCTGCCGCTATCTCTCGCCCGCGATGTAGGGTGGAAAACTGCGCAGCATTTTCCACCGCAGGCTACAAGCACGCTCTCGCCGAGCCATGGCGTATTACTTTTCAAACCGGTGGGTAAGCTTCGCGTTACCCACCCTACGGACCCGTTTAGAAACTTCCAACCGGCTCGGACCACATCCCCCGGAGTAATGCCGGAGGGAGGGGAGTTTTGCGCAGCAAACCGGGGACGCCCAGTCCGGATGTCGGGGTCGCCTTCTCTTTGGTTACTTTCTCTTGGCGAGACAAGAGAAAGTGACGCGCCGTGCAAGGCGCAACCAGTAGTCCCAGCCGAGGAAAGCGCGGCGCCTGACAACACTGCGTACGCCACCATCGATCACCCAACGATTTCTATCCCCCCCTGCCCCAATCGGCAGCGGCACGCCCTTCGCATCAACCCCGAGGCACCCACACTGCCTTCCAGAGGAGAACTCCCATGAACACCCAACCCCTGCGCGTCGGCATTGGCGGGCCGGTCGGCTCCGGCAAGACCGCCCTGACCCTCGCCCTGTGCCAGGCCCTGCGCGACCGCTACAACCTCGCCGTGGTGACCAA
>ENA-ORCZ01000592-ORCZ01000592.1-marine-metagenome-genome-assembly--contig:-NODE-592-length-13435-cov-4.202426_pt1 | contig 13435 bp, 13 predicted proteins | sample MGYA00237785_ERZ508519 | MGnify/ENA primary metagenome ERZ508519 (study PRJEB26189, sample SAMN06268790) | marine metagenome | isolation source: Bioluminescent Bay, La Paraguera, Puerto Rico | place...
TGCGGCTCCGGACTTTATTGACCTTGAAACCGATACCCAAGCTCTCCCTCGACCTCCCGGCCAAGCGCAGCGCGCGCCGGGGCAGGGGAGACACCATGCTTTTCAGGTGGCAAGCGATCTTATCGAGCATCCGGGCACCCCGGCCCCGGATCTTCGCTTCGCTGCGTCCGGGGTGACGACGAAGGGGAATGGGCAATGGGAGGAGGGGTTTGGTCCTGGCGTTCATGCTCATACGACCCGCCTAGTAATAGAAATACCGGGTGAAGTGGAAGAACAGCGGCGCCGTGAAGGTGAGGCTGTCGATGCGGTCGAGGATGCCGCCGTGGCCCGGGATCAGGCTGCCGGTATCCTTGACGCCAAGATCGCGCTTCAGCGCCGAAACGGTGACATCGCCGACAAAGCCCGCGACCGGGATCAGCAGGCCGGCGGCCGCCGCATGGGCCAGGTCGAAGGGCGTCACCAGCGGCGCCGTGACGATGGCCAGCACGAAGGTGGTGCCGACCCCGCCGAGAAAACCCTCCCAGGTCTTGTTCGGACTGACGCCGGGAATGATCTTGCGGCGGCCGAAGAGTTTGCCCCACGTGTATTGGGCGACGTCGTTGAACTGGGTCAGGAAGATCAGGTACAGCAGCAGCCCCGGCCCGCCGGCGCTGCTCCCTGCCGTCGGAGGCATGATCAAGAGGAAGGCCGCGTGGCTGATCGAGAAGACACACAGCATCAGTCCCCAGTTGAGCGTGCCGACTGACTTCAGAAAGCCTTCCGTTTTCTGGGTCATCAGGCTGGCGAAGGGCAGGAACAGGAACATGTAGACCGGAATGAAAACCGCGAACATGCCGTAATATTCGTCGTAGACCCAGAAATACTGGACCGGGATCGACAGATACGCCCAGAACAGCACGCGCCGGTCGGCCCGCCGCGTCGGGATCATCGAGAAATATTCTTTCAGCGCCAGGAAGCTGATCAGGGCGAAGACGATGATCGAAACCGTGTTGCTGACCAGGAAAGAGACGGTGAAAATCGCGACCATGACCCACCAGCTGACCGTGCGCTGGACGAGTTCGGACATGTTCCCGGGCGAGTGTTTCGAGATCGCATAGACGATGATGCTGGCTATGCCGAGAATGCTCCAGATGCCGATCAGGGCCCAATGAATGGCGTGGAGGGTCATGCGGATTGCTTCTCATTGATGGCCGCCCGGGCGCGATTGACGATGGTGAGGGCCGAAAGCGCAAGCCCGGCCCCGAACAGGATCTGGTAGAACAGCGGCGCGGTCAGGCCGAGCGCCATCAGGAAGCCGCAGATGCCGAAGAGGGCGGCCCGGTCGCTCTTGCCGAAGGGGCCGTCATAACGGCGGCTGGCGCCGATCTGGACACCGATGACGCCGGTCATCTCGCCGATAATCGCCAGTACGACCAGGCCGACGACCAACTGTCCGTCAACGAATGGAAGCAGCGCGAAGGGCAGGTAGAGCGCGGCATCGGAAAGAACGTCGCCGAGCTCGTTGAGCACCGCGCCAAGATCCGATTTCTGATCGTGTTCGCGCGCAAGCATGCCGTCGATGGCATTCAGCCCCATCCGGACGAACAGGACGGCTGGCAACAGGATCAATGGCAGGAAGGCGCCCGGGAACACCCAGAGCAGAAGACCTTCCACAACGGAGAGGCCGAGCGCGGCGAGGGTTACCTGGTTGGCGGTGACGCCCCTGGCGGCAAGATCCTTGCAGATTGGACGAAGCAAGTCCTGAAACCGGGACTTAAGCTTGTAAATGGTTGGCATTCCTGAAACTTCCCCCGAAGAATCCGGGAAAGATATAGGGTTTGCGCACAAGGTGCACGCCGGTTTTTTCGAGGTCTGCTGCCAATCCCTGACAGGTCAGCGCTTCAAGAGATCTGTCAGATGATCCGTCACGCTGTGCGGTTCTTCCAGCGGCGTCAGGTGGCCGCAGTGTTCAAGGATCACCAACTCCGAGCGGGGGATAAGGCTTGCCATCTCGCGGTGGAGGTCCGGCGGGGTCAGGGCGTCGAAGCGGCCGCAGAGGACGAGGGCGGGGCAGGTTGTTTCGGCAAGGGGGGCGCGGCTGTCGGGACGGGCAAGGCGGGTCTGACGGATGAAGACCTCGGGGCCGAGACGCTCGGTCATGGCGCGCACGCGGCCGATCATGTCCTCATCCGACTGATTTTCCGGCGCCAGGTAGGATTTTGCGAGCTTGCGGCCGAAGCCGTGGAAGCGGCCGGGTTTTGCTGCCTGGGCGATGAGCTGCTCGCGCTCGGCTGCCCTTTCGGGCGTATCCGGCAGCATGGTGGTGTCGAGAAGCGCCAGATGCGTCACCCGCCCGGGTGCGCGGCGCATGACTTCCTGCGCGACGATGCCGCCCAGGGAAAAGCCGGCAAGCGCAAACCTGTCTTCGCTTGTTGCCAACACCATTTCTGCCAGCGCGGCCAGGGTCTCGCCCCTGGTGATGTCGGCGACGCGCGGGCGGGCGATGCCGGCGAGGCCGGAAATCTGATCGCGCCACAGATCGGCATCGTTGAGAAGGCCCGGGATCAGCACGATCTGCGGCAGGCTCATGCGCTTTGCTCCGCCGCGGCCAGAATGGACCTAGCGCGGATGCGGACGGGTTCGTCGACCATGACCCCGTCCACGGCAACCGCTCCGTCACCGCTGCCAAGCACGCGCCTCGCCCAGGCAATGTCGGCCTCGCCCGGTGCGAAGGCGCGCCTGACCTCCGTGACCTGTTTCGGATGAATGCAGAGCTTGCCCGTCATGCCGAGGTCCTTGGCATGGCATGCATCTTCGAAGGTGAGAGTGGGATTGTTGAGTTCTGCGGTCACGCCGTCGATGGGCGCGGCGATGCCGGCAAGTCGTGAGGCCAGCACCAGTTCCGAGCGGACAGGCAACAGGACCTCGCGTTTGTGGGCGCAGCCGAGATCGGCGCAATAGTCGATCGAGCCGAAGGCAAGGCGGGCTACGCCATCAAGAGCGGCGATGTCGCGGGCATTGGCAAGGCCCTTTGCACTCTCGATCAGGGCAATCACCGGTACGCGGCTTCCGAGCGCCTGCCAGAGCCTCGAGATGGCAACCGCGTCTTCCGCTTTCGGCAGCATGACGGCAGCAGGCAACAGGGTGCGCAGGGCCGCGACATCGGCCTCGTGCCATGCCGTGCCGGCTGCATTGAGGCGGACGATCAGCGGTTTGCCGGTAAAGCTCGCACTGAGATTGGTGCGGGCGCTGTCCTTTTCGCTGTCGGGTACGGCGTCCTCCAGATCGAGGATAATCGCGTCGGCATCGGTCCCGGCTGCCTTTTCGAAACGGTCAGGACGGTTCGCCGGCACGAAGAGCGGGGCTCGGATGGAGATTACCATGAAGCGGTCGCCTCCATGGCGGCAGGACCGCCGAGCTGTGCGGTCCAGAGCTTCATCGTTTCTCCTTCCGGTAACGCGTTGATCGTGAAATCGGCAGTGTCGAAGATCGTCGCCGGACTGCGGAAGCGGAACTGTGTCGGATTTTTGCCCCACAGATCGGCGGCAAACTGGCAGAGCAGCGTTGCCTGCAGGGGGCCGTGCACGATCAGGCCGGGATAATTCTCGACGTCGCGGACATAGTCCTTGTCATAGTGGATGCGGTGGCCGTTGAAGGTCATGGCCGAATATCGGAAGAGGTAGGGGGCCGTGGCCGTGATCTGACGGCTGTGAATGCCTTCCGGAGCGGGCTCGGGTTCGCTCTTTGCAGCAATCCGGCCCATTGCCTCCCGGTAAACGATGTCCTGGCGCTCGGTGAGGACCGGGGTGCCGTTCGCCGACACCTCGTGAAGGACGGTCACAAAACAGAGCGGACCTGTGCGGCCCTGTTTCAGGACGACGTCCTGAACGCGCGACAGCCTGGTCACCTCGTCGCCGACGCGGATATCGCCGTGAAACGTGAATTCGCCGCCCGCCCACATGCGCCGGGGCAGAGGTACAGGCGGCAGAAAACCGCCGCGGGCGGCATGGCCGTCCGGTCCGAGACTGCAGGTCGGTACGGCCGGCTGGGCAAGACAGAAATGGATCAGGAGCGGGGCAAGATCACCCGGTGCTTCGCCTGAACTGCGGTCAAAGGTGGCATTGAACTGGCGTACGAGCGCAGGGGCAAGGATCTCGGTGGCGCTGTCCGTCCGCCCGATCCAGCCGCGCAGGTGGTCGATATCAAGATCCATCGTCATGCCTCCAGGGGCTTCAGGGCCGGGATCGGACCGTAGGTCCGGGCTTCGCCGGCAAAGATCGCCGCAGGGGCGGGGAAGGAGACGTGGCCATTGGGGCTCTCGACCGTGATGCGGCGCAGATGCGGATGTTTAGACAGGCCTTCCATGTCGTTGACCGAGGCAAGCGCGATGCCGGCTCTGGTGAGCAGGTCGATGGCTGTCGCGGCATCGTATCGGGCAAATGCCTCTGCCACTGTGCCATCGGTTTCGTCCCGGTTGTTGACCCGCGCCACATTGGTGGCAAAGCGTGGATCGGTGCCCAGCTCCGGCTGGCCGATGAAATCGGCACAGAGCGTGCGCCATTCCCGGTCGCTTTGAATGGCGATGAGCACCGGTGGGCCACTCTTTGGCTGGAAGACACCATAGGGGGCAATCGAGGGATGGGCGAGACCGATCCGTTTCGGGCTCTTTCCGCCTTCGTGATTGAGCAGCGGCACGGTCAGCCAGTCCGCAAGGACGTCGAACATGGAAACGGAAATGCGGGCGCCCCGGCCGGTGATGCCACGCTGGATGAGTGCTTCAAGGATGGCGGAATAGGCAGTGGCGCCGGTGGCGATATCGACAATGGAAATGCCGACCCGGGCCGGCTCGCCCGGGCCGCCGGTGAGGGAGCATAGGCCGGTCTCGGCCTGGATCAGGAGGTCATAGGCCTTCCGGTCGGCCATCGGACCCGTCTCGCCGAAGCCGCTGATCGAGCAGGTGATGAGGCGCGGGTAATCCCTTGCCAGTTGTTCAGGATCGAAGCCGAGACGGGCGAGGGCGCCGGGCTTGAGGTTCTGGATCAGGACATCGGCCTTGGAAATGAGGTCGCCGAGGATTGCCTTGCCCTTGTCGGTGCCGAGGTCCAGCGTGAGGCTCTCCTTGCCGCGATTCAGCCAGACGAAATAGCTCGACTGGCCCCTGGCGACGTCGTCGTAGCCGCGGGCGAAATCGCCTTCGGGCCGTTCGATCTTGGTGACATGGGCACCGGCATCGGCGAGCCTGGACGTTGCGTAGGGGGCTGCGACCGCCTGTTCGATGGCGACGACTTCAAGACCTTCGAGCGGCAGTGTCATCAGAACGACCTCGGCAGGCCGAGGACGTGCTCGGCAACGTAGGAGAGGATCAAGTTGGTGGAGATGGGCGCAACCTGGTAAAGCCGTGTCTCGCGGAACTTGCGCTCCACGTCGTATTCCGAGGCAAAGCCGAAACCGCCGTGGAACTGGATGCAGGCATTGGCCGCTTCCCAGCTGGCCTTGGCCGCCAGATACTTGGCCATGTTGGCTTCCGCACCGCAGGGGGCGCCGCCATCATAAAGGCCGCAGGCCTTGAAGCGCATCAGGTTGGCCGCCTCGATCTCGATGAAGGCCTCGGCGATCGGGAACTGCACGCCCTGGTTCTGACCGATCGGACGGCCGAAGACCTCACGCTCGCTGACATAGGCGGTGACCTTGTCGGTGAACCAGTAGCCGTCGCCGATACATTCGGCGGCAATGAGCGTTCGTTCGGCATTGAGCCCGGTCAGGATATACTTGAAACCCTTGCCTTCCTCGCCGATGAGGTTCTCTTCCGGGATTTCCAGGTTGTCGAAGAAGAGTTCGTTGGTCTCGTGGTTGACCATGTTGGGGATCGGCCGGACTTCCATGCCCGATCGCATGGCTTCCTTGATGTCGACCAGGAAGATGGACAGGCCTTCCGATTTTTTCAGAACGTCCTTCAACGGCGTCGTGCGGGCCAGCAGGATCATCAGATCCGAGTGCTGCACCCGGCTGATCCAGACCTTCTGGCCGTTGACAATGTAGCGGTCGCCCTTCTTGACGGCGGTTGTCTTGATCTTGGTCGTATCCGTGCCGGTGGTCGGCTCGGTGACACCCATTGATTGAAGCCGCAACTCTCCGCTGGCAATTTTCGGCAGGTAATGCCGGCGCTGCGCCTCGGAGCCGTGCCGGACCAGCGTCGTCATGTTGTACATCTGTCCGTGACAGGCGCCGGAATTGCCGCCGGCTCGGTTGATCTCCTCCATGATGACGGAGGCTTCGGTCAGGCCGAGACCGGAGCCGCCATAGTCTTCCGGGATCAGTGCCGCCATCCAGCCTTCGCGGGTGAGGGCGTCGACGAAAGTTTCCGGGTAGGCGCGTTCTTGATCGACCTGGCGGTGGTAGCTGGCGGGGAAGGCCGCGCACAGGGCACGGATGCCGTCGCGGATATCCTGGTAAGCGTCTGAAGTCATTGTCTGGCGGCCTTCCGTCCGGGAGCGTGTTTTGACGCATTTAAGCCTGTCGACAGATATCGAGCAAATATATGTTTTGAATGCTTATCATATCAAAATGATATGGTAATCTCTGCCACATGGATATCAGACAACTGCGTTATTTCCTGGAAATCGTCGAGCAGGGCTCACTCACGCGGGCGGCCGAAAGCCTGCATGTTGCCCAGCCGGCCTTGTCGCTGCATCTGAAAAACATGGAAGAGCAACTCGGCACGCGGCTCCTCACCCGCAGCCGCTCGGGCGTGACGCCGACGGAGGCGGGTGAGCTGCTGCTGCGGCGGGCGCGTGGCATTCTGGAAGATCTGGCACGGACGGAAGACGATATCCGCAATCTCGAGGCCGATCCAAGCGGTGTCGTTCGCATCGGCTTTCCAGGCACGGTCAGTGCCATGATATCCCTGCCGCTGATCCTGGCGGCGCGCGAGCGGTTCCCGCGCATCACGCTCAACATCACCGAGGCAATGAGCGGTTACGTCGCCGACTGGCTGAGCGAGGGCAAGGTCGATCTCGCGGTGCTTTACAGCAAATCGAAGGACCCGCGCATCCGTTCGGAGCTGCTACTGGAAGAAGAGCTTGTGGTGTTGTGGCCGCGCGGCAGCAAGCGTCCGCAGGAAATGGATCTGGCGGCCCTGAAGGGTGTGCCGATGGTCCTGCCGAGCGGCGCGCATGGCTTGAGGGTGCTGATTGACCGCAAGTTCCAGGCGCTGGGCTTTGCACCTGAAATCGCGATGGAGATCGATTCCTTCAACAACATCAAACGCCTGGTTTCCGCCGGCTTCGGCCCGTCGATCCTGCCGCTTTACGCGGTCAGTGAAGAAGTCGCCGCTGGCACGCTTTGCGTCAGCCGGTTCTCGGCCCCCGGTCTCTGGCGCGGCGCGCATCTGATGTCGCCCGGCGGCAGGCCGGCGACGCGGGCGTTTGAGGCAGTGCGGGAGCTCTTGAAGACCGTCATTCTGGAATTGCGTGACACGGGCGCATGGGGGGCCGCACGGCCGCCAAGCTGTGCAGTGACCGAGGAATGAGCCTCATTAGATATTAGAGGCTCGATTTCAGCGATCGATTCTGGACTGCATCTGCGCCGTGTATCTGTCACCCGCGATCGCTATTTCAGAAAGAACTGCCTCGATGCCCTCAAGGTCAGCAGCACTCAGATCGACATTGAGACTGCCGAGGTTCTCTTCCAGCCGGTGCGCCTTGGTGGTGCCCGGAATGGGGACGATCCAGGGCTTTTGATGCCGGATCCAGGCAAGTGCGATCTGGGCTCGCGTAACACCCCTGGCGTCCGCGAGCGCTCCCAGTTTGTCGATCAAGGCGGCATTGGCCCGGCGCATCTCGACGTCGAAGCGCGGCACGTTCTTGCGGAAGTCATTTTCCTCGAACTCGGTCGAGGCATCGATTGCGCCTGTCAGGAAGCCTCTTCCAAGCGGAGAATATGGCACGAAGCCGATGCCGAGCTCTTCCAGCACGGGGAAGATCTCGCTTTCCGGTTCGCGCCACCAGAGTGAATATTCGCTCTGAAGCGCGGTGACCGGCTGGACCGCATGAGCCCGGCGAATGGTCTTCACGCCGGCTTCCGAGAGGCCGAAATGCTTGACCTTGCCTTCCGCGATCAGATCCCTGACCGTCCCGGCGACGTCCTCGATCGGAACGCCAGGGTCAACCCGGTGCTGGTAGAATATGTCGATCCGATCGGTCCGCAGGCGCTTGAGGGATGCCTCGCAGACGTCACGGATATGGTCCGGACGGCTGCAGGAGGCGAACTCGGCCTTTTCGTTGATCAGGCCGAATTTGGTGGCGATCACCACCTCGTCGCGGATAGGTGCAAGTGCTTTGCCGACAATTTCCTCGTTGGTGAAGGGGCCATAGGCTTCAGCCGTGTCGAACAAGGTGACGCCAAGCGTGTGTGCTTTGCGGATAAGGGCGATGGCGTCCTCAAGATCAATTGGCTTGCCATACCCGTGATTGAGCCCCATGCAGCCATAGCCGATTGCGGAGACCTCCAGCCCTTGTCCGAGGACGCGTTTTTGCATGTTCAGGATCCTGTTCAGATACTTTGCAAGTGGACGGGTGATCGTGACCTGCGTCAAGAGGCTCCCGGGAACACAAGGATGCCGGCTCAGGTTGATTGGCACCGGGTGCGGGCGCCAGTCAGTCGGGGGTGGCGGGGAAGGCTGCAGCTCCTGACTAACGTGGCTTTTTCGCGTCTGAGGCATCTCGGACGCTCTGGTACATGGCTGCCACAAGGTAAGTCACTGCCATGATCCCGAAATGCCGCCACACCACCGGACACTGCCGCTTCACAATCGACGGTGTCTTTGTGCAGACCGGTGCTATTGTCCTTCATCGTCCCGGAACGAAAAGGCGGCCGCACCGTTTTCCCGCTGCTGTCCAAGGCGAAGAACGATGTAAGAGTTTCGGGATTGCCAATAGGCCATTTCGGCACCGAGGAGAACTGACCGAGAATGATCGACCCCGTCCTGCTCACTGCACCGCGCATCTCCACCTTCAATGACGAGGTGCTGCTGACGAATGCCAGCAGTTTCTTCTTCGAGCGCGGCGAGCGGCTGTTTCTTGTCACCAGCAGGCATGTGATGGTCGATGAGGCCAGCGGGCACCATCCCACCCGGATCGAGATCGAATTGCACAACGACCCGGACAATCTCGCTCAGTCCATCAACTTTTCGATCCCGCTTTACCGCGACGGCGCCAGCCTTTGGCGACAGGGAGAGGACGGTGGCGGCGATATCGATGTGGCGGTGATAGAGATCGACAGGCATGCCCTGCCGGACAATGTTCTCTACCGGGCCTTCGCCCCCGATCACCTGTGCGCCCCGGACCATGACGTCGAGATCGGCACATTGGTTCTCGTCGTCGGCTTCCCCCTCGGATTTCACGATACGCTGCATCACATGCCTGTCGTCCGTCACGCGGTCATCGCTTCATCCTTCGGCTTCCGTTTCCAGGGAATGGGGTATTTTTTGACCGACGCGCGCACCCACCGCGGCACAAGCGGCGCGCCGGTCGTCCTGAAGGCACGGGAGCTGGAAAGTCTTCCCGGCGATCTGCCCTGGATGCTGCTCGGCGTCCATTCGGCACGCCTTGATGTGGGCACGCGCGACATGGTTCTGGACGAAGCGCTCGGTCTCAATTGCGCCTGGTATGCCGACATCCTGATGACGCTGACGGCCGACTGAACGACCGCAAGGGCTCAGCCTGCCATGGTCCCGTCCGGATTGAAGCGGTAGTGCCCGGTGATCCTGAAATCTGACAGCCGATCCTCAAGGCGTGTGCCGGCGCCGATGTTGTGGACCAGCATTGGCCGTTTGCCGTCCGGCGACGGGCGCCGGCTGACGATGGCGATATGGGGGAGATTGCCGGGAAGCATCTGGCTGACGATGTCACCGGGCAGATAGTCGGCCGGGTCTTCACTCACGGCGATGGCGGCGCCCCGTCGCTTGAAATAGGTCTGCAGGTTCGGCACCCGGCGATGGTCGATGTTGCGGTCGGGGCGGGTGAGGCCCCAGATCTTGGGATAAGCCGCAAAGTGCGCCTTCATGTCCGCGTTGACGGCGGCCTGAAGATCGAAGCCGAAGGCATCGCGATAGGCGCGCACGACCACGTCGGTGCAGACCCCGCGTTCGCGCGGCAGGTCGCCATTCGGAAATTTGAGCGACACATAGGCAGGATCGTAGATGACGGTGACGCCGATCTGCTCTTCCGCGGCGGCGATCAGCTTCTCCGCCCAGGGCTCCGCAGCGGTCCACGCCGCTTGCCGGGCAAGGGGTTGCCGTGGGGCGGCCGGACCGGCGGGAATGCCGCGGGCGACTTGAGCGGATGGTTTCAAACGGTGCTGCGGAATTGCTGCCGCTGCCATCGCGCCGCCGGTGGCCAGAATGCCGGAGCCGATGAGAAATGTGCGCCGGTTCATGGAGTTCTCCCCCTTTTTGCATCATCAGCATTATGAGGGGAGTTCGTCCGCAATTGGGCAATGCTGATCAACCGCGGTCGAAGCCCGATGTTGCGTCTTTACGCGGGAGTGGGCTCAGATTTCTGCGGCGATGTTTCTATAAATTTAACAAGATCTGGTTTTACTTGGTCATTAGGAACTTTACTTGAAATAAGTTGCGGAAAAACATTGTCAAAATGGACGAGGGTATACTGGGTTCTTCTTCTGCTGCTGCCGCAGATGGCCGTGGCGCAGGACGGCCTGCCGTACGACCAGGTGTTTCTGAACCACAGCGCGACCATGCTGCTCATCGATCCGGACACCGGCGAGATCCTGGATGCCAATGTTTCCGCGGCAGAATTTTATGGCTACGACCGTAACCGGTTGCGGGCCATGACCATTCAGGACATCAACCTCCTGACGCCGGAACAGGTGCGGGCCGAGCGTCAGCTGGCGAAGAGCGAAAACCGCAATTTTTTCATTTTCCGGCACAGGCTTGGCGACGGATCGGTCCGTACGGTGGAAGTTCACACTACACCCATCAGCTACCGCGGGCAGGGGGCTCTGCTGTCGATCATTCACGACATTTCAGCGGATCTGTTAAGGCAGGAGGAGCTGTCACACTACAAGAACCGCCTGGAAGAGATGGTCGACATCAAGAGCGCGCAACTTTCCGCCGCCTACCAGGCACGGAATAAGTGGATGCTGGCACTTGTGATAACGCTCGGCCTGTCGCTGATAGCCGTGTTCGTTCTCTTTCTGGAACGGAATGTCGCCCACAGGCGCCTGCGGCTCTCCGAACAGCGTCTGAGGGAAATCATTTTCGGCACCAATGTCGGCACCTGGGAGTGGAACGTCCAGACGGGTGAGGTGATCTACAACGAGCGCTGGGCGGAAATCGTCGGTTATTCGCTGGAAGAATTGCAGCCCCTCAGCTTCGAGACCTGGGAGAAACTGGCCCATCCCGATGATCTCAAGCAGTCGGCGGCGAAACTGGAGACGGTTTTTTCCGGCGAAAAGAAATCGTATGACTGCGAGATCCGCATGAACCACAAGGACGGCAGCTGGATCTGGGTTCTGGACCGTGGCCGCGTCGTGGAATGGACGAAAGACGGAAAGCCGTTGCGGATGTCAGGAACCCATACAGACATCACACAGCTCAAAAGGACCGAAGAAAAGGTTCGGCATCTGGCCATGACCGACTATCTCACCGGCCTGTCGAACCGGGCGCATTTCAGCGAGTGCCTTGAAGAAAACATTACAATCGCCGACCGGGAAAACAGCAAGTTCGCCCTGATGATGCTCGACCTCAACACTTTCAAGCCGGTCAATGACAGCCATGGACATCTGGTGGGCGATGAGCTGTTGCGCTCTGTCGCCGAGACCCTGAAGAGCTGTACGCGCGACGGGGACATCGTCACCCGCATCGGCGGCGACGAATTCGCCGTGATCGTCAGCGACTATTGCGGCGAGGAAGATGTGCTGGCCTGTACCCGCAGGATCTACCGCGAGATCAGCAAACCGACGACCGTCCAGGGATACCAGATCCAGATCAGTGTCAGCATAGGTGTCTCGCTGTATCCGGACGATGCCGACACCGCCCCGGGCCTCATCAAGGCGGCGGATCAGGCCATGTACGAGGCCAAGAAAAGCGGCAAGAACATCCTCACCTACAAGCGGCTGCGCCTGCAGGCGGTGAGTTGAAGTCTGCGGAAGGACATCAGAACCGTGCTGTGGCCGGCAGGTCTCCGGCTCTTCCGCCTGCATCTGCCTGCGAGAGGATCATTCTCAGCGCCGGCGGCCTTTCACCAGAAGGGCCTGTCGCGGAATGACCAGTCCGACCGGCGTCTCGTATCCCCTGTGTATCTCCAGGAAGGCTTCCCGAAAGGCCGCACGCCGGTCTTGGCCGAGTGCCTCGTAGGTCGCAGCCACCGGGCCGAAGCCGCGCAGATACTCCTTCCAGACCGTTTCGGGATCCGGCGCGTAGAGCACCGTCGTCTGCCTGCGATATCCGATCCTGAAGTGGTCGGAAAGTGCCTCTTCCAGCCAGCCGGGTCGACCCCAGTCGAAGGGCGAGACAGGCGGAGGCGGGGCTTCTGAAAATCCAGCGATCAGCCGGAAGAATTGCGGGATATATCCATCGCTTTCGTCCGCCCAGGTGGCAAGCGCCAGCCTGCCCGCAGGTTTCAGAACCCGCGCCATCTCCACGATGGCAGCAGCCGGGGATTGGGAGAAGATGACGCCATAGGTCGAGAGGATGCCATCGACACTTGCATCTTCAACGGGAAGTTTCTCCGCCGGGGCAAGGCGGAAGTCCGGGGGCGGGTTGAGGCTCTCCGACAGGGTTCTGGCTGCGGCCAGCATGCCGGAGGATATGTCGATACCTGTCACCCTGGCTCCGCGTGCGGCGGCAAGGCGTGCAGCCCAGCCCGTCCCTGTGCCGATATCGAGAACGGTTTCGCCCTGCAGCGGCCAAAGCATCTGCACGCAGTGGAAAATCGTGTCCGAAAGGCCGAAGGAAATACCGTCATAGGCAATGCCGGTGCTGCCCCACATCTTTGCGGTGGAGCTTTCGTCGGTGCGAATATCCATCATGTCCTCCTTGGTTCCGGCGCTTCAGTCTGGAGACCGTCCGGGCCAGGCGATACTGCACAATCTGGAGTATTCGCCATCTGGGCGGGCTGCTATGCTGGCTGGACCGGATGGAGGTGCCGATGAAGAGCTATGGCCAGTTCTGCCCCATCGCCAAGGCTGCCGAGATCTTCTGCGAACGCTGGACAGCGCTGGTCCTGCGTAATCTTGGTGCGGGAGCCTGCCGGTTCAACGACATCCATCGCGGCGTGCCGCACATGTCGGCCACCCTGCTGAGCCGCCGTCTGCGCCAGCTGGAGGCCGAGGGACTGGTGGAGCGCAGGCGCAGTCCCACCGGCCGCAGCTGGACCTATCATCTGAGCCCGGCCGGGGCTGAATTCCTGCCGCTGATCGGCGGGCTTGCCGTCTGGGG
>ENA-ORCZ01000596-ORCZ01000596.1-marine-metagenome-genome-assembly--contig:-NODE-596-length-13366-cov-3.042742_pt1 | contig 13366 bp, 13 predicted proteins | sample MGYA00237785_ERZ508519 | MGnify/ENA primary metagenome ERZ508519 (study PRJEB26189, sample SAMN06268790) | marine metagenome | isolation source: Bioluminescent Bay, La Paraguera, Puerto Rico | place...
CTAAGTTGGAACCAGCATCCTCCCGGAGCCCACCGTGCGCCTGCGCCCCCTCGTACTGATGTGCCTGCTCGCTTCACCGGCCAACGCGCTGACCTTTCAGACGCGGCTGGAGCGTGTGCAATGGCAGGTGGAGGGCGACCAGTTCGAGTGTCGGCTGATCCAGCCTATCGCCGGTTTTGGTCGTGGCGAATTCGTGCGGCGCGCAGGCGAGCAGGCGACCTTCCGTCTGCACTCTCCGGAACGCTGGCTGGGCGCGGGCTCGGCCACGCTGCTGGCCGCCGCCGCGCCGTGGCAGCCGTCACGCAGCGATATCAACCTGGGCGTGGTGTCGATTGGTGGTGGCGATGTTCCGTTCAACAGCACGCAAGCGCAGGCCGGTCGCCTGCTCAGCGGGCTGCTCGAAGGGCGCAGCCCGGTGGTGCGCCATCGCACGCAGCATGGCGGCGAAACACTGGAGATCCGCCTGCTACCGGCACGTTTCACCAAGGCTTACGAGGACTATCGCGCCTGCACGGCGAAACTGTTGCCGGTCAACTTTGATCAGGTGCGCCAATCGCAGATCGGCTTTCCCAGCAGCGATGTGGCGCTCGACGCGCTCGGACGTGCCAAGCTCGACATCATCCTGCAGTACCTGCGTGCCGACCCCAGCGTGAATCGCATCGAGCTCGACGGTCACTCCGACAATAGCGGCAATCGACTGGTCAATCGCGATCTGTCGAGACGCCGTGCGCTGGCCGTGCAGGAGTACCTGGTCGCCAGTGGCGTGCCACAGGAGCAGATCACCGTGCGCTTCCATGGCGAACGCTATCCCCTGGTGACCAACAACAGTGAAGCCAATCGGGCCAAGAACCGGCGGGTCACCCTGCGTCTGCAGCGCGAAGCTGCGGCCGCGACGGCCTCGACCGAAGCAAGTGCGCCATCTTCCTGACTGCGCGTCCGCCGCCCCTGTAAAAGCGGCCCCGTGACCGGTAGAATCGCAGGTTTTCCGTACAACCCGTGGAGCTGATGGCATGGCGGACGTTAAGAAGGTAGTTCTGGCCTATTCCGGTGGCCTGGACACCTCGGTGATTCTCAAGTGGCTGCAAGACACCTACAACTGCGAAGTGGTGACCTTCACCGCTGACCTCGGCCAGGGCGAGGAAGTCGAGCCAGCGCGTGCCAAGGCACAGGCCCTGGGCGTCAAGGAAATCTATATCGATGATCTGCGCGAAGAGTTCGTTCGCGACTTCGTGTTCCCGATGTTCCGCGCTAACACCGTTTACGAAGGCGAGTATCTGCTGGGTACCTCCATCGCCCGTCCGCTGATCGCCAAGCGTCTGATCGAGATCGCCAACGAGACCGGCGCCGACGCCATCTCCCACGGCGCCACCGGCAAGGGCAACGACCAGGTGCGCTTCGAGCTGGGTGCCTACGCGCTCAAGCCAGGCGTCAAGGTCATCGCTCCCTGGCGCGAGTGGGATCTGCTGTCGCGCGAGAAGCTGATGGACTACGCCGAGAAGCACGCCATCCCGATCGAGCGCCACGGCAAGAAGAAGTCGCCGTACTCCATGGATGCCAACCTGCTGCACATCTCCTACGAGGGCGGCGTGCTGGAAGACACCTGGACCGAGCACGAAGAGGACATGTGGCGCTGGACCAAGTCCCCGGAAGCCGCGCCGGACACCCCGACCTACATCGAGCTGACCTACCGCAAGGGTGACATCGTTGCCATCGACGGCAAGGACATGACCCCGGCTCAGGTACTCACCGAACTCAACCGCATCGGTGGCGAGAACGGCATCGGTCGCCTGGATATCGTCGAGAACCGCTACGTCGGCATGAAGTCCCGCGGCTGCTACGAAACCCCCGGTGGCACCATCATGCTCAAGGCCCACCGCGCCATCGAGTCGATCACTCTGGACCGCGAAGTGGCTCATCTGAAAGACGAGCTGATGCCCAAGTACGCCAGCCTGATCTACAACGGCTACTGGTGGAGCCCGGAGCGCAGCATGCTGCAGCAGATGATCGATGCCTCCCAGGTCAACGTGAACGGTGTGGTGCGCCTGAAGCTGTACAAGGGCAATGTCATCGTGGTCGGCCGCAAGTCCGATGATTCGCTGTTCGATGCCAATATCGCAACCTTCGAGGAAGACGGCGGCGCCTACGATCAGGCCGACGCCGGTGGCTTCATCAAGCTCAACGCGCTGCGCATGCGCATCGCTGCGGGCAAGGGCCGTACCCAGTTCTGATAAGCTGGCGTACCCGAGCCTGACCGACCCCGGCCCTGTGCCGGGGTCTTGCTTTCTGCATGGCCACAAGCACTGCCGATGAGGAGAACCCGAACATGAGATTGCTGCATACCATGCTGCGCGTCGGCGACATGGAAAAATCCATCGCCTTCTATACCGAGGTGCTGGGCATGACCCTGCTGCGCCGCAAGGATTATCCGGAAGGCAAATTCACCCTGGCCTTCGTCGGCTACGGCGACGAGGCGCACAACAGCGTGATCGAGCTGACCCACAACTGGGGCGTGGAAAAATACGAGCTGGGCGACGGCTACGGGCATATCGCCCTGGAAGTCGAAGATGTCTACAAGGCCTGCGAAGACATCCGCGCCCGTGGCGGCAAGATCACCCGTGAGCCTGGGCCGATGAAACATGGCTCCAGCATCCTGGCGTTCGTCGAGGACCCGGATGGTTACAAGATCGAACTCCTGTCTCCGTCCCGCGCCGACTGATCGGCAGGCATGAAAAAGCCCCTTGCGGGGCTTTTTCTTTTACAGATCGAAGTCGAAGTCGTTCAACTCTTTCTGCAGGCGTCGTTCCTCGAGCAGGTTGTCGATGATCCGGCGCTTGGTCAGATTGGTCTTGGCGACCTCGACAGGGGCTTCGCTGCTCTCGTCGTCATCTTCGGCGATGAAATCGTCTTCGATCTGAATGTCTTCTTTCTCGGCCACTTGTTCACTCCAAGGCTACGGGGCGCTCTTGGCGCACCTTATAGCGGCAAATCTGGAGGCGGTAAAAAAGTTTTTTTCAATCGTGCGGCCAGCTTTTTCGCTATCCGCTCAATCGTCAGATGTCTTGTGCTTGTATTCGCAGAGGTCTTCGATCCGGCAGCTGCCGCACTGCGGTTTGCGCGCCTTGCAGACATAGCGACCATGCAGGATCAGCCAGTGATGCGCATCCAGCAGGTACTCCTTCGGCACGAAGCGGACCAGCTTGCGCTCCACTTCCAGCACGTTCTTGCCGGGGGCGATTCCGGTGCGGTTGCTGACCCGGAAGATATGCGTATCCACTGCCATGGTGAACTGGCGGAAGGCGGTGTTCAGCACCACGTTGGCGGTCTTGCGACCCACTCCGGGTAATGCTTCCAACGCCTCGCGGTTGTCCGGTACCTGGCTGCCATGCTGCTCGATCAGGATGCGGCAGGTTTCGATGACATTCTTCGCCTTGCTCGGGTACAGGCCGATGGTGCGGATGTACTCGCACAGGCCATCGTAGCCGAGGGCATAGATGGCTTCCGGGGTATTGGCCACCGGGAACAGCTTGGCGGTGGCCTTGTTCACGCCGACGTCGGTGGCCTGAGCCGAGAGGATCACCGCGATCAGCAGCTCGAAGGGTGTGCTGTAGGCCAGCTCGGTCTTCGGCTCCGGATTGTCTTCATGAAAGCGGCGAAAGATTTCCCGGCGTTTCTCGGCATTCATCGCGGTGCACTCACTCGATCACACCGGTCACCCGCACTCGACGGCTGGCCGCAGGCGCGACTGGCTGCGCGGCGCTGGCGCGTTCGGCGAGGTGCTGGTCGATGCGGTTCTTCAGGGCGATCAGCAGGCCGAGCACAATGAAGGCGCCAGGCGGCAGGATGGCCAGCAGAAAGCCCCTGTAGTCGCTGAACAGGGTGATCTGCCAGTCGCTGGCGATCGGCCCGAACAGCAGGTGCATGTTGGCGAACAGCGCGCCGGTGCCGAACAGCTCGCGCAGGCCGCCAAGCACCACAAGCACCAGGCAGAAGCCGATACCCATGATCAGACCGTCGAAGCCGGCGATCAGCGGGTTGTGCTTGGCGGCGAAGCCGTCGGCGCGGCCGAGGATCACGCAGTTGGTGGTGATCAGCGGGATGAAGATGCCGAGGATCTGATACAGCTCGTAGGTGAAGGCCTGCATCAGCAGCTCGATGCAGGTGGTCAGCGCGGCGATGATCATCACGAACGCCGGCAGGCGCACGGCGGTGTTGACCACGCCGCGCACCAGCGATACGCCGATGTTCGAACACGTCAGCACCAGCATGGTCGCCAGGCCGAGGCCGAGTGCGTTGACCGCCGAGTTGCTGACGCCGAGCAGCGGGCAGAGACCGAGCAGCTGCACCAGCGCTGGGTTGTTCTTCCACAGGCCGTTGACGGTCAGTTCGCGGTAGCTGGGTGTGCTCATGGCTGGTCCCCTTGCGGCTCAGCGGCCGGCTCGGTGGTGCGCAATTCGTCGCGTGCGGCGGCACCGCCGGCGCGTGAGTGGACGGTGGCTTCGGCGGGCTCGGTGCGGCTTTCCAAGACGTCGCCGGCAGCCAGTAGCTCGGCCTTGTGTGCATCGAAGTACTGCAGGGCACGATGCACCGCACCGACCACCGCGCGCGGTGTGACGGTGGCGCCCGCGAACTGGTCGAACTCACCGCGGTCCTTCTTCACCGCCCAGCCGTCGGCCTCCGGGTTCGTTAGCGACTTGCCTTCGAAGCTTCGAATCCAGGGGCTCTTCGCGAGCTCGATCTTGTCGCCGAGACCGGGGGTTTCCCGGTGGCCAATGACTCGCACGCCAGCGACCCGGCCGTCGGCATGGATGCCCACCAGCAGATGGATCGCGCCGCTGTAGCCGTCCGGAGCGATGGCCTGGAGGATCACGGCGGTGGGGCGTCCATCCTTGATGGCGACATAGGCGGGCAGTGGGCTTCGGTTGCCTAGCAGGCGATCCTGAACCAGCACGCTGTCGTCGAGCAGATGGTTGTCGTAGCTGCCAGCCGGGAGGATCTCGCCCAGCGCACGTACCTGGGCGGCGCGTTCAGCGGCCTGGATGCGCTCGGCAGTGCCCTGTTGCAGCAGGGTCACCGCGCCTACGGTGACGATGGCGAACAGGCCCAGCACCGTGGCGTTCTTCAGCATCGAGCGGCTGATTTCCGGAACTATCATGTCATTCGCCCAGCTTGAAGCCGCGCTCGGCCTTGCGGTGGCCGTAGGTGCGCGGGCGGGTGTAGTAATCGATGGTGGGAGCGGCGAGATTCATCAGCAGCACGCCAAAGGCGACGCCGTCCGGATAACCGCCCCAGGCGCGGATGACGTATACCAGCACACCGACACCAGCACCGAAAATGAGGCGTCCGCGTGGGCTGGTGGCGCTGCTGACGGGGTCGGTGACGATGAAGAAGGCGCCGAGCATGGTGGCGCCGCTGAGTAGATGAAACAGCGGCGAGCCATTGCTATCGGAACCCGAGCCGTTCCAGAACAGCAGGCTCATCAGCATCAGCGCGCCGAGCATGCCGACTGGCGCGTGCCAGCTAAACAGCCGCTTGTGTAGCAGGAACAGGCCGCCAGCAAGAAACGCGAGGTTCACCACTTCCGAGCCGATGCCGCCGAAGTGGCCGAAGGCCGGATTGCGCCAGAGTTCGTCGATGGTCAGGCTCTTGTTCACCTTGAGCACATCCAGAGCGGTGGCCTGGGTCCAGCCGTCGGGAAGCGAGGCGATACCGAGAATATGCTGCAGACCGGCGCTCAGCCCGACACTGTGCGGCACCGGCCAGGTGGTCATCTCCACCGGGAAGGAGATGAGCACCACCACGTAGCCGATCATCGCCGGGTTGAAGGGGTTCTGGCCCAGGCCGCCATACAAATGCTTGCCGAACACCACGGCGCAGCCGGTGGCGATCAGCGTCAGCCACCAAGGCGAATAGGGCGGCAACGCCAAGGCCAGCAGCACGGCGGTGACCAGCACGCTGCCGTCGCGCAGAAAGAAGCCCACCGGCCGCTGCCGCAGGCGGAGAATCGCCGCTTCGAAGGCAAGTGCGGCGAGCGATGCCCAGGCGAGGTTGATCAGCGTGCCGGCGCCGTAGAGCCAGGTCAGCACGACCACGCCGGGCAGGGTGGCCGCGAGCACCAGCAGCATGACCCGCTGGGTACGGTTGGCGCCCTTGGCGTGGGGCGAGGTGATGCGGGGCAGGGCCATTGGCTCTCCGGTGAAGGTGTTGTCTTGGGATGTGGCCTGGGCCACTTCCTCGAATCTCTCTGACTTGTCGAGCGACTACACCAGCACACCGGTGCAGCGGTCATTTCTCACGATTGCTGATAGTCCGCCAGCTGCCGTTCGGCTTCGCTGAGTCGCAGGCGAGCGGCCTCCAGTGCCGTCGGCTCGGTCTGTTCGTCACGCTCCAGCTTGCGCAGATCGGCGCGGGCGAAGGCAACTTCGGTCTTCAGTTCGCGCTGGCGCTCATCGACACCGGGCTTGCTGGTGCGCACCAGTTCCGGGGCGGGCTTGTGCGATGCGTCTTCGGCCGCATGCAGGGCTTGTTCGGCCGCCTGCAGCGCGTCGCGCAGCCGGCTGAGTTCCGCCTCTTGCGCGCCGGTTTTCTCGGCCTTCTTCAGTTCGGCGCGTTTCATCGCCAGTTCGATCTTTGCCTTCTTCAAGGCTTCATCGTCCGCCGGCTTGGCGGCGGGAGCTGGAGCGGCGCTCTGGGCGGCTGCCAAGGTTTGTTCGGCTTCGTGCAGCTGCTGACGCAGACGCCCGAGCTCGGCCTGCTGGTCGTCGTCCGGTGCTTCGAGCTTTTCCAGCTTGCGGATCTGCGCCTTGAGCATGGCGGCTTCGATCTTGGCCTTCTTCAGCGCCTCGTCGTCCGCTGGCTTGGCGGTAGGCGCGGCGCTGGCGCTCTCCTGCATGGCGGCATCGAGTGCCTGCTGCGCCGCTTCGGCGGCTTTGCGCAGGTCGGCAACCTGGGCTTGCAGTTCGGGCGTGTCGTGTGCGGCGAGCTGCTTTTCCGCCTTCTTCAGGGCGACCTGGGCCATGCTGGCTTCGATCTTCAATTTCTTCTGGCTTTCCGAGAGGCCCGACTTGGGCGCTGAGCTCGGAGCTGCAGCGGCGCTATCGGAGGCCGTCTGCACGCTTTCGCCCTGCGCCGCCTTGGCGCGTGCGGCGCGCTCCGCGCGGGCCTTGCGCTCGGCTTCCTTCTGTTCTTCGGCGCGGCGCAGACGCTCCTGGCGCAGTTCGAAGCGCTGCTTGGAGTGCTCGGCTTTCTGCTGCTTCTGCTCCAACTCACGGATCTCGCCCTTGGCGGCGCGGTAATACTGCACCAGCGGGATGCTCGACGGGCAGACGTAGGCGCAGGCTCCGCACTCGATGCAGTCGAACAGGTTATGGGCCTTGAGCTGCTCGTGCTCCTGGCCAAGGGCAAAGAAATGCAGCTGCTGCGGCAGCAGGCTGACCGGGCAGGCCTCGGCGCACTCGCCGCAGCGGATGCAGGGCAGCGCTGGCGGCGGCGGAGGCAGTTCTTCGAGCGTGCTGGCGAGCAGGCAGTTGGTGGTCTTGATCACCGGCACGTCGAGGGACGGCAGGGTAAAGCCCATCATCGGACCGCCCATGATCAGGCGGTTGAGCCGGCTCTGCTCGAGTCCGGCGAACGCGAGCAGTTCTTCGACTGACGTGCCGATCAGCACCTCGACGTTCATCGGGCGCGCCAGTGCTTCGCCGGTGAGGGTGGTGATTCGCGAGATCAGCGGTTTGCCGAGCAGCACGGCGTCATGGATAGCAACGCAGGTGCCGACGTTCTGGCAGAGCATGCCGATATCCGCGGGCAGGCCGCCGCTGGGCACCTCTTCGCCAGTCAGAATCTGGATCAGCTGCTTCTCGCCGCCGGAGGGGTACTTGGTCGGAAAGACCTTGAGCACGAAGGGCCGTTCACCGATGGCCGCGCGGACCGCGGCGATGGCCTCGGGCTTGTTGTCCTCGATGCCGATCAGTACCTCCTGCGGTTGGATCAGGTGCGCGAGGATTTCGATGCCCGCCACCAGTTCGGCGGCTTTCTCGCGCATCAGCAGGTCGTCGGCGGTGATGTACGGCTCACACTCGGTGCCGTTGATGATCAGTGTGCGGATGTTTTGCGTCGGCGGTGGGGTCAGTTTGACCGCAGTGGGAAAGCCGGCGCCGCCGAGGCCGCTGATTCCTGCCTGACGGATCAGTTCGAGCAACACCGGACGCTCCAGCGCACGGTAATCGGGGTGGGGCTCGAGTTCGAGCCAGCAGTCCTCGCCATCGCTGTCGATGACGATCGCGTCGACGAGCATGCCGGAGACATGCGGGTAGGGCTGTGGGCCGATGAAGCTGACCACGCCGGATGTCGGCGCGTGCAGCGCGGCGCTGACGAAACCGCTGGCGAGCGCGATCTGCTGGCCCTTGAGCACGCGTTCGCCGAGCGTCACGCAGGGTTCGGCCGGTGCGCCCAGGTGCTGCGCCAAGGGCAGGACCAGGCGCTTGGGCAGTGGCGCAGGCTGGATCGGGGTGCGGTTGGACAGCTCCTTGTGCTCCGGCGGGTGGATGCCGCCGTGGATGTCCCAGATCTTCAACGAGGTCATGCGGCTTGCTCCCGGTCGGTCGCGATCAGCTGGCCGGGCGCCAGCGGCCGGTTCCACTTCCAGCTCTGCAGGTTGCTGCCGACCTCGATCATGTCGATGCAATCTACCGGGCAGGGCTCGACGCAGAGATCGCAGCCGGTGCACTCGGAAATGATGACGGTGTGCATCTGCCGTGCGGCACCGACGATGGCGTCCACCGGGCAGGCCTGGATGCACTTGGTGCAACCAATGCACTCGGCTTCGCGGATGTAGGCGACCATCTGCGGCTTCTCGCCGCCTTCGGCATCCAGCGGTTCCGGCTCGACATCGAGCAGGTCGGCCAGCGCCTGGATGGTCGCTTCGCCCCCCGGCGGGCACTTGTTGATCTTGTCGCCGCCGGCAATGGCCTCGGCGTAGGGCTTGCAGCCCGGGTAGCCACACTGGCCACACTGGGTTTGCGGCAGCAGGGCATTGATCTGCTCGGCGATGGGGTCGCCCTCGACGCGAAAGCGCACGGCGGCGAAACCGAGGATTGCACCGCCAAGCAGGCACAGGGCGAGCAGTGCAAGCACTGCGATGAGAACGGCGCTCATAGCTTGATCAGCCCGGTGAAGCCCATGAAGGCCAGCGACATGAGGCCGGCTGTGATCATGCCGATCGCCGCGCCCTGGAACGATTTGGGTACGTCGGCGATGGCGATGCGCTCACGCATGGCGGCGAACAGCACCAGCACCAGGGAAAAGCCCAGGCCAGCGGCGAAGCCATTGACTGTAGCGGTGAGGAAGGTGAACTCGGCCTTGTTGGCGTTGAGCAGGGCCACGCCGAGGACGATGCAGTTGGTAGTGATCAGCGGCAGGAAGATACCGAGTACACGATAGAGCAGCGGACTGGTCTTGTTCACTACCATCTCGGTGAACTGTACCGTCACGGCGATTACCAGAATGAAGCTGATGGTCCGCAGGAACTCCAGGTCCAGCGGCTTGAGCACGTATTGCTGGACGAGGTAGCTGCACATGGCCGCCAGGGTCAACACGAAGGTGGTCGCCAGCGACAGGCCGATGGCCGTCTCGATCTTCTTCGACACGCCCATGAACGGGCACAGACCGAGGAACTGCACCAGCACGAAATTGTTGACCAGGATGGCGCTAACCATGATCAGGGCGAGTTCGGTCATCTAGGTCTGTTCCCGTTCCGTCGCGCTCTGCGAGAGCCGTGGGGCTAAAGGGCCGCTATTATCGGGAAGCGGCCGCGGCCATACAAGCTGCGGCAGCCCGTCGCGCTGATCTGACGACATCTGGAGCAGGCCCAGACGCTACATGGCCGCCGGTTGTCCGCCGTTTCAGCAGCTGGCCGCTGGTTGTGGTCTGATGAGCTGGGGTCCATGACACCATCGGAGGTGTTCCCATGAGCATTCGATCATTGTTGGTCCTGCTGTGCCTCGGCCTGGGGGCGAGCCTGCAGGCGCAGGCGGATCGGCGAGACGGCGTCTGGGTGTTCCAGGCTGAAAGCCCACGCTATTACAACCATGGTTATAGTGCCGGCTACGGCCAGGGCTACAACCGTGGCTATCGGCACGACAGCCGTCCCCGTCAGTACGATCCGCGCAGCCCTTATTCGCACTATCCGCAGTATCCACGTAACCTGCCGCCGCGCTATCAGAGCCAGCTCCCACCGCAGTACTACGATCGCCACCGCGGTTTCGAGCGCCGCGAGCACTGGCGCCCGGATCATCGTCAGCAACGCCCGCACATCATTCGCGACGGCCGCGATCATCGGCTGCGGCCTCATTACAACCGGGACGGCCGCTACCAGCAGTACCGACCCTACCGGCGTTGATACCGCATTATTCAGACAAAGCCGGTGTCGTTCAGTCGGAACGAGCTTCGCTGCGCCGAAGGTCTTCCGCGGCACCTGAACGACCTGCACAAGTCCCGCTATGGATGTGTCAGCGGTTGCGCCAGCGCGGATCGCGCTTTTCGAGAAAGGCGTTGACGCCCTCGAGCGTGTCTTCGGCTTCGAACAATCCGACGAACGCCTCGCGCTCTGCCGCCGCGAACGTGGCGGGAACCCGTAGTCGTGCTCCGTCGATCAGGGGTTTGATGGCGCGTACCGCCACTGGGCTCTGGCGTGCCACACGGGAGGCGAGGAGCAGGGCATGACCGCGCGACTGGCCAGGTTCGACCACCTGCTCGACCAGGCCGATGCGTAGTGCTGTCTCCGCGGTGATGCGCTCGCCGCAGAGGATCATGCGTTTTGCCCAGCCTTCGCCGACGAGCCAGGCAAGGGCTTGAGTGCCACCAGCGCAGGGCAACAGTCCGACCGAGGCTTCCGGTAGGCCCAGCTGCGCTTGCTGCTCAGCGACGCGCAGGTCACAAGCCAGCGCGCACTCTAGCCCGCCACCGAGGGCAAAACCGTTGATTGCGGCGATCGAGACACCGCGGAAATCGCGCAGCGTTTCGAAGGCTTCGCCGAAGCGCCGGGCCATCTCCCGCGCTCGATTTCGGTCGCCGTCGGCGAAGAGCTTGAGGTCGGCGCCGGCGCTGAAGAACTTCTCGCCCTGGCCGCAGATCACCAGAGCATAGATGTCATCGTCGTGGTTGAGATGCTCCACCACTTGCTTGAGACCGATCAGCGACTCTCGGTCCCAGGTATTGGCCGGTGGGTGATTGATGGTGATGAGGGCGGTGTGACCGTGTTTTTCCACGGTCAGCTTGTGAGTCAGGTCGAAGACGCCGGCTTGATAGGGCTCTAGTGCGGTAGTCATATCGAGATCCTCGTGACGGGTCAGGGCTGCCGGCCGGCGCCTGAATCTGCCTCCGCGCCTGTATCCCAAGCGCGCCGAGGTTGCAGTGGACACCGGACCCAGAAAAGTCCCGTTGGCAGCGCCTGCTCGCGTCAGGCGCTGCCGTTGCAGATCACTGTAGCCTAGTCGGCTGCCCGCCGGCCCGGCGCTCTTCCTGCCACTCGGTCAGCGAAGGGGCCGCCTGCTCGCCGGACAGACGATGGACGATCTCGAAATAGTCCTGCTTGAAGCGATCCTGCATGATCTCGCTGCGATCGCGAACCTTTACCGCGTAAATGCTCTGGACGTTCTGGTGGTCGAAGTCGCGCCAGTACTGCTCGTCCTTCAACAGGCTATAGCGATGGTTCTCCAGCTCGGCGATGACGGCTTCGCTATCCAGTCGGCCAGCCCGCCCCACGGCATCGGCCCACTGCCGGACGATGCCGTAGGCTGACGCTGCGGTGCTGCCGGGGTAGGCCTGATGCAGCGCGATGTAGCGCTCGACGAACGCCTGGCCGGTTTCGCTTTTCTCTCGCTGCGGTACCCGCCAGGTCCAGGCTTCGGTGCCGATCACGTTTTCCATCACCAGCGGTCCGGCCTGCTCGACGATGCTCTGGGTGAGGTTGGGCGCGATGATCTGCATGCGCTTGCCCAGTTCCAGGGTGTGCGCCAGGCGCATGGTCTGCACCAGATCCTGGCCGAGCAGGACGATCACCAGCACATCCGCGTCGCTGGCGGCAGCCTTCTGCAGTGCGCTCAGGTAGTCGTCGCGACGGGCACCTCGTGCGGCGATCTTCGAGTAGCCATGACGTGCGCGGTCGCGGCTCTTGGTCGCTTCACGCAGAGCCTGCTCCATGCTGTGACCCCAGGCATCGTCGAGGCTGATGTAGTGGTAGCGGCGATTGGGCATGTGCCAGCTCAGGTATTCGCCGAGTACCCGGGCGCTCATCCAGGCACTGTTGGACTCGCGGAACAGGTGGCGATGGCCGTCCCGTCCGGTGATCTCGTTGGCGTAGCCGAGGGTGGGGAAGTACAACAGGCCGAGTTCGCGGGCGCGCTGGCCGGCGCTCAGTGCCTCTTCGCTGTTGGCGCCGCCGAAGATCATCGCTGCGCCCTGGTTGGCGAAACGGTCGACATTGGCACGCGCCTTTTCCGCGCGTGCCGCCGAATTCAGGCTGACCAGCTCCAGGCGCCGGCCCAGCAAGCCGCCATCCTGGTTGATCTGGTCGACGGCGAGCAGGGCGCCACGGCGCAGCTCCAGACCTTCTGACTTGTAGTTGCCGGTGCTCGGGTAGTTGAGACCCAGGCGGATCGGTTCGGACGCGTGGGCGCTTTGCAAGGTGAAGACGATGAGGGCGATGACCAATGTCGGGCGAAGCATGGCTCTTATCCTTCTGAGCGAGGGGGCGTCCGTTGTAGGGCGCGGAGCGGGCTCAGCGGAATAGTCTTTTCCGGCCATATGGGTGCGACTTTCGGTGCCGCCCGGCATTGATCGTGGGCTGAATCACGCGTCTTTCGTGGCCTGCGGAGGCGTATTGCTACCAAGGGAGGAGGAAAATCGGTACTGCGGGCAATTGTTGGCGAGGCGGTGCAAACCAAGAATCACCCACAGACCGGGAAAATTTCCCGGCATAACAATGAACCCGCAGAGGTAGCCGCAATGAAGCACACCGGTCTTCGCAAGCCCTTCGCCGTGACGGCGCTATGCGCCGCGGTGGCGATGTCCAGCCTGCACGCCTGGGCCGTAACCGACCAGGAAATCCTCAACGACGCCAAATCCACCGATCAGATCGTCACCAACGGTCTGGGTTTGCAGGGCCAGCGCTATAGCACGCTGGACACGTTGAACACCAATAACATCAATCAGTTGCGACCGGTTTGGGGCTTCTCTCTCGGCGGTGAAAAGCAGCGCGGTCAGGAAGCGCAGCCGCTGATCAAGGACGGCGTGATGTACATCACCGGTTCCTACTCGCGCGTATACGCACTGGATGCCCGGACCGGCAAGGAACCGTGGCAGGACGACGCCC
>ENA-ORCZ01000597-ORCZ01000597.1-marine-metagenome-genome-assembly--contig:-NODE-597-length-13359-cov-4.205541_pt1 | contig 13359 bp, 13 predicted proteins | sample MGYA00237785_ERZ508519 | MGnify/ENA primary metagenome ERZ508519 (study PRJEB26189, sample SAMN06268790) | marine metagenome | isolation source: Bioluminescent Bay, La Paraguera, Puerto Rico | place...
CAGCGCGATGCGGTGCATCGTGCAAGCGGCGCAACGACGCCGATGGGCCGGAATTCTTCACCCCGGACAGGCTGAAGGCATTACAAAGCAAAGCTGAATTGGGCCGGGCGATTTTGCCCTCTGGCGTCGTTGGCTTGCCCATGTGGTGGGCCGCACCACGGCGGGCAAACCGCCTAGCCAGACGGCAAAATCGCCGCGGTCAAATGATTCAATATTGTCGAGAAATGCTCTAGATCAGTGGAGGGTGGTGTTCACCTCAACGCATGATGCTCCAGACCTGAAAGCCAAAAACGGGTCCGGTTGATATGCTCGAAAATCTCGGGCTGGTGGCGGTCGTGATCATGGTTGCCAGCTATGCGCGGAAGGCCACCACCCCACTTTCATCCTCATCTTCTCCGCCGGTTGCCTGCTTGCAGGCATTTACGCCTGCCTGATCGGGTCCATCCCCTTTCTGATCGCAGAGGGACTACGGGCGATGATCGCCTTCCGGCGCTATTGGAGACGGCGTACGGGCAGACCTGCACCTGTGTCAGCTTTCCGGAAGCGGTGCTTTCTGACAGGGTAGCAAATCGAGATATCTCAAACGCCAATATTGATGTTTGAAATATGAATTTGAATGTGTTTTGTATGTTTATTAAAGCTTCAAGGGAATTTTGAATGATTACCAGCGCACAAATGCGTGCGGCACGCGCACTGGCGGGCATCGACCAGAAGACTCTGGCGGAAAAAGCTGGCGTCTCCATTCCGACGATCCAGCGCATGGAAGCCAGTGAAGGCAATGTGCGTGGTGTGATCGAGACTCTGATTAAGGTGATCGAGGCCCTCAATGCCTGCGGTGTCGAGTTGATCGGCGATGGTCAGTCAAGTGAGCGCGGCGGACGAGGTGTCAGGCTCATCGAACCCGGTTCCAGCGGCGGTTCGGCAGGCTGACACGGCGGCATATCTCTCCGTCCGGTGAACCGGGTGCTGTGTGTCCGCCGCCTGACCAGCTTCTCGTCGGGCCGGACAAGATTGCGAGATTTGCCGTTTGGGGAGCGTGCAGCGGACTTGCGACAGGTCGCGGTTCCTTGTCGTCGCTGAAGTTTGGAAGGAAGCGATGGAGGCAATGCGTCAGGCGTCGGCAACGGCACCGGCCGGCAAGCCCGGCCCGGATCGGCATGGTCAGCCGAATTTCGTCGAGCTGTTCACGCCAAAGCTGGTGACGGTTCTGCGAGAAGGTTATCGCTGGCCGCAACTGCGTGCCGATGCCATCGCAGGGCTTACGGTCGCGATCGTGGCTTTGCCGTTGTCGATGGCGATCGCCATTGCCTCTGGGGTCTCGCCGGAAAGAGGTCTCTATACCGCTATTGTCGCCGGATTTCTGATTTCCGCGCTGGGGGGCAGCCGCTTCCAGATCGGCGGTCCGGCAGGTGCATTTATCGTGCTTGTCGCGGCGACCGTACATCGCCACGGGCTGGACGGATTGTTGCTCGCGACAATGATGTCCGGCATATTCATGCTGCTTGCCGGCTATTTGAGGCTTGGAACCTATATCAAGTTCATCCCGTACCCTGTGACGGTCGGATTTACCGCAGGCATTGCGGTCATCATTTTTGCCAGTCAGCTCAAAGACCTGTTCGGACTGACCTTGCAAGGCGGAGAGCCCGGCGAAATTCTGGAAAAGCTGGCCGTTCTTGTCGAAGCGGCTCCCTCCATGAACGCCGCGGCGGTTGCGGTGGCCGCCCTCACGGTGGGCACGATCATAGGTCTCAAGCGATTGCGGCCGGGCTGGCCGGGTATGCTGGTTGCCGTTGCCGCCGCTTCGCTTGTTACGGCATTTCTGGCGTTGCCTGTCGAGACGATCGGAACACGCTTCGGCGGCATCCCGCGCAGCCTGCCGCTGCCTTCGCTGCCATCATTCGATGGTGGACTGATGCTGGCGGTCCTGCCCGATGCGATAGCATTCGCTCTCCTGGGGTCCATCGAGTCGCTTCTTTCGGCTGTGGTTGCCGACGGCATGACCGGGCGCCGTCACCGGTCCAACTGCGAACTCGTTGCGCAAGGCATCGCCAATATTGCATCGGCCGTCTTCGGCGGGATCTGCGCCACCGGAACCATTGCGCGAACAGCCACCAATGTCCGGGCCGGAGCTCATGGACCGGTCGCGGGAATGCTTCACGCCTTGTTCCTTCTGGGGTTCATGCTGGTGGCGGCCCCGCTGGCAAGCTACATCCCGCTCGCGGCCCTTGCCGGTGTTCTGGCCGTCGTCGCCTGGAACATGATCGAGAAACACGCGTTTGCCGCACTGATACGGTCTTCGTGGGGTGATGCCCTTGTCCTTCTCGTCACCTTCCTGCTCGTGATCTTCCGTGACCTGACCGAGGGCATTGTCGTCGGTTTCGCGCTCGGGGCGGTTCTCTTTATCGATCGCATGTCGAAGGCGATTGCCGTGGAAGCCCAGATGCCGCCGCCACTTGACGATGTTGCGGACGACGCAAACGGCGACCGCGCGGCATATCCTGCAGAAAGCGCCAGCGATCCCCACACGGTGATCTACCGCATTTCAGGGGCGTTCTTTTTTGGGGCTGCTTCCACCGTAGGTACGGTTCTCGATCGTATCGCGGATCAACGGCAAAACTTCATTCTCGATTGTTCGGCGATCCCGTTTCTGGACTCTACCGCTGCCAGCGTCATTGAAGGCACATTGCGCAAGGCCAAACGTGCAGGGGTCCGTTTCTTCATTGCCGGTGCCTCGCAGCAGACCCGCCGCATGCTCATCGCTCACAATGTCCGTCCACCGCGTGTTCGCTTCAAGGCGACGATCGACGGGGCACTTCGGCAGATCCGGGACGAGGAAAGGCGGGGCCGGATGCACAGATCGGGTATGGACGAGCACTGACAAAGCCGTATTCCCAGACCTCTGAAGAGGTCGTTCATCCGACCCAGCAGGTGGCGAAGAAGCCGTTCTTCTCCTGGTCCTTGCCGATCGATCGGCGTGTCTTGAAGCCGATCAGACCGTCGGCGCCGCCGACATCGTGGCCGAGGCCCTCGAGCCGCTGCTGCAGGTTGCGGACGGCGCCGCGGGTGGTTTCCTTCATCGGCTTCCACTCGCCGGCGAATGCCTGGTTGTTGCCGTAGCGGTCGGCAAGATGGCCGACAAAGAGAGCATAGGCGTCGCTCTCGTTATACGACTTGATGACATAAAAGTTTTCCGTGGCGATGAAGGCCGGACCGTAGCGACCGGCGGGCAGCAGGATATTGCCGGGCCGGTTCATTTCGTTGGCCGGAAAGGGCTTGCCGGAAACACGCTTGACGCCCTCTCGGACGAAATCGGCGATCTTCTGGCGGTTGTCCGGGCCTTCGCGCGTGCAGGAAACATTGTCCGGAAGATGGACCTCATAGCCCCAGTCCCGGTCGGCCACCCAGCCATGGGCCGACAGGTAATGGGCGATGGAGGCCATGGTGTCGATTTCGGAAGTCCAGATATTGCGTTTGCCGTCACCGTCGAAATCGACCGCGTAGTTCCAGAAGGAGGACGGCAGGAACTGCGGCTGCCCCATCGCTCCGCCCCAGGAGCTTTTCATGGCCGCACGGGATACGTCGCCATTCTGGAGGATCTTGAGGCCCATCACCAGTTCATTGCGGAAAAACTCCGACCGCTGCCCCATGAAGGCCTGGGTCGCCAGGACTCGGATGGCGTCATGGGGGATCTTGGCGCCGCCATAGCCGGATTCGCGCGCCCAGATCGCCAGGATGATCCGCTGCGGCACACCGTATTTTGCCTCGATCTTCGACAGGGTCGAGCCGTATTTCTGCATGAGGGAACGGCCGCGCGGTACCAGAGCGTTGAACTGGCTGTCGCGGAAGTAGCGGCTTGGCGAAGAAAACTCGGCCTGAAAATTGATCTTGGGGGGCGCCCCCTTGCCGCCCGGACCGACCAGGCCCGGCAGGGAGGTGTCCGGCGTCAGGCCTTTCAGCTCCCGGTCGAGCGTCGCCTGGCTGACGCCGGCCTGTCTTGCGGCCGGGATGACCTCTGCCTCCAGAAATTGGCGGAACTGGGCGTCATACTGGCCGGCCTGCACGGAGGTGAGGAGCAGTGTAATATTCGCGGATGTCGCAAGTACAAGTTTGAGCAAATGTCGGATCACAGCAGGCTCCCAATTCAGGCGGCGGCTCCCAAAGCATTTCCCTCATCCTGAGGAAGCGCGAAGCGCTGTCTCGAAGGATGGGCCACTCGCGCCGGTGCCTGCCACCGATCCTTCGAGACGGGCCTTCCGGCCCTCCTCAGGATGAGGTCGTGCTATTGGCGTTTCACTGGCCTCAATTGCCGACGGACTGCGGACCACGAGGTCATCGGAACCGATTTGGTCCCAAACCTAACACGAACCGGTCCGTGATCCGACCGCGCTCAGAGCTCTGTCCAAGCCAAATGCCGCCCGGTCTGGGTGGTCAGCCATTCCTTGTCGAAGCGGTACCAGCTGCCGCCGCGGGACTGGTCATGCCGGCGGTCGATCGGTGCCGCCATCAGGTGGCACATCAATAGCGTGCCGACGGCCCCGTGGCCGGCAAAGAGGAGCGGGTGCTCGTCCGGAATATGGCGCAAGGCGCTCTTGATGCCGGTGACGACGCGGTTCTGGGCATCTATGGCCCGTTCCCACCCCCGCACGGAAGCGTGGGGCTCGGCGAAGAAGGCGTCTGCGGTTTTCTCGAATTCGGCAGGTGGCAGGAAACCGGTTGCGCTGCGGTCGTTCTCATGCAGGAACGGCAGGATCCGATGGAAGACGTTCCGCCGTGCGGCAAAGATCTTCGCCGTCTCCACGGCCTTCTTTTCCGCACTCGAGATCACCTGGGCGATGTCTCCGGCGAAGGGCAGCGCCGTTGCCTTTGCCGCACGCTCGCGGCCGAGATCGGAAAGGCTCCAGTCGGGCACCGCGACAGCCGGATCGATCCGAACTTCGGGATGGGTGAGATAAATGCACCAACTCATCGGATTCGATTCTCCATCCAGCCGGATATCAGTTCATAGGCAATGGAAATCGAGGGCGGAATGCGGTGACCTTGCGGATGGGTCCCCGCCATCATCTGCCGGACTTCCTCCCGATGGCACCATTTGCAGTCTTCCAGTTCGTCGTCCTCGATATCTATGTGGGAACTGGTGGCCGTTCCGATGCAGCCGAGCATGAGGTTGGCCGGGAAGGGCCATGGCTGGTTGGAAACAAGCCGCACATCGCCGACGACAATGCCGCTTTCCTCCAGCGTCTCTCTCCGCACCGCCTGTTCGATGGTTTCACCCGGTTCCATGAAGCCGGCAAGCGTCGTGTAGATGCCTTCCGGCAGCCGGGAGGGGCGGCCGAGCAGGGCGTTTTCGCCTGTCTCGTCGGTGATCAACATGATCACGCAAGGATCGGTGCGCGGGAAATGCTGTCCGCCGCAGGACGGGCAGTCGCGCCGGTACCCGGCTTCGGCAAGGTTTGTCTTTTCGCCGCAGCGGGAGCAATAGCGGTGGGTGCGGTGCCAGTGGACCAGGGCCCGCGCCTGCGCCAGTGCCCCCATGTCCTCGGGCGGCAGCGCGTTCTGCAGCGCGAGCGTACGCAGGTCGATCGTCTGCAGGTCCGCCCGCTCGGCCAGGTCCTCGTCGGTCATCGGCAGCACGGTCGCGAAGATTGCCTGGCCGGTGTCCTGCCTGAGGCCCAGAAAAATCATCTCCTCGCGAACGGCGAAGAGTTCCACTGCACTGCCAAGACCATGCCCGAGCCTAAGGGGAGAACCTGCCTGAAAGACAAGCGTCTTGTCGGTCGACAGCACGATTTCCGTATCGGGCTTCTCCAGAAGGGCCGTTAGATAGGCCCTGTCGCCGCGCCGCGTCGATTGCCGGTCGAGCGTATTGCCGAGAAAGCTCATTTCCATAGGCTTGAGCTCGGCAGAAGTGGCGTCCATTGTCAGGTCCTTGAAAGAAATGCGGGCGGGTCCTCAATGGCCGTGACCCTAGACCAGCCTGTACTCGAGCGAAACCGGTTGCTTGCCTTCTGCGCGATCACTTCTCAATGCAGAATGAGACAGCAGGTCCGGTGTACCTGGGAGATTTGCATCAATCCTCATCATCATCGCCCGAAAGCGCTTGCTGCAGCCGGTCGACCAAAGCTTCGACCTTCTCCGGCCCATATGCCAATGGTGACACCGCACCCCAGACCGGACCCGGCCAGGCGGCGTCATCGCGATATCGGGCAATCACGTGCACATGCAATTGCGACACCTGGTTGCCGAGCGCTCCGACATTGAGTTTCTCGCAGTCCGTCACTTTGCGCAGCGCCCGGCTGACAAGCGCGATCTCGCGCATCAACTGCAACTGGTCGGCTTCTTCAAGGTCGATCACCTCGACGAGGTCCGACAGGCGCGGGATGAGCAGCAGCCAGGGATAGTTGGCGTCCTTCATCAGCCGCACCGTGCACAGCGTCAGGTCGGTGATGAAATAACTGTCGCCTTCGAGGCGGGGATTGAGCGCAAAGGATGACATGAAGCGGCTCCGGGAAAATTTTGCGAAGGCTACACGCTTCGCGACATGTTTGGCGAGCGGGATTTCCCGGCAAAGAAAAACCTTGAGCGCCCCCTTGCCAAACCCCATGCCCCTTCTGATATAAGGCCCTCGGGAGGTTGGTGGTGGACGAGCCACTCGCCAACCGGGTCAGGTCCGGAAGGAAGCAGCCCTAACGAGCCTCGGCACGGGTCGCCGTGCCAGCCTCCCACCCTACAAAAAGCGCAAAGCTTTGCTGGAAGCACCGCCGAATGTTCGCGGTGCTTTTTTGTTTTCTCGGGACGTTCTCATCCAAGCACATATGCCGGGTCTGATTTTTCGGCGTCACTCCGGGCGTAAGAAGGGAGGGCCGGGGCCTGCTCATTTCCGGAGCGTCTCAGCTGTGGCTCCACTTCGACTGAACTCCCGGTATTGCGCAAATGGGCCCGCGAGCGCACCCCGGTTCTGCATTTCGCTTGTGCGGAGTGACACCGGGAATTGCCGTGAGTATTTGCCAGAATGCCATCTCCCCCATGGTAAAACAGCGCCGCGCCGTATTCCGGCGAACGGATTGCGTCGCCGGCTACGCGAGCGCTTTCTGCTGCCGGACCGGCACCAGGGCTGACAAGCGCCGGACGTGCCCGTCTGCCTGCGGTCAGTGCCGTCTCAGTCGGCGACCGTTGGCACGCACCCGTTTCGCATAGGGGCCTGTGACCTGGCCGACAAGAGATGCGCCCTGACGGGGCGTCAGGGTGAAACGTCGGCCGAGCCAGAAATCCTTGAACAGTACGAGGCCCAGCCGGCTTATCGCCACGTTCGAGGCAATCAGGCTCTCGAAGGTTGCTTCCGCCTTTTCGCTCACCATGCGTTGCAGTTCTGCCGAATTTTCTGTCCACCCGGCCCCGGCGCCCGCCGCGAGCTGCTGACACCGCAAGGCGATGACGTAAGGCGCCTCGAAAAACAGGCTGAACATGTCGTGCGTCGGCTTTTTCGGCATATCGTGTCCCGGTTGGAGTACCGGCGGGAAGTTCCGCCTGACACCAGATCAACCTGCCGCACGCCGAGAGGTTCCCGACAAGCCCGCCGTTCGGTTTCGTCACACACAGAAAAACTTTCAAAAGCGCGTCCCGTTTTGCGAAAAAATGGTTATGGTGCGGCTCATGGACGACACAGGCTTTTCGGAAAATGGCGGCGGTCAGGCGCCGGGATTGATGGCGGATCAGGGCGCGGGGAAACCGGCGGCGACCGATGGCGCCTATCGCGTGCTGGCGCGCAAATACAGGCCGAAAACCTTCGAGGATCTGGTCGGCCAGGAGCCGATGGTTCAGACGCTGGAAAACGCCTTCGAAACGGGCCGCATCGCCCAGGCGTGGATGCTGACCGGTGTGCGCGGTGTCGGCAAGACGACCACTGCCCGTATCCTTGCCCGAGGCCTCAATTACGAGGTACCGGGTGTTGCCGACAAGCCGACGGTGAAGCTGACCCAGGAAGGCAGCCACTGCAAGGCGATCATGGAAGGCCGTCATGTCGACGTGATCGAGATGGACGCCGCCTCCCATACCGGCATCAACGATATTCGCGAGATCATCGACGCGGCACGTTATCGCCCGGCGACGGCGCGTTACAAGGTCTACATCATCGACGAAGTGCACATGCTGTCGAATGCCGCCTTCAACGGCCTGCTGAAGACCTTGGAAGAGCCGCCGGAACATGTGAAGTTCATCTTCGCCACCACCGAAATCCGCAAGGTTCCGATCACGGTGCTGTCGCGCTGCCAGCGTTTTGACCTCCGCCGGATAGAGCAGTCGAAGCTGATTGGCCTCCTGCGCCGGATTTCGGACGCCGAGGGCATCCGGATCTCGGACGAGGCCCTGATGCTGATCGCACGGGCGGGCGAAGGCTCGGCGCGCGATTCGCTGTCCCTGCTCGATCAGGCCATGGCCCATGGCGCCGGCGCCATCGAGGCGGAGGACCTGCGTCAGATGCTCGGTCTTGCCGACCGGGCCCGTGTCATCGATCTTTTCGGGCATGTGATGGCCGGCCGGATCGAGGAGGCGCTCGCCGAACTGCAGGCACAATACGAGGTCGGTGCCGATCCGGCGATCGTGCTGACGGACCTGGCCGATTTCACGCACCTCGTCACCCGCATGAAAGTGGCGCCGAAATCCGCCGATGAGGCGTCCGTGACCGAGGCCGAACGCGCCCGTGGCCGCGACTATGCCGAGAAGCTTTCCGTTCGTCTGCTGTCGCGCGCCTGGCAGATCCTTCTGAAAGGTGTGCAGGAAGTCCAGGCGGCCTCCAAGCCCCTGGCCGCGGCCGACATGGTGCTGGTGCGTCTTGCCTATGCGGCGGACCTGCCCGATCCCGGCGACCTGATGGCGCAGATCCGGGGCGGCCAGAACCCGCTTGCCGGTGCAGCGCCTTCCGGTGGCAGTGGCAGTGGCGGCGCGCCAACCGGCGGCGGCGGATCGGCCATGGCGGTCGGCATGAGCTATTCGTCGGGCAACACCGGTGGCGGACCGACGATGCAGGCGACCGGCCGGCCGCAACTCTCCGCCATTCAGGGCGGCAAACCTGCACCGCAGGCTGCCCCGGCCTTGGCGCCTCAGCCGGAACCGGAAACTCAGCCTCAGCCCGCCTACGGGCTCAAGAACCTCTACGACTGTGCGGCACTTGCCTCGGAAAAGGGTGACATTCCCTTCAAGGTGAAGATCCAGCGGCAGATGCGGCTGGTGAAATTCGAGCCGGGCAAGATCGAGATCCAGCCGACCGAGGACGCCCCGGCCGATATCGCCGGCGAATTCGGGCGCAAGCTCACCGAATGGACCGGCCAGCGCTGGTTTGTGGTGGTCTCGCGCAGCCAGGGCCGGCCGACCATCCACGAAGAGCAGGAAGCCAACCAGCAGCAGTTGCTTTCCGACGCCAGGTCCCACCCGACCGTCGCAGCGTTGCTGGCCCAGTTTCCGGGGGCGAAGGTGGTGGACGTGAAGGTTCAGGTGACAGAGGAGGACGAGGTGGCGCTGGCCGACCCGATGGTCGCCGACCCTCTCCTCAGCGAAGCACTCGGCGAAGACGAAGAAGATTGATCGGGACGGCCTGTTCTTCTACATGCAGTTCCAGGATTGGTTTTACGCGCGGCGGTCAACGCTGCTGCGGAATTTGAAGGAGAGATCCGATGGATTTCCTGAAGATGATGAAGCAGGCCAAGCAGATGCAGGAGCAGATGGGCTCGCTGCAGGAGCAGATGGTCGAGATGGAAGGCCAGGGCACCGCCGGCGGCGGACTGGTCACCGTCACCCTCAACGGCAAGGGCGACCTCAAGGGCCTCAGCATCGATCCTTCGCTGATGAAGGAAGACGAAAAGGAAATCCTGGAAGACCTGATCATCGCCGCCCATACGGAAGCACGGGCCAAGATCGAACAGGCGATGCAGGAAAAGACCCAGGAACTGATGGGCGGCCTCGGCCTTCCCCCCGGCATGAAACTGCCGTTCTGATCGCCTCGGCAAAGTGAGCGGAGACCGACGCGCTCGTTTGCTCCCCTCATCCGGCCCTCGGGCCACCTTCTCCCTGCGAGGAGAAGATCATGAAGCAGGCATTTCTTCTGGGTTCCAATCACTTCCCGCGGGGAGAGGTCGGGCCGCAGGCGCGGGTGAGAGGGGCAAACCTCTCGGCCCTTTCAGATTTGCGTTGAAGAGAAAATCATGGCGCAGAAAAATGTGGCAGGTCCGGAGATCGAGCGGCTGATCCAGCTGCTGGCGAAGCTGCCGGGTCTCGGCCCGCGGTCCGCGCGCCGCGCTGCGCTGCATCTCATCAAGAAGAAGGACCAGCTGCTGGTGCCGCTCGCCGAGGCGATGGGGATAGCCGTCCGCGAAATCGGCATCTGCTCCACCTGCGGCACGGTCGACACCTCCGATCCCTGCACGATCTGCTCCGACCCGAAGCGCGACCTGGGCGTGCTCGTCGTCGTCGAGGATGTCGCCGACCTCTGGGCGCTGGAACGCGCCGGCGCCATCAATGCCCGTTACCATGTTCTCGGCGGCACCCTGTCGCCGCTGGACGGCATCGGCCCGGAAGACCTCAATCTGGCTTCGCTGATCGAGCGCTGCGGCTCGGAAGGCCTTTCCGAAGTCATCCTGGCGATCAACGCCACCGTGGAGGGCCAGACCACGGCCCATTACATCATGGACCAGCTGGCGCATCTCGACATCAACGTCACCCGGCTCGCCCACGGCGTGCCCGTCGGCGGCGAGCTGGATTACCTGGACGAGGGGACGCTGGCACAGGCGTTAAGGGCGCGGACGCGGTTTTAAAGCCCGGCTGTTTCGCGTTATCCGGTCAGCGCAAGCCTCCTCCAATGGCCTTGCGTGTGTGAAGCCGCACACCTATGTCGTTGCGGGAGTTCAATAGATAACTGCAGGTGTCATGTTCCAAGCCGCCGCCCGTGCCATGTCCGAGGTGTTCGAGCCGCCGTTCCGGGCGATCTTCTGGAAAATGCTCGGTTTCACACTGGCCATTCTCGTGGTGATCTGGATTGGCCTGCAATGGCTGGTGACGCATTTCCTCGGTGTTGCGGCGACTGAATGGGGCAATGGCGCCGGCTGGGTCGGCTGGATCGAATGGTCGATCTCCATCCTGACCGGCATCGGCGCCGTCTTCGCGCTCGGCTTTCTGATTGCCCCGATTTCCGCTCTCTTTGCCGGTCTCTTCCAGGACGAGATTGCCGATATCGTCGATGCCAAGGACTATCCGGGTGACCGGCCGGGCCGGGCCTTGCCTTTCGCCCAGTCGATCGGCCAGACAATCAAGTTCACCGGCGTGGTCATCCTCGGCAACCTCTTCGCGCTCATCCTGTTGCTTGTTCCAGGTATCAATCTGGTCGCCTTCTTCCTCGTGAACGGCTATCTGCTCGGCCGGGAATTCTTCGAGTTCGCCGCCATGCGCTTCCTGCCGGCGGCGGAGGCCAAAGCCTTTCGCAAGGCGCGCAGCGGCACGGTTTTTCTCGCCGGCCTGATCATCGCCTGCCTGCTGGCGGTGCCGATCCTCAATCTCGTTACCCCGATCTTTGCCACCATCTTCATGCTGCATCTCTTCAAGATGCTGGCGGCCGAGCGTCAGCGTATCGCCGGCGCTTCCTGAACAGGGTCGAAGAACCGCTTTTCGGCCTGCAAGGCCTTGCATCCGGCTTCGCAATCTGACCAAGTGCCCCTCCGTTATGGAGGAGCCCATGCAGGAGCTGCTGACAGAGCTGGCCGAGGCCGCTTCGGCCAATCCCGACAAGGGCAAGGTCGCGACCTATATTCCGGAACTTGCCGGGATCGACCCGGACCAGTTCGGCATCGCCATTGCGCTCGCCGACGGCCGGGTGTTTTCGGCCGGCGATGCGGATGTGCCCTTTTCCATCCAGTCCGTTTCAAAGGTCTTTGCCCTGGCACTCGCGCTCGGCCGGGTCGGAGATCAGCTCTGGTACCGCGTCGGCAGGGAACCTTCGGGCCTTTCCTTTGATTCGATCCTGCTTCTGGAGCGCGAGGACGGGATCCCGCGCAATCCCTTCATCAATGCCGGTGCGCTGGTGACCACCGACACCTATCTCGCAGGATCCAGCCCGCGCGAGGCGCTTGGCGAGCTGCTGCGGTTCATCCGTGCCGCCTGCGACGACGACAGCATCCACATCAACGAGAAGGTCGCCAAGTCGGAGCTCCTCACAGCGCACCGCAACTTCTCGCTGGCGCATTACCTTGCCTCCTACGGCAACCTGCGCGCCTCTGTCGACAAGGTTCTGGGAACCTACTGCCACCAATGCGGCATCGAGATGACCTGCCGTCAGCTGGCACTGGCCGGGAGATTCCTGGTGGATGCGCCTGAAATGCCGAAGCTCGTCTCCATCGAGCGCCGCCGGCGTATCAACGCGCTGATGATGACCTGCGGTCACTATGACGGGTCGGGCGATTTTGCCTTCCGGGTCGGCATGCCGGGAAAGAGCGGCGTCGGCGGCGGCATTCTGGTGGTTTCTCCCGGCCGCGCCTCGATCGCGGTCTGGTCTCCCGGCCTCAACCGCTACGGCAATTCCAAGCTCGGCACCGAGGCGATGGAGAGCTTTGCCCATAAAACCGGATGGTCCGTTTTCGGCGTCCCTCACCCGTCGGAGAGGCCTCACGTTTAGGTCACTTGAAGTTCAGGCCGGGTTCAAACGATTCAAAAGTGGTTTCGGTTCGCTTTGGCCTATAGGATATTTTGACCTTTGGAAGCGTTGGCGCTATTACGCCTTGAGACAACGCTTTGATTTGCTTACGTTTGCGTAAACGTAAGCCGGGGCAGAGTGAAGTGATGTTGGGTCGTTTGGGGGCAGGGAAAACCGCCGGATTGTCGGTGGAAGTCCGGTGCCATGCGAGCCAATTCAAGCGCGTTTCGCTCTGGATCGGCGGATGCTCAATCGGACCCGATTGATCATCCGGAAGCTGATCGTTGCTGGAGTTTTAGGGCATCTTGTCTGCGATCTATCGAACGCAGGGTGCTCTAGCGTCGTACGGGAGAGGAATTCCATGTCGAACGCCGATCTGCGGGGCAACCGCCCGCTGTCGCCCCATCTTCAGATCTACAAGCCCATTCTGACGATGGTCATGTCGATCCTGCACCGCATCACAGGCGCGGCGCTTTATTTCGGCACCGTCCTTCTGGCCTGGTGGTTGATCGCCGCGGCGGCCGGCCCAAGCTACTTCGATTTCGTCAACGGCATCTACGGCTCCATCATCGGCCGGCTGATCCTGTTCGGCTTCACCTGGGCGCTCGTGCATCACATGCTCGGAGGCCTGCGCCACTTCATCTGGGACATGGGCGCCGGCTTCGGCGAGGACGCCCGCGAATGGCTGG
>ENA-ORCZ01000598-ORCZ01000598.1-marine-metagenome-genome-assembly--contig:-NODE-598-length-13350-cov-2.708054_pt1 | contig 13350 bp, 9 predicted proteins | sample MGYA00237785_ERZ508519 | MGnify/ENA primary metagenome ERZ508519 (study PRJEB26189, sample SAMN06268790) | marine metagenome | isolation source: Bioluminescent Bay, La Paraguera, Puerto Rico | place...
TCATCATCGGGAACCTTCGATACCCAATCAGGCACCATCAGTGCCGTTCTGGCCGGGACCGGGGCGCTTGCCAAAACTGGCACCGGCACCGTCACACTGAGTGCGGCCAACACCTATACCGGCGCAACAAATCTTTCGGCGGGCACATTATCCCTGTCAGGATCGGGAACACTCGGGGATGCCGCCGGGGCACTTAATCTGACCGGCGGAACGCTTGATCTCGGCACCACGACACAGACCCGGACCGGCACCATCACACTCAATGGTGCAACCGTGTCAAACGGCACATTGTCATCATCGGGAACGTTTGATACCCGGTCGGGCACCATCAGTTCCATTCTGGCCGGGACCGGCGCGCTGACCAAAACCGGGACCGGCACCGTCACACTCAGTGGGGCCAACACCTATTCCGGCACCACAACCGTCTCGGCGGGCCGCCTTGCGATCAATGGATCAATTACCTCTGCCGTCACGACCGCAAGCGGTGCCACCCTTGGCGGCACGGGAACCCTCGCGGCCACCACGATTTCATCAGGAGGCATTCACGCACCGGGCAATTCCATCGGCACACAAACCGTCAATGGTGCCTATCTTCTCAATGCCGGTTCCATCCTCGAGATCGAGGTGGATAGTGCGGGAAATTCCGACAAGGTCATTGTCAATGGCACGGTCGACATCACCGGCTCGACACTGCGGGTCAAAGGCGTATCGGGTAACAATTTCTCCGGTCAAACCACCTACAGTTACGTGATCATCGAAAATGATGGCGTTGATGCGGTTACCGGCGATTTCGCAACCATCGACAATCAGCTCGCCTTTTATGACGCCGCCCGTTCAACCATCGGCGGCACCGGCAATGATGTCTCCCTGACACTGACACGCAACGCCAACGGCTTTACCGATATTGCCACAACCCCCAATCAGAAAGCCGTCGCGGGCCAGATCAGCAATATTTCGGGCACGGACGGCACCACCATCAGCAACGCCATTCTCGGCCTGACGAATGCCGGGGCACAGCGCGCCTTTCAACAACTGTCGGGCGATATCTTCGCCGCCGCCCCCGCCATGAATAGCCGCATCACCCATCAGGCCACCGGCCAGATCGGCGCACGCCTTGCAGATCTGAACCGCACCCGCGCCAATACTGGAACCACCAGCGGATCGCTTGTCGCCGCCAGCACCCTGTCCCCTGCCGAACTGACCGGCTTTGCCCGTTCCGGCCCGATGGCAAGTGACCGTAAAATATATGCCAGTGACGCAAACATGCTCTCGCTGGGCACAGAAAATGCGCCACAGGCCGCATCCGCCATCTGGCTTCAGGCGATTGGCGCGACCGGCCGGATCGACGGCGACGGCAATGCCGACACGACCGATTACCAATGGACCGGCATGGTTGGCGGCTATGACATACAGCTTTCCGAGATCACCGTCCTGGGGGTCTATTTCGGGTATGCCGACGCCAAAAATCAACAGTCCGGGCGGAATGCCACCCTCGATAGCAACAATCTCATGGCCGGTTTTTACGGCACACACGACCTTGGCCGCGATGTGCAGCTTTCCGGGCAGGCCGGATGGACCCGCACGGCAAGTGACAGCCGCCGCAATCTTGATTTTGGCGGCATCAATCGGACGGCCACGGCGGAGTACACCGACAACGCCATCAATGCCAACCTTGAACTGTCCCGGGGATTTGATATTGCCCATAACTGGCGGGTTGCGCCCTATGGCGGGCTGGGCCTGCTGTGGAACGATCAGGACAGCTTTACCGAAACCGGGGCCAGTTCAGCCAATCTGTCGCGCCAAGCCGACAGCGACCTGACCGGCACCGCAAGCCTTGGCCTGCGCATGGCGGGCCTGTTTGAAACCGGCAACGGCAAAAACCTCATTCCGCAATTTCGCCTCGGCTGGGACCATCATCTTGGCCCGACCAGCAACAGCACTACCCTTGCCTTTGCCGGGACATCTTCCTTTAACGTTACGGGCAGCGAAACCGACCGCGATACCCTGACCGGCAATCTGGGCATGGTGCTGTCCGATCATGACGGATGGAGCCTTTACGCCGACTATCAACCTTCCATCTCCGAAAACCGCACCGAACATGCCGTCGCCGCCGGGTTCCGGATGGCGTTTTAAACAAAGGCAAAATCATGGGGCGGGGCGCCATAAACGCCCCGCCCCTGATCATTCACAATCGCGATAAACACCGCACAATCGTTTAAACGTGACTGTGATTGACCAATCTGGCAAAGGCGCCGTGCCAGGCCGGGTCCGGCGCGATGCCAAAGATGTCTTTGAGTGTCTGCGGAATATCCCCGACGCTAAGCGTATGGTGCTCTTCCTCGCCGGTGACAAGCCGGATGGTCAGGCGGTTATTAAGCAACGTAAAGCGGGCAAACGGGGCGGAACGGGCAACCATAAGCGTCTTGCAAAACCCGCTTTCGGGATGATCGGATGCGTAACAGTTCATGACCTCGTAATCGATATCGGAAACGGGTGCGATATCAATCTCGTGCACCGCCTTCCACACCCCATCACGCTCCATTTCGATCAGATAGCTGTGCTCGCCCTTGGTCACGCGATAGGTGTCATGCGGGGTGGCTTGCGGGGTTTCAATATCAAGCATCAAGGGCCCGGTTGGCACACAACCGCCCAAGCCAACATCGGCCAGCCACGCCTCGCCATCGATCATCACCCGGTTGGCCATGTGGCAGCGCGGACGGGGCATATCGTTTGGGCCATAGCCCCATAAAACCCGCCCGGCCAGGCCTTCGACCTCAAAGCCAAGGCTGCGCAACACCCGGCGAAAAAGGCCGTTTTGTTCAAAACAATAGCCGCCCCGCCCGTCATGGATCAGTTTTTGATCAACGCGCTCCGGATCGATGCTGATCGGCGTGTCATTAAAGACATCAACGGCTTCGAACGGGATGGTTGCCGGATGCATTGCATGCAGGGCCTGCAAGACTTCCAGCGTTGCTTCGCGCGGACCGTCATAGCCAATCCGGGCGAAATAAGCGTCCAGATCAACTTCCTGTTTCGGGCGTTTGAACGGCGCGGCCCAACTGGCATTGATCCGGCTTTGCAAAGTGTCATGGTCTGGTGCAACCGGGGCGTTATGGCTGACGGGCTGGTGGCTATTCATCACAAGGCTCCATTCCTTTGACGATGTCTTTTCATCATCGTTTGATCTCATGAAGCAGGACGATAAAACCTCAACCTATGTTACGGTCAAACGCAAAAAATCGAATAATTTTAAATCGAATAATCTTCGAATAATATCGGAAATCACGGCCCCATTCACAGCATTCGCCCCATGTTCACGGCCCATTCAAGCAACAATTCACCTTTTACACGCACGATACAGAGCTTTTGCGCGACAGATTGCGTCGCCCTGTGATATTTGAGAGTCTAAAGAGCGGAGAAACCGAACAAGCCAACGATCGCGATGGCACTGGCCGTGCGCGAACGGGTCTTTGGAAACGTCGCTTATCCATCCATGACGGGTCTTAAAAGATCCGCTTGTTAAGCAGGAAAGTTATCATGCGCACTGTTTATGTGAACGGCGAGTTTTTGCCGGAAACCGAAGCAAAGATTTCGATTTTTGACCGATCCTTCCTGTTCGCCGACGGCGTGTATGAAGTGACCTCGGTGCTTGATGGCAAGCTGATTGACTTCATGGGTCACATGAAGCGTCTTGAACGCTCGCTTGCTGAGCTTAAATTCGAATTCAAACCCGATATCGATCAGCTGCTTGAAGCCCACCGCGAACTGGTCAAGCTCAATGACATCACCGAAGGCCTGATTTACCTGCAGGTTTCGCGTGGTTCGGCCGGGGATCGTGATTTCGCGATTTCCAAGGACACCCCGCCGACCATCGTCATGTTCACCCAATCCAAATCGCTGATCAACTCCCCGCTGGCCGAACGCGGTCAAAAAATCATGACCGCCACTGATATCCGCTGGCGCCGGTCTGACATCAAAACCGTGCAGCTGCTCTATGCGTCGCTTCTCAAAACCGATGCGGCGGCCAAGGGCAAGGACGATGCCTGGATGGTGCTGGATGGCTATGTCACCGAAGGATCAAGCAACAACGCCTATATCGTCACCAAGGACGGCACCATCGTCACCCGCGAACTGTCGACCGACATTCTGCACGGCATCACCCGTGCGGCGGTTCTCAAATGCGCCGAAGAGCTTCAGCTCAAGGTCGAAGAACGCCACTTCACCATCGAAGAAGCCCAGAATGCCGCCGAAGCGTTCTCGACCTCGGCCTCGGCCTTTGTCTGCCCGGTTGTCGAAATTGATGAAAAGAAAATCGGCGATGGCGTCCCCGGCCCGGTCGCCAAGCGCCTGCGCGAGATTTATATCGACGCCAACCGCAAGATGGCACTCTGATCGCACCGTCCTGCGTCGCAGTCTGACAAAACAAAAAACGCCGCCCGGATCACTGGGCGGCGTTTTGCGTTGATCTTGCTGATCGCGATCAGGCGGCGACATTGCGTGTGGCAATGCCCTGGCCCCCACCCCCCAGATCAATCACATGATCGGCAATCTTATGGGCCAGAACATGATCATGGGTCACCAGCATCAGGGCCAGATTGCGGTCACGCACCTGTGCCACCAAAAGATCGATCACCCGTTTCTGACTGACCGGATCAAGCCGCGATGTTGCTTCATCGGCAAACAGCATCGCAGGTTCCAGCAACAAGGCGCGTGCAATGGCAAAGCGTTGCAGCTCCCCGCCAGAAATCGCATCGGGACGACGGCCCAACAATCCGGGCTCAAGCCCCAGACCCTCAAGCATCTTGTTGATCAAGGCCCCGTCAATGCCATGGCGTTTGCGCAAATCGGCAAAGGCATCGCCAAGCGTTTGATGGGGAATGAAGGCTGCTGGCGGGTCCTGATAGATTTTCTGGTATTTGAAGGCAGGCAGATTTCCCGGCTTTTCGACCGCACCATGATCGGCCTTGATCAATCCCAACAGGATATTGCCAAGTGTGCTTTTGCCACAGCCACTTGGCCCCAGCGCCACCGTGATCTCGCCCGCCCGTAACGTAAGGTCAAGGTCCGAAAACAGCGCCTTCTCGCCAAATGACTTGCCAAGGTTTTGCGCCGTAACCACGACCTCGCCTGGCACATTTCCGGCACCAGAAACAGCCTGCCAATGGCTTGGCAAGGCCGCGACAAGCGATCTGGTATAGGGATCACTTGGCGCATCAAGCACGCTTTCGGCCTTGCCAACTTCAAGCAGCACACCATTGCGCATCACACCAATCATGCCCGTGGTCTGCACGGCAAGTTCAAGGTCATGGGTAATCACCATCACCGCCCGCCCCAGCGACACTTCATGATTGATCATCCCGGCGACAACGTCACAAAGAGCACGATCGAGCCCCTTGGTCGGTTCATCAGCCAAAAGCACCATACTGCCCGCCGCATGCGCCATGGCAATCGATGCGCGCTGCGCCATACCGCCAGACAGCTCGAACGGAAACGCCTTGGCCGCATGACCAAGCCCCACCGATTGCAGGTCTTTTTCCGCACGGGCCTTGGCATCATTCCACGACATGCCGTGCAAGGCCGGATAAATCTCGGCAACTTGCGACCGGATATTCATGGTCGGATCAAGCGACCGCGACGGTTCCTGCGGCAGGAGCGAGAATGTCCGCCCCCAAAGGGCCCGGCGTTCTGCTGGTGACAATGCCAGCAGGTTTTCACCATCCAGCAAGATGGAACCTTCACAGATCAATTCATCGGGCAGGCTTCCCATGATGGCATGCATGACAAGGCTTTTGCCCGATCCGGTTTCCCCGATCAGACAGATCGGATTATGTGAACCAAACGCAAAGGACACATCACGCACCAAAACTGTGCCGTCGCGGGTCTTGATGCTGAGGTTTTCAACTCTGATTTCACAAGACATCAGCTTTTCCTCCCGGCAAGCAACTGAAGCGACAGCACAAGCAGGAAAATCACGCCTGCGGGCATCAGGACCTGAAGCGGGGCTTCGCTGTAATAGGGCATCAGTTCCACAATCATCGCCCCCAGTTCCGGGGTTGGCGGGCGCAAGCCGACATGAATGGCGCTCAGCGTGCTGACCGCAATAATCGCCGAGCCCATGGCAAAGGCAAACAGCGTCATCATTGGTCCGGCAAGGGCTGGCAAAACGATCCGGCCAAACACGTAAAGCGGCCCAAAGCCCAGCAAGCGGGTGGCTTCACAACATGGCAAGGCCAGAACCCGTGCGGTTTCAACCCGCGCCACGCGGAAAAACTCAACCCACAGATAAAGCGCCAGACCAAGATAAAGCGGCCCGAACTTGCCCGGTGCAAACGCCATCAGCAAAAGCACCAGCAACAAACCGGGCAAGGCCAGAATGATGTCAGACAGGGCAACAAGCCCCCGCTCAACCCAGCCACCCCGGCTGGCCGCCAGAATGCCAAGCGCAATCCCCGGCACGGCGGCACTGAGTGCGGTGACAAACGCCATGACGAACGAAAGCTGCGCGCCATGCACCAGACGGACCGCCATCGACCGCCCGAAATGATCGGTGCCCAGCCAGTGTGCCGCATCACCGGGTGCGACAAGCACCGCCAGATAATCCTGATACAGCGGATCAGTCCCAACCACCAAGGGTCCTGCAAAGGCAAACGCCAGAAGGATCACAAGGATCACCGCCCCGGTAACACGCACCGGCTGCCAAAACGCTGGCTTGCCACCATCGCGCAATTCGACCGGCAATTGGCTCAAGGATGCTGTTTTCATGCTGCCCTCCGACCCAGACGGGGATCAAGACGCAAACACATCACATCAACAATGATGTTCATAAAGACAAACAGGCCCCCCATCGCCAAGGCCGTGCCCTGCACCATCGGCACATCGCGCGCAATAATCGCATGCACCAGCGCATGACCAATGCCCGGAAAGGCAAAGATGGATTCAACCACCACAACACCCTCGACCAGATAGACCATCTGCAAACCAAGATAGGTCACCACCGGCAGGGACGCATTTCGCAGGCCATGGCGCATGACAACTGTGCGATCCGACAGCCCCTTGTAACGTCCATGGGCGAAATACGGACTTGCCGCGACCTCGCTCATGGCATCGCGCATCACCCTTGAAGACATCGCTGCCAGACCAAGTGCAAGTGTCAGCGACGGCAGGACCATATTGCTCCATCCGCCGAACCCTGCGGTCGGGAACCAGCGTAACGTCACGCCAAACACCATCATGAAAACAATCGCCAGCACAAAGGGCGGCACGGCCCGCAAGGCAACCGCGACCAAAAGACTGACCCGATCAAAGATTGATCCCGGGAAAAGCCCGGCAATCGCCCCAATAACCGGCCCGATCACAAGGGCCAGCACAAAGGCAAGCGCGGCCAACCACAGGGTATAGCCAAGCTGCAAGGCAATTTCATGGACCACCGGCGCACCGGATACCAGCGAATGACCAAGATCAAAGCGGATCAGGTCCCCCATCCACGCCAGAAACCGCACCAATACCGGCTGGTCCAGGCCAAGTTCGACCCGGACCATATCCGATACCGCATTATCCATCATGTCCGGGCCATAGCGCCCTGCGGCAATGCGCAAGGCCGGATCACCGGGCAGGAAATACATCAACGCAAAGCTGATTGATCCCACAATCAGGACAACGGCGACCAGTTGCAACAAACGGGTTGCAATCAGTTGTTTCATTTCACCCACCGCAAATCAGAAAGGTAGTAGTTCTGCTCGAACGGATCGACAAACAGGTTCTCAAGCTTGTCACTTGCCGCAACCGCAAGTTCACTCCAGACCACCGGAATGGTCGGCAGTTCGTGTTGCAGAACGGCTGTCAGTTCGTTTTGCATATCGGCCCGCACGGTTGCATCGGTGGTGCGACCAAGCGCGGCCAGAAGATCGGCGGCCTCGTCATTCTTCCAGTTCATCGCCCCCCAATCAGCCCCGCCCGGACCATAATCGGCCATCACGGTTGCCAGGGGATCGGGCACCATCGAGAAACTGCGCGTGATCAGCGCGATCTCAAGGCTGCCATCGGCGTGACCGGACGGAATTTCGGTATAGCTTCCGACCGAAATTTCAAGATTGATGCCGACCGCACGCAACTGGCTTTGCAGGGCAGTGGCAATCAACGGCAGGTCCGGCCAACTGGCATAGGTGCGAAGCGTGATCGAAAACCGCTTGCCATCCTTTTCAAGGATACCGTCCGATCCTTCGACCCAGCCGGCCTCGGCCAGAAGATCACGCGCCTTTTGCGGATCAAATTCAAAAGCCGGGATCTGTTGATTGTTCCAGCCGACAATCGATGGCGGGAACATCTGGGTTGCCGCCAGATCGACATTACGCATGACCACGGCGGCAATCGCCTTGCGATCAATCGCAAGGCTTAGCGCCTGACGTTCGATCACCTCATCAAAGAACGGTTTTGACACATCGAACTTCAAAAGACGGGTACGCGGAATGGTCGCGATCTCGACATTGACGGCTGGATCGTTGTTCAGCTGATTGACCGCAACCGGCAGCAACGACAACACCAGATCGGCATCACCGCTTTGCGCCATCATCGCGCGGGTTTCGCCACGGCTGACGGCAAGGTAACTAACCTTTTCGATCCCGGCCTTGCCATTCCACCACTTGTCAAAGGCGGTCATTTCAACGCGCAGCGGCGGGGTGACTTCATCAATTCGATAGGCGCCCGTACCAATGATCGCCGTCACATCACCCGCCTCGTCAAAGGATGCCGGTGCGAGGATGATGGTGCTGTAATGGGCAAGAAAGGCCGGCAGCATCGCAAACGGTTCTGACAGGGTAATGACAACCTCATTGCCCTCTGCCGAAATCCCCGTGATCGGCGCACGGTTCAGCACACCGGGGCGATCAAACGCACGCTTAAGATCGCTTGCCACGATCTCCGCCGTCATCGCGGTGCCGTCATGAAACTGAACGCCGCCCCGCACCTCGATATGCCAGACAAGGCCATCGTCGCTGACGCGGCTGTCGCTTGCCAGCATGGGGACAAGCTTGCCCGCCTTATTGACCGTAAAAAGGGTCTCGGCCGCCTGCATGCGGCTGAAAACATATCCGGATTTCGCCGGGTCAAGGCCGGAAATTTCAAGCGGGCTTGCAATATCAAGGACTTCGTCATCCGCCGCCGCCATCACAGGCGCCGAAAACCCGGTCGTCATCGCAAACGCCAGTAGTCCGGCCGATGCACACAGGTTGCGCAAAACCGATTGGGTCATTGTGAACTCCTAAAATCACAAATGTAATGTTATAACGTAACGCTACAAATCCGATCCCGGCAACAATGTCAATTGGTTTTGCGAAGTACTCTCAATTAAAACACGTCATGGGATCACGACGCGTTTAATCTGCTTCTTTTCTGGTCTCGTCATCACAATTGCCGTAAAGCTGGAAGTTCGCGCCACCGTCATCAGGAAGCCCCATTGACCACGCAGACATCTTCACGCCAGAACAACCTTGCCGGTATCATGACGATGTGCGGCGGGGTGGCGGCTCTTTGCATCAATGACGGGTTGGCCAAAAGCCTGATGGATCATTATTCCCCGATCCAGATCATCTTCCTGCGCAATATCATCGCACTCCCCTTTGCCTTTCTGCTGGCGCTTAAAATGGGCGGGTATCGCAGCTTGCGCTCCACCCGGGTCGGTGTGCATTTCATGCGCGGCGTCATCTGGATTGCCGCGACAGTCATGTTCTTTACCAGCATCCATCACCTTGGCCTGGCCGAGGCCACAGCACTGGCCTTTGTCGCACCCCTGTTTATCACCGCCCTGTCGGCGATCTTTATCGCCCGGGTCGGGTGGCGGCGCTGGCTTGCTCGGATGCCAGGCGGGAGCTCTGCGCCACTTCCTGGATGCTGCTGGTCATGGTGCCGATGTCGCGACTGATCGATTCCGTACGCTCCTCCTGGGAGTGCGCGCTCTCTTCCGCGCCCTGCGTCAGTCGATGCAGCTCCCTGGACATCTGATCAAGGGGGGCGGCCGTTGCGATGATCTGGCGGATGGTTCCTTGCAGCCTGTCCAGCAAGCCGTTGAACAGACCGATCATTTCGCCGATCTCGTCCTCGGATTCGACATTCACGTGGCGAGTCAGGTCGCCGTCGCCGCTGGCAATGGCCCTGAGCGACTCGATGACGCCCTGGATGTTGTTCATGACCTGACGGATCACCAGCGCAGCGCCGAGGCTGACCACCAGCAGCAGGAAGCCGCTGAGCAGGTAGCCGAGCTTGGTAGTGGTGGCATTGTCGGTCCTGACCTGCTTCAGGCTGCTCTGGAAATCGGAATAGGCGTGGCCGCGAAACCGGTCGCCGGCTTCCTTCGCACGCTTGAGGTCGACAGCCATGCGATCGAAGTTCGACCGCAGATCTTCGAATGCGGCGCCATCGAGCAGCTGGTCCGAGGAGGCGAAGGCATTGTCGGCATAGCGCCGGATGGCAGCTGACCAGGCCCGCAGTTCCTCGCCTCGGCCGCTCGGCTCGTCCGTCAGCGATTCCAGGTGATGCAGGCTGGCGCGCACATCGGCCAGAACCTTGCGCGCTTCATCCAGCGTCTCCTGCTCGCCCGCCGCGACGGCGCTGTTGAGCAGGCCAGGAATTCGCGAAAACTGGAAGTTCACCTTGTCGGCAATTTCCAGTGTCGGGTAGCTCTGCTTTTCGAGGGTCAGCAGCCGGCTGTCGTTGTCGTCCAGTTGCCTCGTCGTGTAACCCACGAACAGCAACAGTCCGATCAGGGCCACGGCCGGTGGCAGGGAGAGTTTCAGGGTCAGCGATATGGCTTTGAACATGGATTCTGCTGCTCTCGATGGGGCGGATGAATGGATTCGAAACCTGCTTTCTCTGGGGGGGCACTGCGCTTTGCTCGCCCGTGAGCGAGGCCGGATTGCGGGCAAGCGGGAGCCGTCACAGCCGGCAGCGCTATGCCGGTGCGTCGCTGGAGCGGGCCATTGCGCGCTCGGCTCGGAGGCATGTCCTTCTACGGGGGTTGTGGCGTTATGTGTTCATTCCGGCTCCCCCCGCCACCAGCTGCGACCAGACGACCGCGACTGCCCACTTTCTGTAAAGCGGTAAGCCGACGCCAGGTGGGGAGCCGCGAGAAATGGCGAGGCTTTCTATAAACATCAGCCTGTCTTCCTGCAGGATGAGGAACAGCAGCTTGCTACCTTGCTTTGCCATGGATGCGGTGGGCTGTGCTTGGCCTGGATGCCAGTATTTCGCTCGGCAGCGCGCAGAGCTTCCCGGACGCTGGATTGCGCGCGGTTTTGCCCGCTTGTGACATCGCCCGCAGGCGCCTGGGTTGCCCTGGGCGCGATACGCAAGCCCGCCAGCTGTCCTATGGACGGCCGCCTCCCCGGTTGGTCCTTGCATGCCTGCGGGGGCCGCGACAGCGCCTTGGCTTTCAGGTTCATCTTCGCCCCGACACATGGTTGAGTTTATCGTATCAGCTGTTGTGCAAAATACAGGAGTTTCGATTTCGTGCAAAGCAGAACGGTGCGTGCACGGGCATCAGGCACTAGGTCCTCGTCTGAAAGACTGGAGCTTGAGTTGAATCGGGCGGGACGGGAGGCGATAGTCCGACAAACCGGATTGCCTGGGCGGGTCACTGCGAGGCTGTGAAGCAGGCGGCGCGTCGCGCCGGAAACCAGTCCGGCGCGACGTATGTTCATAGGGGCATATCGATGATTACGCGGTGGCCTTGGCCTTAGCTTTGGGCGAGCGGCTGGATGCCTTGGGCGGAGAAATCAACACAATAAAGGCGTCGAGCAGGGCCTGTCCGCGCTCTGCGCTGAATCGTTCGGGGTCAATAGGTAGCATCATGAGCCAGCCGTCACTGAAGGCGCTGACGTGATCGGTCAACAAGTCGGCGGGGACGTCATTGCGGATCTTGCCCTGGCGTTGGCCTTCCTCCATTAGCGCGATGGAGACTTGGCGGAAGCGGGTATAACGCTCCTTGATGACGCTGGCGAAGGCCGGCTCGTGACGGGCATGGGCCAGCAGTTGCAGCCAGGCGAGCCAGCTGTCGGGGTCGTCGAGGCTGATCCATTGGTGCCACTGGTGGATCAGCGACCTAATGTCGAGTTGATCGCGATGGATTTCCAGGAGTGTCTCGACCTTGTCGAACAGGTTCTGGGCCACGGCACTGACCATCTCATCCTTGTTGGCAAAGTAGTAGGTCACGGCTCCGGTCGTGCATCCGGCGTGCTGGGCCACTTTGCGCATCGAGGCGCCGGCGTAGCCTTCCTGAGCGATCACCGCGATCGCCGCCATCAGCAGCTCGGTCCGTTTTGCGTTGTGGTCGCCTACTGGGCGGCCACGGCGCGCGCCGGATCCGCTTTTGCTGGCGCGACTCTTGGTGCTGGGGGCGGGATGGGAGTGTGATTCAGGCATGGGTTCAGTGTGATTTCGTTGGGTCAATCAATCGGATTGGCAGTTGGCGCAGCATGTCGGGGTGTGACCCAGCATAGGGAAAAAAGCCGAGGAGCGCATCCATCGTAGACTCCCGTGAGTGATTCAGCGGGCGGCGATCGGTGGGGCCGTGGGTGCTGTTGCTGTGCCCGGTCTTGGGCGCTCGGGATAGTTGCACGATCTTGGTGGGGCTCATCGCCTCAGCCTCGCTTGCAGCCCGTGCGCAGAGGCTCAGGACGCCACACAAGGTGAGTTGTCGCCATCGCCTACGACCGCCACTCGGATCTCCACGCGCAATTCGGGGGCATTTGAGCAATGCCGATTGCCGTCCATGACGGGTAGCGATCGGGGAAGTATTGATCTCTGACCTTTGCGAAGGTCGGCATGAAGTTCTGCATGGAACGTCGTCAACGTCGACGACGTCGCTGAGGCCGCGAAAAGTGGGAAATGGTCTTAGATCGTCTGGGTCGACGGCCGATTGACGGATTGCCGTTTCAGATTCTGGTACTCATCGCATAGTCTCCTATCAAGCAGCTTGGAGAAACGCTCTTGCGTTTCCCCTGTATGCCTTGCGCAACCTGGCAAGGGTGCTTTCTCCCAAGAGATATCACTGAGATAGATGGAGCCTAGCAGCCTCATTTATTTGCGCAGTGATCGATATTTTATTATTTTGGGGCAGGCATGCGTGCGCTTGTCGAGCGGGACGGTTCGATGCCAGGCCCGCTATACCGGCAGCTTGGCTTCGGCTGTGTGCAGGAGCAGGGTGCCTACGAGACACCCGCTGGCCCATTACTCAGGCGCAATGAGTTGTGGACTCTGGCAGGCCAGGGGCGTCGAGAGCTGGCGTGGATGAGAGGCAAGCATGGGCCGGTACTATCCGGCCCATGAACCTGCGGCCTCTCAGAGGCTTCCTACGAGTTG
>ENA-ORCZ01000599-ORCZ01000599.1-marine-metagenome-genome-assembly--contig:-NODE-599-length-13346-cov-3.913181_pt1 | contig 13346 bp, 13 predicted proteins | sample MGYA00237785_ERZ508519 | MGnify/ENA primary metagenome ERZ508519 (study PRJEB26189, sample SAMN06268790) | marine metagenome | isolation source: Bioluminescent Bay, La Paraguera, Puerto Rico | place...
ACACGCGCCAATGCGTCAGCAAGAAAGCCCATAATGTCCTCCAGGGGAAACGGGAATAACAGCGCGCGGACCCTAGATCCGCGCGCTGCGGAAGACAAGACCAAATCCGGGCCGAAACCGCATGTTTTCGGCCTTTTCGCGCCGGCCTGACGGCATATCTTTCAGTGCGGTCGGTTTCGCGGGGTTTGCCTTGAGCTGCAAGAGACGCTTGATGAGAAGTGACGGCCTGCCTCCCGGCCGCCCACTTATGTGTTCACACCCTTGTCTCCTCCCGGCACCGCTTCATAGCAGGCGGCGGGTCTCAAGCGGGCTTCCGCCGTGAGGCTTCTAGGGTCGGGTCTCCAGAACGAGTTTCGGCTCGTTCTTGTCCTCGTCGATCAGACTGCACTTGAAGCGCTTCTTCTTCGTCTGGCCGTTGAGAACGGTGACCGGCACCGACAGCGGAACGTCCGAATCCGTTTTGGCCGACCCCACCAGGGCCGTGTAGTTGCTGGGGTGCAGCAGCAGTTCGGTGATCGGCCGGCTGTCCATGAGTTCCGGCGTCAGATGATAGGTCTTCATCGCCGCCTTGTTCGCCGCAATGATCATGCGGGACTTCGTATTGACCACAAGCATCGGAGCGCTGCAGATGTCGAAGACCTTGGTGAAATCCACATCGCCGCCCGCATGGCCCGCCGAAAACAGAACCCCTCCGACGGTGCCGCCGATGCGGAAATACATGGCGTCGTATTTGAGTTCCAGGCTTTCGTTGCTCGCCAGCAGGAACTTGCCGCGGCCGGTCGCGCTCGCCCGCCGCGTCAGTGCCGCTATCGACAGCGAGACGATTGTCCGTCCGACCCGATTCTGGATGTGGGCGATGTTCCGGCCGAGGATCAGCCTGGCATCCTCGATCTTGAAGCTTTTCAGGAAGCCATCGCTGGCAAAGCGCACATAGCCGAAATTGTCGACGAGCAGGACCACGCGGGTGGAGGAGGCGACGAAATGCTGCAGGATCGGCGCCAGTCCGAGTACGATGCGGCCGGGATTGTCGTCGTTTTCACCGACGGACGGAAAACAGATGGCGATGATCTTGCCGTCCGGCAATTCGTAGCGGTAGGCGACGATCGGGATGCCCGGGATCCGGTGATCGGGTCCGCCGCCGACATCGAACGGACCGGCATGACCTTCGCGGATCGCCCCCTGCACCAGGCGCAGGATGGTCTTGCGGTCTTCGGGCGACAGATGGCGCAAGGCTTCGTTGGACGGCGCTTCCTGCAGATCGCGGACTTCGCTGCTGAAGCTTTGCGAGCCGACCTCGTGCCAGAGGATGGTCTTCTTGCTGATGTCGGCGATGAAGAACTGCAGCCCGGCCAGCGACAAGGCAGGCGTTTCCCCCGGCTTGGCCTGCGGCACTTCCGGCGGCGATACAGGTTCGTCAGGCTTTTCGGCCATTGCGCTCTGCGCTGCGTTGCTTGTCATTCCGTGCCCGGTCTTTTGTTTGGTTCTTCCGATCGCCGAGTGTCTTTCGGAATTGCAAACAAACGCTAAAACCGCACTTTAAAATCACGGAGCAATGTCAAAAATTACAGAAGATACGTAGATAACTTCAGTGTTTAATCAAGATTATATTGTAAAATATACAGAAGATTAACTGCGAACAACAAGGCCCCCTAGGTTCGGCCCGTTCTGAAAGGCGAGGCCATCTAAAAAATGTCTGCCGAACCTACGGCGGCGATTGGAAGCCTGCTCTCCCAGCACATTGGAGCAGCCGTGTCTCCGGCTTTGTCCGACTGCCGCCACCAGGCTTTTGCCGACTCCTTGCGGCGAAGTCCTTGTGCACCGGCGCTACGGATTGTGGTGCCTCTTCCGGGAAACAGCAATTTGCTCGCATCCGCCGCAAAAAGGCCACGAAAACACACGGCACAAGCCAGAATCGCGTCTGCGTGCCGGCGCAATTTCGATCGACATTGATCTTGTCCAAGCCGAAGGAGGACACGATGGTGCAGATGAAGACTGGCCTGCCGGCCAAGGAAAATCAGGGCGCAAGTTTCCCGCCAGCTCTGTTGTTCATGTTCGCATCCGCCCTTCTGATGCTGATGACCGCAATGAAACCGACCCTGGCGCTTCCGATGCTGGCATTTCTGGCAATGATGTCGGTGACACACCTGCTCGGGAAGCGCCTTTATCAGGATCTGGCCGTTTCGACGGCACGCGCAGACCGAAGGCCTGCGGAATCCTCGAACCGTAATTGATCAATTCAGACAGTTCAGACCATGGCACGTGCCGATACATCGAACAGCCGGACGCCGGCTTCCCGCAAGAGCGACCTGCATGAAGCGCGGCCGCTGCTGCAGGCAATCTTTCTCGGAATTTTGCTGGCGACAGCTTTGGTTGCCGCAGCCGCGATGGCAACGCCCAAGGACTCCAACGGCACGAGAGAGCCGTTGACGAACGCAACCGACACTGTCCGCGCGATCGGGAACCATTCTTCCGGCACTTCCTCTTTCTGACCTCTTCGGAACCAGCCGGCAGACGGACAGACCGCTAAATTGGATCTTCCTGGTCGCGCCGAAGTCAGCGCGGATGCTTTGCCGGGCTGACCGGAAACGCTGCCCGCCGGCGGAATTTCACCGGCGACCCGAGCACAGAACACATGGCTCCCCAGACGGGGTGACAAGGCCCGATGTCTCGCCCCGACAAACTGTCCCGATATGGTGCCGGCGCAGCAGGATCAGGCTGCTTCCGACCCGTGGATTCAGACGGCTGCGGCGTTCAGCCAAATTCGCCATTCAACTCATAAGCTGGAAGTGTCCGTTTTTTTCGATGTCCGCATCGAACGTCAGCCTGGTTTTGGAATTCACTGGACGGCGCGATTAATATGAGTTTAATATTCATGTTATCTCTTTCGTACCCAGCCAGTATGCCAGCCACGGTCCGAATTTCCCCCAACGATCCGGAGTTCGGTTCTGATGTTCTCAAGAGCCCTGTTGAGCACAGCAGCGACGTTTTGCGTCTGCGCTGTAACAGTGTCTTTCCCCAGCCTGGCGCAGACGTCCTTTCTCGATCATCGAGGCAAGACGATCACCTTCGAGGCGCCCCCTGAACGCGTCGTCACGATCGTTCGCTCGGCGCCGCTGATCTACCGCGCCATCGATGGCAAGGCCGACGCGATTGCCGGCATGAACAAGGATTCCCTCACCCGCTATTTCACCAGCGGACTTTATGCCGAAATACTGCCCGAAATGTCGGCAATCGCAGCATCCGCCGCCCAGGACGGCTTCGTGCCCAACGTCGAGGCCATCCTGGAACAGAAACCGGACGCGGTCATCCAGTGGACACATGATCCGGAAATCATCGAACCACTGGAGCGGGTTGGCCTGACTGTCGTGGGCTGGCAGTGCTGCACCGAACAGGACCGTCATGACTACCTGACACTCAGCGGCTACATGACCGGCCGCAATGACCGGGCCCAGAGCTTTTTGAAACTGGAGGCCGATACGCTCGCCGCGCTGAAGGAAAAGCTGGCATCGGCACCTGAAACCACACATCCGTCCGTGCTTCATATCGATCAGGTCAACGATCAGATCCGCGTCATTGCCAACGGGTCGCAGGACCTGTCGCTGAGCGGCGTGACCAACCCTGCTGCCGACGACAGCGGCGAATGGTGGCGTACGATCGATCTGGAACAGCTTCTGGTGTGGAATCCGGACATGATCGTCATCCCCGCCTATGCCGCGGAATTGAGCCCGCAGGACCTTTACGACAACCCGATCCTGGCAAGCCTGGAGGCGGTCAAGAACAGGCGCGTCTACAAGCAGCCTTTCTTCGCACGCACACCCGACGCGCCGGAGATCTTCCTGACATCGGTCTGGCTGGCGGCGCTTGCCCATGGAGGCGACCTTGCGCCGAACTTCCGTCAGGAAATCAGCAGTACGTACGAAATGATTTATGGCGCGAAGCTGTCTGATGATCAGCTGAACTCTATTCTGGAGACCGAGAGCAACACACCCTCCAACGGTTATTCAGACCTGTTTGGATGAAACGCACGATGATCCTGCCAAGACAGATCGGCGCCGCCCTGGCGCCGATCCCGCTTCTGCCGTTGCTGCTCTTCCTGCTTGTACTGACGATCCTCGTGTCCGTGACACTCGGCCGTTACGACCTGTCCGTTCAGCAGGTAGCGCTGATCCTTGCCGACAACATCGTTCCCATGTCCGAACCGACCTGGCAGCCGGTACAGGAAGTCGTGGTCGAACAGGTCCGCCTGCCGCGCATTCTGGCAGCTGTCCTGATCGGCTTCGGCCTCGCCATATCGGGCGCCGCCCTGCAGGGTCTGTTCCGCAACCCTCTCGTCGATCCCGGTATCATCGGAGTTACCTCGGGTGCGGGCTTCGGCGGTACGCTCGCCATCCTTTTGGGCCTTTCGGGCACATTCCTTCTCGGCGTGGCCTTCCTCTTCGGCATGGGCAGCATCTTTCTCGTCAAGCTGCTGTCGACCGTGCGCGGCCGCACCAGCCTGCTGACACTTGTCCTGGCGGGCGTCGTCATCTCCGCCTTTTTCTCGGCTGCCATATCGATAACCAAGCTGCTCGCTGATCCCTTCCAGAAATTGCCCGCGATCACCTATTGGCTCATGGGCAGCATAGCTTCCAGCAGCTATACAGACGTCCTTCTGATTTCAGCCGCGGTCGTGCCGGCCTCGTTCGCGGTCTTTCTGCTTCGCTTTCAGATCAACATCCTGTCGCTGGGCGAGGAAAAGGCCCGCGCCCTCGGTGCTAGAGTCGTCCTTGTCCAGTGGATCATCCTGATCGCGACTGCGCTCGTTTCGGCGGGTGTCGTTGCAACTTCGGGCATCATCGGCTGGGTCGGTCTTGTCATCCCCCATGTCGCCCGCGCGCTGACCGGCGCGGATCACGGGCGGCTGCTTCCGGTCTCCGGCATCATCGGTGCGATCTATCTGCTCCTGGTGGACAATCTCGCCAGGACCGTGACCACCGCTGAAATCCCGCTCGGCATCATCACCGCGCTGATCGGCGTACCCGTCTTCGCGGTCATATTGCGCCGCGTGCATTCCAGCGGAGGCTGGGCCAATGATTGACGTGGAGAACCTGGCCGTTGACCGGGGCAGCAATCGCATCCTTGAGGACTATGCCTTCCACCTTGAAGCCGGGTCCGTGCTCTCCGTGCTCGGCGCAAACGGTGTCGGTAAGACGACACTGCTTGCCAGCCTGATCGGCCTGTTGAAACCGGCGTGCGGCCGGATCTCGATCGCCGGCCGAACCGGATTCGTGCCGCAGCTCTTCGAGGTGCCCTTCTCCTATTCTGCCCTCGACATCGCCCTCATGGGCCGGGCCCGCCACCTCGGCCTTTTTGGTGCTCCAAAGCGCAGGGACTACGAGATCGTGCGCCAGAACCTGGCCCTCCTCGGCATCGAGGCGCTGGAAAAGAGACCGTTCAACGCCTTGAGCGGCGGACAGCGCCAACTGGTCATGATCGCCCAGGCGCTCAGTTCGGAATGCACGCTGCTGATCCTGGACGAGCCCTGCGCGGCGCTCGATTACAAGAACCAGGATCGCGTCCTCGACCTGATAGCAAGGCTTCGTGCCGACCACCGGATGACCATCGTCTTCACCACCCACATGCCGCTTCATGCTGTTGAAGTTGCCAGTCATGTGCTGCTGATGAAATCGGCCACCGACTACCTGTTCGGGCCGGTGGAACGGACTTTGACGGCGGAGAACCTTTCGGACCTTTACGACCTGCCCATCGGCAAGGCCGAATTTGCCGGACTGGATAAACACACCTTCGCGCCGCTCTTCGGCAGTTCGGGATCGACTTTTCATGTCTAGGACCGCCACCCGGCATAAGGGGATCGCCTATATTCACTGGGGAAACACCTGGCAGCTGCGCAGCTTTCAGGACTTCAATCACTACATCGACGACCTGATCTATATCCACGACCTGCCGAAGGTGGATCTCTCTGTCTACCGCGCCGTCATCCTCCCCGATGCCATGGACGAGGCAGCGCCCCGCGCCCATTCAGCTCAGCTCAACGCATACCTGCGGCAAGGCGGTTTCCTGGTTGTGTTTCTGCAGGGGCACGCGGACTGGCTCGATGTACCCGGTCTTACCTGGCAACCGGGCACTTGCGAGGACTGGCTGTGGTGGACCAAGGGAAAACGGCTGGAGGTCCACCTTGCGGAACCGCCCCATCCGATCACACAGGACATACCGCTCGAAGCCATGAGCTGGCACTGGGGCGGCAGCGACCAGGCGCCTGCCGGTGCGAGACCGATCCTGGAACTGGACGACGGCAGCGGCTGCCTGTTCCTGGATCTTGCCGACCTTCCTGGCGGCGGCCGCGTGCTGCTGTCGACGCTCGACCCGCATTCGCACAACGGCCAGCGTTTCATGCCGGCAACGACCGCCTTCCTGACGCGGTTTTATCCGTGGCTCAACCGGGAAGTCGGCATCGAGCGTCCCAGCCGAAACCGCTTTACATACCTGCAATGTTCACACGTGCCGGGCGAATGGTATCCCGACTGGACCGATCGCAGCCTTCAATCGGGATGTTTCCGGACCAATTTCCGCCCTCTCTACGAGCTTGGTCCGGACCTCCTGCGGGAAACGGACATACTTTATCTTCCCTTCAGCCACGACGAGATTTTCCTGGAAAGCCGCCAGGAGGATCTGCTCGCCTTTCTGGAGGCAGGCGGCAACATGATCCTGTGTGCGGAACCCTGCCGCGCATGGCTGCCGTTCCTGAGCCCCTTCCTTGCGGTTCCGCCGCGCCCGTTCACAAACATGAAGGTTCGCGTTCGCGACGATCGGCTCGGCATCTTCCGCGATCTCGGCCCGGACTTCGACGGCTGGCAGGGAATTTTCGGGCAATACGCCCGCGGCTGGACCGCCCCCCCGCCTGGTGCCCTTCACCTGACAGATGTCGGTGCGGAGCATGATCCGAAACCGGCCGACTGGCTCTGGCGGGCACCATCGAAGCACCATCGCGGCGGTTTCGTCTTCATGCATAACGGCGATAACCTGACACGCTATCCCGACCACGGGCCAGCGAAGGAGAAGCTCGTCCTGAATGTTGCCCGCGCCTTGCAGGACCTTTCCGAAGGCAGGCTGACTTTCTAGGGTGTGAACCCAGACGCCGGGCAAAGGTCAAAGCGAAGGCCCGGCCCCATGATCTTGCGCATGGATGCCGGGCCCCGTGCCCGGTCCGCCCCCGGTAACACTTTCGCCGCGGCAGGTTGTTGCCCTTGCCGCCGCTCCGGACGCGTAACCGGCTTTTCCACCGGCAAGAATACACGCCCTGACTTTCCTTCCGCTCCGGATTGATCCCCGTCAAGGAAGCAAGATTGTTCGTCAGTCAAGTAAAACAACACGGCGGGCTTCCCGCAAGACCGGCGAACGTACTTGCTGGCAAAAGCCCCAAATTATCCGGCAGCGCATTGAAGCAAGTTGAATACCGGGGATAACCCGGGAGAAGGCCTTGGCAGGCGGGACTGTCCCTACGGAAAGGGATTTCGCATGTTGACCATTGCCAACGGCCAAAAGTGGATCGATAAAGAAAAGACGGGTGCGTCGGAGACTTATATGGACATCGACCTCACAATATCCGCGGACACGATCCGCCTGCTCGCGCAAAAAGCCCGCGCCGTTGCCTCGTCACTTCAGGACAGTTTTGAGGACGGCCATGAGGGCGACGTGGAATTCGACGCCGACACGCTGGAGCAGAGCCACAATCACGATGGCCTCGCGGAAGAAGAAAACGACGACCTGTCCGACGAGGAATTGCGGGAGCTGATCGAGGACCTCAATGTGGACGAAGCCGCGGAACTGGTGGCGATCACCTGGATCGGCCGCGGCGACTTTGAGCCCGAAGATTTCGAGCAGGCGGTCGATGAAGCCCGCGAACGGGCGGTCGGCTCCACCGCAAAATATCTTCTGGGCATGCCGTTGCTCGCCGATCACATGGAAGCCGGCCTCGACGCGCTGGACCTCTGACCCACCACTCTTTCAGCCCATTCAGGGGCTTCGGCCGGTCAACCCTGCATCGTCAGTTCTGTCAATTCCTCCACAAGTTGGCCTTTTCCTTGGGAAAACCCTTTAGCACTTCATTTACCGTCTTTCAGCGACGGCCGGTTTGCCGCATTGTTGCCGCACTTGAAGACGGCACGGGAGATAAGGGCAATGCTTCAGGATCCGGCGAACCAGGATGTCTTTACCGTCCATCGTCCGTCCCCCTGGCCGTTTGTCGGCGCCATGATCGCAGCGTCGGCGCTGATAACCACCCTGGTCCTGGCTTTCAGCAGCTAGATCGTCTCAAGATCCGATCCGTCCAAACTCTATCACTCTGAATGGCGTCGCTGACAGAGCCCTGTTAAAAGGGCACCCGTACCGGTTCTGTCGAAAGCAATCCGAATGTTCGCAACGCGTCTGGCGGTGCTCGATCTCGCCCGCGGCCTCGCCGTTTTCGCCATGGCGGCCTATCACTTCTCCTGGGACCTGTCCTGGTTCGGGTTTGTGGACTGGCCGGTCGCACGGGGCACGGGCTGGCGCCTGTTTGCCGCTTCGATCGCCGGCAGCTTCCTGTTTCTGGCCGGTGTCAGCCTTGACCTCGCCCATCACGAGACCATTCGCTGGCGTCCTTTCTGGCGCCGCTTCGCCGTTATCGTGGCGGCGGCAGCAGCGGTTTCAGCGGCAACCTATATCGTCTTCGGCGACAGTTTCGTCCGCTTCGGCATCCTGCACTGCATTGCCGCGTCCAGCCTGATCGCCCTGCCCTTTGTGCGCCTGCCGATCGTTGCGGGCGCGGCAGCCGCCGCCTTTGTGCTGACGCTGCCGGCCTGGGCGAGTTCCTTCTTCTTCAACGGCGAGTTCTGGCTCTGGACAGGCCTCGGCACCCCGTCCTTCGGCAGCGTGGATTATGTGCCGCTGGCCCCGTGGGCCGGTGTCACCCTTGCCGGCCTGACCGCCTCCAGGATTTTTCGCAATTTCGGCATCTGGCATAGGCTGTCCGGCCTGCGCTTTGCCCATCTGCCCGGTCGCATCACGCGGTTCCTGGGCCGGCACCCGCTACCGGTCTATCTGCTGCACCAGCCTGTGCTTTACGGCCTTGTCTGGGCGGCGGTGCTTCTGACACCGGAAGTCGACCGCGCCGGCAACGCCTTTGTCCGCAACTGTACCGCCGCCTGTGACGACGCGCTTGGGGCCGCACGGAACTGCGAGGCTATCTGCCGCTGCACGCTGTCACAGCTCAAGGAGGACGGGATCTGGACACCGCTTGTCGAGGATCCCGCAAACGCCTCGCTGCGGGCGCAGGTGGACCAGCAATATGCCGCGTGCCTCGCGGATCCCGAACAGGCCTTCCCTGTCAGATAGCCGGGTCCTGCATTTTGTCGAGACGTGCAAGTGCCCGGTCGCGGCGCGCCTGTGCAAAGGGCAGGAACACGACTTCATCGCGTCCGGCCACGACCTGCTCGAGCGCCCAGAGCGCGGAAACCGCATCGCATTTGGACTTCATGATCTCGATCTGCCGGGCCGCCACCCGAGACGCATCACCGCTTGTCACCGCGTAAGCTTGCAGAAACCGCCGCTCCTGCTGCCGCGTGTAACCATGTTCGAGGATTGCATAGGCCAGGTCCCAGGCAGGATCCGCCATCGCCGAATATTCCCAGTCGATCAGCCACAGCCGATCCGGTGCAAAGAGGCAGTTGCCGGGCGACGGATCGCCGTGGCTCGGAACCGGCGGTGGCACGTATGTCGTCTGGTTCGCGGCGAGATCGTCAAGGCATGCCGTGAGCCGGATCATCTCCGGGTCGGCGATCGCGGCCGATGGAAGCCGTCTCACATGACCGGTGCGCAGGCTGTCAGCGTCGATGAAGCCTTCGAAAGCGGCGCCCGACGCATGCAGGAGCCCGAGGGCCGTTCCGAGCCGTTCCGGTGCGTCTTCCGGCAACCGATCGCAATCTTCGACCGCCCGCGTTACAAGAATGCCGCTCGCAGGATGGCAATAGACCGGCGGCAGCGCCCGTCCGGCTTTCACCGCCAGCACCAGGTTATGAGCCTCCACCGCCCGGTCGATCCGCTGCGCATTGCCGCTTTCCGGCAGCCGCAGAAAGAAGGTGCCTCCCGTCGCCGCCAGCCGATAGACCCGGTTTGTCAGCCCGGACCGCAAAACGGCACCAAGCGGTTGCCCGCACAGGTCCGGGAGTTGCGGATGCAATCGAAAGGCATCGAGAATTTCGGCCGGAAGGACGGCTGGCGTATCGGCAGGGGTGTGTGGCACAAGCGGGGTCGATCGAACATTCCGAAGAGGTCACCGGACGCCATGAGCAACGTCCCATCGCCCCATATCATCATCACCTATTGCCGCCAATGCAATTGGCTGCTGCGCTCTGCCTGGATGGCGCAGGAGATCCTCTCGACTTTCTCCGAAGAGACCGGAGCGGTCACCCTGGTGCCGGGAACCGGCGGCATCTTCACCATCAGTTGCGACGGAAAGCCGATCTGGGATCGCAAGACGGACGGCGGTTTTCCCGAGGCCAAGGTCCTGAAACAGCGCCTGCGTGACCTGCTCTGGCCAGACAAGGACCTCGGCCACAGCGACCGCAGCAAAGAGAGCGGCCGTCCTGGCGACAACGGCTGACCGCCCGAAACGGTTGCCGGCGCCCGGGGGCCCACTCCAGATCAGGCAAAAAAAGACGGCCAGCGGGTGGGACCCGGCCGGCCGTGGAAAGGTTTCAGGGAGAAACAATCCGGAAGCCGGCCTGCCGGCCGGCCTCCATAGGCTTGTAGTGACCTTCGGCCTTAGGCGAACCACCAGCGCTCCACGGCGCGGAAGCCGTCGAGGGTCCAGTTTGCCGCGACCGTTTCGGGATGCTCCACGTTGTTGGAAAGCGCCATCACGTAGCTGGCGAACATCGGTACGACCACGCCGCCGTCCGTGCGCACCAGGTTCTGCATCTCGGCATACATTTCCGCGCGCTTTGCTTCGTCCAGTTCGGACCGGGCCTCGACCAGAAGCTGGTTGAAACGCTCGTTGTCCCAGAACGTGTCGTTCCATGGGGCGCCGGCGGCATAGGCCACCGTGAACATCCAGTCCTCTGTCGGCCGGCCACCCCAGTAGACGGCGCAGAACGGCTTCTTCATCCACACGTCCGACCAGTAGCCGTCGTTCGGCTCGCGCACGGGCTGGATGTCGATACCGCATTTTTCCGCGGCACTGGAATAAAGCACGGCCGCGTCGACCGCACCGCCAAAGGCTGCTTCGGCCGCCGACAGGTTGACCTGCAGGGAATCGAGCCCGGCCTGTTTCAGGTAGTATTTCGCCTTGTCGGGATCATACGTGGTCTGTTCCAGGTCCTTGGCATAGAAGCGGTTGGACGGGCTGATCGGGTGATCGTTGCCGACGGAGCCGTAGCCGAACAGGATCTTGTCGACGAGTTCCTGCCGGTCGATCGCATATTTCAGCGCCATGCGCACGTTGTTGTCGTTGAAGGGCGCGGCACGGGTGTCCATGGCGAAGGTGTAGTGCTGGGTGCCCGTGGTCGACAACACCTTGACGTTCGGCGCCCGCTGGAACAGCTGCACCGTCTTGAGGTCGACCGCGTCGATGGCGTCGACATTGCCCGTCATCAGGGCCGCCTGGCGCGCGGCCGGGTCGACGATGGCCATCAGAACGACCCCGTCGAAATGGGCCCTGTCGGTCTTCCAGTAGTCGGGATTGCGGGTCAGTTCGGCAATGTAGCCCGCCTTGTAGTTGGTGACCTTGTAGGGGCCGCAGCCGATGCCGGTCATCGGATCGACCTTGCCGTCCTGCGAGGGCAGGATCGGCAGGTGGTAGTCGCTGACCACGAACGGGAAGTCGGCGTTGCCCGCTTCCAGGGTGAAGACGACAGTGTCGCCGTCGACGGTGATGTCCTGGATCGGGTCGACGAAGGGTTTTGCCGCCGAGGTGCTGTTCTCGCCGCGGTGATAATTGATCGAGGCAACGACGTCCTCCGGCTTGACCGTGCCGCCGTCATGATAGGCGACACCGGGCCGGATCTTGAAGGTCCAGGTCTTTGCATCCGGCGAAGCTTCCCAGCTTTCCGCCACTTCGCCGACCAGAGAGCCGTCCGCGGCGATTTCCACCAGATAGCCGTTGCGGGCAGTCGCGAAGACCTGGACGTAGACGTTGTCCCAGGTGCCCGGATCGTAATTGTCGTTGGTATTGCCGGCGGCGATGCCGATGCGGAACGTTCCGCCCTTCTTCGGCTGTGCCGCGGCCGGGCTTATACCGAACTGGCTGGCGAAGGCGGTGGCGCCTAGGGCTGCCGTGCCTTGCAGGATGCTGCGCCGGGAGACCCCGGACTGCAGGATCGATTTTTCAAGATTTCCCATTTTCTAATCCCCTTTTTTGGTGTGTCACGTTGGAAAATGACGCGCTTGACGCTGCATGCGTTTAAGAAATCTGCCCTGAACGCCCCCGCTCCGACTGCTACCTCACCGACGGGAAGACGCCTGTTTTTCATACTATGCCGTTTTTAATTGATCGCTCAATCAAAAAAAAGCTAACACTGCCCGAGCTATCCTTTCAACCGGTGGAGATGCAGCATGGCTGAGCGCAAGAACATCCTGATCCTCATGGTCGACCAACTGAACGGAACCTTGTTCCCCGACGGCCCGGCGGAATTTCTGCATGCCCCGAACCTGAAGAAACTGGCGGCGCGCTCGGTGCGCTTCGAGAACACCTACACCGCGTCGCCGCTGTGTGCGCCGGGCCGGGCAAGTTTCATGTCCGGCCAGTTGCCGCGCCGCACCGGCGTCTATGACAACGCGGCCGAATTTGCCTCCGACATCCCGACCTATGCGCATCACCTGCGCCGCGCGGGCTACACCACCTGTCTGTCCGGCAAGATGCACTTCGTCGGACCGGACCAGATGCACGGCTTCGAGGAGCGCCTGACCACCGACATCTACCCGGCCGATTTCGGCTGGACGCCGGATTATCGCAAGCCCGGCGAGCGCATCGACTGGTGGTACCATAACATGGGATCCGTCACCGGGGCGGGAATCGCCGAAATTTCCAACCAGATGGAATATGACGACGACGTCGCCTTCCAGGCGGTGCGCAAGATCTACGACTACGGCCGCGGCAAATACGACCGGCCCTTCTGTCTGACGGTGAGCTTCACCCACCCGCATGATCCCTATGTCGCCCGCAGGAAATACTGGGACCTCTACGAGGAGTGCGAGCACCTGCTGCCGCAGGTACCGGCCATGGACTACGACGACCATGACCCGCACGCCAGGCGCATCTTCGATGCCAACGACTGGCGCAATTTCGACATCACCGAGGAGGACATCCGCCGCTC
>ENA-ORCZ01000601-ORCZ01000601.1-marine-metagenome-genome-assembly--contig:-NODE-601-length-13247-cov-3.153531_pt1 | contig 13247 bp, 10 predicted proteins | sample MGYA00237785_ERZ508519 | MGnify/ENA primary metagenome ERZ508519 (study PRJEB26189, sample SAMN06268790) | marine metagenome | isolation source: Bioluminescent Bay, La Paraguera, Puerto Rico | place...
ATCATAGTGCGCCCGGGCGCCGAGGGCTTCACCGCCTACTCGATCTGGGCCGTGGTCGCGGTCGTCTTCATGGTGCTGCGCGATCTCTCGACGCGGCGTTTCTCCGCGGCCATGCCGTCGCTCTATGCCGCTTTCATGACGGCGCTGGCCACGGCGGTCTTCGCCGGGCTGATGGCGCTGACCCAGGACTGGCAGCCCCTGGCGCCGCGCCATCTCGGGCTGTTGTCGGCCTCGGCGGGCTTCCTCTTCTTCGGCTACCTCTTCTCGATCAAGGCCATGCGGGTGGGCGAGGTCGCGGTGGTTTCGCCCTTCCGCTACAGCATCCTGATCTGGGCCATCGTCCTGGGGATCCTCGTGTTCGGCGAGTTCCCCGATTTCTGGACCCTGGTCGGCGCCGCCGTCGTCGTTGGCATGGGCATTTACACCTTCTATCGCGAACAGCGCCTCATGCGCCGCGCCGCGGCCCATGCCATGGCCAGCGCCGCCAAGCCGACGGCGCAGTAAGGCCGGCGCAGAAGAGAGGGACCTTCTCAGGAGTGGCCCGCTCTCGAAAGCGTTACACCCTGGCCCATTGTTGTTATGTTCCCAGGGATGCGCCCTGCGTTAGTTTGGGGTCGCCGCGGCTTACGGGGACAAGCCATGCCCAAGACCGTTCGTTCGCAAATACTGCGCCCGCAGTTGCTGGCGATCGCGGTGGTGCTGGGGCTGGTCCTCCTGCCTGTCGCCGTATGGCTGGACCTGCGCAATCTCTCCGACCAGTCTCTCGAGACCCAGGCGGGCAGCCTCAGCTCGGTCATCACCGACATCCGCAGCTACTATGCCAGCAACGTCGTCGGCCGCGTGCTGGACGCGCCGGGCGCGGCACGCCCGCTGCACAACTACCACGACGTGCCCGGCGCCATCCCGATTCCGGCCACGCTCTCCATCGAGCTGGGGGAGGTGATCGGCAGCAAGGAAGGCATCCTCGCCTACCGCTTCGTCTCCGATTATCCCTTCGCCAACCGCGCGCCCCACGCGCTGGACGACTTCGAGACGCGGGCGCTGGAGGTCTTCCGCCGCAACCGGCGGCCTGAAGCCACCTTGATGGAGACCTCGGGCTCGTTCTTCGACCGGCGCATCCGCATCGCGACGCCGGTCATGCTGGGCGGCGCCTGCGTGGAGTGCCACAACAGCCATCCGGAGAGCCCGCGCCACGACTGGCAGGTCGGCGACGTGCGCGGCATCCAGGCGATCACCCTGGAACAGCCGATCGCGGCCAATCTCTTCTCCTTCAAGTTCCTGCTGCTCTACCTGGCCTGCGCGGGCGGCGCGGGCATCGTCTTCGTGATCCTGCAGGCGCGCCAGGGGGCCGTCATGCGGCGCATGAACGAGGAACTGGAGACCGCCAACTCCTTCCTCGCCTCGGTCTCCATGAAGATCGCCAAGTACCTCTCGCCGCAGATCTACAAGAGCATCTTCAGTGGCGAGAAGGACGTCGCCATCTCCACCGAGCGCAAGAAGCTGACGATCTTCTTCTCCGACATCCAGAACTTCACCTCGATGTCGGAGCGTCTGCAGCCGGAAGAACTGACCGACCTGCTGAACGAGTACTTCACCGAGATGTCGGACATCGCAGCGGCGCACGGGGCGACCCTGGACAAGTTCATCGGCGACGCCATCCTCGCCTTCTTCGGCGACCCGGAGACGCAAGGCGTGGAGGAGGACGCGCGCGCCTGCCTGCGCATGGCCATCGCCATGCAGCGCCGCCTGGAGGAACTGAACGTCGAGTGGCGCCGGCGGCGCGGCCTGCACGAACCCTTCCTGGTGCGCATGGGCATCAACACCGGCTACTGCAACGTCGGCAATTTCGGCAGCAACGACCGCATGGACTACACCATCATCGGCGCCGAGGCGAACCTCGCCGCGCGGCTGCAGTCCATCGCAGAGCCGGGCAGTATCGTGATCAGCTACGAGACCTATGCCCTGGTGCAGGACATGGTGCGCACGCGCCGGCTGGAGCCGGTGCGCGTGAAGGGCATCAACCGCGACGTGGTGCCCTACGTGGTGGAAGGCGAGACCGAGGAAGCGCCGGCCGCCGTCTTCAAGGAATTCGGCGCCGGCATGAATGTCTTCATCGACCTCGACAGGCTGGACGAGGCGGAGGCCCAGCGCCTGCAGGGCACCCTGCAGAAGCTTGCGGTGCGCGACCCGCACACCGGCATCGCCAATCGCCAGGGCTTTCAGGCGCAGCTACTCGATGCCCTGAGCGAGCACGGTGGCCAGGGGCTCGAGCTCGGCTATCTGGATCTGGACAATTTCCGCCATGTCAACGACGCCCTCGGTCACGAGGCCGGGGACCGCCTGATCCTGCAGGTGGTCGCCCGGCTCAAGGCGCAGCTGGAGGCGGGCGACGTGCTGGCCCGGCTGGGTGGCGACGAGTTCGCGCTGCTGCTCGATACCCGCGACGACAGCGGCCGCGCCGACGCGATTGCTGATCGCATCGTCGAGGCGCTGGCCGAGCCCTACTGGGTGGACGGCGAGAGCCTGATGCTCGGATGTAGCCTCGGGCTGGCGCGAGCCACTGCCGGGACGTCGGCCGACGCGCTGCTCTGGCACGCGCAGCTGGCCATGCGGCAGGCCAAGGCGAGCCAGGGCTGCACTTGGTGCCTGTACGACGAGCACGTCAGCCGCAGCGCGCGCAGCCTGGCCGATCAGGAGGGTGAACTGCGCCGGGCGTTGCGCCGCGGCGAGCTGGAGCTGCACTACCAGCCACGCCTGTGCCTGGACAGTGGCCGCGTCGTCGGGCTTGAGGCGCTGGTGCGCTGGCTACATCCTGAGCGCGGCCTGCTGGCACCGGATGCCTTCATTCCCATGGCCGAGGAGAGTGGACTGATCGTGCCGCTCGGCTACTGGGTCATCGCCCGTGCCCTGCGCGACCTGCAGAGCCTGCACGAGCAGGGTGCGGACTCGCTGCATATGGCGGTCAACCTGTCGTTCCGGCAATTCCAGGACAGCCAGCTGCTGCCGACGCTGACGCGGCTGATCGACGAGCGCGCCATCGATCCACACTGGCTGGAGTTCGAGCTCACCGAAACCGCCGTGATGCGCCGCAGCGAGCAGGTCCGCAGTGCCATGGTCGCACTCGGTCAGCTGGGCGTACGCTTCTCGCTGGATGACTTCGGCACCGGTTTCTCGTCATTCGTGCATCTGTCCAGCCTGCCGATCACCCTGCTGAAGGTCGACAAGAGTTTCGTCGCCGGGATGATCGCGCGCCCCGAGAAGATGCAGCTGGTACGGGCAATGATCGGCCTGGCCCGCGAACTGGAGCTGCAAGTGGTCGCCGAGGGGGTCGAAACCGCTGAGCAACTGGAGCTGCTGCGCCAGTTTGGTGCGCAGCAGGTGCAGGGCTATCTGGTCAGCCAGCCCTTGCCGCTGGCCGAGCTGATGAGCTTCATGAACGCCGAGCGCCAGGCTGCGGGCCTGACGCGCTGAGCGAAGCGCTCGGCGAAACCCGGTCCGCCTCAGCGGACCATGTGCAGGAAGTGCATGTGCTTCTCATACTGGCCGAGGATGTCGCCGATCACGTCCTCACGGCTCCAGCCCATCACGTCGTAATCCTGCCCGCCTTCCTTGAGATGTACCTCGGCACGGAAGTACTTGCGGTCTTCGCGCTCGTCGTCCTCGCTGGTGGTCACCACGAAGCTGGGCATGGCGTAGGCGCGTGGGCGCACCTCGTAGATGAAGTCCGGTTCACCTTCGTGGGCGATCTCGAAGCGCAGGCGGCGGTCCTCACCTTCGCTGATCTCGACCTCGTAACCCTGCTTGCGCATCTCTTCGGCGATGGCCTCGTAGGCCGGGCGCACCACTTCGGCGATGAAGCGCACCACATGGGCGCGCCGCGGAAACAGCATCAGCGTGCGCAGCCGCCGTTGCCAGCCGCCGGCGGTCGGCGCAGCACTCGGCGAGATGCTCAGCGCCTGGTAACGCAGGCCCTGCTTGGTGGCGTCCAGGCGAAGCGCCTTGAGCAGGCCCCACATCGAGCAGAGCAGGGCGACGGTGAAGGGCAGGGCGCTGGCGATGGTCGCCGTTTGCAGTGCGGTCAAACCGTCGGCCAGCAACAGTGCGATGGCCACGCCGCCCATCGAGGCGGCCCAGAAGATGCGCTGCCAGACCGGCGTGCCCTGCTTGCCACCGGAGGCGAGCATGTCCACCACCAGTGCGCCGGAGTCGGCCGAGGTGACGAAGAACACCACCACCATGATGATCGCGATCAGCGAGATGAAGGCCGAGAAAGGGAAGTGCTCGAGGAAGGCGAACAGCGCCAGCGAACTGTCCTGCTCGATGGCCTCGCCGAGGCTGCTCACGTGTTCCCAGAGAATCATGTGGATGGCTGTATCACCGAACACGGTCATCCACAGCAGGGTGAAGGCGGTCGGCACCAGCAGCACGCCGGTGACGAACTCGCGGATCGTCCGGCCGCGCGAGATGCGCGCGATGAACAGGCCGACGAAGGGCGACCAGGCCAGCCACCAGCCCCAGTAGAACAGCGTCCAGCCGCCGATCCAGTCGTTCGGTTCGTAGGCGTAGAGGTTGAAGGTCTTGTCGACGATGTCCGACAGGTAGCTGCCGGTGTTCTGCACGAAGGTCTGCAGGATGAACACCGTCGGTCCGGCAACCAGCACCAGCAGCATCAGCAGCGCGGCCAGCGAAAGGTTCAGCTCCGACAGCCGGCGCACGCCCTTGTCCAGGCCGGTTACCACTGAAACCGTCGCCAGCAGTGTAGTGGCGACGATCAGGCCGATCTGCACCGGCACCGATATCGGCAATCCGTACAGGTGGTTGAGTCCGGTGTTGATCTGGGTGACGCCCAGGCCCAGCGAGGTGGCGACGCCGAGCACCGTGCCGATGATGGCGAAGATGTCCACGGCGTGCCCGATCGGTCCGTGGATGCGTTCGCCGATCAGCGGGTAGAGCGCCGAGCGCAGGGTCAGTGGCAGGCCGTGGCGGTAGGCGAAGTAGGCCAGGATCATCGCCACGATGGCGTAGATCGACCAGGCATGCAGGCCCCAGTGGAAGAAGGTGATCTTCATGGCGTCGCGAGCGGCGAGGACCGTGCCGCCTTCGCCCGTCGGCGGCGAAAGGAAATGCATCACCGGTTCGGCCACACCGAAGAACATCAGGCCGATGCCCATGCCGGCCGAGAACAGCATGGCGAACCAGGTCAGGGCGCTGTAGTCCGGCTCACTGTGATCCGGGCCGAGCTTGATGTCGCCGTAACGACTGAAAGCCAGCAGCACCACCATCAGCAGGATGAGTGCGACAGCGAGGATGTAGAGCCAGCTGACGTTGGCGATGATCCAGGCCTGAGTATCGCCGAATAGCGTTTGCGCGTGGCTCTGGAAGGCGACGCTGTAGATAACCAGCGCCAGGATGATGACCGCCGAGCCGTAGAAGACCGGGGCGTTGAGGTGAGAGGACGAGGGCTGTTTTGCCTCCATGCTGCGCTCCTTCGGGTTGTGTCTGGGGAGTGGCCGCCTGTGGCGAAAGCCATCCAACTTAACACAGACCGCAAAGGATGCTGGTTGTCCGCAGCCGATCGATGCGCAACGAAGCCCGGGCTAGAGTAGGTTCAGGCTTGACTGCCGGGCCGGTACTGCAGGGCTTCGGCAAGGTGCTGACGGCTGATTCGCTCGGCCTGTTCCATATCGGCGAGGGTGCGCGCCACCTTGAGCAGGCGGTGCGCGGCGCGCAACGACAGCGCCAGGCGTTCGCAGGCGCGTTCCAGCCAGGCCTGGTCCTCGGTGGTCAGCTGGCAGTGCTGGCGCAGGCCGGCCAGATCGAGAAAGGCGTTGGCGCAGCCCTGACGGGCGAGTTGCCGCTGCCGTGCCTGGGCGACCTGCGCGGCCAGTACTGCGCTGCTCTGGCCGGTCTGCGGCGGTGCGTTGAGGGCGGTTGCTTCGCGCGCCACGGTCAGGTGCAGGTCGATGCGGTCGAGCAGCGGCCCGGAGAGCTTGTTGCGGTAGCGCTGAATCTGCTCCGGCGTGCAGCGGCAGCGTCCGTTGGGGTCGCCCAGGTAGCCACAGGGGCAGGGGTTCATCGCCGCGACGAGCTGAAAACGCGCCGGAAAGCGCACCTTGTCGCGGGCCCGGGCGATGACGATGTGGCCGGATTCCAGCGGCTCGCGCAGCACCTCGAGTACTTTGCGATCGAACTCCGGCAGTTCGTCGAGAAACAGCACACCCTGATGCGCCAGGGTGATTTCACCCGGCTGCGGGCGGCTGCCGCCACCGACCAGCGCCGGCCCTGATGCACTGTGATGAGGCTGGCGGAACGGTCGTTGCGGCCAATGCTCCAGAGGGCTGTGGCTGGCCACCGAATGGATGGCGGCGACTTCCAGCGCCTCCTGTTCGTCCAGCGGCGGCAACAGGCCGGGCAGGCGGCTGGCCAGCAGCGTCTTGCCGGTACCGGGTGGCCCAGAAAACAGCAGGTTGTGCGCACCGGCCGCGGCGATCAGCAGGCCGCGCTTGGCCGCCTGCTGGCCCTGCACGTCGGCCAGGTCAGGGTAAGGCTGGACCTGCCGTAGCAGGCCTTGGGCAACATAGGGCTCGAGTGGCGTGACGCCGTTGAAATGCGCGGCGACCTCGAGCAAGTGCTCGGCGGCATAGACGGTGAGGCCCGAGGCGAGGCTGGCTTCCTCGGCGTTGGCCCGCGGCACCAGCAGCGCACGGCCGGCGGCACGTGCGGCAAGGGCGGCCGGCAGCACGCCCTGCACCGGGCGCAAGGCGCCGGACAGGGCCAACTCGCCCAGGCACTCCAGTTTGTCCAGCCGCTCGTTGGGCAGCTGGCCGCTGGAGGCAAGGATGCCCAGGGCAATGGACAGGTCGAAGCGGCCACCGTCCTTGGGCAGATCGGCAGGGGCGAGGTTGAGGGTGATACGTCGTGCGGGAAAATCGAAGCCGGAGCTGAGGATGGCGCTGCGCACGCGGTCCTTGCTTTCCTTGACCGCGGTTTCCGGCAGGCCGACCAGGGTCAGCGCCGGCAGACCGTTGGCCAGGTGGGCTTCGACGGTCACCGCCGGCGCTTCGACGCCGATCTGCGCGCGGCTATGAACGATGGCCAGGGACATTCGATCACTCCTTTGATCGTGTCGCGGCCCGGTCTGTCAGGACGCGGGCGGCGTGAGCTTTTCTTCCAGTTCGGCAACCTTGGCTTCGAGCGCCTCCAGGCGCGCGCGGGTGCGGGCGAGCACCACCATCTGGCTGTCGAATTCGTCGCGGCTGACCACGTCGAGCTTGTTCAGTGCGCCCTGCACCACACCCTTGAGCTGGGCTTCGAACTCGCCACGCGGCAGCGGCGTCTCGCCGTTGAACAGGCGCGAGGCCTGGGAGCCGATGGCATCTAGGAAAGCTTTTGGCGGCAACATTGAAAACACCTGTCGTTGAACGGGGCGCAGTGTAGCACGGTGATTTTTCTGCCTTTCTTGCAGGTGGCGCACAAAAAATGAGCAGAGCCTGGTGCAGCTGCGCACCATTTCTGTGCGTTCATCAGGCGGAACCGTCCGTCGGGCCGCTTCGTTTGCGGCCGAACCCGCGTAGCAAGCGGCTTGCGCAAAGCTGGCATCGATTCTGCTTTGCTCCCGTTGACGCACGCACCGGTTCGTTGCGGTGCATGAGCGATTCGCGACGCTTCGTCGGAGAGATTGGTGGTGTCGGTCCGCGGCCCGGCTGAAGCCGGAGCGTTACAACAGCCAGACACTGAGCTTAGACTTGAGCCGGGTTCGTACTTCTGGGGCAAGTCCACCTAAACGGGAGAAGTTTTCATGAAACTAGTCACTGCCATCATCAAGCCGTTCAAGCTGGACGACGTGCGCGAGTCGCTGTCGGAAATTGGCGTACAGGGCATCACCGTGACCGAAGTCAAAGGCTTCGGTCGTCAGAAGGGCCACACCGAGCTGTATCGCGGTGCCGAATACGTCGTCGACTTCCTGCCGAAGGTAAAGATTGACGTGGCCATCGCCGACGATCAGCTCGATCGCGTCATCGAGGCCATCACCAAGGCGGCCAACACCGGCAAGATCGGTGACGGCAAGATCTTCGTGGTCAACCTGGAACAGGCTATCCGCATCCGTACCGGCGAAACCGATACCGACGCGATTTAAGCAGCACCTCCGAACCCCCACGCCCCAGGAGTAAAACCATGACTCTGCGAAGATTCGCAGGGCTAGGAGCCCTTTTGTCTCTGATAAGCCCAGGCATCGCCTTGGCGCAGGAGGCGACGCTGGATTCAGGCGATACGGCATGGATGCTTACGGCCACTGCGCTGGTGCTGTTCATGACCATCCCCGGGCTGGCGCTGTTCTACGGCGGCATGGTCCGCTCGAAGAACATCCTCTCGGTGATGATGCAGTGCTTCGCCATCACCGGCCTGATGAGCATCCTCTGGATGGTCTATGGCTACAGCCTCGCGTTCGATACCACCGGTATGGAAGCGGGCGTCACCAACTTCAATTCCTTCGTCGGCGGTCTGGATCGTGCCTTCCTCAGCGGCCTGACGCCTGACAGCCTGGTCGGCGCGTTCCCGGAAAGCGTCTTCATCACCTTCCAGATGACCTTCGCCATCATCACCCCGGCGCTCATCGTCGGCGCTTTCGCCGAGCGCATGAAGTTCTCGGCGATGCTGGTGTTCATGGGCGTCTGGTTCACCCTGGTCTATGCGCCGATCGCGCATATGGTCTGGGGCGGTGACGGTGGCCTGATGTGGGACTGGGGCGTGCTGGATTTCGCCGGTGGCACCGTGGTGCATATCAATGCCGGTATCGCTGGTCTGGTCGCCTGCCTGGTGCTGGGCAAGCGCAAGGGCTTCCCGACCACGCCCATGGCACCGCACAACCTTGGGCTGACCCTGGTCGGCGCGGCGATGCTGTGGATCGGCTGGTTCGGCTTCAACGCCGGCTCCGCCGTGGCCGCCAACGGCACTGCCGGCATGGCCATGCTGGTCACGCAGATTGCTACTGCCGCCGCGGCGATGGGCTGGATGTTCGCCGAGTGGATCGGTCACGGCAAACCCAGCGCGCTGGGCATCGCCTCCGGCGTGGTCGCCGGTCTGGTCGCCATCACGCCGGCTGCCGGCACCGTAGGCCCGATGGGCGCGCTGGTCATCGGTCTGGTCTCGGGTGTGGTCTGCTTCTTCTGCGCCACCAGCCTGAAACGCAAGGTCGGCTACGACGATTCGCTGGACGCCTTCGGTGTGCACGGCGTGGGCGGCATCGTCGGTGCGCTGCTCACCGGCATCTTCGCCGCGCCCATGCTGGGTGGCTTCGGCGAGGTGGAGAACATCGGCCTGCAGCTGTGGATTCAGTTCAAGGGCGTGCTGTTCACCGTGGTGTACACCGGCATCGTCACCTACCTGATCCTCAAGGCGATCGATCTGGTAATGGGGCTGCGGGTCAACGAGGAGCAGGAGACCGTCGGCCTCGACCTCAGCCTGCACAACGAGCGCGGCTACAACCTGTAAGCCATTCAGGGCGCCCCGGAGCCAACCCGGGGCCAATCCGAAAAGCGGCGCTGGCCATCGATGCAGCATGTGGTGGCCAGCGGACCGAACAGCGCACAAAGCGCGACAGCAAGAGGTGACACATGGATAGCACTGCATTGATACCCGTCCAGTACGGACTCGATACCTTCTACTTCGTGATCTGCGGAGCGCTGGTGATGTGGATGGCGGCGGGTTTCGCCATGCTCGAAGCCGGTCTGGTCCGGGCCAAGAACACCGCTGAGATCCTCACCAAGAACATCGTGCTCTACGCGCTGGCGTCGATCATGTATCTGCTGGTCGGCTACTACATCATGTACTCCAGCCCGGAAGGCGGCATCCTGCCGAGCCTGGGCTTCCTGATCGGTGACGAGCATGCGGTCGACGTGGTCGCCGCCGGTGGTGAGGACGCGCCTTACTACTCCGCGCGTGCCGACTTCTTCTTCCAGATCGTGTTCGCTGCGACCTGTATGTCGGTGGTTTCCGGTGCGGTGGCCGAGCGCATGAAGCTGTGGGCGTTCATCGCCTTCGCGGTGGTGATGACCGGCTTCATCTATCCGGTTCAGGGCTTCTGGAAGTGGGGCGGTGGTTTCCTGGATGCCGCCGGCTTCCTCGACTTCGCCGGCTCCGGCATCGTGCACATGGCCGGTGCGGCCGCGGCGCTGGCCGGTGTCCTGCTGCTTGGTCCACGCAAGGGCAAGTACGGCCCGAACGGCCAGATCAATGCCATTCCCGGTGCCAACCTCCCGCTGGCGACTCTCGGTGCCTTCATCCTGTGGATGGGCTGGTTCGGCTTCAACGGTGGCTCGCAGCTGAAAATGAGCACCATCGAAGACGCCAACGCGGTTGCCCAGGTTTTCGTCAACACCAACATGGGCGCCGCTGGCGGCCTGATCGCCGCGCTGATCACTGCGCGCCTGCTGTTCGGCAAGTCCGACCTGACCATGGTGCTCAACGGTGCGCTGGCCGGTCTGGTGGCGATCACCGCCGAGCCGCTGACCCCGAGCGCCCTGCAGGCGACGCTGATCGGTGGCGTGGGCGGCGTGCTGGTGGTGTTCAGCATTCTCGCGCTGGACAAGCTCAAGCTCGATGACCCGGTCGGTGCCATCTCCGTGCACGGTGTTGCCGGCATGTGGGGCCTGCTGGCCGTGCCGCTGACCAACGCCGATGCCACCTTCGGTGCCCAGCTGCTGGGTCTGGTCTCGATCTTCCTCTGGGTGTTCATTGCCAGCCTGATCGTCTGGGGCATCATCAAGGCGGTGATGGGCCTGCGCGTCAGCGAGGAAGAAGAGTACGAGGGCGTGGACGTGGTCGAATGCGGTCTGGAAGCCTATCCGGAGTTCACACGTCAATAACGACTCAACGGGTCATGACAAGGGCGCCTTTTGGCGCCCTTTGTTTTTTTCGGCGCCACGCTAGAATGCGCGCGACCCGTCGTTGAACATGAGTCTTCGAACATGTGGCAACAGACCCTGATCACCCTTCGCGCCCGGCCGCGCGGTTTTCATCTGATCACCGACGAGGTGCTCGGCGCGCTGCCGGAACTGCGTCGATGCCAGGTCGGTCTGTTACACCTGTGGCTGCGGCATACCTCGGCCTCGCTGACGATCAACGAGAATGCCGATGCGGCGGTACGGCGTGACTTCGAACGCTTCTTCAATTGTCTGGTGCCGCAGGGCGAAGAGGGTTACGAGCATGACTACGAAGGGCCGGACGATCTGCCGGCGCACTTCAAGGCCAGCTTGCTCGGTTGCCAAGTGAGCCTGCCAGTGAGCATGGGGCGCCTGGCGCTGGGGACCTGGCAGGGCATCTATCTCGGGGAACACCGCGACCAGGGTGGCGCGCGGCAGATAGTCGCAACGCTGCACGGGACGGCAAGTTGAATTTTTTTTGGCGGTGTCGGTCATTCCGCATCGCTGGGCTATAACTTACTCCGCTTTGGCAAAGCCATGAGGTAGAACATGAGCGACGAAGAACTAGAACAAGACGATCTGGACGTGAGCGACGAGGAGGAAGGCGAGGAGCTGAACGCGGCCGACGACGGCGACGACAACCTCGACGACGAAGGCACCGACAGCGAGCGCGCCACGCCGGCCAAGAAAAAGGCCAAGGCTGCCGAGCCTGACGAGTTGCCGAGTCTGGAAGCCAAGCAGAAGGAGCGTGAGGCGCTGGCACGGGCCATGGAGGAGTTCCTGGCACGTGGTGGTCGCGTCCAGGAAGTCGAGCCCAACGTAGTCGCCGACCCGCCGAAGAAGCCGGACAGCAAGTACGGCAGCCGCCCTATCTGAGCACCATTTACATGCGAACAAGCCCGCCATGCGCGGGCTTGTTCGTATTCAGCAGCAGCTTGTCTCTGGCTCAGTTGCCGCGCCAGTCGAGTAGCAGCTTGGGCAGCTCGGCGAGGCTGCGGATCTGCGCGTCGGGCTGGTAATCCTGCGTCCAGGCGATTTGTCCAGGATTGAACCAGACCGCGCGCAGTCCCGCCTGTTGTGCTCCGGCGATGTCGTCCTCGGCGTGATCGCCGACATGTACCGCCTGCTCGGGGAGGGCGCCGCCCAGCCGCAGGGCTTGTCGGAACGGGTGCGGGTCGGGCTTGCCGATGCCGAGCTCCTCGGCACAGAGGGTGAACTGGAAATAGTCGGCCAGGCCCAGACGGCGCACGTCGGCGTTGCCGTTGGTGATCACGCCAAGGGTGTAGTGATTGGCCAGAAACTCCAGCGTGGGCTGCACGTCCGGGAAAATCTCGACCTCGTGGCGCGCATCGAGAAACACCTGAAAAGCCCGCTCGGCCAGTTCGTCCGCTTCCTCACGAGGGTAGCCTGCATCACCCAGCGCGTGCTGCAGGATGCGCCGGCGCAGTTCGCTGACACGATGACGCAGCGTCGGCTCACGCTCGACCAGCATGCGCCGGATCGCCCCCAGCGCCTCGACGGGAAACTCGCCCAGGCGCGGCGCGTGCTTGGCCAGCCAGTCGCGCAGCACGGTTTCCGCGCTCTGGATGGCCGGCTTGGTTTCCCAGAACGTGTCGTCCAGGTCGAATGTGATCAGGCGAATGCTCATGTGTCGGAATCCTGCTTGCGCTTGGCGCGCGGATGCGCCTGGTCATAGACCTTGGCCAGGTGCTGAAAGTCCAGGTGGGTATAGATCTGCGTGGTGCCGATATCGGCGTGGCCGAGCAACTCCTGGACCGAGCGCAAATCCTGAGAAGACTCCAGCATGTGGCTGGCGAAGCTGTGACGCAGCATGTGCGGATGCAAGTGCTGGCCAAGCTCGCGCACCCCGGCCTGGCGCACCCGCATCTGCACCGCACGGGCGCCGAGACGCCGGCCCTGTTGGCCGATGAATACTGCGCTATCGCTTGGGTTGGCCAGCGCCCGGAGGGGCAGCCAGGCCCGCAGCGCCTCGCGGGCCTTGCTTCCGACCGGCAGCTCACGTGCCTTGTTGCCCTTGCCGAGCACGCGTACCAGCCCTGCGGGCAGGTCCAGCTGTTCAAGATTCAAGCCGACCAGCTCGGACAGGCGCAGGCCGGATGAATAGAACAGCTCCAGCATCGCCTGATCGCGCCGCGCGATGAAATCGTCCTCGACGCCGCCATCGAGCAGCTGCATGGCGCGATCGGTATCCAGCAGGCGCGGCAGCCGGCGTTCGCCTTTCGGTGCGGACAGCCCGGTAGCCGGGTCGTGTTCGCAGAGCCGCTCCTGATTGAGGTAGCGATACAGCCCGCGTACCGATGACAG
>ENA-ORCZ01000603-ORCZ01000603.1-marine-metagenome-genome-assembly--contig:-NODE-603-length-13192-cov-2.546778_pt1 | contig 13192 bp, 10 predicted proteins | sample MGYA00237785_ERZ508519 | MGnify/ENA primary metagenome ERZ508519 (study PRJEB26189, sample SAMN06268790) | marine metagenome | isolation source: Bioluminescent Bay, La Paraguera, Puerto Rico | place...
GGGGGGGGGGGGGGGGGGGGGGCGGTTGCCCTCCCCTCTTGCCGCTACGTCTCCCGGGGCCTATCGTCCGCCCTCCGACACAATGAAGGACCCGTACCGCTCCATGTCCGACCGCCTGACCCAACTCCTGCAAGAGCGCCCCTGGCTGCTGGCCGACGGGGCCACCGGCACCAACTTCTTCGCCATGGGCCTGCAGCACGGCGACGCGCCGGAGATCTGGAACCTGGAGCGGCCCGACGACGTCGTGAAGCACTACCGCAGCTTCATCGACGCGGGCTCGGACATCGTCCTGACCAATACCTTCGGCGGCACCGCCAACCGGCTGAAGCTGCACAAGGCCGACGACAAGGTCTTCGAGATCAACAAGGCCGCCGCCGAACTGGCCCACCGCGCCGCCGAGGAATCCGGCCGTGACGACGTTATCGTCGCCGGCTCCATGGGACCGACCGGCGACCTCTTCGAGCCGTTGGGCCCGCTGACCATCGACGCGGGCGCCAAGGCCTTTGAGGAGCAGGCCAGAGGGCTTGGCGCCGGCGGCGCCGACGTCGCCTGGATCGAGACCATGTCCTCGGTGGACGAGGTGAAGGCCGCCGTCATGGGCGCCACCGCCGCGGGACTGCCCTACGTGGTCACCCTCTCCTTCGACACCAACGGGCGCACCATGATGGGCGTGACCCCGGCGCAGCTGGCCCAGCTCGCCCACGAGCTGGCGCCCCGTCCCCTCGCCTTCGGCGGCAACTGCGGCACCGGCGCCTCGGAGCTCATGGCCGCGATCCTCAACCTGGAGAGCGCCAAGGGCGAAGGCGACGTGCTGATCGCCAAGAGCAACTGCGGCATCCCGCAGTACGTCGACGGCGAGATCGAATACTCCGGCACGCCGGAGCTCATGGCCGACTACGCCCGCCTGGCACTCGACGCCGGGGTGCGCATCATCGGCGGCTGCTGCGGCACCTCGCCGACCCACATCAAGGCCATGCGCGAGGCCCTGGAGAACCACGAGAAGGGCCGCGCCCCCAAGATGGACGAGATCGTCGCCAAGCTGGGCGAGATCTCCAAGGGCGCCGAGCAGCAGCAGGCCGGCCCCCTCGGCGAGCTGCCCGAGTCTCCCGGCGAAGGGCGGCGCGGCAGACGATCCGCTGGGGGCCGCGAGGGACGCCGCCGCCGCGCCGAAAGCTGACCCCATGACCGCCGCCCTGCCCGTCATCGACATGGCGCCGCTGTTCCGGCGCGACGACGGGGCGGGACGGGCCGGGGTCGCCAGGGAAATCGAGAACGCCTGCCGCCGCTTCGGTTTCTTCTATGTCACCGGCCACGGCGTCAGTGACGCGGTTCTGGCGCGGCTCGACACGGCGGCGCGGAAATTCTTCGAACTGCCGGAAGAGGTGAAGCTGCGCATTCCCATGTCCAGGGGCGGGCGCGCCTGGCGCGGCTTCTTCCCCCTGGGTGGCGAGCTCACCTCCGGCCGGCCCGACGGCAAGGAAGGCCTCTACTTCGGCAGCGAGCTGCCGCCGGAACATCCCCGCGTCGCGGCCGGCTGGCCGCTGCACGGCGCCAACCTCTGGCCGGAGGAGGTGCCCGAACTGCGCCCCGCCGTCACAGACTACATGGCGGCGACGACGCGGGCGGCGCACCACCTCCTGGAAGGCGTGGCCCTCTCGCTCGGCCTGGAAGACGACTACTTCGCGCGCCACTACACCGCCGACCCCACGGTGCTGTTCCGCATCTTCCACTACCCGCCGACACCGCCCGCGACCGATGGGCAGGAGAACTGGGGCGTCGGCGAGCACAGCGACTACGGCCTGCTGACCCTGCTGGCCCAGGACAAGCATGGCGGCCTGCAGGTGAAGACGCCGGAGGGCTGGATCGCCGCGCCGCCCCTGCCAGGCACCCTGGTGTGCAACATCGGCGACATGCTCGACCGTCTGACCGGCGGCTGGTACCTCTCGACGCCGCACCGCGTGCGCAACGACAGCGGCGAGGAGCGTCTCTCCTTCCCGCTCTTCTTCGATCCCGACTTCGCCGCCGAGATGGTCCCCCTGCCGCCGGAGGCCGCACGCGGCGAAGGCGCCCGCGTGCCGCGCTGGGACGACGCCGACCTGCAGGCCTTCACCGGCACCTACGGCGACTATCTGCTTTCAAAGGTCTCGAAGGTCTTCCCGGCGCTGGGCGAAGACGTGCTGTAGGGCCTAACCCTGCTGCCCCGCCACCTGGTCCAGCAGCGCTTCAAGTTCCAGGACGCTGTCCAGCACATGATGCGCGAAGGGCGCGAGGTCGTCGCGCCCGCCGGTGCCGGTCAGCACCCCGACCAGCAGGCCCGCGCCGGCCGCGCGGCCCATCTCCATGTCGTGGTGGCTGTCGCCGACCACGGCGACGGCGGCGGGCGCGAGGCCCGACGACCTGCAGAAAGCCTCGACCATGCCCGGGCCGGGCTTGGCGCCGTGGCCCGAGTCGAAGCCGGCGACATAGCTGAAATGCTCCAGCACGCCGAAGGGCTGCAGGCTGGCGTAGGCGCTGTCCTCGCTGTCGTTGGTGGCGACGCCGAGCGTGAGGCCGCGGCCCTTCAGCGCCGCCAGCACCGCCGCCATGCCCGGCACGGCGACCGCCGTCTCGGCGCTGCTGGCCTCGAAGATGCGGGTGATGCGCGCGGTCAGCTCGGCCGGGTCGGCGCCCAGCATGGCCGCCCAGGAGCCGGCGATGACGTCGTTGCTGGCGCTGACCAGCAGCGAGTTGGGCTGATGCGAGTCGCGCGCCGGATCGTAGCCGCCGGCGACCAGCAGCCGCTCGGCCACCGCCGCGTCGCCGCCCGCCGCCTCCAGCGCGGCCTGCCTGTTCAGCGGCGCCCAGGTGGCGTCGTAGTCCAGCAGCGTGCCGTCCTTGTCGAAGAGAATGCCCTCTATTCTCACAGCGCGGTGCCCGTCTTCTTGTCGGCGACGCTGCTCTGGCGCAGGATGCCGGCGTAGATTTCCTCGTCGCCGCAGACGCCGACCAGGCGGCCGTCCTCCACCAGCGCCACCGGATGGCCGGTGGCCTGGCGCAGCTCGATGGCGACGCGCATCGACATGTCGCAGGGCGCGGTGATCAGCGCCGTCTCCGGCAGGCCGGCGATGTCCATCTCCGGCGTGTAGGGCAGGAGCCGCCCGAGATAGCCGTCCAGCGTCACCGAGACCGGCCCGCCGCGCTCGTCCAGCTTCACGCGGATGCGCCCGGCGCGGTCCAGCAGCACGTCGCTCTGCTCGCGCCGCAGCTGATCGACCGGCGTCATGAGCGACCCGCCGCGCAGCACGTTCAGCGGGTTCATGTGGGCGACGAACTCGGCGACGTAGTCGTTGGCCGGGTTCAGCACGATGGCCTCCGGCTTGCCGTACTGCACGATGCGCCCGCCCTCCATGATGGCGATGTGGGTGCCCAGCTTCAGCGCCTCGTCCAGGTCGTGGCTGACGAAGATGATGGTCTTCTTCAGGCGCTGCTGCAGCACCAGCAGCTCGTCCTGCAGGTGGTCGCGGATCAGCGGGTCGAGCGCCGAGAAGGGCTCGTCCATCAGCAGGATGTCGGCATCCGTCGCAAAGGCCCGCGCCAGGCCGACGCGCTGCTGCATGCCGCCGGAGAGCTCGTGCGCGAACTTGTCCTTCCACTGCGACAGGCCGACCAGCTCCAGCTTCTCCCCGACGATGGCCTCGCGGGCGTCCTTGTCCATGCCGCGCAGCTCCAGCCCCAGGCCGACGTTCTCCGCCACCGTGCGCCAGGGCAGCAGGCCGAACTGCTGGAACACCATGGCGACGCGGTTCATGCGCAGGTGGCGCAGCGTCTTCGCGTCGCAGGCGGCGACGTCCACCAGGTCCTCCGTGTCGCGCACCAGCACCTTGCCGCGCGTCACCTTGTTGAGCCCGTTGACCGCGCGCAGCAGCGTCGACTTGCCGGAGCCGGAGAGCCCCATCAGGACGCAGATCTCGCCCTCCTCGATGGTCAGCGAGGCATCGGCCACGCCGACCACATTGTCGGTCGCGTCAAGAATCTCGTCGCGCCCGGCGCCCTGGTCCAGCAGGCCCAGCGCCTTCTGCGGCTCCTTGCCGAAGATGATGTCGACGTTCTGGAAATCGACCGCCGCCTTTCCCGTCTCCGCCATGGCTCAACGCTCCTTCTGCTTCAGGTCGCGCTGCTTGCAGATGCGGTCCAGCAGGATGGCGACGATGACGATGGCGAGGCCGGCCTCGAAACCGCGGGCGATGTTCACGGTGTTGAGCGCGCGGACCACCGGCTTGCCCAGGCCGTCGGCGCCGACCAGCGCGGCGATGACCACCATGGAGAGCGACAGCATGATGCACTGGGTGAGGCCGGCCATGATGGTCGGCATGGCGTGCGGCAGCTCGACCTTCCACAACAGCTGGCTCTTGGTCGCGCCGAAGGACTCGCCGGCCTCCACCAGGTTGGTCGGCACCGAGGAAATGCCGAGGTAGGTGAGCCGGATCGGCGCCGGGATGGCAAAGATCACCGTGGAGATGAGGCCCGGCACCACGCCGAGGCCGAAGAGGATCAGTGTCGGGATCAGGTAGACGAAGGTGGGGATGGTCTGCATGAGGTCCAGCACCGGCCGGATCGCGGTGTAGAGCCAGGGCCGGTGCGCCGCGGCGATGCCGATGGGCACGCCGATGATCATGCAGAGGGCCGTGGCGAAGATCACCAGCGCCAGGGTCTCGATGGTCTCTTCCCAGTAGCCGATGTTGATGATCAGCAACAGCGAGAGTACGAGGCCGACGACCAGCCAGATCGAGCGGTGCAGCCAGTAGGCGAATCCCGCCAGCAGGACGATCAGCAGCAGCGCCGGCACGGCCTGCAGGACGTCGATCAGTCCCTCGATGAGAAAGCCCAGCACGTCGGAAATGAAGTTGAAGAACCACGCGGCGTGATCGTTCAGGAAATCGACAAAGTCGCTGATCCAGTCGCCGAGCGGGATCTTGTGTCTTTCAAGAAAGTCCATGACCGGGCCTCTCCCCCTTGCTCCTCGGGTCCCCCCAAAGCAGAACGGCCAGGCCTGGGGCCTGACCGTTCACAGCTTACACCTTGGCGCGCTGACGATTACAGGCCGAGGTGGGCCTTCACCGCGGGCAGGCCGGGCTTGCCGTCGAGGGTCTCGACGCCGTCCAGCCAGCCGTCCAGCACGCCGGGGTTGGCCTTCAGCCAGGCGGTGGCCGCCTCGTTCGGCTCCTGCCCGTCGTCCAGGATGGCGCCCATGATGGCGCCCTCCATCGGCAGGGTGAACTTCAGGTTGTTCAGCAGCTTGCCGACGTTGGGGCACTCGCTGGTGTAGCCCTTGCGCACGTTGGTGTAGACCGTGGCGCCGCCGTAGTTCGGACCGAAGAAGTCGTCACCGCCGGAGAGGTAGACCAGCTCGTGGTTGTTGTTCATCGGGTGCGGCGCCCAGCCCAGGAAGACGATGTCCTCGTTGCGCTTGGCCGCCCGGCTGACCTGGGCCAGCATCCCCTGCTCCGAAGATTCCACCACCTCAAAGCCCTTCAGGCCGAAGGCGTCCTGGTCGATCATGTCGAGGATCAGGCGGTTGCCGTCGTTGCCCGGCTCGATGCCGTAGATCTTGCCGTCCAGGTCGTCCTCGAACTTGGCGATGTCGGCGAAGTCCTTCAGGCCCTTGTCCGCCGTGTACTTCGGCACCGCCAGGGTGTACTTGGCGCCTTCCAGGTTCACGCCCAGCACCTCGACCGAGCCCTCGTCGCGGTACTTCGCGAGATCGCCTTCCATGGTCGGCATCCAGTTGCCGAGGAAAACGTCGATGTCGCCGTTCTTCAGGCTGGCGTAGGTCACCGGCACGGAAAGCACCTCCGCCTCCGGCGCATAGCCGAGACCTTCCAGCACCACGGAGGTGGCCGCGGTGGTCGCCGTGATGTCGGTCCAGCCGACGTCGGCGAAGCTCACTTCCTTGCAGGCCGCCGGATCGGCCGCCCAGGCGGCCGACGTCGTGGCGACGATGGCGGCCAGGCTCGCGCCGGCCAGAGCGGTGCCGAGGGCCCCGCGCTTGAAACTCGTGGTGGTCATCTATCTGCCTCCTCTTGCCTTTTCCCTGTCGTGTGAACCGCCGCGGCCTTGCGCCGGGCGGCGCTTCCCGGCTTGCGGCGGTCCCCTCCGCCGGCGCCGGGGTTCATCTTTGGCATAAGCAGCCTCGATGGCTGCCATGAAACCGATGCAGCGAGCCTAGGTTTTTTTGATTGAACGTTCAATCAAAATAAAATAGGTCTCTAGGGACAGGCTCGGCGCTGCTGCGCCGGCTGCCCTTCTTCTGCGTTTACGGAGGCCGCGAGGACGCATGCCCAAGGTCGGAATGGAAGATCTGCGGCGGCGGCAGTTGATCGCGGCGACCATCACCTCGATCCACGAGCAGGGCTTCGCCAACGCGACCATCGCGCGCATCTCCAAGAACGCGGGCCTCTCCGGCGGCATCGTCGCCCACTACTTCGACGACAAGGCGGGCCTGCTGGCCGCCACCATGCGCTCCCTCGCCCAGGACCTGCTGGCGGAGACGCTGAAGCGCCTGAAGGCCGCCGAGACGCCGGAAGAGCGCATCGACGCCATCATCCAGGCCAACTTCTCGCCGGAGCAGAACGAGCCGGAGGCGGTCTCCGCCTGGCTCGCCTTCTGGTCCGAGGCGCGCAACGCCCCGGCGCTGTGGCGCATCCAGAAAATCAACGAGCGCCGCCTGCTCTCCAACCTGCGCCATGCCTTCAAGCAACTGCTGCCGGCAGACGAAGCGCAGACCGCCGCCGCCGGCCTCGCCGCGATGATCGAGGGCCTCTGGCTGCGCTGCGCGCTCTCCAACGGCCCGCTCACCGTCGAGCAGGCGCGCATGATCGCCCGCGACTACGTCGCCCGCTTTCTCGAAAAGGACTAGAGCCCCGACGTGAAAACCACCCTGCCCGAACAACAGCTCTACATTCACGGCGGCTATCGCGCGGCGATGAGCGGCCAGCACTTCGAGACCGTGAACCCGGCGACCGGCGAGACGATCTGCACGGTGCAGCAGGCCGACGTGGAAGACGTGGAAGCCGCCGTCGCCTCGGCGCGCGAGGGCTTCGCCGTCTGGTCGGCCATGAGCGGCACCGCGCGCGGGCGCGTGCTCTACGAGGCGCAGCGCATCCTGCGATCGCGCAACCGCGAGCTTGCGGAGCTGGAGGTGCTGGACACCGGCAAGCCGATCCAGGAGGCCGAGGTGGTCGACATCATCTCCGGCGCCGATTGCATCGAGTACTACGCCGGCCTCGCCGCCAGCCTGCACGGTGAGCACAACGACCTGGGCGGCGACTTCTACTACACCCGCCGCGAGCCGCTGGGCATCTGCGCGGGCATCGGCGCCTGGAACTACCCGATGCAGATCGCCTGCTGGAAGTCGGCGCCGGCACTGGCCTGCGGCAACGCCATGATCTTCAAGCCGGCCGAGCTGACGCCGCTGACCGCGCTGAAGCTGGCCGAGATCTACACCGAAGCCGGCCTGCCCGACGGCGTCTTCAACGTGGTGCAGGGCTTTGCCGAGACCGGCCAGGCCCTGACCCGCCATCCCGGCATCGCCAAGGTCTCGCTGACCGGCGAGGTCGGCACCGGCAAGAAGGTCATGGCCGACGCGGCCCAGAGCCTGAAGCACGTGACCCTGGAGCTGGGCGGCAAGTCGCCGCTCGTCGTCTTCGACGACGCGGACGTCGAGAACGCGGTCAACGGCGCGCTGCTCGCCAACTTCTACACCCAGGGGGAGGTCTGCTCCAACGGCACCCGCGTCTTCGTGCAGCGCGGCGTCTACGATGCCTTCCTGAAGCGCCTCGTCGAGAAGACCAGGCAACTGAAGATCGGCGATCCCATGGACCCGGAAACCCAGGTCGGCGCCCTCATCTCCGCCGAGCACTGCGAGAAGGTGCTGGGCTACATCGACCTCGGCCGCTCCGAGGGCGCCGAGGTCGCGGTCGGCGGCGGCCGCCCCGAGGACCCGGCGCTGGCCAAGGGAAATTTCGTCGCGCCGACCGTTTTCACTGCCTGCCACGACGACATGGCGGTGGTGCGCGAGGAGATCTTCGGCCCGGTGATGAGCCTGCTGGCCTTCGACGAGGAGGACGAGGTCGTCGCCCGCGCCAACGCCACCCCCTACGGCCTCTCCGCCGGCGTCTTCACACGCGACCTGACGCGGGCGCACCGCGTGGTGGCGCGGCTGGAGGCCGGTACCTGCTGGATCAACACCTACAACATCACGCCCATCGAGATGCCCTTCGGCGGCGTGAAGCTCTCCGGCATCGGCCGCGAGAACGGCCGCATCGCCATCGAGCACTACACCCAGCTGAAGAGCGTCTACGTCGCCATGAACGGCGTCGACTCGCCGTACTAGAGTTTGCCAGCCCATGCCCGAGATCGAAAGCTACGACTACATCATCGTCGGCGCCGGCTCCGCCGGCTGCGTGCTGGCCAGCCGCCTGACCGAGGACGCCGATGTCTCCGTGCTGCTGCTGGAGGCCGGGGGGCGCGACAACTCGATCTTCATCCACATGCCGGCAGCGCTGGCCAAGCCGCTGGCCAACGACAAGTACAACTGGTTCTACAACTCGGAGCCGGAGCCGCATCTGAACAACCGGCGCATGTACTGCCCGCGCGGGCGCGTGCTCGGCGGCTCCTCCTCCATCAACGGCATGGCCTACGTGCGCGGCCACGCGCGCGACTACGATCGCTGGGCCCAGGGCGGGCTGCAGGGCTGGGACTACAGCCACGTGCTGCCCTACTTCCGCAAGGCCGAGACCTACGAGCGCGGCGCCGACGACTACCGCGGCGGCGAGGGCCCGCTGAACGTCTCGGCGGGCGCCTGCAAGAACCCCTTGTTCCAGGCCTGGATCGAGGCGGGCCGCCAGGCCGGCTATCCGGTCACCAAGGACATGAACGGCTTCCAGCAGGAAGGCTTCGCCCACATGGACATGACCGTCCACAAGGGCCGGCGCTGGAGCGCCGCCGTCGCCTACCTGAAGCCGGCGATGCACCGCCCCAACCTCACCGTCTGGACCCGCGCGCTGACCACCCGCGTGCTGATCGAGAACGGCCGCGCCGTCGGCGTCGAGCTGGCCAAGGGCCGCGAGCGCGTGCAGGTGCGCGCCGAGCGCGAGGTGATCCTCTCAGGCGGCGCCATCAACTCGCCGCAGGTGCTACTGCTCTCCGGCGTCGGCCCGGCCGACGAACTGAAGGCGCTGGGGATCGACGTGGCGCACGACCTGCCGGGCGTCGGCAAGAACCTGCAGGACCACCTGGAGATCTACGTCCAGCACGCCTGCACCCAGCCGATCACGCTCTATCCGGCGCTGAAGATCTGGAACCAGCCGAAGATCGGCTTCGACTGGCTGTTCTTCAGGAAGGGCCTGGGCGCCAGCAGCCACTTCGAGGCCGGCGGCTTCATCCGCAGCCGCGCCGGCGTCGAGCATCCGGACCTGCAGTACCACTTCCTGCCCATCGCCATGAACTACGACGGCAGCCACCCGGCCGGCGGCCACGGCTTCCAGGCCCACGTCGGCCCCATGCGCTCGCAGAGCCGCGGCGCGGTGACGCTGAAGTCGGCCGATCCCAAGGAAGCGCCGCGCATCTTCTTCAACTACTTCTCCGAGGAAGCCGACCGCCAGGAGTTCCGCGCCGCCGTGCGCCTGACGCGGGAGGTCTTCGCCCAGAAGGCCTTCGACCCCTTCCGCGGCCCCGAGCTGGCGCCCGGCCCCGAGGTGCAGACCGACGAAGAGATCGACGCCTTCGTGCGTGCCCACGTCGAGAGCGCCTACCACCCCTCCTGCACCTGCAAGATGGGCAACGACCCCATGGCGGTGGTCGACGGCACCGGCAAGGTCCACGGCCTGCAGGCCCTGCGCGTGGTCGACGCCTCCATCATGCCGTCCATCGTCAGCGGCAACCTCAACGCCCCGACCATCATGCTGGCGGAAAAGATGGCGGATACGATCCGCGGCCGCGAGCCCCTGCCGCCCTCCGACGCACCCACCTGGATCGCTCCCAACTGGGACAGCGCGCAGCGCTAGCTCCCTTACACTTCCGTTTCCCCTGAAGCTTCTTGCTGCTCCCTCCCTCTCCGACGCAGAGCGCTTTGGGGGAGAGGGCACCAAAAACTACCCCTCTCCCCCTTGAACCCTCTGGGTGGGAGCGGGTTGCACAGTCTTAGCGGACGTCAGTGAGCTTAGACGAAGCTGGGTGAGGGAGAATCGCACACCCCCTCAAAAGGACCGCAACCGTTCACATCAGGAAAAGAGTTTCCTCATGGCCTACGGATTCAATCCTGCGGGAGTCTGGTCGCCCGGGCCGCTCGCCTCCCAGGGCACCATCGCGGGCGACGGCGTCATGCTCCACATCACCGGCCAGGTCGGTTGGGATGCGGAGGGCAAGGTGGTCGGCCGCGGCGATCCGGCGGCGCAGGCCGGGCAGGCACTGAAGAACATCAAGGTGATCGTCGAAGCCGCCGGCGGCACGATGGAAGACATCGTCGCCATTACCGTCTATTTCCTGGATCGCGCTCACCTGCCGGCGATCTACGAGGCGCGCGCCCGGTATTTCACCTCGCCGGGCGCGCCGGCCAGCACCGCCGTTCAAGTGGTCGGCCTGGTGGACCCGGAGCTGCTGGTGGAGATCACGCCGGTGGCCTTCATCCCCCACAAGCGCTTCAAGCGGCCGCAGAGCTAAGCTCTTCTAACTTTCCCACTTCGCCCAACTGTTGTCCCGGGACCCATTGGCGGCACTGCGTGGAAGGGATGAGCCTGTATCACCTCCGAGTCGGCGGCGTGAAGGGAACAAGCCCCTTCGCCGGTCCGTGCAGCGGACAGGGCAATGGATCCCGGCATCAGGTGCCGGGATGACAATCTTTAAGCGGCTGCCTGCGCGAAGCCGGAGATGCCGAAAGGCCTTTAGTCGACGAAGGCCTTCTCGACCACGAAGTCGCCGGGGTTGGCGTTGGAGCCTTCGGTGAAGCCGAGGTCCTCGACGATCTTCTTGGTGTCCTGCAGCATGGCCATGGAACCGCAGATCATCACGCGGTCCTCGCGCGGGTTCAGCGGCGCGATGCCGAGATCGGCGAAGATGCGGCCGTTCTGGATCAGGTCGGTGATGCGCCCCTTGGTGGGGAAGTCCTCACGCGTGGTCGTGGCGTAGTAGGTCAGCCGGCCGCCGACCAGCTCACCGATCAGCGGGTCCTGGTCGATGTTGTCGACCAGCTGCCGGCCGTAGCCGAGGTCGGCGACGTTGCGGCAGGTGTGGGTGAGGATGATCTGGTCGAACTTCTCGTAGGCCTCCGGCTCGCGGATCAGGCTGGCGAAGGGGGCGATGCCGGTGCCGGTCGACAGCATGTAGAGACGCTTGCCGGGCGTCAGCGCATCCAGCACCAGGGTGCCCGTCGGCTTCTTGCCGAGCAGGATCGAGTCGCCTTCCTTGATGTGCTGCAGCTTGGAGGTCAGCGGGCCGTCCGGCACCTTGATGGAGAAGAAGTCGAGGCCGTCGTCCCAGGAGGGGCTGGCGATGGAGTAGGCGCGCAGCAGCGGCTTGTCCTCGTTCATGAGGCCGAGCATGACGAACTCGCCGGAGCGGAAGCGGAAGCTGGCCGGGCGCGAGATCCGCAGCGAGAAAAGCTCGTCCGTCCAGTGCTGCACCGAGAGGACCTTTTCCTCGGTGACCGACTTGGGCAGAACTTGAGACTGGGCCTGGGCCTGGGCCTGGGCCTGGGCCTGAGACTGGGCCTGGTTGTCAGTTCCCATCAAACCAACTCCTATCGTCATCCGTATTTCTTCGCGCCGCACAAGAAAAAGGCGCCTGGGGCTTGCGCGCGCCCGGTGCCTCTTGTCCGCACAATCTACACCCAAGCCTTTGTAAAGTCTCGGGCTTCGCAAGCCAGCGACCAACGGTCGCAGAGCTCCCTCCTCACGTCCTGCCGCCCGGCACCGCTCCGAAGTCCCGGAGTGTGCCCTGCAGCATTTTTATACAGTAGTCATCGGGGAATTAAATTTCAATACAATATTTTGCTGTATTAATTATCGGATCCCGACGCCACAGCTCCCCTTAGCCCTCGATCAGCGCTTCCAGGGTCGGCAGGCGGTCGGCCTCCGCCGCCGGCTTGTCCCAGCGGATGCGGTGGATGCGCGGAAAGCGCAGGGCGACGCCGGACTTGTGGCGCTTGGAGCGGTGCACGGCGTCGAAGGCGACCTCGAAGACCAGGCCCGGCTTCACCGCGCGGACCGGCCCGAAGCGCTCGGTGGTGTTGGCGCGGATCCACTTGTCGAGGCGCAGCAGTTCCTCGTCGGTGAAGCCGAAGTAGGCCTTGCCCACCGGGACCAGTTCCTCGCCCGCCCCTCCCCCTTCCTCGCGGGGCCGCCAGGCGCCGAAGGTGTAGTCGGAGTAGAGCGAGGAGCGCTTGCCGTGCCCGCGCTGGGCGTACATCAGCACGGTGTCGAGGGTCAGCGCGTCGCGCTTCCACTTGAACCAGGGGCCCTTGGGCCGGCCCGCCAGGTAGGGGCTGTCGCCGCGCTTCAGCATCAGGCCCTCGATGGACTTCTCGCGCGCCTGCTCGCGCAAGGCCTGCAGTTCCTCCCAGCGCGCGAAGTCCAGCAGCGGCGAGAGGTCGATGCGGGCCGGCGCGGTCGCGGCGTGCCAGGCCTCCAGCCGCGCGCGGCGTTGGTCGAAGGACAGCGTGCGCAGATCGTCCTCGCCCTCGAAGAGGATGTCGTAGACCCTGAGGTGCGCCGGATGCTCCTGCAGCATCCTGGCCGTCACCCGCTTGCGGTTGAGGCGCTGCTGCAGGTCGTTGAAGGGCGCGATCTCGCCGTCGCGGGCGACCAGCAGCTCGCCGTCCAGCACCGCGTCGAAGCCGGCCGTCTCCATGAGGTCGGGAAAGGCGCCGGAGATTTCGTCGCCGGAGCGCGAGAAGAGCCGCGCCTCCCCGCCGCCCGCGGCGAGCTGCACGCGGATGCCGTCCCACTTCCATTCGGCGCGGAAGTCGGCGGGGTCGAGCTTCGCCAGTTCGGCCGCGTCCAGCGGGTTGGCCAGCATCAGCGGTCGGAAGGCGCGGCGAAGGTCGATCTGCGGTGCCGTTCCATGACCCTCCAGCCAGGCGAAGAGCGGCGCGAAGGGTGGCGAGAGGCCGTGCCAGACCTCCTCGACGTCCTTCGGCTCGAGATCGCCGAGCGCGGCG
>ENA-ORCZ01000604-ORCZ01000604.1-marine-metagenome-genome-assembly--contig:-NODE-604-length-13187-cov-3.179786_pt1 | contig 13187 bp, 11 predicted proteins | sample MGYA00237785_ERZ508519 | MGnify/ENA primary metagenome ERZ508519 (study PRJEB26189, sample SAMN06268790) | marine metagenome | isolation source: Bioluminescent Bay, La Paraguera, Puerto Rico | place...
CCCCCCGTCAAATGGACACCAGCCAAGCCATTATCCTGGCGGCCATCATCATCGTCGGCGGCATATGGGGCGGAAAGCTGCTCTACGACTATATCCAGGAACAGCGGATGCGAGCTGCCGTCCATGAAGCTGCCCTCTATATGCAGCAAGCCCTCAAACAAGCCGAGCAGAGCACCCGCCAGTCGCAGATTGAAATGCGGCAACGAGCGTCCGCAGAAGCCAATGCGCGAGCACGCCAGCAGGCGCAACAGCAAGCCAGCCGTCAAGTCGAGCTAGCGAGGCTCCGACAGGAAAAACGCTATCAGTCTGCGGAGTGTCAGTTCTGGTGGCAGCAGCACAACCAAACACCGAATGAACGTAATGCAAAAAAGAAGGCGGATTCTTGTGGTCTCTAAAAATAAAGCTGAAGAAATATGACGCTTGAAGAGCTAAAGGCTGAGATCCTGTCGAAAACCCCAGAAGACTTCGTTGAAGAGCACATTATAAATGGTTCGAGCGAATATTTTTCTGAAGAACAACTTTCATTTGTAACGGAGCATCTGTCAGTTGCGACCGGGGTGGATATTCGGCCAGAGGAAATAGTCATCGTAGGCTCCGCAAAGCTCGGGTTTGGACTTTTTGAAAAAACCAAGAGGGATGGAACCGTTCTTCCCGCTATGCGCCCATTTGATGGTGATTCCGATATAGATATAGCTTTTGCATGCCCTGCGCTGTTTGATCTTATATGGAATGAAATAGCGACCTATGCACGGGCAAAGCCGCGAATGCCGCATCGAATGGACAAGCTTGGAGATTACATGGTATATGGCTGGATAAGGCCTGATCATATACCAAAAGAAGCTAGGCTCAGAACTTTTGACCTATGGAATGACAGAATTAGACGACTGCCGGTTAACCCTAAAATGAATAGAAGAAAGATAAGCGGCGCGCTGTATAGAGATATTGAGTTCCTTAAAAAGTATCAGGCCCGCGGGATTTCCGCTTGCAAGATGAAATTGGAGTTAGAATGAAGACCGCACCAACTAACAAAAAGATAAGAGAAATTATCCGGTTGGTTAATGAGGAGAAGTTAATTCCTCGGCCTGAGTTTCAGCGGCGATTAGTATGGTCGCGCGATGATAAGAACCATTTCCTTGATAGCGTTTTAAGAGGGTATCCATTTCCAGAGATATATTTTGCTGATGGCGATGTGAATCTTGAAACTGGAGAGGGAACGCAGCTCCTTGTAGATGGATTGCAGAGAGTTAGCACAATTATACAGTACTTTACCGGCGACTCTGATTTGCAGCTAACAACAGTGCCGCCGTATAAGGATCTGCATGAAGAGCAAAAGAGGGACTTTCTTCAATATGACGTAGCGGTTCGCGATTTAGGGGCGCTCACAAGAGAGGAAATCCTGGAGGTTTTCAAAAGACTAAACGCTACAAAATATTCTCTGTTAGATATTGAGGTTAATAATGCTGTTTATGCTGGAAAGTTAAAGGTCTTTGGGGAGGATCTCGCTAGGAATTCCTTCTTTGAGCGCCATAAAGTATTTAATGCTCAAGACTACAAGCGCATGGGAGACTTGCGTTTTGCAATCGCTCTCACAGCAACTCTTCTGATCGGGTATTTTAATAGGGACGATAGTTTTGAAGAGGTGCTAAGTAGGTATAATGATGACTTCCCTGAAGAATTTGAATTAAGCCGTCGCCTTGATGCGGTAATGAGTTTTATCGAAGAATGTGGGTTCTCTGATAAGTCAAGGGTTTGGAAGAAAGCTGACTTGTTTACGCTTTTTGTTGAGCTTGATAGGGCTCTGAATATTCAGGAAAAAAATCTTCAGCCTGGAGAAGTAGTGGAGCGCCTAGAGTATTTCTTTAACAGAGCCGATAGTGCGCAAATAACCGAAAGCTCTATATATGGGGTTTATTATAAGGCTGCACTTCAGGCGTCTAATGACAGGATTAACAGGGTTAGAAGAGGCGTCATAATTGACGGTGTAATAAAAGGAGCGACAGAGGGCCAGCTCTTCGATGAGTTAGCAGTTCAGCGTCTTGCATAGCGGTTAAGGTGTCGAAAACATAGGGCGACAATGCCAAAAACTGGACATTGCCAGCTTGGGTGTCGCAGGGTTTAGTAGTTATAGACTAAAAAAGCCCGTTGACGACCAAAACAACAATAGGATTTGAAGCCCGGCCGCACCACCGGGTGCGATTGCCTTCCTAATTTGGTCGAGACGCCAAAGGGGAAGCGGCGACCAGCCTACCCCAGGCCTGACTGGATCGCCAAGGCGCTGTCCTGGCGGACTTTGCGTTCGTTGCCGAAGCGGCGGGTGAGGCCGATGCGGTCGAAGTGTTCGAGCAGCTGGATGCTGCGTTTGCGGCCGAGCTGGATGAGGTCGCGGAAGGCGGCGGCGCGGATCACGCCGCTTTGCGCTTCCAGTTGCAGTACATGCCCCGCGAGTTGGCGAATGGTGAACTCGGGGTAGAACAAATCTTTCACCACCTGTTGCAGCAGGCCGAGACGGGCGAGCTTGCGTAGCAGGTTGCGCATCTGCGTTTCGTCGACGCCGAGGTCGCGGGCCAGGTCGCGGACCCAGGGTGGGTCGAAATGGCCGGCTTCGAGCAGTGGCCACAGGCGCGCTTTCAAATCTTCTTCCGCATCGCTCAGGCGCACCCGGTGATCGGGGCGGTGCAGCCACGGGCCGCTGGTTTCGATGCGGCCGGCGGCCAGTGCCTGTTCCAGCAGGGCGATGAACACCGGCCGCTCCAGCTGCGGCAGGGCGTAGCGACGCAGGCGGTCGCGGTCGGGGCCGAGTTCGTCGGGTTGTTCTTCGTGAAAACGCTGGAGTGAGTCGAGCAGCGCGATTTCGAGTTCGCGCCAGCGGGCCTGGTCGAACAGCCGTGGGCCCAGCCGTGTGCTGATCTCCAATACGCCGTGGGGGAGCTGCCAGCCTTCGCGCGGGCGGTTGAACTGACGTTCCAGGCTTTGCGGGTCGATGCCATTGGTGGCGCTGGCGAGCAGTGGCGGCAATGCCTGCTCCAGGCTCGGCTGGTCGAGGGCGTGAAGTTGCTCCAGCCGCGCGGCGCGGCGGCGATTGCGCGGTGGCGCATACGGGTCGAGCACACGGCCACCGCCAAGGGTGCGCTGGGCGGACTGGTCGCGCAGGACGATGCGGTCGCCATGTACCGCGTGGCTCGGTGCGTTGAGCAGTAGCTGGGCGAATGCGTGTTCGCCCGGCGCCAGGCTCGTGCCTTCGAGCAGGGCGACGCGGGCGGTGACGTCCTGGGCGCCGAGGTGCACGTGCATGGGCGTCCAGTGCTTGAGTTCGTGCGCTTCGCCGGGCAGCAGCTGGAAGTCGACGTCGATGCGTTGGGTCGGTGCGTGCAGCAGTGGGTGCAGCAGCCAGTCGCCGCGATGGATCTGCTCCACTGCCAGCCGCTCGCCGGCAAGATTCAGGGCCACGCGTTGGCCGGCATGGGCTTCGCCGGCCTCACGGTTCTGCGCGTGCAGGCCGCGGACGCGCACGCGTTTGCCGGTGGGGCCGAGCAGCAGTTCGTCGCCGATTCGCACGCGCCCGGCAAAGGCGGTGCCGGTGACCACCACGCCAGCGCCGGTGACGCTGAAGGCGCGGTCGATGGCCAGGCGGAAGTGGCCCCTGTCGCTGCGGGCGGCGGTGCGCGCGGCTTCGTCGATCAGCGCGGCGCGCAGGGCGTCGATGCCATCGCCGCGGATGCTGGAAACCGGAAAGATCGGCGCACCGGCCAGTGGCCCGGTGGCCAGCAGGTCTTCGATCTGCTGCTCGACTTCGGCGATGCGCGCCGGCTCGACGCGATCGATCTTGGTCAGCGCCACCAGTGCCCGGCGGATGCCGAGCAACTCGATGATGGCCAGGTGTTCACGGGTCTGCGGCATCACGCCGTCGTCAGCGGCCACCACCAGCAGCACGCAGTCGATGCCGCTGGCACCGGCCAGCATGTTGTGCACGAAGCGCTCGTGTCCCGGCACGTCGATAAAACCGGTGAGGCTGCCTTCGCCGAGGTCGGCGTAGAGGTAGCCGAGGTCGATGGTGATGCCACGCTCGCGCTCCTCGCGACGGCGGTCGCCTTGTTGCCCGGTGAGGGCGTGGAGCAGTGCGGTCTTGCCATGGTCGATATGGCCGGCGGTACCGACGATCAACGGGCCAGCTCCTCTTGCAGATGTGGCAGCAGTTCGAGGAAGGCCGGCTCGTCGTCCAGTTGGCGCAGGTCGAGCCAGAGGGCGTCGTCGTCGATGCGCCCGAGGACTGGAATCGGCAGGCAGCGCAGCGCTTCTTCCAGCTCACGCAGGCTGCGGCCGCGCAGGCGCTTGGGCTGCTGCGGGCGGATACACAGGGCGGCGCTGGGCAGACGGGCCACCGGCTGCGCGCCGCTGCCGATCATGCCCAGGGCATCGGTTACCGCGACTTGCCAGCTCTCGCCGAGCACGGCGGCCAGCGCCGGGGCGATGCGTTCGGCCTGGGTGCGGATCTCCGCCTGCGGGCGGCTGAGCAGGCGCAGGCTGGTGAGGCGTTCGGCCAGGCGGTCGGGGTCGCGATAGAGGTTGAGCACCGCTTCCAGCGCCGCAAGGGTCAGTTTGTCGACGCGCAGGGCGCGCTTGAGCGGGTTCTTCTTGATCTTCTGGATCAGCGCCTTGCTGCCGACGATCAGCCCGGCCTGCGGGCCGCCGAGCAGCTTGTCGCCGCTGAAGGTGACGATGTCGGCGCCGTCGCGCAGCGCTTCCTGCACCGTCGGCTCCTTGGGCAGGCCCCAGCGCGAGAGGTCGAGCAGGCTGCCGCTGCCCAGATCCTCCAGCAACGGCAGATCGTGGGCATGGGCGATGCGCGCCAGCTCGGCGGTGGCGACGCTGGCAGTGAAGCCCTGCACGCTGTAGTTGCTGGTGTGCACGCGCATCAACAGGCCCGAGCGCGGGTTGATCGCCGCTTCGTAATCCTTGGCGTGAGTGCGGTTGGTGGTGCCGACTTCATGCAGCTTCACGCCGGCGCGGGCCATGATGTCGGGGATGCGAAAGGCGCCGCCGATCTCGATCAGCTCGCCACGGGAAATGATGCCTTCCTTGCGTGCACCTAGGCTGTTCAAGGCCAGCAGTACGGCGGCGGCGTTGTTGTTCACCACGGTGACCGCCTCGGCGCCGGTCAGCTCGCGGATCAGCCCTTCGATGAGGTCGTCGCGGTCGCCGCGCTTGCCGGTGGCGAGATCGAATTCCAGGTTGAGCGGGTAGCGCGCGGCAAGGGTGATCGCCTCGATGGCTTCATCCGGCAGCAGGGCGCGCCCGAGGTTGGTGTGCAGCACCGTGCCGGTGAGGTTGAACACTCGGCGCACGCGGCTCTTGTGCTGGCTGGCCAGGCGTTCGCCGGCGCGCCCGGCGAGCACCGCTTCGGACAGTTCCAGCGCGGCCAGCTGGCCACGGCGAGCCGGTTCGCGCAGTTCGTCGAGCAGGTCGCGCAGCGTCGCCAGCAGCGCCTGACGACCATAGCGCTGCTGCAGTGGCTGGCAGGCCGGATCGCGCAGCAGCTTGTCCACCGAGGGCAGATGGCTGCTGCTCATTCCTCGTTCCCCGGTGCCAGCAGCAGGTTGGGTGCCTGGCGGTTGTAGCCCTGATCGGCCAGCAGCAGGTCGAGGTCCAGCGTCGCCAGGTCGGCGGACAGGCTTTCGCCGTCCGGTGCCAATTCGAGATAGAGCTGCTTGAGGTAGCCGTTGCATTCGGGGCAGGCCTCGGCCTTGATGCCGTTGGGCGAGCCTTCGAAGTGCAGGTAGTCGAGCTTCTTGGTGCTGCGGCAGTGGCTGCATTTCAGGCGCACGTAGTGCCATTCGCAGGCGCACAGGGAGCAGACCAGGTAGCGCAGGCCGTTGAGGTGCCCGCGGTGGCGAATCACCCCGGCCATGGGCGGCGCGCCGCAGCAGGGGCAGAGGGTCTGGTCTTCGCGCTCGCGCAGGTCGGAGAGGTCGAGCTGGAGCAGCCAGTGGGTCCAGGCCAGCTGCAGCGCGGCGCCGAGAAAGGGCACCAGCGCCGGCGGCAGGCTGTCGTACTGGCCACTGATCAGCGCCACGGCCCAGGCCTTGCGCTGGCCGCTGTCGGCGCGGCGCAGCTGGTCGACGGCAGCGATCACCGACAGGTTGTCCGGCACCGTGAAGGCATCCAGCCAGGCATCGAGCGGCGGCAGCCACGCCCCTTCGCGCACCAGGGTGTCGGCGGCCAGCGGCGGCATGGCGTGCTTGAAGCATTCGCGGGTGCGCGAGGGGTCGAGCGGTGCGCTGGCAGGCGGGTTGTCCAGCACCTGCTGCTGTGCCTGGCATACGCCGGCGAGCAGGCGCAGGTAGTCGGCCAGCGGATGATCTTCGGCGAGCTTGGTCAGACGCTCGCTGCGCAGGGCGAACAGATCGCGTGGTGGCAGGTTGGTGAAGGGTGGTTTGCTGGCAGCGGCTTCGATCTGCCCGGGCTCGAGAATGGTGCCTGCCACGCAGGACTCCTTTTCTTGTGGTTATGCCGAACAGCATAGTCCGTCAGCGGTTATCGCTCGGCTTTCGATGGCATGCACGGGCGAAGATTCCCGCGGCGGCGGGAATCTCCGGCGTGCTTGGCGGCGCTTACTTGCGCTGGTTGATCTCCCGGTACCAGGCCGGATGGTGCTTGCGCGCCCAGGCCCGGCTGACGGTGCCGTAGAGCATCGACCCCATCGACCCCTTGATCCAGATGGCGGCGTAGATGTGCACGATGATGCTGACGATCAGCACGAACGCGGCGGCCGCATGCAGCAGGCTGGCCCAGCGCAGCCAGACGATGCCGAAGAAGCTGCTGAAGTACTCGCGCCAGATGACGATGCCGCTGAGCAGCAGGACCAGCATGCTGAGGATCAACACCCAGAACAGCACCTTCTGCCCGGCGTTGTAGCGGCCGACTTCCGGCAGCTTTTCCTCGCGGTTGTGCACCACGTCGTTGATCTGTCGGAGCCACTGGCGGTCGCGCGCCTCGATGCGGTTGTGCCCGGCGAAGCGGATCGCCAGCCAGAGGAAGAAGACGAACATCGCGACCCCGATGAAGGGGTGCAGGATGCGCGTCCAGGTGCCGCCGCCGAACAGCCCGGAGAGGCCGAACAGCGCCGGATGGAACAGTGCCAGGCCGGACAGCGCGGCGAGCACGAAGAGAATCGCGACGATCCAGTGGTTGGTCCGTTGCGAGGGGTTGTAGCGTTCGATCTCGTTGTTGTTCATCGTTGACTCCTTGAGCGAGCGGACACCGAAGGCGGCCCCGCGAACGGGGCCACGCGGTCAGGGTCGCGGCTCCTTGGGATCGACCACATGCACCGAAGGATCGACCTGGTGCACCACGGGCTCGCTGAGCTCGGCCTTGTCGTCCTCCTCCTCGACGCGGATCGGGCCGACCCGCGTGTAGTGGAAGAAGCCGGCCAGCACCGCCGCGCCCATGCCCAGCAGGGCGAGGGGCTTGGTCACGCCCTTCCACAGTCCGACTAGCGGGCTGATGGTGGGCTCGTCCGGCAGGTCGTTGTACAGCGAGGGCTGATCGGCATGGTGCAGCACGTACATCACGTGCGTACCGCCGACACCATCGGGGTCGTACAGGCCGGCCTGGTCGAAACCGCGTTCCTTGAGGTCGGCGATCCGCCCGGCGGCATGCTCCTTCATGTCCTCCTTGCTGCCGAAGACGATGGCGCCGGTGGGGCAGGTCTTCACGCAGGCCGGCTCCAGCCCGACCGACACGCGGTCGGAACAGAGCGTGCACTTGTAGGCCTTCTTGTCTTTCTCGGAGATGCGCGGGATGTCGAACGGGCAACCGGTGATGCAGTAGCCGCAGCCGATGCAGTGGTCCTGGTTGAAGTCGACGATACCGTTGGCGTACTTCACGATCGCCCCCGGTGCCGGACAGGCCTTGAGGCAGCCCGGGTCGGCGCAGTGCATGCAGCCGTCCTTGCGAATCAGCCATTCGAGGTTGCCGCTGCCAGGGTTCTCGTACTCGGCGAACTTCATCACCGTCCAGGATTCGGCGGTGAGGTCGATCGGGTTGTCGTACGTCCCGTGGCTGGTGCCGACTTCGTCGCGCAGCTCGTTCCATTCCGAACAGGCGACCTGGCAGGCCTTGCAGCCGATGCACTTGGAGGTGTCGATCAGTTTCGCCACTTCGCCGATCTCGCGGATCGACGGCCGCTCGGTGGTCGTGGCGGAGCGGGCAATCACGTCTTGAGTAGCCATCATGCCTTCTCCACGTTGACCAGAAACGACTTGAACTCCGGCGTCTGGGTGTTGGCGTCACCGACGAACGGCGTCAGCGTGTTGGTCAGGTAACCGTTGCGCGCCACCCCGGCGAAGCCCCAGTGCAGCGGGATGCCGATCTGGTGCACCGTCTGCCCGTCTACCGTCAGCGGCTTGATGCGCTTGGTCACCACCGCCACCGCCTTGATGAAGCCGCGGTTGGACGACACCTTGACCCGCTCGCCGGCCTTGATGCCGAGCTCGTTGGCCAGCACCTCACCGATCTCGACGAACTGCTCGGGCTGGGTGATCGCGTTGAGCCGGCAGTGCTTGGTCCAGAAGTGGAAGTGCTCGGTGAGCCGGTAGGTGGTCGCCGCATAGGGGAATTCCTCCGCCGTGCCGAACAACTCCATGTCGTTCTTGAACACCCGCGCGGCGGGGTTGCTGGTCGCCTGGCGGTTGTCCGGATGCAGCGGGTTGCGCCCGATCGGCGTCTCGAACGGCTCGTAGTGCTCGGGGAATGGCCCCTCGTTCATCTTGTCCACGGCGAACAGCCGGGCCACCCCCTCGGGGTTCATGATGAAGGGGTTCATGCCGGCTTCGGGCGGCGAGTCGACCTTGAAGTCCGGCACGTCGGTGCCGCCCCATTTGCTGCCATCCCACCAGACCAGGCGCTTCTTCTGCGGGTCCCACGGGTTGCCCGCAGGATCGGCCGAGGCACGGTTGTAGAGAATTCGCCGGTTGGCCGGCCAGGACCAGGCCCAACCAAGGGTCTGGCCCATGCCGTAAGGGTCGGCGTTGTCACGCCGGGCCATCTGGTTGCCGGCCTGGGTCCAGGCGCCGCTGAAGATCCAGCAGCCACACGACGTGCTGCCATCGGCGCGCAGCAGACCGAAGCCGGGCAACTGTTCGCCGGCCTTGGCCAGCAACGCGCCGCTCTGCGGATCGAGCACATCGCCCAGCGCCTTGCCGTTGTACTCCTTTGCGATCTCCTCGGCGGAGGGCTCCTCGGGCTGGCGGTAGGACCAGTCGATGTTCAGCAGTGGCTCGGCGTAGGCGCCGCCTTCCTTGCGGTACAGTTCACGCAGCCGGTGGAACAGTCCGCCCATGATCACCACGTCGGTCTTCGCCTGGCCTGGCGGCTCGGCTGCCTTCCAGTGCCACTGCAGCCAGCGCCCGCTGTTCACCAGCGAACCATCCTCCTCGGCGAAGCAGGTGGTCGGCAGGCGGAACACGGTGGTCTGGATGCTGGCGGTGTCGACGTCGTTGTATTCGCCGGCGTTGCGCCAGAACTCCGAGGTCTCGGTGGCCAGCGGGTCCATGACCACCAGGTACTTGAGCTTGGCCAGCGCCGCGCTGACCTTGGCCTTGTTGGGGAACGAGGCGATGGGGTTGAAGCCCTGGCAGAAATAGCCGTTGACCTGCCCCTGGTACATCATGTCGAACACCTTGAGCACGTCGTAGCCAGGAATATCCAGCTTCGGCAGCCAGTCGTAGCCCCAGTTGTTCTCCGCCGTGGCGCTCTTGCCATACCAGGCTTTCATCAGGCTGACGTGGAACTTCTCGTAGTGCTGCCAGTAGGACAGCTGCCCTGGGCGCAGCGGCTTGGCGGTGCGCTTGGCGATATAGGCGTTGTAGTCCTGCTCGGCCTCCAGCGGCAGGGTCAGGTAGCCAGGCAACAGGTTGGACAGCAGGCCCAGGTCGGTCAGGCCCTGGATGTTGGAGTGCCCGCGCAGGGCGTTCATGCCGCCACCAGGCATGCCGATGTTGCCGAGCAGCAATTGCACCATGGCGCCGGTACGGATCATCTGCGAGCCGACCGAGTGCTGGGTCCAGCCCAGGGCGTACATGATCGTCATGGCCTTGCCCGGCGCGGAGGTCTCGGCGATGGTTTCCCAGACCTGGAGCATCCTGTCCTGCGGTGTACCACAGATGTTGCTGACCACCTCCGGGGTGTAGCGACTGTAGTGCTGCTTGAGCAGGTTGTAGACGCAGCGCGGGTGAGTGAGGCTCTTATCGACGCGGGCGAAGCCGTCCTCGTCCAGCTCGTAGCTCCAGGTGGATTTGTCCGGGTAGCTGCGCTTCTCGGCGTCATAGCCATTGAAGAGGCCATCCTCGAAGCCGAAACCTTCCTTCACGATGAACGCGACATCGGTGTAGTTGACCACGTACTCGTGCTGGATCTTGTCGTTTTCCAACAGGTAGTTGATCAGCCCGCCGAGGAAGGCGATGTCGGTACCGGTACGGATCGGCGCATACAGGTCGGCGACCGAGGCCGAGCGGGTGAAGCGTGGATCGACCACCACCAGCCGCGCCTTGTTGCGCGCCTTGGCTTCGGTGACCCATTTGAAGCCGCACGGGTGCGCTTCGGCGGCGTTGCCGCCCATGATCAGGACCAGGTCGGCGTTCTGGATATCGCTCCAGTGATTGGTCATGGCGCCGCGGCCAAACGTCGGGGCAAGACTTGCCACCGTCGGGCCGTGTCAGACACGCGCCTGGTTATCGAACCCCAGAATGCCCAGTGAACGCACCACCTTGTGGGTGATGTAGCCGGCCTCGTTGGAGGACGCCGAGGCGGCGAGGAAACCGGTGCTCAGCCAGCGGTTGACCGTCTGGCCCTTATCGTTGCGCTCGATGAAGTTGGCGTCGCGGTCGTCCTTCATCAGCCGGGCGATACGGTCGAGGGCATCGCTCCACTCGATGCGCTTCCACTCGTTGCTGCCCGCTTCGCGGACTTCCGGATGGGTCAGGCGGTTGGGGCTGTGGACGAAGTCCAGCAGGCCGGCGCCTTTCGGGCAGAGCGTGCCGCGGTTGACCGGGTGATCGGAGTCGCCTTCGATGTGGATGATGTTCTGCGCGACGTTCTTGCCGCCGCTGCCCTGGCTGTAGAGGATCAGCCCGCAGCCGACGGAGCAGTAGGGGCAGGTGTTGCGGGTTTCACGGGTGTTGGTCAGTTTGAAATGCCGGATCGACTCGGCATATGCCGTCGGTGGGGCCATGCCCAATGCCGCCATGCTCGACGCCCCAAGGCCCACACCGCAGACCTTGAAGAACTGTCGACGGTTCATGTCCATCGGTGTTCTCCTTCTCATCAGGCTGGAACGCCGATACTTTGCCGGCGTCTGCTTTAGCAGCTTAGCCAAGCTTTCAACAAGTGAAGGATTAATGCTGCGCTTCGCTTGTGCCCGTAATCGCAAGGGTGTCGAGGATGGACCGGCTGGGCACTCAGGCGCCGGCCGGCATGGCGAGCTGGTTCTTCCATTCCCGTGGCGACTGCCCGGCTTGCGCTTTGAATGCACGTGACAGCGCCGCTTCGCTGCCGTAGCCGACCTCGGTGGCGATCACCTTCAGCGGTCGCCCTCGCTGCAGCGCCTTCTGTGCCAGACGCACGCGCCAGCCCTGCAGGTACTGGCCGGGCGTCTGCCCGAGCGTTTCGCGGAAGCTGGTGGCGAACACGCTGCGCGACATCCCGGCAACGCGGGCGAGCTCTTCGAGCGTCCAGTCCTGCGCCGGCGCTTCGTGCATCGCCACCAGCGCGTTGCGCAAACGCGGATGGGCGAGGCCGGAGAGCAGCCCGCCGCTGACCTCGTCGCTTTCCATCAGCTGACGCAGGATCTGGATCATCACCACTTCCACCAGACGCTCGATCAGCGCCATGCGCCCGCAGCGCTGTTCGAAGGCCTCCTCGAACAGCAGCGAGAGCACCGGCTCGGCACCCATGACCCCATCCAGCGGCAGGCAGACCAGATCGGCCAGCGCCGAGGCAATCGGGTTGGCACTGCCGCCCTCGAACGCCAGGTTGGCGCAGACCATGTCCACCTCGCAGCCCGGCGCGGTGATGAAACGGTGCGTCAGCGGCCGCGGAAACAGCAGCAGGCTCGGTTGCGAGACCTGCAGCACCTCGCGCCCATAGCGGACTTCCACCTCGCCGCGGCGTATCAGGTGCAACTGCCCGTGCACGCCATCGCTCTGCAGCGTGTTGATGCCACACAGCGGCCCGGCATTGAACACCTGGGCGTGCATCGGGAAGTGCGTCATCAAGGCAGCGAGGCGATCGGACATGTAAGTACTCCTGATCAAGTTTTCCGGACTTTACGTCACCAACAGTTTTTTCTGGTGAGCAGAATAGCGCTTACCGGACAACACCGCTCCGGCAACTTCAGAAAACAGGAGTCACCGCCATGTCCATCGAGAAGATCCTCTACACCGCTACTGCCACCGCCACCGGCGGCCGCGAAGGTCGCGCCACATCGTCCGACCAGGCGCTCGACGTGCAGCTGTCCACGCCGCGTGAGCTGGGCGGTGCCGGTGGTGCCGGGACCAACCCCGAGCAGCTGTTCGCCGCCGGATATTCGGCCTGCTTTCTCGGTGCCCTGAAGTTCGTCGCCGGCAAGCAGAAGGTCGCCCTGCCGGCCGATACCCGCATCACCGGCAAGGTCGGCATCGGCCAGATTCCCACCGGCTTCGGCATCGAGGCCGAGCTGACCATCAGCGCCCCCGGCATCGCCCGCGACGTGCTGCAGGCGCTGGTCGAGCAGGCCCACGTGGTCTGCCCCTACTCCAACGCCACCCGCGGAAACATCGACGTCACGCTGATCCTCGCTGACTGAATCCAGACCACTTTATCTACGAACAGGAGACTCACACCATGAACTCGATCACTCGCACCTTCGCCTTCTCGCTGCTGGCCATCGCGCTGCAACCCGCCTTCGCCGCCGAGGCCGCGCAACCGGTGAAGCCCGGCAGCAACGTAGTCGCCGCGCAGACCGCCAGCACCATCACCACCGCCGATGGCGTGCAGCTCTACTACAAGGACTGGGGCCCGAAGGATGGCCCGGTGGTTACCTTCAGCCACGGCTGGCCGCTGAGTTCCGACAGCTGGGAATCGCAGATGATGTTCCTCGCTTCACAGGGCTATCGAGTGGTGGCTCATGACCGTCGCGGCCATGGCCGTTCAAG
>ENA-ORCZ01000613-ORCZ01000613.1-marine-metagenome-genome-assembly--contig:-NODE-613-length-13053-cov-4.123227_pt1 | contig 13053 bp, 11 predicted proteins | sample MGYA00237785_ERZ508519 | MGnify/ENA primary metagenome ERZ508519 (study PRJEB26189, sample SAMN06268790) | marine metagenome | isolation source: Bioluminescent Bay, La Paraguera, Puerto Rico | place...
TCGTCAACCCGGACGCGGTGCTGCGCGGCTCCAAGATCTGGTCCGGCGACTGGCTGAAGGAACGGGCCGAGGCCTATGGCAAGGACACGACAGAGCTTGAGGAGCATTACCGCCAGCGCTCTCTCCTGAAGCGTTCGGTCCTGCCGGAGGACATTGCCGAAGCGACCTATTTCTTCGCCTCGGAGTTCTCCGCAAAATCGACCGGCAACATCCTCAATGTCGATGCCGGCAACGTCCAGGCCTTCACGCGGTAGACGACGTTTCCACCAAGATGGCCTCATCCTGAGGAAGCGCGTGAGCGCTGTCTCGAAGGATGGGCGGTATATTCCGAACAAGCGGCCCATCCTTCGAGACGGGCCTCGCGGCCCTCCTCAGGATGAGGTTCTTTTTGGGGCGGAAAGGAACTAGGAAATGATGATCGACACTTCGCTGGTCACCCGGGAAAACGAAGCACGCCTGGAAAATCTGAGGCGCGACTACGAAACGCTCGGCGAACGGCTGGACCGGCGCGGCATCGCCATCGACGCCATCAGGCAGAAGGTCGCCGCCTACGGCGTCGCCATTCCGTCCTGGGGCGTCGGCACCGGTGGTACGCGCTTTGCCCGATTTCCGGGTAAGGGCGAGCCGCGCAACATCTTCGACAAGCTTGAGGATTGCGGTGTCATCCAGCAGCTAACGAGAGCAACGCCGAATGTGTCGCTGCACATACCGTGGGACAAGGCCGACCCCGGCGACCTGAAAGCAAAGGCGAGCGCGCTCGGCCTTGGCTTTGACGCCATGAACTCCAACACGTTCCAGGACCAGGCCGGACAGAAGCTCTCCTACAAGTTCGGATCGCTCACCCATGCAGACGCCGCGACGCGCCGGCAGGCGATCGAGCACAATCTGGAATGCATCGACATCGGCAAGGCCATCGGTTCCAGCGCGCTGACGATCTGGATCGGCGACGGCTCCAACTTCCCCGGACAAAGCAACTTCACCCGCCAGTTCGAGCGCTATCTCGACAGTGCCAGGGCAATCTATGCGGAACTGCCGGATGACTGGCGGCTCTTCACCGAACACAAGATGTATGAACCCGCCTTCTATTCCACCGTCGTCCAGGACTGGGGCACCAATTACATGATCGCGCGGGAACTGGGCGAGAAGGCCTTCTGCCTCGTCGATCTCGGCCATCATGCTCCGAATGCCAATATCGAGATGATCGTCGCCCGGCTGATCCAGTTCGGCAAGCTCGGCGGCTTCCATTTCAACGACAGCAAATACGGCGACGACGACCTCGACACCGGCTCCGTAGATCCCTACCGGCTGTTCCTTGTCTTCAACGAACTGGTGGATGCGGAAATGCGTCAGGCACCCGGCTTCGATCCGGCCCATATGCTCGATCAGTCGCACAATGTCACCGATCCGATCGAGAGCCTCATGACCTCCGCCATGGAGGTCCAGCGCGCCTATGCCCAAGCCCTTCTGGTGGACCGCGCGGCGCTGGAAGGCTACCAGGAAAGCAACGACGCCCTGATGGCGACAACCACGCTGAAGACTGCCTTTCGCACCGATGTCGAACCGGTCCTGGCGATGGCACGCCTCGAAAGCGGCGGCGCCATCGACCCGATTGCAGCCTATCGGGCCGCCGGTTACCGGGCAAAGGTCGCGGAAATCCGGCCTGAAGTCACGGGCGCCGGCGGCGGCATCGTTTAAGTGCCCGTTACGCCGGCAGGCCTAGGCTGAGGCACGAATAAGGGAGACCAGCGCCTCCACTTCCGGACCGAACTCTTCCTTGTTCGGGACCAGCAATCCGTATCGGCTCATGTGCTCCTCGAGCCTGACCGGCAGAATGCGGATCAGCCCCCCCTCTTCATAATAGTCGGCGACAGTCTGCGGCAGGACCGCGAGCATGTCGCCCTTGCCCACCGCCACCGTGGTCATAAGCATGGAGGATGTTTCCAGGCCATAATGCGGTGGAGGCAGGTCGGCATGGGCGAAAGCAAGTTCGATGGACATGCGCATGGGGCTCGGCCGCGGCTGAAGGATCCAGCTGAATTCATCGAGGTCCCGAAGCTTCAGTCCCGACCGGCCGGCAAGCGGATGGGACGGCGCCGCGACAACGGCAAGTTTTTCGTGCCAAAGCGGTTCGAAGCGGATCCCGCTCATGTCGAGATGCTCGACCGGCCGGCCGAGCACGATATCGAGCGCCCCCTCGTTCAATGCTGAAATCAGGTTGTCCGACGTCGAGACCATCAGACTGATCTGGGGACCGACACCACTCTCCATCAGGTTCGTGAGGAGGCCGGAGACCTGGCCAGGCAGCGCCTCCATGATCGCACCCAGACGAACCTTGCCGTATTCCCCGCGCTGCATCGCCGACAATTGCGCTTTCAGACGCCCGGTCTCGGAGATGATCTGGCGCGCATGCCGCGCAACCACGACGCCGTAAGCGGTTGCCTTCATTCCCCTGGGCAGGCGTTCGAACAATGTCACGCCGAGCGTGTCCTCGACTTCTTTCAGAAGCTTGGTCGCACCGGGCTGCGAGAGATTCAGTTCCCTCGCGCTTTCATGCAGATTGGTCGACACTTCCAGGCTCGCCACGAGGGCAAGTTGCTTGAACCGCAGGCGAGACAGGATCGCCATGTCGAAGGTTCCGTGCATCTCGATCGATCCGCTCTGTCTTTGGCGTACCCATTTTGCGTTCTCAATCGATACCGGAAAATTCCCTCTCCAGACAGTCAATTGCCCTGCCCCCTGTAACTTTCTGTCTTCTGTTGACGGTTTGCCGGGAAATCAGGTCATCTGCCCCAGCGCAGGACAAGCGGGTCCAGCGGACGCAGCAAATCCAGAAGACGGTCGCGGATGGCTGGTTGCAGGGGCTCGATCGGGTGCCTGCAGAACTCGGAGCCGATCACGCCGCCCTCGACCATCGCCGCCTTGCACGAGCGCCAGCCGCATTGCCGATTTTCGTGGTTGATGGCCGGCAGGACGCGCGTGTAGGCCTCCGCTGCTTCTTCAGTCTTGCCGGCGTGGTAGAGCTCGATGACAGGCTTGATCCTGTCGACGATCATTCCCGAGGTCATCGAGCCACGGGCCCCTGCGTCGAGATCGGCAAGCAGAGTTATGCCCTCCTCGCCGTCGAAGGGCCCCTCGATGGCTTCGCCGCCCTCCGCGATGAGCGCCCGCAGCTTGTTGGCCGCCTGCGGGCATTCGATCTTGAAGAGCTTCACCATCTCGATTTCGCGCGCCATCTTGACCAGCAACGGCACGGGAAGATCGACGCCGGAAAGCGGTGCGTCCTGGATCATGATCGGAATGCCGACCTCGCCGACGGCGGCGAATTGCTCGAAGGTCTGCTTCGGGCTGCCCTTGAGCAGGGCCCCGTGATAGGGCGGCATCATCATCACGATCGCGGCGCCGAGTGACTTCGCCAAGCGGGCCCGGTCCACCGCGATCTGCGTCGCAAAATGGCTGATGGTGACGATGACCGGGACCCGACCGTCGACATGCTCCAGGCAAAGCCGCGTCAGGATCTCGCGTTCGGCATCCGACAGCAGGAACTGCTCGGAAAAGTTCGCCAGGATGCAGATGCCATCCGCTCCCTGGTCGATCAGGCAGTCCAGAACCCGGCGCATGCCGTGTTCGTCGACGGTGCCGTCATCGTGGAAGGGTGTCGGCGCGACCGGCCAGATGCCGGAATAGGGGATCGTGGACATGGGTGTACCGCATGAGTTGATGTCTTGAATTGCCCGGAACGCGCTGCCGCAGCCTCATCGGCCGGAGGTGACGGCGCGTTCCTGCCTGATCACTCAATGATCTGGAAATGCTTCAGGTGCTTGTCGGAAATGGTGATGCCGAGGCCCGGCAGATCGTCGTCGAGTTGCAGGAAACCGTCGACCGCCTCCGGGTCGCCTTCGAAGATGTAATAGAAGAGCTCGTTGCCGACCTCGACATCGAAGACCGGGAAATACTCGCTGATCGGACAGTTCGTGTTGGCCATGGTCACGTGATAGTTGTGCACCTGGCCGGCATGGGGAATGACCGGGATCTGCGCGGCTTCCGCGATGGCGTTGATCTTCTGGGCCGCGGTGATGCCGCCGACGCGGTTCGTGTCGTATTGCAGCACGCTGACGGCCTTGCGGTTGATGAGCTCCGCACAGCCGATGACCGAGAATTCATGCTCGCCGCCGGAAATCGGCACGATGTTCATGGCGTTGAGCTCTGCATAGCCGGCAACGTCATCGGCGATGACCGGCTCCTCCAGCCAGCGCGGCTCGTATTTTTCGAGTTTCGGCAGCATGCGCCTGGCGTAGTCAACGTTCCAGCCCATGTAGCACTCGAGCATCAGGTCGTTGTCGTAGCCGATAACCTCACGGACTGCCTCGACCCGCTTGAGATTCTCGCGCATGCCCGGCATGCCGTCCTTCGGGCCATAACCGAAGCGCGACTTGAAGGCCTTGTAGCCGCCCTTCAATGCTTCCTCGGCTTCCTTCTGCATGGCCTCGACCGGCCCGGCATAGAGCTTGGAATAGTAGACCGGGATCTTTTCCTTCGTCCGGCCGCCGAGAAGCTTGAAGACCGGCTTGCCGACCAGCTTGCCCATCAGGTCCCAGATGGCGATGTCGATGGCGGAGATCGCCGTCATGCCGATACCCTTGCGCCCCCAGGCATGGCTGCGGCGGTACATCTTTTCCCAGATATAGGCATAGTCGAACGGATCCTCGCCGATCACCAGCGGGGCGTACCAGTCGTCGATCGCCTTCTTGACCACGGTGGGTGCGAGCGCCGCATTGCCGATGCCGATGGTGCCGTCCTCGGTTTCCACCTCGCAGGTCAGCCACTGGTGGAAACGGAAGGACGACATGGCATCGCCCTTCATCCAGAGAGCATCGGAGGCATTGGTGCAGAAATTGCCTTCCGGCGGCACGGTCGGACCTGTCCAGTTCCAGACGCGCGTGCGGACTGATTTGATTTTCATATGAATAATCCGTTCAATTGGAAATGCGGGAGGCCTGGCGCCGCGATCCCATGGCGCAGGCAATGTTCCAGGCGTTGCGCATGGGACCGACATTGGCCGTTCCCTTGCCGCGAATATCGAAGGCCGTGCCATGGGCCGGCGTGGTTATGGGAATCGGCAGACCGCCCTGTACGGTTACCCCCTGCCAGAAGCCGAGCAGCTTGATCGCGATCTGTCCCTGGTCGTGATAGAGCGTGACGACGGCATCGAGTTCCTTGGCAACTGCTTTCAGGAAGATCGTGTCCGACGGATAGGGCCCTTCCACCGGCAGGCCGAGCGCCTTGGCACGCTCGACGGCCGGTGAAATGATCTCGATCTCCTCGGTTCCGAAATTGCCGTTGTCGCCATTATGAGGATTGAGACCGCAAACACCGATCCGCGGCGTTTCGAAACCGGCCTCCCTGAGTGCCGAATGAATCAGCCGCGCCGCTTCGATGATCTTCTCTTCGGTGATAAGATCGGCGACTTCCCTCAAGGCAATGTGGCTCGTCACCCGGCTGGTCCACAGACCGTCCATGACATTGAGTTCGGACACCGACCCGTTGTGGCCGAGCCGTTCGGCAAACCAGTGCAGTTCGTCGGACTGCTTCATGCCGGCCTGATGGAGCGACGCCTTGTTGAGCGGAGCGAACACCAGGGCATCCGCGTGGCCCGACTTGACGAGATCCACCCCGAGGCCCAGCGTTTCCAGGCAATGAGCCCCGCCTTCCGCGGTGACCTCCGCCCGCCGCCAGCCGCCTTCAGGAGCCTGTCCGACCTGAAGAAAGGACGGCACTGCCGGTTGCTCGGCCGGTCGGGAAGCATCCGTCACAACCTGATAGTCGAATGTGACGCCGGCGGTTTCCATGCCGGCTCCAAGTTCGCCCTCGTCACCGAGGATCAGGATATCCGCGGCGTTGCGGGCGTCTTCGTCGGCAAGCAGCCTTGCGACAAGCTCCGAGCCGATGCCCGCCGGGTCACCAAGTGTCAGTACCAGACGCGGTTTGGGCGAGGTCATTGAATAATCTCCGTCAGGGCAAGGGAAACCTGGGGAACGTAGGTCACCAGAAGCAGGATGAAGGCGAGCACGCCGATGAAGGGCAGGTTGGCGCGCGACGTCTCCCAGATGCCGGATTTGGCAATCGAGCAGGACGTGATCAGCACCGAGGCGACCGGGGGCGTCTGCTGGCCGATGGCAAGGTTCAGCGTCACCATGATGCCGAAGTGGATCGGGTCGATACCGACCGCCGTGACAAGCGGCATGACCACCGGCACGACGAGGATGATCGCGGCGGCGCCGTGCAGGAACATGCCCAGCACCAGGAGCAGCAGATTGAGGAGCGCCAGCACGATAAAGGGGTTCGTGGTGATCTCGGTGATCTGCGCGGCGAGCTGCTGCGGCACCTGGGCCTGGGTCAGGAACAGACCGAGAGCGGCGGACGTGGCGACAAGCAGCATGACGACACCTGTCTGGCTGATGCCTTCCAGCATCGTCTTGCGCAGGCGGCGGATGTCGAGGTCCCGGTAGATGAAAAGCCCGATAACCAGGGCGGCAAGCACCGCGAGACCCGCCCCTTCCGTCGCCGTGACGATACCGGAGAAGATGCCGCCGAGGATGATCACCGGCATCGTAAGCGCCCAGAACGCCTCCTTGAAGGTCCGTCCGACATGACGAAGATCGAAACCCTCGGCCCGTGGGAGGTTGTAGCGGATTGCCAGGAAATACGTGACCGCCATCAACAGGCCGCCACCGAGAATCCCCGGCACGATGCCCGCGACGAACAGTTTCAGCACCGAGGTTTCGGCGATCGCTCCGTAAAGGATCATCGGAATCGACGGCGGAATGATGATGGCGAGAGACGCCGACGAAGAAGTGATCGCTGCGGCGAGCGTGCGCGAATAGCCGCGCTTTTTCATTTCCGGGATCAGCACCGTTCCGGTTGCGGCGACATCTGCTACGGCGGAACCGGAGATTTCGGCAAAGACCATCGAGACGCCGATATTGACCATGCCGAGGCCGCCGCGCACGAACCCGATCAGGGCAGTCACAAAATTGATCAGCCTGACGGAAATGCCTGACGTGTTCATCAGGTTGCCGGCGAGAATGAACAGCGGAATTGCAATCAGCGGAAACGAGGTCGCACCCGAATAGAGCGCGATCGCCATGTCATAGAGCCGGTCGCCGCCGGAGGTGATGACAAAGCCGCCGAGCGCAACGATGCCGATGGCGACTGCAATCGGAACGTTGATCAGGATCAGGCTGATCAAGGCAAAGGTAGTCAGAAGAAGGATCATCGTGCGGCCTCCCGGGCCTGCAGGGCTTGTGCCTCAGCCTCGGCTTCCTGGATCGCCTGCTCTATTTCAGCATGTTCATGGTCAACGCCGGCTGCGGCATCCCGCAGTGTGCGCGGTAAGGTCAGCAGCGTTCCTGCAATCATCAGCACCGATGTGACGGGAATGACGGACTGGACGATGTCGAGCGTCATCCAGGGCAGACTCAGCAGGGAATCCCACTTGGCAACGGCAAGAACCGCGTTGCCGTACCACGCGACGATCGCAAAAAAGGCGATAACGAGGAACTCGGACAGCACCGTCAGGGCGATGGCCGGGATTTTGGGCAGAGCTGTTACCAGGCCGGAGAACGACATGTGGTGCCGCATGAAGACGGCATAGGTGGCCCCGAAGTAGGTCAGCCAGGCAAGCATCACGCTCGCCAGCTCGTCGTACCAGGTCGGCGAGGACCCCAGGTAGCGCATAGTTGTTGAGTAAATGACCGCCGCCGTCAGCGCGAGCAGCAAGGCGATGCAGACGGTCTCGACGGCGCGCAACAACAGGCGCTCGAACAAGGCAATCATGACTCCTCCCACAGAGTGCGCCGGCCGGTTCATCCGGCCGGCAGTCTTTCAGTTGATCGATGGGGCAATTCCGGAATTAGTCGGCAAGGCTCTGTGCGAGTCCGACCAGCTCACCGCCTCCCGGCACCTGTGCGGCAAAGGCCTCGTAGATCGGTGCGGAAGCCGCAACGAAAGCGGCCTTGTCAGCCTCGTTCACTTCAACGCCGGCCGAGCGCACCTTTTCGACCAGCTCGCTGTCCGCCTTCTCGCCCTCGGCGAGCGACCAGTCCTGGACGGAGGCGGCCACTTCTGCGACTGCGGTCTTCACGTTTTCAGGCAACCCGCCCCAGGTGCCGGCCCCGGTCGTAAGATAGGTCGGCGAATAGACGTGGCCGGTAAGGCTCAGATATTTCTGCACTTCCTGGAAATTCGCGCCGACGATGTTGGTCAGCGGGTTCTCCTGCCCGTCCATGGTACCGGTCTGCAGGGCAACGAAGACCTCCGAAAATGCCATCGGCGTCGGGTTTGCGCCCCATTCCTTGAACATGGCGACTCGCCACTCCGAGGAAGGCGTGCGGATCTTCAGACCTTCCAGGTCCGCAGGCGTATTGATCGGCCGGGTGTTGTTGGTGATCTGGCGGAAGCCGTTCTCCCATGTCGAGATCACATGCAGCCCGGCAGCTTCTGCCTTGGGAGCCAGCTCCGTCTTGACCAGATTCGCATCGATGGACTTCAGATGCTCGCGATCCTTGACCAGGAACGGCATGTCGAACAAGGCGAATTCCGGAGCGACATTGGTCATGATCGACGAAATCAAGGTGAACTGGACGGTACCGAGCCGCAGTTTCTGCAGAAGTTCCTTTTCGTCGCCGAGCTGCGCATCCGCATAGAACTCGACCTTGTCCGCATCGCCCAGCCGGACCTGCAGGTCTTCCGCGAACTTCTGTGCGCTGCGGCCCTGAAGGCTGTTCGACGCGGCACCGACCGCAACGATATAGGTTTCCGCATATGCCGGCAGCGCACCGGCTGCAAACACGGTCGCAAGCAGGCCCGCAACGAGGCCTTTTCGAATGTTGTTCATGGTGTCTCCTCCATTTGACAGGCAATACGACCCCCTAGAACGCCGTATTCCCATTTGTCGCAATCTATTGACTCAAGCTTGCAATGAATAATGGGAAGGCACGATCGAGTGATAACCAAATGGAATTGATACGGGGCGCCCTGAAAACTATTGGTGCTAACCCGCAGCCTGTTGACCTGCCGTGGACCGCGACGGTTGCAGACCGGTTTCCTCCTGTTTCAGAGCGTAGCATGTCGATGACCTCTGAGCATCCGGTGTGGGTCGCTTGTCACTCCCTTCGAAGCCCGGGAGCTACAACAGTCCGGTCTGCGTCAATCTCTTGTCAACCGGCCGTGGGCTTCGAGGCGGCCCGCAATTTCCCGTCTTGGCCGACCCCGCCAATCTTACGCCAAAACACTGTGTTCTGTTCTGGTTTGCCGCAGGACGGCAGCATTTCATTGAGACGTTTTATTTGGAGGAAATTGAAATGACCGTGACACTTGATATCCAGCAGCCGCAGCCCTTCGACCTCGTCGGATCGAAAATCCTGATCGCAGGAAATGCCACCGCCTTCGAAGGCACCTTGAGCATTCGCGTTTCGGAAGGACATGACGAATATGCCTCCTTCACCCAGGTCGGATCACTGGGCCTGAAGCAGTTTCAGGGTTTTATCGACATTCCGGCGGCGAACGGCTTTCAGCTCAACCGGCTGTTCCTGACCCTTGCCGACGACACCGGCAACGAAAATGGGCCTTCCGTGGTGATCCCGGTTCTATTCGGTCCCGGGATCCTGCCCGGCTACAAGGGCTGGCAGCCTTACATCGTCAAGACGGGCGATACGTTGACCAAGATCGCCCAGAGCCAGTACGGCAGTTCGGATTATCAGCCGATTTTCGAGGCCAACCAGCATGTCCTCAACAACCCGAACGTCATTTTCCCCGGCCAGGTGCTGCGCATCCCCCGTGACGACATCTGAGGCCCCGGCAGATGGCATCGGGCCGCCACCTAAAAGAAAAGGCCCGCCGGGTGGCGGGCCTTTCCGTCAATTCATGTTCAGCGCCGGTTAGCGCGAATAGAATTCGACGACCAGGTTCGGTTCCATCTGCACCGGATACGGCACATCGGAGAAACCCGGAACGCGCGAATAGGTCGCGGTCATCTTGCTGTGGTCCACGTCGATATAGTCCGGAACGTCACGCTCTGCGGACTGGACGGCTTCCAGGACGAGTGCGAGCTGCTTGGACTTTTCGCGAACTTCAACCACGTCGCCCGGACGGACCTGATAGCTGGCGATATTGACGCGCTTGCCGTTCACCTTCACGTGGCCGTGGTTGATGAACTGACGCGCTGCAAAGACGGTCGGGACGAATTTTGCGCGGTAGATGATGGCATCCAGACGGCGCTCCAAGAGGCCGATCAGGTTTTCCGAAGTATCGCCGCGCATACGGGATGCTTCTGCATAGACCTTGCGGAACTGCTTCTCGGAAATGTTGCCGTAGTAACCCTTCAGCTTCTGCTTGGCGCGGAGCTGAACACCGAAGTCGGACAGCTTGCCCTTGCGGCGCTGGCCGTGCTGGCCCGGGCCGTATTCACGCTTGTTGGCCGGGCTCTTCGGACGACCCCAGATGTTCTCGCCCATCCGGCGGTCAATTTTGTACTTAACGCTATGGCGCTTCGACATATCGCGGTTTCCTTTGAATTCGCGTTTTTATGTAAAAGGAAACGCGCCCTCCTTTATCGTTACAACCTGTCCGGGGACAGAGTTGGTCTGATCGACAGGGACCCGGCTCGACTGCGCCGGCCGGATGCCCACGGGTGCGTGGATCCGAAGGACACAAGTCCGCCGGACCGCGCGGACATACAGCGGGGTCTTCTCCTTGTCAATGAGCGGCCCCGAGAAAGCGCCCGTTTTCGGTCCAAATCAGCGAAAATTGTCGGACAAGCCTGCAAAGTTAACGCTTCTGAGGGACTTTCTTGTCAATTATCGTGACGCAACGTCCACAATGTCCAAAAATTAATGCATACATTTAGGAATTTTTAATTGCAGCTTTTCACTATGCAATCGCCGCTGCAACCCTAGCTAATAATATCAGTACAGCGGCTTGTCACGAACCCCATCAGATTACGGAAGTTAAGCAGCCGACCTGGCAATAGGATCAAGCATGTCAGCGAATCGTCACTCAGCACTTCAGACTGGCCCGGAAGTCGCCGGGATGCTCTGTCGTACGCCGAAGGCGACGCTCGCTGCGCTCGACTACGCCCTGCAGCCGGTGGTCGATATCGGCACCGGCGTCGTCTACGGCTATGAGGCCCAGATCCGCAATTGCAATCTCGTCGGCGCCCAGTCCGCCGACGACCTCATCGATTCCGCCCATGCAGCGGGCTTCCTGCCGCAGCTGGAAACAAAGTTGCTGACGAAGGCACTGGAGCGTTTCGGCAAGCTGAAGATCGCACAGGGCACCAAGCTCTACTTCAAGCTGGACGGGCGCGATCTCGGCCTGGACGGCGATCCGCGCATGCGGCTAGCCTCGTTCGTCGAGGAGGCGGGCCTGCAGGTGAACCAGATCTGCCTGGAATTTTCCGAACGCCACCAGCAGACCTTCACCGACGTCACCCATCACGCCATCAACGACCTGCGCCAGCTCGGCTTCCTGATCGCTCTGGATGATTTCGGCCGCGGCTCGTCCGAACTCCGCCTGCTGCACGACATGTCTCCCGACTACGTGAAGATCGACCGTTTTTTTCTTAACGGCATCGATTGCGACGCCAGGCGCAAGCTCTTCGTCACCACGGTCGCCAATCTCGCCCATGTGCTCGGCGCAAGGGTCATCGCCGAAGGCGTCGAGACCGAGCGCGAGTTCAAGGCCTGCCGTGAGGCCGGCTGCGACCTGATCCAGGGATATTTTGTCGCCAGGCCCTTCCAGGAGGCGTCGGCAGCAAAGCTCTTCTACGATCATGTGCGCGCGCCCGGCATGGGCCGCAAGCGCCGGGAGGAGCAGGACCGGATCCGCAACGAACTGGTCAAGCTGCCGACCATCCAGTTCGATGCCTCCATGAACGAGCTCCTGGATATGGTGGTGCACAATCAGGATGCCAGTGTCGTGCCGGTGCTCGATACCAACAACGAGCCGCGCGGCTTGATCCACGAGCGCGATCTCAAGGCCTATCTCTATGCCGGTGGCCCGGACGACGACGACGCCAAGGCGGCGCTGGACTTTCCCTTGCGGTCCTTCGTGCGCGCCTGTCCGATCGCCGATATCGACAGCAACGCCGACATGCTGCTGGTGACCTTCGCCTCCTCGATCAACTCGGACGGCATCATCATCACCGAGAATTTCCGCTATGCGGGATTTCTATCGGCAACGTCGCTGCTCAAGATCATCCACGAAAAGCGCCTTCAGGAGGCCCAGGACCAGAACCCGCTGACCCGCCTGCCCGGCAATGGCGCGATTTCAAGGTTCATCGCCGAAAGCGGCCGCAAGGGCAATCACGAGCGGCATCTTTGCTACCTCGACTTCGACAATTTCAAGCCCTTCAACGACACCTACGGCTACCGCCAGGGCGACAGGGCGATCATTCTTTTCAGCGAACTGCTGCAGCGGCACATTTCCGGGTCCGGCACCTTCTTCGGCCATATCGGCGGCGACGACTTCTTCGCCGGCTTCCAGAATGTCGACCAGACGGATGTTGCTGCCCGAATGCTGGCACTCAAACGCGCCTTCCGCCTTGACGTGGAGAGCTTCTACGAGCCCGAGCACCGGGATCGCGGCTATATCGAGGCCCAGGACCGCTTCGGCACGTTGCGGCAATTCCCGCTGCTGCAGGTTTCAATCTCGATCCTGAGCCTTCCCAAGGGCACGACCCTGCATCCTGAAGCGCTCAATCATGAAATCATGGATTTGAAGCGCGCCGCCAAACGCTCGGACGACGGTCTCGCAGTCAAGTGCCTCGCAGCCTGAGCGGCTGTCTATATGAACGTCACACCATAGATTGCCACATATCGAACCTCATCCTGAGGAGGGCCGTCAGGTCCGTCTCGAAGGATAGGCAACTTGCTCGGAGATGTGCCGGCCCATCCTTCGAGACGGGCTTTCAGCCCTCCTCAGAGACTGACTCGAAATTCATTTTTTGAGTTTAGCCAATCGCCTCAAGATGAGTTCGATGCTTGCGAGGTAGATCCA
>ENA-ORCZ01000616-ORCZ01000616.1-marine-metagenome-genome-assembly--contig:-NODE-616-length-12948-cov-3.806153_pt1 | contig 12948 bp, 9 predicted proteins | sample MGYA00237785_ERZ508519 | MGnify/ENA primary metagenome ERZ508519 (study PRJEB26189, sample SAMN06268790) | marine metagenome | isolation source: Bioluminescent Bay, La Paraguera, Puerto Rico | place...
GAGGTCTATGGCGAGGATTATGAGCTGGATTTCTCGCGCTATCAGCCCAATACCGGAGTCAATGACTCGATGCCTGCGGAGGACGATCCGACAGAAGCGGCGGCAAGCGGGGGTTTTAACCCCGAACGTTTTCAAAAACCGGATGACAAGACTCTTCGGCAGCGTTTGACGGAAATGCAGTATGAGGTCACGCAGGAGGATGGTACTGAACCCGCCTTCAACAATACCTACTGGGACAACACCAGGGCGGGGCTTTATGTGGATGTCGTTTCCGGTGAGCCGCTGTTCTCCTCACGGGATAAGTACAAGTCCGGTACCGGCTGGCCGAGCTTCACTCGCCCGATTACGCCAGAGGCAGTGGTAGCACGTGAGGACAAGTCGTTTTTCATGACCCGGACGGAGATTCGCAGTGCCCATGCTGATTCTCATCTGGGCCATGTCTTTGACGATGGTCCGGCACCGACGGGATTGCGCTATTGCATGAATTCCGCAGCCATGAAGTTCATCCCGCTGGAGCAAATGGAAGCCGCGGGGTATGGCAAATGGATCGACGCGGTGAAAGCTCAGGGCGAACGTTAACTGGGCCGTTGGGACAGGGTTTGTGCGGGATTCGTTATCGAATCCGCACCTGATCGCCGTCTTCCAGGCCACGGCCGGGGTGCCGGACCACCTGAACGCCCTCTTGCAGTCCCTGCGTTACTTGAGTCATTAAACCGTTGGATGGTCCTGTCGTGACTGTCCGGCGTCTCGCCGTCTCGCTCTCAACCACGAAAACCGCAGAAGCGCCGTTGTATTCGAAGATCGCTGAGGTGGGCACCTGCAAGGTGTCTTCGCTTTGCCACAGGATAAAGTCAGCGTCCACTCGGTAGCCGTCTCCCAGCTGTCGCCACTGCTCCCGTGGGCTGACCATATCGGCAATAACCTGAACCCGTTGTTCTTCCACGCCCAGAGCGGATACATCCTCAAACCCGATAGGCTCGATACGACGAACCGTTGCCTCAAGTACCGGCCCGCCCCAGCCACTCAGTCGCACGCCAAGGCCGGGTTCCAGTTTGACGGCATCGAAACTCAAGACCTCGACCACCACTTCCAGAGCGCCAGGGTCTCCGACCTCCAGTATCGGCTCGCCGGCCTGGATGACGCCCTCGCTCTGGCGAACCAGAGCCAGAACCGCGCCGTTAACCGGAGAGCGCACGGCGACCCGCTCGGCAGGTTTCTGGCCATTGGAGGACGCGGTTGAAATCTGCAGCCGGGTTTGAGCGGCGGCCAGTTCATGGGCGGTATAGCGATAACCGTGCATGAACACGATGGCACAGGCACGAATGCCGCTGTCATAGACTTTCTGCAAGTCCGCCCGAAGGGTATCGAGGTCCATCCCTTCGAGTTCATGACCCTGCGCGTCAAAACGGCCAGCGGTTTCGATCACGGTTTCATACAGCGTTTCGGGCAGAATGATGTTGCGATCAAACAGGCGCGGGCGGTTCTGATAGGCCAAACGCAGCGCATCGCGGAAGCCCTTGTTGGTGACCAGGACCGTGCGGTCGCCTTTGCGTTCAAGCAGGGCGTTGGTTGCAACCGTGGTGCCCATTTTGACGGCTTCGATTTTCTCGGCCGGGATTTTCTCGCCGTCGGCGACCTCAAGCAGTTCGCGGATGCCCTGAATGGCGGCGTCCTTATACCGTTCGGGGTTTTCCGACAGCAGTTTGTGGGTGACAAGTGCACCATTGGGTTTGCGGGCAACGATATCGGTAAATGTGCCGCCGCGATCGATCCAGAACTGCCATTTCGGCTGTCCGGTGGTCTGCGAGGCGGGCGAATTTTGGTCGAGCGGGGCCATGATGCTCACTCCTTTAGGCATCTGTAGTCAGAAAATTCGAGTATTTTGGTCAGTTCAAATCATGAACCGTTAGCCACTCATTTGCGTTGGCAGCCAGGTAACGATCCCCGGAAATACGGTGATCAGAAGGGCGGCAAACAACAGCAGGAAGAAGAATGGCAAGGCAGCAACTGCAATCTTGAACAGGTTCTTGCCTGTCAGGCCTTGCAGAACGAAAAGGTTAAAGCCGACCGGTGGCGTGATCTGTGACATTTCGACCACCAGCACGACATAGATGCCGAACCACAACAGGTCGATGCCGGCGGCCTGTACCATCGGCAGGATCACAGAGGTTGTCAGAACCACCACCGAAATACCGTCAAGGAAACATCCCAGAACGATAAAGAAGATCGTTAGTGCACCGAGCAGCGCATAAGGCGACAGCTCCATCTGGGCGATCCATGCGGCAAGTTCACGCGGCACACCGGTAAAGCCCATGGCAACCGTCAGTACAGCCGCCCCCGCAAGGATAAAGCAGATCATGCAGGACGTCCGGGTTGCCCCCATAATACCATCCAGCAGGCTTTCCTTGGAAAGCGACCCGCTAAGGGCTGAGAGGATCAACGCACCGACCACACCAAATGCCGCGGCCTCTGTCGGGGTTGCCACCCCTCCATAGATCGAGCCGATTACAGCCGCAATCAGAACGATGACCGGGATCAGGCGACCGGATGCGCGGATTTTTTCAGCAAACGGAATGCTGGGGGCCGCTTCGGGCATCTTGTCCTTGTTGATCGTGGCCCAGATGCCAACGAAGCTCATGAACATGATGATCAGCATGACACCGGGGATCACGCCGGCAATGAAAAGACGGGCAATCGAAAGTTCGGCCGAAACACCATAGACAATCAGGATGATCGACGGCGGGATCAAAAGACCCAACGTACCGGACCCGGCAAGGGTCCCAAGGATCAGGCTATCGGCATAGCCCTGTTTACGCAGTTCGGGGATCGACATGCGCCCGATGGTGGCCGCCGTTGCCGCCGACGACCCTGACACGGCAGCAAAGATACCGCAGCCCAGAATATTGACATGCAACAGCCGACCCGGAAGTTTGTTCAGCCACGGGGCAAGCCCGGTGAACATGTCTTCGGAAAGGCGGGACCGAAACAGGATTTCACCCATCCAGATAAACAGTGGCAGCGGTGCCAGTGACCAGGTCGCAAGGCTTGACCATGCTGTGGTCGCGATGATCGGGCCGGTTTGCGCACTGGTGAAAACATCGATGGCAAAGACGCCAATGGCAAAAAGTGCAAGTGCAACCCATAGACCAGCGCCCAGAAACAGGAACAGCAGGCCCATCAGGATAAGACCGATTTGAAGTACGTCCATGACCGCCCCCTACTCGTTCAGTTCGTTCGCTTCGCCGCCGACAAAAGCGGGTTCGCGGCCAGCCAGAAGGTCAACAAATGCTTCGAGCAGAGCGATGGTAAAGACAACCAGTCCAAAGGCCATGGCGGTTTGCGGGATCCACAGCGGGAAGGCCAGAACGCCGGGCGAGGTATCGCCATACGAAAAGCTTTCCTCGGCCAGAACCGCCATCCACCAGGCGAAATAACCGGCAAGATAGATCGCAGCCAACAGCGTGATCGCTTCCATTGTTCGGCGGACACGGCCTTTGAGGTGCGAAAGGACGATCATGACCCGGATATGTGTGCCCGCGCGCAGCGCCGGACCAAGGGCAAGGAACGTACCGGCAGCAAGCGAGAACCCGGCCAGTTCGTTGGCATCGTGAACGGCGATCCCGACAAGACGCCCCAAGGACTGGGCGAGGATCAGCAGCGCAATGATTACCAGGAACGCGGCCGCCAAAACGGCACTGAATTTGAATAAATAATCTAGCAGTCTGCGCACAGCAGTCCCCCTTTCCGCCAACGATCATCCCCAAAGCGACGTATCGTACCTAACGGACAGTAACATTAAAATGTGCGGATTGTCCGGGACCGAACGGAGGACGACAGCCGTCCGGCCCCGACAATTGGCAAGAACTGGTGCTTAGTTCTTGAACGCGTCGATGATGGCCTGGCCTTCATCGCCGGTTTTTTCCAGCCAACCAGCGACCATTTTGTCACCAGCTGCTGCCAGACCGTCTTTGAGTTCTGCACTCGGTGCAGCAACGTTCATGCCGTTTTCAGAGAGAATTTTCTTTTTCTCTTCGGCTTCTGCCATGCTCATTTCCCAGCCGCGGGTTTCGGCTTTGGCAGCGGCTTCAAGAACAGCAGCCTGAACGTCGGCAGACAGGCCATCGAATGCGCTTTCGCTTACGATAACCATGTTTTTCGGAAGCCATGCCTGAACGTCATAGAAGTTCGAAACAAAGTCCCATGCCTTGGAGTTGGCACCGGTCGACGGCGAAGTGATCATCGCTTCGACAATGCCGGTTGCAAAGGCGGTCGGGATTTCCGGAACTTCAACCTGGGTCGCGACCATGCCGGTCAGCGATGCCAGTTCGGACGTGGTGGCGTTATAGGCGCGGAACTTGACACCATCGAGGTCAGCAACGCTGTTGACTTCGTTTGCGGTGTAAAGGCCCTGTGCCGGCCACGGAACAGCATAAAGAACTTTAAGACCGTCTTTTGCGAGGGCTGCTTCGATGCCTTCGCGCGATACTTCCCAAAGTTTCTTGGCGTCTTCATAAGACGTCGCGAGGAACGGGATAGCATCAACGGTGTAGATCGGGTTTTCGTTGGCCAGCAGCGAAATCAGGGTTTCACCGATCGGCACCAGGCCGCGCTGAACCGAGCGTTTGATATCAGCATGCTTGAACAGCGAACCACCGGAATGGACCGTGATGTTCAGCTCGCCGCCGGATGCTTCATTCACATCCTTGGCAAATTCAATGATGTTCTGGGTGTGGAAAGTCGCGTCAGGATACGGCGTTGCCATGTCCCAGGTTTCTTCAGCGGATGCAAAGCCGGCTGACATGGTGATCGCTGCGACTGCGACAGTCGAAAGTGCTTTTTTCAACATTTTTCAAGTCTCCCTGTGTGTGATGCAAGCCGATACACGTTATCGCATATCGAGACTCCAAAGTAGCCTCCCGACACATTGATCACATTTTGCCGACAAATTGTCAACTTTAATTCATAGCAGATATGCACAATCCGGGAAACAACACCGTCAATCCACCTGCGTGAACCCGCAAAAACCGACCATTCGTCTGATATTTTTGTTGTTATTGTTACCTGCCGGGGGCATTCAACTATCGATCAAACAAATAACAAGTGGGGGAAAATCCAATGTCTGGTCTTTCGGGGAAGTCTGTCTGGATTACAGGTGCCGGCAGCGGCATCGGTGAAGCAATTGCCAAATCTCTGGCGGCTGGCGGGGCGCAAGTTGCCCTTTCGGCGCGGCGCGAAGAAACACTTCGGCAAGTTGCAGATGACATTGCGGCAAGCGGGGGAAAAGTTGAAATTTACCCGCTCGACATCAGTGACAGCGACAAGGTTTTTGAAACAGTCGCGAAAATCAAAAGCGCGCTGGGCAAAATTGATGTGCTGATCAACTGCGCTGGCGTGAACACCCCGAAACGGCATTGGCGCGATCTTGATATCAAAGACTGGCAGCGTATCGTTGCTGTCAATCTGAACGGTGTTGCAAACACCGTTTGTGCGACCTTGCCCTTGATGCGCGATCAACAAGACGGACTGATCATCAATATTGCGTCCTGGGCCGCAAAGCATGAATTCCCGGTCGCAGGCCCGGCATATATTGCATCCAAACGCGGTGTCGTCGATCTTTCGCACAGCATCAATCAGGAAGAACTGCACAACAACATCCGCTGTTGCTGCATTTCGCCGGGCGAAGTCGCCACCCCGATCCTGCAGCAACGACCGGTACCGATAGAACAGGAAGAACTTGATCGTCTTTTAAAGCCAAGCGATCTTGCAGAAATCGTGACTTATGTCGTCGGGGCCCCCATGCGGGTCTGCTTCAACGAGATCGTGATGTCCCCGACCTACAACCGCACCCTGTTACCTATTCAGCCCTAGGTGTTGCCCCCACATCGGGATGCGAGGGACAAGCTTTAACGCCAATATCAGAAGCGCGACTTACATCGCACTTGCTGCACGTGATGCCTGATCATAGACGCCGGAAATTGCGCGAAGGGTCTTGGCGACATCGCCGACTTCCTCGCTGTTGACGCCAAGCCGCTGGAAAGTCTCAATCAGGCAATCCTCGCGGACCTGACGGTATTTTTCGCACATTTCACGGCCTTCCTTGGTGGTCGCGTAATGCACTTCCTTGCCGCGTTTGACACCCTCAACCAGTCCGAGCTTGCGGAGCTTTTTAAGGGAATAGTTCACAAGATGGCTGTCCTCGACATTCAGGACAAAGCACACTTCAGACAGACTTTTTTCCCGTTCACGGGAATTGACATTGTGCAGCACCAGAATATCGAGAACCGACACATCGGGCATGCCTGCCGCACGCATGCAACGCACCATCCAGCGGTTAAATGCGTTGCCTGACAGGATCAACGCAAATTCAAGTTCCGACAGTTCGGCTGCGCGTTCCGAGACAAGATGTGACGATGAGACGATACGTGTTTTATCAGCCATCCGACGTTCCCTGTAATGCAGTATTCCCGGTCACCAACATAGATTCCGACCAGGTTCATTGGAAGTTTGTCGGCATTTTATCGCGATAAAGGCGACAAGGTAAAGCCCCTGCCGCCTTATACTTATCGGCAATTCACCGTTAAAGTGTGCGCATCCGTTCGAGAAAACCATCAATCTGCGACCGCAAGTCACCGCTTTGTTGACCAAGATTATTGGCCGAAACATTGACGTTGCCAGCCGCTTCGTTGGTTTCATTGACAGCTGCAGACACCCCTTGCATGGCAGCCGAGATTTCCTCTGTCCCGGCGGCGGCCTGTTCGACGTTCTGCGATATCTCGCTGGTGGCGACGGTTTGCTGTTCGACCGCGGCCGCCACGGCTGCTGCGCGTTCGCTGATATCGGAGATCATTTTGACAATCTCGTCGATTGCATCGACGGCAAGGCTTGTCGCCTGCTGGATATCATTGATTTGGGATGTGATTTCCTCGGTTGCCTTGCCCGTCTGATTGGCAAGGTTTTTCACCTCGCTTGCGACGACGGCAAAGCCCTTGCCGGCGTCCCCGGCCCGGGCGGCTTCAATCGTTGCATTAAGGGCCAGCAGGTTGGTTTGTTCGGCGATATCACTGATCAGGCTGATGACTTCGCCAATCTTGATCGCAGAATCATTAAGCCCCTGAATATTGTCATTGGTATTGCGCGCCCGCTCGGTTGCGGACTGTGCCATGGTTGACGTTTCAGTGACCTGGCCTGAAATCTCGCTGATGGAGGCTGACAGCTCGGTTGCAGCCGTGGCAACCAACTGCACATTCGAAGAGGCCTCTTCCGCACCGGAAGACACCGCCATCGACTGGTTGGTCGCCGTTTCAGCACTATTGCGCAACACATTGGACACCTGATGGAGTTGCTCCACCGCTATTCCGACATCGGCCATGACCGCAACCACCGCCTGATCGAATTCCTGAATATAGCGCTCCTGTGTCTCCATGCGTTTGCGGCGTTTTTCGTCCTCGGCCTTTTGCGCCGCTTCAAGCTTGATGCGTTCGATACCGTTTTCACGGAACACCAGAACCGCACGGCCCATCTCGCCGATTTCGTCCGCCCGCTTCACTTCGTTGATATCCACATCAAAGTCGTTTTCAGCCAATCGGGTCATTTTGTTGGTCAAACCGCTGATCGCGCTGACAATGGCGCGCGCCAACAAGAACGAAAGCCCCATCAATGCCAGAACGCCGATTGAATACATGATGACCGAAACCGTCAGACTGGTTTCTGCAATGCTGTCAGCTCTTTGCTTTTGGGTCTGTGCGATTTCGCCAATCGACTGACTGAGTTCATTAAGGATCGGCTCAGCTTCGGCATAATAGTCGGACAAAAAGCCGAGCTCTGCCTCGCGTTGCAGGATCTTTTCAGACAGAGCCTTGAAGTCAGCGACATATGACTTCATCAAGTCGGTGATTTTATCCTGCTCGGCGACGGGAATATTTGAGGCGCCCAATGCCGGTCCAAACTCGGCAAGGCGGTCATCGATCTGACCGACATATTTTGGATCAAGGCGTGCCAGAAAGTCCTTCTCGTGGCGGCGCATCATCAACATGATTACGGTAAGATTGTCGGCATTATATTTCTTGAGCGCCTCTTCGACATTGTGCACCGAGGAACGTAACCGTCCCAGAAGCCCTTCTTCCTCGTTCAACCCGATTTCTCGCTGCAAACCGACAACCACCGCGAACTTCGCGTCATAGTTGGCAAAGGCTGTCACGATTTCCTGGAGCTGTGCATCAAACGCGTTTAGTTCCGGCGCCTGTTCAAGCTGCACGAGGCCGGCATTGACGTCTTCAACGACACTGGCATGCTCGGAAACATATTTCTCATCCATGCGCAGCAGGAAATCCTTTTCCCGCCGACGTGCATTCAGGAACTCACGCGAAACAGCATCAGCAACCAGTTTGTTTTCCAGCGCACTCTCGGCGACCTCTTCGGCGGCCCGTCTTTGTTGCTCGGCAATGAATTGCACGGCACCAACGACGATAAAGATCAAAAGTGCCACCCCACCGATCAGCGATATTTGATAGAGAAGTCTCATTCGGGAAAGAAAATTCATCTTGGCCCCCAAGCAGTTGCCCCGCCATTGCCACAGTTGCTCGCCCGCTGGCATCAGCACAGGTTTCTATTCAACAACGAAATGAAGACACCTATCGCGCCCGCCAGTTCAAATCAGGGGAACCTTGCCCCATATGTCGGGAAACAATTTCGGCCTCTAAGCCGTGACAAGACATAGCTGATGCTTGCCCGGTGCCTGTCTCTTACTCAACTGAATCACATTTGGTGTGAGACACAGCAAAACAAGAGGAAAGACTACTCTTTCCTCTTGTTCCAATTGCAGGCTTTAAATAGTGCTTGTCGCAGGCGGTCTATGAAATCGAGCGCATCCTTGCAAGGAAGTTATCGATACGCTCACTCAGACCATCACTTTGACGGCCCAGATTATCGGCCGAACCACGCACATCATCGGCAGCCTCGGTGGTTTCTGCCACCGCCGACGAGACCCCTTGCATGGCGTTCGAGATTTCGGTGGTTGCCGATGCAGCCTGTTCGACATTCTGGGAAATCTCGCTGGTCGCAACGGTCTGTTGTTCGACGGCTGCGGCCACCGCAGATGCCCGTTCGCTGATATCCTTGATCATCTGAACGATGCTATCAATCGCATCGACAGCCGACTGTGTCGCCTGCTGGATATCATTGATCTGGCTTGAAATGTCCTCGGTCGCCTTGGCGGTCTGATTGGCAAGGTTTTTCACCTCGCTTGCGACCACGGCAAAGCCCTTGCCAGCATCACCGGCACGGGCGGCTTCGATCGTAGCGTTCAGGGCCAGAAGGTTGGTTTGCTCGGCGATATCGCTGATCAGATTGATGACTTCGCCAATGCGGACTGCGGCCGCATTCAGGCCCTGAATGTCGTCGTTGGTTGTCTGGGCACGATCACTTGCCGTCGCGGCCATCTTCGAAGTATCGCTGATCTGGCCGGCGATCTCGTGAATAGAGGCCGAAAGCTCCGTCGCCGCCGTTGCAACAAGTTGCACGTTTGACGACGCTTCCTCACTGCCCGCAGAAACAGTTGTCGACTGTTCATTTGCTGTGGCTGCACTGTTGCGCAGAACTTCGGAGACGGAATGCAGCTGTTGAACGGCAGTCCCCACTTCGCTCATCATTGCGACAACATCATCATCAAATTCGCGAATGTGCTGTTCCTGCGCCTCAATGCGCTGGCGTTGCTTTTCGTCAAGTTCGCGCTGCTGGGCTTCAAGCTTTTGCCGTTCCAGACCGTTCTCGCGGAAGACAACCACTGACCGGCCCATTTCGCCGATTTCATCCTTGCGGTCGGCTTCATCCAGTTTGACGTCAAAGTCGTTCTTGGCCAACCGGGCCATCTTGTCGGTCAACCCGGTGATGGCCCGCACGATGGCACGCGCAAGAACCATCGACATCAGGATCATGATGATCGCACCGGCGATAAAGATCGCAAAGGTGACTTGAACGCCGGTATGGGCAATTTCCTCTGCCCGGCGCTGCATGTTTTCGGCAACCGTGCGCACCTCATTGCCCAATGTTTCCAGAACCGGCTCGACGGCGGCGTAATATGCGCTGAGGCGTTCCAGAGACTCTTCACGTTCCAGAACAGCATCGGCAAGAGTTTTGAAATCCGCCAGATATGAATCCATCAGCTTGCCAAGCTGCTGTTTCTTTTCATCCTGAATGCTGCCGGCGCGCTCCAGCGCAGCCGAGAACTGCTTGGAAGTTGCTTCGACACTTTCGACATAGGCCGGATCCAGTCGGGCAAGAAAATCCTTTTCATCGCGACGCATCTGCAAAACGGCAATCGACAGGTCCTTGGTGCCACTCAGTCCCAGCATCGCCTCAAGCTTGGCCACTTCCGCCAGTGCGGTTTCGACTTCTGATGCAGCACTGCGCATTTCTCCAAGCAAGCCCGAATTCTCGTCCAGACCAACCTTGCGCTGCAGTTCAACGACAGTTGCGAATTCCGACACATAATTATCGACGGCTGTCTGAACCTGCTCGACCTGCTCAAGAAGGCCGCCAAGTTCTTCACGCCCGGAAAGCTTTTCCAGACCGGCCCGGATTTGCGCGGCGGCTTCGGCGTGGGCAGTGACAAATTCCTCGCTTCGTCGAATAACAAAATCTTTTTCGTGGCGACGCGCATCGAGGAACGCACGCGATACAATGCTTACCGTCCGGGAATCCTCACCCGCAGCCTTGGCGATCAATTGCGCTGACTGGCGCTGCTGATCGGCGACGAATTGCGTGATCCCGACAATGGCGAAAATCACCAGAGCAACGATGCTCAGCAGCGAGATCTGGTAAACCAGCTTCATTCGCGACAAGAAAGACATGCTTCCACCCCTCATTTTCCGGTTCTTGGTTTTATATTTTGTTTTTCAGAACCATAAAACATTCTACCATCAGTAGATATATAAAGACTAAAGTATAGACTAATTACTAACTCCCTCTACCTTTGGCGAAAATTCCCGCAAATTAGGTCATTTCTTTTCGTCGTCTGCGCACTATGTTTGTGCTTTGCGTGGGCATTGGCACAGATTAATCACCTATCCATTCAGCCAGACGACCGCGCCGGATTACAACAAACAGGATGAAGATCACCCATGAGCATCTGGGGCAAAATTATTGGCGGAACTGCAGGCTTTGCCCTGGGCGGACCATTGGGTGCAATTCTCGGCGCGGCGGCCGGTCATGTCGTTGACAAGATCAAAAGCAATGCACGCGGGCCGCAAATTGGCGGGCATGATCCCCGCCAGATCGCCTTTGCAACCGGGGTGGTCGTGCTGGCCGCCAAGATGGCCAAGGTAGACGGCCATGTCAGCCGCGATGAAGTCAACGCCTTCAAACGCGTGTTCCATATCCCGCCGGGCGAAGAAAAGAATGTCGGCCGGATCTTTGACATGGCCCGCTCGTCCTCTGACGGGTTTGAGGTTTATGCCCATCAGATTGCCACCATGTTTCGCGGTGAACGGGCGATCCTTGAAGGCGTGCTTGAGGCGCTTTATCAAATCGCTATGGCCGACGGCGAACTGCACCCGGCCGAACAGGACTACCTTAAAAAGGTCGCCCATATCTTTGGCTTTGCCGAGGTCGACTTTGAACGGGTTCATCATGCCTTCACCGCATCAGACGGCCCGGATCCTTATGAGCAGCTTGGCCTGACGCGTGAGGCCAGTGACGATGACCTGAAATCGGCCCATCGGAAACTGTCGCGCGAAAACCATCCAGACACCCTGATGGCCAAGGGCATGCCGCCGGAATTCATCGAACAGGCCAACGAAAAGATGGCGCGGATCAATGCGGCCTGGGATCAAATCCGCAAAGAACGCGGTATCCGCTAGCGCGTTCGATCTTCGCGATTATCTCTGTCAAAGTTGATTTCCCTTGCAACGGTGCCCGAATTGCTGTTTGCAGGGGGCCGGTCACTGTGACCCTGTTTTGTTTTCAAACTTGTCGGTTTTTCCATGGCGCCACCGCTGATCAATATTAATGACATTCACCTGACCTTTGGCGGGAATGATCTGTTTTCTGATGTGTCATTTGCCATTGGCGACCGTGATCGCCTGTGCCTTGTCGGGCGCAATGGTGGTGGCAAATCGACGCTTTTGAAAATCATCGCCGGTGAAATCGAACCCGATGGCGGGGAACGCTTTGTTCAGCCGGGCTGCAAGGTGGCCTACCTTAACCAGGAACCCAAATTCGACGGCTATGACACGGTCGAGGATTTCGTGCTTTCGGCCCTTGATGACCATGAACAGGATTATGCCTATCGATCCGACATGTTGCTGGCGTCGGTTGATATTGATCCGAAGTCGGACCCAAAACAGCTTTCGGGTGGTGAAGGCCGCCGGGCCGCGATTGCGCGTGCACTGATTGCCGATCCGCAGGTCCTGTTGCTTGACGAGCCGACCAACCACCTTGATCTGCCTACGATTGAATGGCTTGAAGGCGAAATCAAGAATTTCCGTGGTGCTGTTGTGGTGATCTCGCACGACCGTGCATTCCTGAATGCCGTATCGAATGGTGTGCTGTGGCTTGATCGCGGTGTGATGCATCAGGGTGCGATCAACTTTTCCCAGTTCGAGGAATGGTCCGAGGAAATCTATCGCAAGGAAGCCGAGGAACGCGCCAAGCTTGATAAACTGATTGCACAGGAAACCGTCTGGTCAGTGCAGGGCATTTCAGCCCGCCGCAAACGGAACCAGGGCCGTCTGCGCCGTCTTTACGATATGCGCGCCCAGCGTTCCCAACAGGTTGACCGCATCGGCAATGTATCGCTTGCGGCCGATGCCGGTGAGACATCCGGCAAGGTCGTGATCGAAGCGACCGATATCGCCAAAGCATTTGGCGACCGTCAGATTATCGCTGATTTCTCGACCCGTATTTTGCGTGGCGACAAGGTTGGCATTATCGGCCCGAACGGGGCCGGTAAAA
>ENA-ORCZ01000618-ORCZ01000618.1-marine-metagenome-genome-assembly--contig:-NODE-618-length-12874-cov-4.319137_pt1 | contig 12874 bp, 16 predicted proteins | sample MGYA00237785_ERZ508519 | MGnify/ENA primary metagenome ERZ508519 (study PRJEB26189, sample SAMN06268790) | marine metagenome | isolation source: Bioluminescent Bay, La Paraguera, Puerto Rico | place...
CAGACGAGGATCATCACGCCACCGGCCACCATCTGAAAGGTGCCGCCGAGGGATGAGGCCATACCCGCATGTTCGCCGTGTTCTTCCAGCGCCATGACCATTGTGGGGGCAATGACCTGTCCAAGGCAGGTGTTGCCGATGAAGAGCAGGGCCATCAGCACCGGAAGATCGTCGATACCGCTCCAAACGAGCACGAACAGCAGCGAGGTCGCGGCAGCGAAGCCGCTGGTCGCGAGGAGCGCGACCCTTGCCATGCCGAAACGCTGGCCGAGGCTGGCGGCGAACTGGGACGAGGCGAAGAAGCCGACGGCGTTGAGCGCGAAGACCAGGCTGAAGGTTGTCGGCGTCAGGTTGTACTGGGTCATGTAGACCAGCGGTGCCGCTGCGATGAAGACGAAGAAGCTCGCCAGCGAGAAACCGCCGATCAGCGTCAGACCCATGAACTTGCCGTCCCGCAGGAGATAGATCGCACTGCGGATCATCGCGGTGGGGTCGATCCGGCCGCGGCGTTCCGGCGGCAGGGTTTCCGGCAACTGGGTTGCCATCAGCACCACCGCGGCTGCTGCGATGACTGCCAGGACGGCAAAGATCAGCCGCCAGCTGCCGAACTGAATGATGGCGCTGCCCGTCAAGGGGGCCAGCATCGGCGAGATGCTGATGACCAGCATGACGAGAGCCATCAGCCGGGTGGCCTCGGTGCCCGTATGCAGGTCGCGCACGACGGCGCGCACGATCACCATCGGCGCCGCGGCACCGAGTGCCTGGACGAAACGGCCGAGTGTGAGGGCAGAGACGTCGACGGCGGTCGCGCAAAGGATCGAGCCGAGAATGAAAACGACAAGGCCGATGAAGACCGGCAGCTTGCGGCCGAAACGGTCGGCCAGCGGACCATAGATCAGCTGGGCAAGGCCGAATGCGATGAAATAGACCGTGAAGGTCATGTGGACGGCCGCGTCGTCCGTGTCGAGCGCGCGGACGATGTCAGGCATTGCGGGCAGGTAAAGGTCGATCGCAAAAGGACCCACAACGGCGAGAAGCCCCAGCACGATGGCGGAGCGGACAAAACCGATCTGCATAGGAATTTCCAAAGAAAAAAGCGCCAGGGGCGCTGGTATCAGGAGAAGTCGACAGCGAAGGCGGGCGGCGCGCTGACCAACAGATAGGATCCAGGGAGCCTTTCGTCAATTGCAGGAATGCCACACAAGCCTGTCATAAAAGCTTCATGCAAATGTCACCGGTATTGTAACCAACCTCACTAGCTTGCGCCCACCTTCAACCCAAAATTCATGGGAGCTAGTGCAATGGCGAACCTTCGCGGGCGTTTGTTAAAAGGCGTCAGCCTTGCAGTCCTGTTCGGCCTCGGGGCCGTTCCGGCAGCGCAGGCGGCATATTTCGAGCGCATCAATACCTACCCCGTCCACAAGACGCTGCCGGAAGGTGCCGACCCGGCAACCGAAACCGTCGCCGAGATCATCTACGCCACGAAGGACGGCCGCACGTTTGTCTTCACCGACAGCCCGGGCGACGCGATCGTATTCGTCAACGCCGCCAACCCGCTGAACCTGCAGCCGCTCGGCCGCACCACGCTCGACGGCGAACCGACATCCGTCGCTGTCGGCGAAACCCTCGCCTATGCCGGCGTCAACACTTCCGAAGACTATGTCAACGCATCCGGCCATCTGGCGGTTATCGCCCTTGACGGCCTCGGCATCACCGCGAAATGCGACGCCAAGGGCCAACCGGACAGCGTCGCCATCTCTCCGGACGGCAGGTTCGTCGCCATCGCGATCGAGAACGAACGCGACGAAGAGCTGAACGACGGCATCATTCCGCAGATGCCCGCCGGTCACCTGGCCATTTTCGACCTGGACGAAAGCGGTGCTCCGACCAACTGTGACGCGGTCCGCATTGTCGACCTGACGGGTCTGGCCGACGTCGCCCCGGAAGATCCGGAGCCGGAATTCGTGTCGATCAACGCGCAGAACCAGGCCGTCGTCACGCTGCAGGAAAACAACCACATCGCCGTGGTCGATCTGACTTCGGGTGAAGTCGTGTCGCATTTCTCCGCCGGTGCGGCCTCTGCCGAAAATATCCCGGTTACCAAGGCCGTCATGAGCGATGCTTCCGGGTCGACCGAGAACGTGAGGCGCGAGCCGGACGCAGTCGCCTGGATCGACGACGAGCGTTTCGTCACCGCCAACGAAGGCGACTATGAAGGCGGCTCTCGCGGTTTCACCATCTGGAATTCCAAGGGCGAGGTTCTCTTCGACAGCGGCAACCAGATGGAACACCTGGCCATGGCCAATGGCCATTATCCGGCCAAGCGCGCCTCAAAGAAGGGAACCGAGCCGGAAGGCGTGACCGTCGGCGAGTTCGGCGGCGACAAACTGATTTTCGTCAATTCCGAACGCGGCAATTTCGTTGCCGTATTCAAGGACACGGGCGCTGCCCCGGAATTTGTCCAGTTCCTGCCGACGCATGTGGGTCCGGAGGGGTCTCTGGCGATCCCGAGCCGCGATCTTTTCGTGGTCGCCAACGAGGTCGACAGTGCGGAAGACGGCGTGCGGTCCCAGGTCTCCCTCTACCAGTTCGGTGCGGAGGCTCCGTCCTATCCGATGGTCGTCTCCGAGACCGATCCGGAAAAGGGCGCACCGATCGGCTGGGGCGCTCTCTCGGCGCTGGCTGCCGATCCCTCGGACGCCAACAAGCTCTATGCGGTCAGCGACAGCTTCTATGACGATGCGCGCATCTACACGCTCGACATTGCCACCAAGCCGGCGAGAATCATGTCTTATGTGACAGTCAATGGTGGAAAGCAGGCAAAGCTCGACCTCGAAGGCATTTCCGTCGCCAGGGACGGTGGTTTCTGGCTCGCTTCCGAAGGCAATCCGGAGAAGGAAGGCCTGCAGCACCTGCTGCTGAAAGTCGGTGCCGACGGCGCCGTACAGGAAGAAATCACCCTGCCGGAAGAGCTGAACGGCCAGTCCGCGCGCTTCTCCTTCGAAGGCGTGGCGGAGTTTGAACTGGACGGCAAGACGCTCGTCGCCGTCGCCGTTCAGCGCGAATGGAAGGACGATCCGAAGGGCATGGTGAAACTTGCCATCTTCGATCCGGCGGAAAAGTCCTGGGGCTTCGTGCATTACCCGCTCGACAAGCCGAAGAGCGCAGCCGGCGGCTGGGTCGGTCTTTCCGAGATCGTTTCCATGGGTGATGGCAAGTTTGCCATCCTGGAGCGCGACAACAAGGGCGGTGAAGACGCGGCGATCAAGCAGATCACCACCATTTCTCTTCATGGCGTGACCCCGGCTGCCTACGGCTCCGAACTGCCGGTCGTCGAAAAGCGCTATGCCATGGACATCCTGCCGGCGCTCGCCGAAGGCAAGGGCTGGATCCTGGACAAGCCGGAAGGCCTGACGATCACCGCCGATGGCCGTCTCATCCTGGTGACCGACAATGACGGCGTCGACGACGCTCCGGGCGAAACCCGGCTGATCGACCTCGGTCCGGCATCGCGCCTGAACTAAGCCAAGCTTCAAGATCTCCCAAGATCTGACCGAAGACCCGGCGGCCTCAGGCTGTCGGGTCTTTTTCCTGGTTTTCGGCTTCTTTCACGTCGGAACGAGGCCTATCGCCGTCAGCCGTCCTCCCGAATGACCTCGTAAAGCGAGGCATGGAAGACCGTGTCCCTGAACTCCGCCAAGAGGCCGCTGGCCTTGAGGGCGGCAATGGCTTTCTGATAGTCGGCCGGTGTTTCCCAGAGGGCTACATTGACCAGCTGAAAGCGTGCGGACGGCGCGAGTGATCTGTGCAGTTTCGTTGAAATGAAGCCGGACTGTGCCCGCAGAAAATCGCGGGCCTTCTCCCAGAAAGCTATGGTTTCATCGAGCCTTTCGTCCGGCACCTCGAAGGCGTTGATCAGGACGGCGGGCTGAGGGGGTGCGGTGACGGTTGCCATTGCCGGTACTCCAAAGGTGGCGGTCAAGATTGCGAGCATGCCCAGAAAGAGGCCTCGCCTGTTCGGGTTTTTCTGCATGTCAGCTTCTTTTACATAGCAAGCTATATTTGTTTATATAGTGTGCTATCTATCGTATATGCAAGGGATGCGTTTCGAAAAAGACTCCTCCGCCGGTTATCTCGCCAACCATATGGCCCGCCTCTTTGCGGCGGGTCTGCATCGCCGCATCAGGCCGCTCGGCCTGTCGCCGGGGCAGTTTCCGGCGATGGTTGCCCTTTGGGCGAAGGAGGGCCGGACCCAGAAGGAACTTGTCGAACTGCTCGATATCGAGCAGGCCACCCTTGCCAACACTCTGTCACGCATGGAGCGCGACGGGCTCATTATCCGCCGCCCGAGCGAAGAAGACGGCCGGGTCCAGGAAATCTTCCTGACGGAAAGAGCAAGAGCCCTGGAGGCGGAAGCAATCGGTTCGGCGCTGGCGCAGAACGCGGAAGCCCTGGCCGGTTTCACGGATGCGGAAAAAGACCAGTTTCTGAGCTTTATGCGCCGCGCCATCGCCGCCATGCAGGATGCCGCTGCCGGCAAGGCTTCATGAGCGGCAGCCTGCTTGGACTTTTCGGACTATCGTTTCTGGCGGCGACACTGTTTCCGGCGGGATCCGAGCTGGGCCTCTCCGGACTGATCGCCGCCGGCACGGACCCGGTACTCCTGCTCGTTGCCGTCGCCAGTCTCGGCAATACGCTCGGCTCGATGGTGAACTGGGCCCTCGGCCGGGGGGCGGCAGCCTTTTCCGGCGCTGCCTGGTTTCCCGTCAGGGAAGACAAACTGGAAAAGGCGACGCGCTGGTATCACCGCTACGGCCGCTGGAGCCTGCTCCTGAGCTGGGCACCGGTCGTCGGCGATCCGCTGACCTTGGCAGCCGGTGTCCTGAAGGAACCGCTCTGGAGCTTCACGCTCCTGGTCGCCCTCGCCAAGACCGCACGCTATTCGGCGGTCGCGCTGCTGACGCTGCAACTTCTCTAACGACCTGAGAGGGTGGACGGATTCCGGTTCCGACAGATCCCTTCCGGCAGACGGCGACATTTTACCTCGCACAAGTGGACTTCATCACAAGCAACCTGGAAGCGCCGGGAGGGCTGTTGACACCTGGCGTGGATCGCAGTATTTAACGCTTACGTTAATTAACAGAAGTGTTAAATATGCAATCGACCCAGGACCCTCTCAGCGTAACGCTTGCCGCCCTCGCGGATCCGACCCGGCGAGCGATCCTCGCCCGTCTGTCACAGGGCTCGGCAACGGTGAACGAGATCGCCGAACCTTTCGACATGTCTCTGCCGGCCGTGTCCCGCCACCTCAAGGTCCTGGCAAAAGCCGGACTGATTTCCCGCGGACGGGAAGCGCAATGGCGCCCCTGCGTCCTCGAAACCCGCCCCCTGAAGGAGGTCGACGACTGGCTGGAGCGGTACCGGAAATTCTGGAGCGGCAGTTTCGATCGCATGGAGGACTATCTGGCGGAGCTGACGACAGGCGACAAGAAAGGAAAAAAGCAATGATCGAGATGCGGGACGACGAACTGCTGATCGAACGGCAATTCGACGCGCCACTGGCGCTCGTCTTCCGGCTCTGGCAGGAGCGCGATCACATGATCCGCTGGTGGGGACCGGAAGAATTCACCACCGTTGAACTGGACTGGAAGTTGATACCGGGCCGACCCTGGTCGGGGGCAATGACGTCAAAGCAGTATGGCTTGTCGAGGTTCGCAGGCGTCATTCGCCAGGTCGACCTGAACAAGCGCATCCTCTTCACCTTCCAGTGGGTCGGTGACGACAGCGACACGCCGGAAACCGTGGTGACCGTTGAATTCTCGGAACGTGAAGGGAAGACGCTGCAATCCTTCCACCAGGCGCCATTCGAGTCGATCGCTTCGCGCGACAGTCATATCGGCGGATGGAATTCCCTGTTCAACAAACAGCAGCTTTATGCCGAGAATGTTGCCTTTGCGATGAAGAATGGAGTGAGACCATGATCACGTTGACGACCTACAAATGGGTGCCCGATTTCGCCGCGCCGCTGATGCGGGCCTTTCGCATCCGCTGGGCGCTGGAGGAGGCAGGGCTGCCCTATCGGGTCCGTCATGTCGAGCTCGGGCCCGAACAGCGCTCGCCGGAGCATCTTGCCCGCCAGCCATTCGGCCAGGCACCGGCGATCGACGAGGACGGACTGACGCTTTTCGAGAGCGGAGCCATCGCGCTCTATATTGCCGAAAAAAGCGAAGCGCTGCTGCCGAAGGAGCCCCACGGGAGAGAGCGTGCGATCGCGTGGCTGATCGCCGCCCTGAATTCGGTCGAGAATATCGTCCAGGAACTGGCCGTCATCGATTTCTTCCATGCGAACGAGGCCTGGACGAAGGAGCGCCGGCCGCAAGTGGAAACGTTTCTGCGCGATCGGCTGGACCTGCTGCAACAGGCTCTCGGCGAGAGGGACTATCTGGAAGGCCGCTTCACGGTCGGCGATCTCATGATGTCGGACGTGCTGCGCATCCTCGACCAGAGCGAGGTATTGGCGGATTTCCCCGGGCTGCTGGCCTACAAGAAGCGCTGCGAAGCGCGGCCTGCCTTCCAGCGGGCGATGGAAGCCCAGCTGGCGGATTTCCGGCAGGCAGCCTGAGCGGGCAACCGAATCGTCCGCACTCCGGGCCAAACCTCAAAACCGCTGGATCAGATCCCACTTGTTGCCGAAGGGGTCCTGGAACACAGCCTCCTTGCCATAAGGCTCGCTGCGCGACGCCTCGAGAAACGTGACGCCGGCCGCCGTCATTGCATGGTGAACCCTGTCGAGATCGTCGGTATTCGAAATCAGGAAAACCACCCGGCCTCTACCGGCCGGGTGCGAGACCGTTACGTCCGTCAGTCTTTCGCCCGATAGTCAGCCGGCATCACGAACACCTCGTCGGCGCGGCCGTAGCCGCCGTCCCTGACTTCCTCGACCAGAACCATGGTGGTCGGCCGGACGATCTCGCCGAAAAAGCTGACCATCAGGTCCGTGGTCCTGTGGATCAGCTCTTCCTTCTGGGCGGTGCTGAGCGAAGCTTCGGGCAGCTTGTAATTTGCAAAAGGCATGCATTTCTCCTGGAGTTGCTTCAGTGGAATTCAGATGATGCCGCCATTGGCGCGCAGGACCTGACCATTGACCCAGTCCCCGTCGGGGCCGGCCAGAAAGGCGACGATGGCGGCAATGTCGTCGGGCTGGCCGAGGCGGCCGAGCGGATTGGCCTGCCGGATAGTCTCGACCAGCTCCGCCGGTTTGCCGACCAGGAAGAAGCCGGTCTCGACAGGCCCCGGCGCGACCGCGTTCACCCGGATGCCTCGGGGGCCAAGTTCCTTTGCCAGAACCTTCGTCAGCGCTTCGACGGCAGCCTTGGTCGCGGCGTAAAGGCCGTAGTTCGGCTGGTAGAGGCCGACGACGCTGGACGAGAGACTGACGATGCGGCCGCCGTCCGCGAGACGATTGGCAGCTATCCTCATGCCGCGGAAGACGCCGCCGAGATTGACGGCGCATTGCTGCTCGAAATCTTCGTCGCTTGCCTGCGCAATAGCCGAATTGCGCATGGTTCCGGCATTGTTGACAAGGATGCCAACCGGCCCGAACGCCTGTTCCGCGGCGTCGAACAGCCGCTCGTGGGTTGCCGTGGCGGCAACGTCGCCTTGAATCGCGATTGCCTTGCCGCCCTCGGTTTCAAGGCTTTGCACAAGGGCGTTCGCGGCAGCCCCGTCGCTTGCGTAATTGATCACCACCTGGAACCCGTCGCGGGAAAGCCGGCGGGCAATGGCCGCGCCAATTCCTTTTCCGGCGCCGGTGACGATGGCGGTGCTGGGTTCTGATGTCATTCGGGTCTCCTTCTAGGGTGTCCCGAAGATAGCGAGACCGAAACGCCGGATAATTGCGCTTTAATCGGAAAGATAATTCGGATACCACGAACAAATGTATGGCCGGTTCGATGCAATGCAGCTCTTTGTCCGGGTGGTGGAACGCGGCAGCTTCACTGCTGCTGCGGCGGACATGAACCTGCCGCGCTCCACGGCAACCGACGTGATCCAGCGCCTCGAGCGCGATCTCGATTGCCGGTTGCTGGACCGCACCACCCGGCACGTGTCGCCGACACCGGACGGCGAGGCCTACTACCGGCGTTGCGTGGCGATCCTGGCCGATGTGGAAGAGGCGGAAGGCGCACTGCGCGGTCATGAGCCCTCCGGACATCTGCGGGTCGATGTGCCTGGACGCCTGACGCGCACGTTCCTGCTGCCGCAACTGCCGGACTTCATGGCGCGCTATCCAAAGATCGATCTGCAGCTCGGCCAGGGTGAACGTCTGGTCGACCTGGTGCGCGAGGGCGTCGACTGCGTGATCCGCGCCGGCGTGCCCGGCGACAGCGGCATGATCATGCGCAAGCTGGCGGAGATCCCGGAGGTCACCTGCGCCAGCCCGGACTATCTGGCTGCACACGGGGCACCCGAGTCACTCGAAGAGCTGTCGGGGCATCTGATGGTCGGTTTCCTGTCTTCAAGGACAGGTTCCGCCATGCCTCTGGACTTTCGCACCCCGGAGGGTGTCCGGGAAGTCATGCTGCCGAGCCGCATCATCGCCAACGATGCGGAAACCGTGCATCATCTTGCCAGGCTCGGTTTCGGCCTCATTCAGGCACCGCGCTATCGGTTGGCCGAGGACCTTGCAAATGGCGCACTGGTGCAGGTGCTGCCGCAGTTCCCGCCGACGGCCCTGCCGCTCGCGGCATACTACCCGCAGAACCGGCAGCTTTCTCCCCGGGTGCGGGTCTTCGTCGAGTGGGCTGCCAACGTCTTCACAGAAGCGGACTTGTGACATTCAAAAGCGCTGGATCAGATCCCACTTGTTGCCGAAGGGGTCCTGGAACACAGCCACCTTGCCATAAAGCTCGCTGCGCGGCGTCTCGAGAAAGGTGACGCCGGCAGTCATCATCGCATGGTGGTCCCGGTCGAAATCGTCGGTATTCAAGAACAGGAATACCCGACCGCCCGTCTGGTTGCCTATGGCTGCCTGCTGCGTTTCGCCATCAGCCTTTGCCAGCAGAAGCCGGGTTTCGCTGCTTCCCTTCGGGGCGACCAGAACCCAGCGCTTGCCGTTGCCGAGATCCGTGTCCTCGATCAGATCGAAACCCAGCTTGCCGGTGTAGAAGGCGACGGCTTCGTCATAATCCGGCACGATAAGGGCAAGCGCCCCGATTTTCTGCTTCATGTCTCCCAGCTCTTATTGGGCGCGCCGGTACACGGAGACGTTCGTGAAACTGGCCACATCCACCAGATGGACGGTCTGGGTCACGGTCAGGGTGCGGCCGTCTTCGGAGAGTTCACGATCGGCCTTCATGATCGTCAGGCCGCCGCGGCGGGCTTCCGATACCAGGTTCCGGTCGCTCTGGAACACCAGCCGCATGGCATCGACGAGGCCGCTTTTGCCGAGCTTGATCTCCGGTCCGTCCGGCACGGCCTCGAAATCATCATTGGTGACTTCGCCGTCGGCCGAGATCTGGTTCATGGTGAAGGCGGCGACGCCGAACCTGTCCTCGATTTTCAACGTGGCACTCTTCGGCGGCTCACCCTGTTCGAAGTCGCTTTCCTCCGTGTCGAGGATCCAGGTGCCGAGGAAGGGCGCGAGTTTGTCTTCGGTCATGTGAACTGCGGTGTCTGGAAAAGGAAAAACCGCCACCGGGATAACCGGTGACGGCTTTGCTTGCAAATGACGATTTCAGATCAGGCGCTGAGGGCGTCGAGTTCCGCAACAATCGCATCGCCCATTTCCGCGGTGGAAACGGTTGCCTCGCCAGGAGCGGCGATGTCCTTGGTGCGCAGGCCCTTGTCGAGCGCGTTGGCGATTGCCTTGTCCAGCTTGTCGGCCGCTTCCACCAGCTCGAAGGAATAGCGCAGCGCCATGCCGAAGCTGGCGATCATGGCGATCGGATTGGCGGAGCCGGTGCCGGCAATGTCCGGAGCCGATCCGTGCACGGGCTCATAGAGCGCCTTGCGCTTGCCGGTGACACCGTCGGGCGCGCCGAGCGAAGCGGAAGGCAGCATGCCGAGGGAGCCCGTCAGCATGGCGGCGACGTCCGACAGCATGTCGCCGAAGAGATTGTCGGTGACGATGACGTCGAACTGCTTCGGCCAGCGCACCAGCTGCATACCGCCGGCATCGGCGAGCATGTGCTCCAGCTTGACGTCCTCATAGCCGTTCTTGTGGGTCTGGGTAACGATCTCGTTCCACAGCACGCCCGACTTCATCACGTTCCGCTTTTCCATGGACGTGACCTTGTTGCCCCGGGTGCGGGCGAGTTCGAAGGCGACCTTCGAGATCCGCTCGATCTCGTAGGTGTCATAGACCTGGGTGTCGATGCCGCGCTTTTGGCCGTTGCCGAGATCGATGATCTCCTTCGGTTCGCCGAAATAGACACCGCCGGTCAGCTCGCGCACGATGAGGATGTCGAGGCCCTCGATGACGTCCTGCTTCAGGGAAGACGCGCCGGCGAGCGCCGGATAGCAGATGGCCGGGCGGAGGTTCGCAAAGAGCTGCATGTCCTTGCGCAGGCGCAGAAGTCCGGCTTCCGGGCGCACCTCATAAGGAACGCTGTCCCACTTCGGACCGCCGACGGCGCCGAAGATGACCGCGTCCGCGGCCATGGCCTTTGCCATGTCTTCCTCGGAAATCGACTGGCCATGGGCGTCATAGGCGGAACCGCCTACAAGGCCTTCGTCGGTTTCAAAGGACGTGCCGCCCTTTTCGTTGAACCAGGCAATGACCTTTTTCACTTCCGGCATGATTTCCGGGCCAATGCCGTCACCCGGCAGAAGCAGAAGATTTTGTGAAGCCATGGACGTTCCATCCCGCAATTTAGAAAAATCGATCGGGATGGGTTAGCGCGTCGGCCGTTCGCTTTCAAGGTGAAGCCAGTTGCGAAGAACTCAATCAAGCCGAGGCGAAAGGTCAATAGCCGCCGGGTCGTGAGCACCGGAGCTCCGTTTGGCGAGGACCTGCCGCTTTGGGTTCAGGCGCCCAGCCAGGTTTCGGCGGCTTCCCACAAAAGGTTCAGCGCCAGCGCCGTCATCACCCACCTGAAGCCCGTCCTGAAGCTCTTTTCGTCCATCCTGCCGAGCAGATGACTGCCGGCAAGCGTGCCGAGAAAGCCGCTGGCGATCATCAGAAGGATCAGCCCGGCCCAGGGAGCGAAGGCGAATCCGAGCACGCCGAAGACGATGATCTTGAAGATATGCATGATGAGGGCGGTGACGGCCTGGTTGGCGACGAAGCCGTGACGCGGCAGGCCGAGCGTCGACAGTACGGCGCCGCCGATGGGGCCGGCGGCACCGAAGAACATCGACAGGAAGGTCGAGGCAAAACCGGCGGCGGCCATGACCCGCTTCGGCGCCTTGCCGAACCTGGGAGCCTTGCCCCAGACCACCCAGAGCACGAAGAGGCCGATCCCTCCCTTCAGCACAAAAGAGGGAAGTTCGACGGCGATGGCCCCGCCGATGGCGGCGCCGAAGGCCGCGCCGACGGCAAACCACAGGGCAATCAGCCAGTCGACATGTTTCATCTGCACCAGCGCGCGCCCCGCATTTGAACCGAGCTGCACGACGCCATGGACCGGCACCAGTGCGCTTGCCGGCATGACGGTTGCCATGACCGCGATCAACGCGACACCGCCGCCGAGGCCGACGGCGGCGGTCAGGGCGGATGTGAAAAAGCTGGTGAAGATCAGGGCGAGGGAAGCCGCCACATGCAGCTGGCCGGGAAGGAAGAAATCCGCGAAGTCGGCCGTCACGACCACCTCCTGTTGGCGTAGTTGACGGCCTCGCGCACGTCCAGCGCCCGGGTGGCATTGCCGCTGCGCAGGTAGAACACCGAAGCCCTGTTTTCCTCCAGATAGACCGCACGCGGCGCCGGGCTGACGATGACCATGGCAACGTCCTTGCCCTCGACCTTTGCAAAGACCGTGTGCAGGTAGGGGCAGAGATCGCCGCCGAGCATCTTCGACACGATCTCGTTGAGGGTGCGCTCGAAGGCGTCGAGATCGGGACTTTTCAGGGTGGCGAGATCCTTGTCGAGGCCGAGCGGCGTGCCGTCATCGTCCACACCGATGACAAGGCTGCCGCCGTCACCGTTGAAGAAGCCGGCCAGCGTCTTGGCAACGACCTTTTCCAGCGACCGGTTGATATGGTTTTCCTTCAGGTCCCAGCGCAGCGAAGACTTGAATTCGACCCGCCGGTTTTCGCCTTGCTTCAGAAGGTCGGGAATGAGCGCGGACTGGTCTTCCCTGAGCGACCGGTAGGCTGCGGAGGTGCGCATGTAATTGCGCGTGAAGATCCCGAAGGCGAGGCCGACAATGGCACCGAGGAGGGTGTAGGCGATGGCGACGTCGAGATGCCGCGGCAGCAGTACGAGCCAGAGGCGCGCGGTGAGAAATTCGAAAAGGTCCGGCGCGCTTTCGGAAAACCGGGCCAGTTCCCACCATGCCACGATCAGGTTCAGTGGATGGATCACCAGGACGCCGACGATGACCCCAACCGCGACATAGGCCGCAATAACAGGGAGTTTGAAGGGGGAAAACGCCATTGTCGAAACCTGAAGAACGTCGGTGGGAGCCGACGCCAGTTATAAGCAATTTTGGAGCGGCGTCATCCGGGCAGCTCTATTAGCTGCACACACGAGCCGGCCTCTACTGACCAGCAGCTTGCGCCTCTCTCCCCCTTGCGGGCAGGGCGATCGCATTTGGAATAGTCATTCAGAGAACACTGGTGTCACCCCGGGCGAGCATCGCGAGACCCGGCAACTGTGTTTATGAAGCATTGAATGGCACTCCGTCGCGCAGGATGGCATTGGCGGTGATGAGGATTT
>ENA-ORCZ01000619-ORCZ01000619.1-marine-metagenome-genome-assembly--contig:-NODE-619-length-12866-cov-4.175307_pt1 | contig 12866 bp, 12 predicted proteins | sample MGYA00237785_ERZ508519 | MGnify/ENA primary metagenome ERZ508519 (study PRJEB26189, sample SAMN06268790) | marine metagenome | isolation source: Bioluminescent Bay, La Paraguera, Puerto Rico | place...
TCGGGGCCGACTGGCAGGGCCGGTTTGCGGAGTTCGGCCGCGAGCCGGCGGCGGCCGCCTCGCTCGGCCAGGTGCACAGGGCGACTGCCCACGACGGGCGGGTGCTGGCCTGCAAGCTGCAATATCCGGACATGGCCTCGGCGGTGGAAGCGGACCTCAAACAGCTGCAGATGCTGTTTTCCCTGCACCGGCGCATGAGCCCCGCGATCGACACGCGCGAAATCGCCAAGGAGATCAGTGCAAGGGTGCGGGAAGAACTGGACTATGCCCGCGAGGCCGCCCATATCGCCATGTACAGGCATGTTCTGGGCGATTTCGATGCCATCCGGGTGCCGGAGGTGATCGCGGACCTCTCCACGAAGCGGTTGCTCACCATGGGCTGGCTGACCGGTCGTCCGCTGCTCGACTTCAAGGAGCACAGCCAGGAAGACCGCAATCTGCTGGCACGCACCATGTTTCATGCCTGGTGGCATCCCTTCAGCCATTTCGGTGTCATTCACGGCGATCCGCATCTCGGCAACTATACCGTCTTCGAGCAGGATGGCCGGCCCGCCGGCATCAACCTGCTCGACTATGGCTGCATCCGCATCTTCCCGGAGGCCTTTGTCGAGGGGGTGGTCGAGCTCTATCGCGGCCTTCTGGAGGAGAACAACGACCGGGTCGTCGCCGCCTATGAGCGCTGGGGCTTCAGGGACCTGAAAAAGGAGGTCATCGACGTCCTGAACATCTGGGCAAGGTTCATCTACGGTCCGCTGCTGAGTGACCGTGTGCGCTCGCTCGCCGACGGCGTCTCGGCCGCCGAGTACGGCCGCAAGGAGGCTTTCCGGGTGCATTCGGCGCTGAAGGAGCTTGGGCCGGTGACAGTGCCGCAGGAATTCGTCTTCATGGATCGCGCAGCCATCGGCCTCGGCGGCGTCTTCCTGCACTTGCGTGCCGAGCTGAATTTCTTCGAACTTTTCAACGAACAGATCGACGGGTTCGATGCGGCCACGGTGAGCAAGCGGCAGGAAACCGCGCTTGCCTCGGCGGGGCTGGCCGGTGCTTCGCACGCCGCCTGAAACCGGTTTTTCGGGCGCCCAGCCAAGCGTCACGGCGGGCGGACGCACCGTTCAAACCGGGGGATGCCAAAAAGTCGCGTCTTTGCGACCGGAAACTGCACCGGCCTGCATTGCCGAACCGGCGGGCTTTATTGTATGAAGGCTGCCGACTAACGATTTTTCCTGGGGGACTTCATGTCTGACGATAACGCGCCCGCAATGGACTATGACGCTCACGAGCAGACCTACGCCGGGTTCATCAACTTCTCCAAGATCGGCACCATCGCCTGCCTGACCATTGTTGTTTGCCTGATAATGTTCGCCTTCGGCGGCACGGCGGCAACGGTGTTCGGCTGGCTGATGCTGATCGCAATGCTCGCATCCACCGCAATCGGCATGGCCCTCGGTGATTCCGGCTGGATCCCGCCGGCACTCGTGTTCCTGGCAACCGGTGTGCTTGCCATCCTGACGGTGTGAGGAGCCGTCTCCCGGAAACGACCACCGGGAGGACGCTGCTTCGCTGCGAGATGTGACTACCGAAAGGCGCGGCAACATCCGCGCCTTTTGTCATTTGTCCTTCCCTGGAGGCGAACCCGGAAATCCCGCCGCGACCCATGAACCAGCCCGCCCCCGACATATTCGTTTATGATCCGCCGCAGGAGCCTTACCTGAATGTGCTCCATCGCGACGGCGACCTGCTCGTCGTCGACAAGCCGAGCGGGCTCTTGAGCGTGCCGGGCAAGGCGCTGGAGCATGCGGATTGTCTTGAGAAGCGGGCGCAGGAGCGTTTTTCCACGGCCCGGATCGTGCACAGGCTCGACATGGACACGTCCGGTGTGATGGTGCTGGCCCTCAATCCTGCCGCACACCGGCATCTCGGGCTACAGTTCGAGCGGCGCAAGACGGCGAAGACCTACATTGCCGACATCTGGGGCCATCCGGCAACTGAAGCGGGCGAGGTGGATCTGCCACTGATCTGCGACTGGCCGAACCGGCCGAAACAGATGGTGAGCCTGGAACTCGGCAAGCCGGCACTCACACGCTGGCAGGTGCTTGAGCGCAGGGAACACACCACCCGTGTCCGGCTCTTCCCCCACACGGGCCGGTCCCACCAGTTGCGGGTCCATATGCTGGCGATCGGCCATCCGATCATCGGCGACAGGTTCTATGCGCAAGGTGAGGCCCTGGCGGCCTCTGATAGGCTGGCGCTGCACGCGGAATGTCTGGAGCTGCATCACCCAACCGGGGGAGAGCGTCGCCGGTTTGTGTCTGCGCTTCCGTTTTAGAAGCTGCGTCAATTGGTGGGATAAAAGCTCTCCGCAGTCAGGTTTGGATAGATTTCAGCCATACGCCGACCGCAGATTTCTTCGATTATCTCACATTCGCCCCGGGTCAAATTCCCAGGCTTCAGGTAAGCGGATTCCGGTTTGTTGGCGTTTGAAGGCCCATTTACCCAAGCATTCACCTTTGTATCGGCGACTTCCTGCCTGATGCCGCGCACGCCCGTGAATTCCTCGATTTGCGCAATATAGTTCGAGAGATCTTCCACCAGATCTTCGTAAGCCACAACGTACAGCATCTCCGGCAGATTCTCGAAATTCTGCCGCCTGAGCGTTGCAATCAATTCCGTGTTCTCGAGCCATTCCTCGCAGGCGTCGACCAGCTTGGACTTGCTGGTGATCCAGCCCTTGGCCTTCTGCGACTTGATGACGTCGAAGACGTTGCGATAGATGTAGATGCATTTCAGATCGTCGATCAGGTCAGAGACCTTTACGATCTGGCGAAAAGTCAGCGTCGGAACCTTGGCTGCCCAGATCTCGTTGTCCAACGCACGGGTCGCTTCCTCATAGTGCTGCCTGTAGAACTTGAGTGCACCAACCAGCGCATGACTGGCAAAATCTCCCGGCAAATCCAGGCCGACCATCCAGTAGTCCATGTTGTCGCTGAGAATGTTTTTCCACTCGTGATCCTGTCGCGCCTTGTTTTGCTGTATCAGCAGCAATTCCCTATGCGCGAACTCACAAAGCTCAACTATTCTTCGGCCGCAGAATTCGCCATAGCAAATTGCGTTATCGGAGCTGGTAATCAAACGCTGCAGCAAAGTCGTGCCGGAACGTGTCGTCGGTGAGGCAACGAGTATTGGGCTGGAAGACATATAATCAGGTCGGCTTTTTGTGTGCACAGGATGCGTTACCGCCAAGCAATCATCCAGCTTTCGGCCGTTCAATTCATCGCAGGTCGAACAGCCGCCGATCATGCATTGGCGAATCGACTTGCCCAAATCGTAACACGATTGATGAGAGGCGTCTAAACGGGACGGCAATTGTGCCGTCACACGGCACTACGATGGGCCAGCGTTGGTTCGCCGACCCGGTCACGTCGTTTGGTTCGACAAGATCAGCTTTGGCCGATGCGGCCGAGGCCCTCGCGGGCAATCTTGTTGGAATTTTCCAGCGTGATCGCGCGGGTATAGCTGCGGCGCGCGTCCTGCGTGTTGCCGAGCATTTCGAGTGCAACGCCGCGGTTGGCCCAGGCCACGGCGGAATCCCGGTCGAGGTTGACCGCCATGGAAAGGTCTGCATTGGCCGCGTTCGGGTCGTTCACCGCCAGGTAGGAGATGCCGCGGGCAATATAGGGGGCGCTTGCCTTCGGATTGAGGCCGATGGCGGTGGCGAAATCCTCGATGGCGCGCTGGTGCTGGTTCTGTGCCTGGTAGATCAGGCCGCGATTATAGAACGCACGGGCATCGCTGCTGTCGCGGGTGATGACGGAATTGAAATCGGCGAGCGCGGCGGAGTAATTGCCCTGCTGGCGATAGATGTTGCCGCGGCCGACATAGGCGACGTCATAGTCCGGCTTGATGTTGATCGCGCGGGTATAATCGGTAACGGCTTCCTGATCGCGGCCCATGCGGCGCAGAACCAGAGCCCGGTTGGCCCAGGTCTGGTAGGATTGCGGATTGAGCTGCAGGGCGCGGTCGAAATCCTCTACCGCCTTGTCCAGTTTGCCGGCCTGGCCGTAGGCGATCCCGCGGGTGCTGTAGGCAGCGGCGTCGCCCGGATTGGCCTCGATCACCGCCGTCAGCGAGGCGATGTTGGTCGAGGAGCCGGCCGAGGCATTCGTCGGGACATCGTCATAGACGCCGGACGTGTTGCAGGCGGCCAGCAGCGTTGCCAGGCTGAAGAGCGTTGCGTGGGGCAGGAACTTGCGCATACGGCAGATACGATCTCTTAAGGTCGAGCGATTGGACATGCCGTTCATCTGCCTCCAATTGGGCGGTAATGTGGCTGTGTCAAGCTGCCCGGGGCTGTTTTGCGGCTATCCCCGCAAAACGCCAAAAAGCCGACCGTGACTCCGGCCGGCCTTACGGCATCTCGATGACATCGGCGATTTTGGTCGCCGGGCACACTCAAGCCGGATTAACGGCGAGCGGATTTGCCCGGGAGAAGACCTTCGCGCTGTGCCCGCTTGCGAGCCAGCTTGCGCGCGCGGCGAATGGCTTCAGCCTTTTCACGCGCCTTCTTTTCAGACGGCTTTTCGAAGTGACCGCGAAGCTTCATTTCACGGAAGATGCCTTCGCGCTGCATCTTTTTCTTGAGCGCCTTCAGCGCTTGATCGACATTGTTGTCGCGAACCAGAACCTGCACGCGTTTTTTCCCGTTTTCGATGCGCTGCGGACGATCCGCAGCCAGAAGAACCATGATGGAAGCAAGGTCTTGCCAGCATCTTCCGCGAGTTTTCTCAAGACACGCAGTCAACGCTCACCGTCTCTACGGTGTCCTTGCATTCACTTGTGTACAGAGAACTAATCGCCGCTGACGCGTCGCTCACTTTGGGGCGCTTTCTACCAGAGCAATCCCGCCCTGTCCACACTCATTCGCAAAGAAAGGCGCCGAAATCGGACTCTTCATCGCTTCCAGGCCCGCAGGTCGGCGACAAGAACAAGAGTGGACACTACCGTTTATCACCAGTAGAGGTGAATGTCTCACCCAGGCCGGCACTCCTCGTACAAGAAGGCATGGCCCCGCCCACATTGTTGGAGGAAACGATGGCGCAGCGCGCGTCAAGGGCGCCCGATTCGGCGCAGTCTGCCACGCTCTGGCAAAGCGACATCCAGCCGACGCTCGCGCTCGGTCTGCCGCTGGCCGGCGCACAGCTGGCGCAGATGGCCATCAATACCACCGACGTCCTGATGATCGGTCGTCTTGGCGCGAAGGAACTGGCCGCCTCGGTGCTCGCTTTCAATTTCTACATGCTGGTCTGGTTCTTCGGCATGGGAGTTCTGCAGGCGGTCATTCCCCTGGCTGCCCGTGCCCGGGGCCAGCGCAAGCTGCGCGACATGCGCCGCTCCGTGCGCATGGGGTTCTGGATTTCGGTGCTCTACTGCCTGCCCGTCTGGGTTCTCATGCTTTTCATCGAGCCGATCCTGATTGCGCTTGGGCAGGATCCCGAACTGGCCGCCCTTGCCGGCGTCTACATGTTCTACCTGCAATGGACCATGCTGCCGGCACTCCTCATCATGGCGGTGCGCGGCTTCCTGACCGTGATGGAGCGCACCCAGGTGGTGCTGTGGGCGACGATTGCGGGGGCCGCCGTCAACGCGGTGCTGGACTATGTGCTGATCTTCGGCGAATTCGGCTTCCCGCGGCTGGAACTCGTCGGCGCCGGCATTGCCTCCGTCTTCAGCGCCTCCACCACCTTCCTGTTCCTGCTGGCCTATGCGGTGTTTCACCCGAAGCTTCGGCGCTACAACATTCTTGGCCGCATCTGGCGTTCCGACTGGCCGGTCTTCTTCCAGATCGTGCGGCTCGGCGTTCCGATAGCGTTGACGATCATCGCGGAAGGGGCGCTGTTCGCGGCGGCGTCGGTCATGATCGGCTGGCTTGGAACATTGCCGTTGGCCGGCCACGGCATCGCCATGCAGATCGCCTCCCTCACCTTCATGGTTCCGGTCGGGCTGTCGGTCGCCGCGATGACCCGCGTCAGTCTCGCCGCAGGACGGGGAGACCGCAGGGGAGTCGGCCGGGCCGGCTGGACTGCGCTCGGCGTGACAATCCTCTTCATGGGCTGTTTCGCGACGCTCTTCTGGACCATCCCCGAAACACTCGTCGGTCTCTATCTCGACATCGACGACCCGCAAACACCGGAAGTGCTGGCGTATGGCATTTCCTTCCTGGCCGTTGCCGCTCTCTTTCAGCTTGCCGATGGCGGCCAGATCATCGGCGTCAACAACCTGCGCGGCCTCGGCGATACGACCATTCCGCTGTTCTACGCCCTGTTCGGCTATTGGGTGGTCGGCATCAGTCTGTCGCTGGGTCTTGGCTTCGTGGCCGGCTGGGGCGGGGTGGGTGTGTGGTGCGGGCTTGCGGGCGGACTTGCCTCCGTCGCGCTTCTGGCGAACCTGCGATTTGCCAGGCGGGAAAAGCTCGGACTGGTGACAGGGTAGAACGGCGTGCGTTCAGGAGAACGCACGCAAGATGTACCCTCACCTCAAGATCGATCAGCAGGAACAGCCCGATCCGGTCAGGCCGATTTTTCGGAGATCCGGTTGACGTGGCCCATCTTGCGGCCCTCGCGGGTTTCCGCCTTGCCGTAAAGATGCAGCCGGGCCGAGGGTTCCTTCAGAACCGCTTCCCAGGTGTCGGCGTCGAAGCCGATGAGGTTTTCCATCACCGCATCGGAATGACGCTCGGCCGAACCGAGCGGCCATCCGGCAACTGCTCGGATGTGCTGGTCGAACTGTGACGTGAGACAGGCGTCCTGGGTCCAGTGGCCGGAATTGTGCACCCTCGGCGCGATCTCGTTGACCAGCAGCCTTTCGCCGGTCTCCTCGCGCACCAGGAACATCTCCACACCCATGACGCCGACATAGCCGAGGCCGGAGACGATCTTCTCGGCCATGGCGCGCGCCGCATCGGCGGTTGCCTGCGTGACCCCGGCGGGCACGGTGGACGTCTTCAGGATGTGATGCTCATGGTGGTTGCGGGCAATGTCGTAGCAGGCCATCACGCCATCGAGATCGCGGGCGACGATCACCGAGACCTCGCAGTCGAAGGGGATCAGCGCTTCCAGAACCATCGGCACGGATCCGAGTTTCCCGAACGCGCCATCGGCCTCTTCCGGCTTGCGGATCATCAGCTGCCCCTTGCCGTCATAGCCGAAGCGGCGGGTCTTTAGGACGCCCCGGCCGCCGAAGCGGGCAAGGGCGGCGTCGAGATCCTCCTGCGAGGCAATGTCCGCAAAATCGGCGATGGCGACGCCGGCGTCGGAGAGGAACCGCTTTTCGAAGAGACGGTCCTGGGAGACTTCCAGCGCCCTCACGCCCGGGCGAACCGGCACTTTCGCGTCAAGATGCGCCGCGGTCGGGCCCGGAACATTCTCGAATTCATAGGTGACGACCGCAACAGAGGCGGCGAAGCGGTCCAGGGCGTCGATGTCCTCGTACGGCGCGACCGTGAACGTGGCGCTGACATCGAACGCTGGGCTGTTCGGATCCGGGCAGAAGACATGGGCCTTGAGGCCGATGCTGGCGGCGGACTGCGCCAGCATCCGCCCGAGCTGGCCGCCGCCAAGGATGCCGATGGTGTCGCCGGGGCTCAAACGGGTCGTGGCGCTCATGCTGCGGGCTCCTGGCTCCAGGGGACTCAGTCGTTGGTCGGCACTTCGGCAACGGCGGCGGTGCGCTCGGCACGGAAGCCGGTGAGGGCGGCATCAATGGCCGGGTCATGCAGTGCCAGAACCGCTGCGGCCAGCAGCGCTGCGTTCGTTGCACCCGCCTTGCCGATGGCAAGCGTGCCCACCGGAATGCCGGCCGGCATCTGCACGATGGACAGAAGGCTGTCCTCTCCGGACAGCGCCTTGCTCTCGACCGGAACGCCGAAGACGGGGAGCGGCGTAAGGGAGGCGGTCATGCCGGGAAGATGGGCCGCTCCTCCGGCTCCCGCGATGATGATCTTGAAGCCCTCGGACTTGGCTCCCTTGGCGAAGTCATACATCCGCTCCGGCGTACGGTGGGCGGAGATGATGCGCGCTTCATAGGAGATGCCCAGCTGGTCGAGCGTTTCTGCCGCATGCTTCATTGTCGGCCAGTCCGATTGGCTGCCCATGATGATCGCGACGTCCGCTTGTGCCATTTCGTGCTCCAGGTTCCGGCGGGCTCAGAAGAGCCGCGGAGTATAGGGAGAGCGCGGCGCATCGCAAGCGCGAATCGGTTAAAAATATGCCTGATTTTGCGAATTCCGGCGGGTTCTGGGCGGCACCGGCCGCATCAGGCGATAATGTCGGGGAACAGCTGGTCCTCAAGCACCGAAATCCGGTCCTTGATCATGAGTTTCTTTTTCTTCAGCCGCTGAAGTTGCAGGACGTCATGGTTCGAGGTTGCCGCCAGCGCGTCCACGGCCACGTCAAGATCCCTATGTTCCTGACGCAGCTGCGCCAGCTGCATACGCAATGCGTCACTATCCATTTGCGCCATCAATATTCCCCGAAACAGGACACAGTCCTAATCCAATTTGCTGCCACCGGGCAAGATAGCATCTTTGGCAAGGCGGTGGCCGGTTTTTGGGCAGCGATCGGGGGCACTCGGTTTCCCGTCGGTGAATATTCAATCCGGTCGGAAAAAATGTGAACCGGCAAAACTACCGTGGGAGAAATTCATGAGTTTTGAAAGGGTTATTTCCCCGGAATTTTTCAGGGTTTCGTAAGGATGGCGGCGAGAATGCAAAGTTTGACGGCGAAATGCCTCAGTTATGCGGATTCAGCAATCGACAAGGCCGGAAATTCTGTGGCACGATGAAAGTGTTGAGCCAACAGACAGGAGGTTTTTCCATGTCAATGCAGTCGCATCTCGCAGAACTCGAGCGCCGCCATGCGGAAATGGAACGCAAGATAGAAGACGCTCAGTTGCATCCGAGTACGGACTCCCTGAAATTGGCTGACATGAAGCGGCAAAAACTCAAGATCAAGGACGAGATAGCGCGACTAAGACAGAACGCCACCCTCCACTAGAGGGGCGTTCCGCATAAAACATTCAAGCGCCGCGCACTCGCGCGGCGTTTTGTTTTTAGAGGTACTTGAAGGGGGCAGTCGTCTGCTTTCAAGACCCTGTCGTCTATCCCTGGAGATGGCCCGTTCGCTCCACTCCAGGACGAGGCCTGACGTGGCAGTGCGCGGTACAACTTTCGACGGAAATGGATCGAAAGGGTCGTGCCCCCAACGTCTCTCCACCGCTCTCAAAGCGCCTTTGCCCGTTCCCGCAACTCGAACTTCTGGATCTTGCCGGTCGACGTCTTCGGCAGTTCGCAAAAGACGACCGTGCGCGGGGACTTGAAACCGGCCAGATGCTGGCGGCAGAAGGCGACGAGGTCCGCCTCGCTGGCGGACGCGCCCTCGCGCAGCTCGACAAAGGCGCAAGGCGTCTCGCCCCATTTTTCGTCCGGCCTGGCGACGACGGCCGCCGCCTGGACCTGCGGGTGCTTGTAGAGCACTTCCTCGACCTCGATCGAGGAAATGTTCTCGCCGCCCGAGATGATGATGTCCTTGGACCTGTCCTTCAACTGGACATAGCCGTCCGGATGCAGGACGCCGAGGTCGCCGGAATGAAACCAGCCGCCCCTGAAGGCTTTCTCCGTCGCGTCCGGGTTCTTCAGATAGCCCTTCATGACGACATTGCCGCGGAACATCACTTCGCCGAGCGTCTCGCCATCCGCCGGCACCGGATCAAGCGTTTCCGGGTCGAGCACCGTCAGTTCTTCCAGCGCGACATAACGCACGCCCTGACGGGCTTTCTTGCGGGCCTGTTCCTCGGCAGCAAGATCGTTCCATTCCCGCTTCCAGTCGTTGACGACCGCAGGGCCGTAGACTTCCGTCAGGCCGTAAAGATGAGTCACGTTGAAACCGGCGGTCTTCATGGCCGCCAGCACGCTTTCGGGCGGCGGTGCGGCTGCGGTGAAGAATTCAACCTGCCTGTCGAGGTCGCGCTTCTGGTCGGGTGCCGCATTCAGCAGTGTCGACATGATGATCGGCGCACCGCACAAATGTGTCACGCCCTCATCGGCGATCAGGTCCCACATGGTCTTGGGCCGCACCCAGCGCAGGCACACATGGGTGCCGGCCACCAGCGACAGCGACCAGGGAAAGCACCAGCCGTTGCAGTGGAACATCGGCAGGGTCCACAGATAGACCGGATGCTTTGCCATTGATGCGGTGATGACATTCGCCTGGGCCAGCAGATAGGCACCGCGGTGGTGGTAGACGACGCCCTTGGGATTGCCGGTGGTGCCGGAGGTGTAGTTGAGCGAAATCGCGTCCCATTCGTCCGCCGGCAGCGACCACGCGAACTCTGGATCGCCGGATTGCAGGAAGGCCTCGTAGTCGAGCGTGCCGAGCCGTTCGCCATCCTGCGGGAATTCCGGATCGGAATAGTCGATCACCACTGGGTTGACGGTCGCAAGCGACAGTGCCTCCTTGATGACCGGCGCATACTCCCGGTCGGTGATCAGCACCTTGCAATCGGCGTGATCGAGCTGAAAGGCAACGATCGCGGCGTCCAGGCGCGTGTTCATGGAATGCAGCACGGCGCCGGCCATGGGCACACCGTAATGGGCTTCCAGCATCGGCGGCACGTTGGAGAGCATGACGCTGACGGTGTCGTTCTTGCCGACGCCAAGCCCCTGAAGCGCGGAGGCAAGCTGGCGGGCGCGCCGGTAGAAGCTGCGGTAGTCCGTGCGCTGGCGTCCGTGGACGATGGCGATCGTGTCCGGAAAGACGTCCGCCGCGCGTGCCAGAAAACTCAATGGGCTGAGCGCGGCGTAATTGGCCGTCGTCTTGTCGAGCCCTTGCGTGTAGGGGCTGGCGGCTGCGTCCATGATCTTCCTCCCGGATCGTCTCAAGGCATGAAAGCCGGAAACGGTCGTGCGTGCAATTCGTCCTTGCGGCTAGAGATGCAGCGAAACCGTCACGCCAGCAGACCCATCAGGCCGTCCCAGGTCAGTTTTACGCCGATCACCCCCATGAAGATGTAGATGATGGCATAGAACATCTCCGCCTTGACGATCCGCACCAGCCAGACGCCCACCAGCGTCGCCACCAGGGCGACGGGGAAGAGCATCACCGAGGAGGAAAGGTTGGTGGCGTCGAACTGGCCGAGCAGAAAATAGGGCACCAGCTTGATTGCGTTGACCGTCGCAAAGAAGATCACGGCGGTGCCGGCAAAGAGGAGTGGGGCAAGGCGCAGCGGCAGCATGTACATCTGGAAGGGCGGGCCGCCGGTATGGCTGATGAAACTGGTGAAGCCGGCGACTGCGCCCCAGAAGGTGCCCTTGGGCAGATTGTGACCGCTCGCGGTGGTCTTCTTGCGCTGCTTGAGGGCCCAGTCGGCGACGAATGCCAGCGACATGATGCCGATGAGGAAGAGCACGAAGGCATCGTTGACATAGGCGGCGGTCGCCCAGCCGATACCGATGCCGAGGGCGGCTGCGGGCACCAGGATACTGAGGCTCTTCCAGTCGGCGCGCCCGCGATAGGCAATCAGCGCCACCACGTCCATGACGATCAGGATCGGCAGCATGATGCCGGCCGCCTGAAGAGGCGAGATCACCAGCGACATTATCGGCACGCCGAGCATGGCGAAGGTGCCGCCGAAACCGCCTTTGGAGAGGCCGACAAAAAAGACGGCCGGAATCGCCGCTGCATAGAACCAGGGATCTGAAATGGGGGTCATGGGCCAGGAAGCTGTGGGACAATCGGACAGACCGGCAGACAATCACGCCAGAGGGATTACGTAAAGTCCCGCAAGCCGAATTGACTATGCGCGCAGGCTTGCCTTTTCGGGTTACCTTACAGCACTCTATGCCGAAAATGCGAGGGTCGTCTGGCTCTGGCGGCCGTTTGGGAGGACACGACATGGCAAGCCGGTATCACGATGTCTATCAGGGCTGGAAAGAGGATCCGCTCGGCTTCTGGAAAGCGGCCGCGGACGAGATCGACTGGGTCAGCGCGGGCGAGAAGGTGTTCGACCCGGACCAGGGACAATACGGGCGCTGGTTCCCGGACTGGGAATGCAACACCTGCTACAACTGCCTCGACCGGCATGTGGAGCGTGGCCGTCCCGGCCAGCCGGCGCTGATTTTCGACAGCCCGATCACCGGCCGTACCGCCACCTACAGCTATGCGGACCTGCTGGAAGAGGTGGAGGCCATGGCCTGCGTCTTGGCGGATCACGGCCTGCAGAAGGGCGACCGCGCCATTCTCTACATGCCTATGATCCCCGAGGCCGTGATGGCGATGCTTGCCTGCGCGCGCCTTGGCGTGATCCATTCCGTCGTCTTCGGCGGGTTTGCGGCCAACGAACTGGCCACGCGCATCGACGATGCCACTCCCAAGGCCATCATCGCCGCTTCCTGCGGACTGGAGCCCGGCCGGATCATCGCCTACAAGCCGCTGATCGACCAGGCGATCGAGATCGCAAAGCACAAGCCGGACTGCTGCCTGGTGTTCCAGCGCGAAGAAATGACCGCCGAGCTGAAGGAGGGGCGCGATCATGATCTCGGCGTGCTTCAGGATGCCGCGAAGTCCGCAGGCCGCACGATTGCCCCGGTTCCGGTCAAGGCCACGGACCCGCTCTATATCCTCTACACGTCCGGCACCACCGGCCAGCCCAAGGGTGTCGTCCGCGACAATGGCGGGCATATGGTGGCGCTCAAATGGTCGATGAAGAACCTCTATGACATGGAACCGGGCGAGGTCTTCTGGGCCGCTTCGGATGTCGGCTGGGTGGTGGGCCATTCCTATATCTGCTACGCGCCGCTCCTGCACGGCTGTACCACCATC
>ENA-ORCZ01000620-ORCZ01000620.1-marine-metagenome-genome-assembly--contig:-NODE-620-length-12852-cov-2.578004_pt1 | contig 12852 bp, 11 predicted proteins | sample MGYA00237785_ERZ508519 | MGnify/ENA primary metagenome ERZ508519 (study PRJEB26189, sample SAMN06268790) | marine metagenome | isolation source: Bioluminescent Bay, La Paraguera, Puerto Rico | place...
CGAGCGCCAGCAGGGCCGGCCACTGCAGCGTCCCGAAGCCCGGGCGGACGATCAGCAGGGCGCCGCAGAAGCCGACGACCACGGCGAGGCCGCGGCGCAGGCCGACGGGCTCGCCCAGTACCCAGAGCGACAGCGCGGTGACGATCAGGGGCGAGACGAAGACCAGCGCCAGGGCGTCGGCCAGCGGCATCCAGGAGATGGCGGCGAAGAACAGCACCGTCGAGGCCAGCAGCAGGGCACCGCGCAGCAGCTGCAGCAGCGGGCGGCGTGGCAGCATCTGGCGCGGCCCGTAGCGCAGCAGGACCACCGGGAAGATCAGGCAGAAGTGAAAGAAATAGCGGGCCCAGACCACCTGAAGCACCGGCAGGTGGCCGCTCAGATGCTTGGCGATGGCGTCCATGAAGGGCACCAGTGACATGGCAGCGACCAGCAGGAGGATGCCGACGAGCGGACGGTCCTCGGGGGCGCCGGCGGCGAGCGGAAGGGAACCAGCCATGGGGGTCTTTACGGAAGCTTTACTGCGGATTGCCAAGGTTAACGGGCTTGTGGCACAAGTGCCCAGCGAAGACCTCCGCCACCACACCAGCCATAGCGCCGGGAGTTGTACCGCAGCGTGGAAGATCAGCAAGCAAGTTTCCTCAACCGCCTCCTGCGCGCGGCGGTTTTCGCCTTCTTTGGCAGCCTCCTGCTGCCCCTGGCCGCCTGCGCCCAGTCCACCCAGCCCGGAACGGCGGCGCAGTCCGAGCGCGGCGACTTCGACAGCTGGCTGGCCGGCCTGAAGCAGGAGGCCATCGGCCGCGGCATCCGCAGCGAGACGGTCGAAAGCGCGCTCTCCGGCATTCGCCCGCTGTCGGAAGTGATCGAGCGCGATCGCAGCCAGCGCGAATTCACCCTGACCTTCACGCGCTACATGCGGGGCGCGGTGACCGAGGGGCGCGTCGAGAAGGCCCAGCGCCTGCTGGAGGAGCATCGCCCGCTGCTGGAGAAGGTGGCGGCGGAGTACGGCGTGCAGCCGCGCTTCCTGGTGTCCTTCTGGGGACTGGAGAGCAATTTCGGCCAGCACACCGGGGGTTACTCGGTGGTCGCCGCGCTCGCCACTCTGGCCCATGAGGGTCGTCGCCACGACTTCTTCCGCGCCCAGCTGCTCGACGCCCTGCAGATCCTGGACGAGGGCCACATCAGCGTCGAGGAGATGACCGGCTCCTGGGCCGGCGCCATGGGTCAGCTGCAGTTCATTCCCTCGACCTTCGTGAACTTCGCGGTCGACTACGACGGCGACGGCCATCGCGACATCTGGCACAGCCTGCCGGACATCTTCGCCTCGGCGGCGAACTACCTGTCGCAGGAAGGCTGGCGCGGGGACCGCACCTGGGGACGGCAGGTCACCTTGCCGGCCGGTTTCGACTACGGCCTGGCCAGCCTTTCCGAGCGCAAGTCGCTGGCGGAGTGGGCGGCGCTGGGATTGCGCAGCGCCGAGGGCGGTCCGCTGCCGCAGGTGGCCGACCTGGAAGCCTCTCTTGTGCTGCCGGCCGGCCAGCGCGGTCCGGCCTTTCTCGTCTATCAGAACTTCCGCACCATCCTGGTGTGGAACCGTTCCATCCTCTACGCGCTTTCCGTCGGGCATCTGGCCGACCGCATCGACGGCGCGCCGGCCCTGAGCGCGGCCTCGCTGCCGGATGAGGAGCCGCTCAGCCTGAAATCGATCGAGGAGATGCAGGCGCTGCTGAACGCCAAGGGCTACGACGCCGGCAAGCCCGACGGGCTGGTCGGGCCACAGACCCGCCAGGCGCTGCGCGCCTATCAGGCGGCCGAGGGATTGCCGGCCGACGGCTATCCCACCAAGGACGTGATCGACCGCCTGCGCCTCGCCAGCCCGTGAGGGGGATCTGAGCGGGAGGCGGGCCGCCCGGGCCGGGTTGTTTCACCCGGCGATGCGGCTTAAGCTACCATATCGAGTGGGGATATTCATGCGGAGCACAAGATGAAGGCCAGAAGGCTGACATTTGCCGCCCTTCTGCTCGGCCTGTTCGGCTTTCTGGCCGGCTGTGCGGAAACCGAGCTGGCGGTGCACAACGCCAAGCGGCTGACTGATTCCTCCGGCGAGACGCCACAGGTCGGCCGCTACAAGGTCGGCAACCCCTACCAGATCGCCAATGTCTGGTACTACCCGCGCGTCGACTACCGCTATGAAGAAACAGGCATCGCCTCCTGGTACGGCCCGGGCTTCCACGGCCGGGAAACCGCCAACGGCGAGATCTACGACCAGCATGCCATGACGGCGGCGCATCGTACGCTGCCGATGCCGTCCCTGGTGCGGGTGACCAACCTTGAGAACGGCCGTTCGGTGAAGGTGCGCATCAACGACCGCGGCCCCTACGCGCACGGCCGCATCATCGACCTGTCGAAGCGCGCGGCCGAACTGCTCGGCTTCATGCGCCAGGGCACCGCGAAGGTCCGGGTGCAGATCCTGGAGACGGAGAGCATCGAGCTGGCCCGCGCCGCCGGCGCCGGTGAGGACGTGGTGGGCTCGGCGCCCCCGGCCGTGCCGGTCGAGGCCGTGGCGGTGCAGGAACTGCCTCCGGTCGGCGCTCCTCCCGCGGCCACCCCCGCCGCCGACCCGCAGCCCGTGGCGGTGGCACCTGCGGCGGTGCCGGAACGCCGGCGCACGGCGACCCAGGGCGACGGCGAGCCACTTGTAACGCAGGAGATCGTGCGGCCCACTGCCATCTTCGTGCAGGCCGGCGCCTTCAGTCAGGTGGCCAACGCGGTGCGCCTGCGGGCCCGCCTTGCCGGCCTGGGCAATGTCCAGATCGCCAAGGCGCTGGTCGGCGACACCGATTTCTACCGCGTCAGGATCGGTCCCATGGCCAATGTCGCGCAGGCGGACCGGACCTTGGAAATGCTGCTGAGCAACGGGTACAACGACGCGCGGGTCGTGGTCGACTGAGACCTGTATTCTTACTTCAGGCCGACACAATTTCGGCGGATTTTCAGTTTAGGCTAAGGCTGCCAGATGCCTTCCCCAGCTTCACCGGAGTGAGTTGTTCGATGATACGCCCTAGAAAGCTGTTTCTTTCCTTCGCTTTCGTTCTCGCCGCGGCCTTGCCCGCCGCCGCGCCGGCGGTTGCCGCGACCATCGAGACCCAGGCCGAAGAAGCTTTCCTGGTGGACTTCGATACCGGCGCCGTGCTGCTGAACAAGAATGCCGATGTGCAGATGCCGCCGTCGTCGATGAGCAAGATGATGACGGCCTTCATGGTCTTCGACCGGTTGCAGGACGGCCGCCTGTCGCTCGACGACGAGCTGACGGTCAGCGAGAAGGCCTGGCGCAAGGGTGGCTCCAAGATGTTCGTGGAGGTCGGCAACCAGGTAAGGGTCGAGGACCTGCTGCGCGGTGTCATCGTGCAGTCCGGCAACGACGCCTGCATCGTGCTGGCCGAGGCCCTGGCCGGGAGCGAAGACGCCTTTGCCGAGCAGATGAACGCCCGGGCCCTGGAGATCGGCCTGACCAACAGCCACTTCGCCAATGCCACGGGCTGGCCGGACGAGAACCACTACGTCACGGCCCGCGACCTGGCGACCCTGGCCAAGCGCATCATCGTCGATCACCCGGAGTACTATCACTACTACTCCGAAAAGGAATTCACCTGGAACGATATCCGCCAGGGCAACCGCAACCCGCTGCTCTACAAGAACGTCGGCGCCGACGGCCTGAAGACCGGCCACACGGAGGCTGCAGGCTACGGCCTGACGGCCTCGGCGGTGCAGAACGGCCGCCGCCTGATCCTGGTGATCAACGGCCTGCCCAGCGTCAAGGCGCGCGCTGACGAGTCCGAGCGCCTGATGTCCTGGGGCTTCCGCGAGTTCAACAATTACGCCCTCTTCAAGGCCGGCGACGCGGTCGACGAGGCGGCGGTCTGGCTGGGCGACGAGGACACCGTGCCCCTGGTCATCGCCGACGACCTGACCGTCACGCTGCCGCGCAACGACCGCAACGGCATGCAGGTCTCCGTGGTCTACGACTCGCCGATCCCGGCGCCCATTCCGGCAGGGCAGGAAATCGCCAAGCTGCGCGTCTCCTGGCCGGGCGGGGTGCCGGTCGAGGTGCCGCTGCAGGCCGGCCAGGACGTTGAGCAACTCGGGCCCTTCGGGCGCATTGCCGCGAGCATCAAGTTCCTGCTGCTCGGGTCCCCGTGACCAGAGACGGCGCCGGGGCGCGGGGCCGCTTCATCACCCTGGAAGGCGGCGAGGGCGCCGGCAAGTCGACACAGCAGCGCCGCCTAGCGGCCTGGCTGCGCGCGCGGGGCATCGAAGTCGTCGAAACCCGCGAGCCGGGCGGCAGCCCGGGTGCCGAGGAGATCCGCGCCCTGCTGGTGACCGGCGGGACCGGCCGCTGGGACGCCATGACCGAGGCCCTGCTGCACTTCGCGGCGCGCCGCGATCACCTGGTCCGGACCGTGCAGCCGGCGCTCGCCCGCGGCGCCTGGGTGGTTTGCGACCGCTTCGCCGATTCCACCATGGCCTACCAGGGTTACGGGCACGACCTCGGCCGCGAGCACATCGCCGCGCTCTATGAGCTGGTGGTCGGCAGCTTCCTGCCGGACCTGACGCTGGTGCTCGACCTGCCGGTCGCCGAGGGGCTGGCCCGGGCCAAGTCGCGCAACGACCACGAGAACCGCTACGAGCAGATGGACTTGGCCTTTCACGAGCGCCTGCGCGCCGGCTTCCATGATATCGTCTCTCGGGAGCCCGAACGCTGCGTGCTGGTCGACGCCGGCGTTGACCTGGAGGCCGTGACCGCCACAATTCAGGCTGTGGTGGCGGAACGGCTGGGCGTCGTGGCGGCATGAGCAAGGACAAAGACAAGAAGCACAAGGACGGGGAAGAGGCGGCCTGGCCGCATCCGCGGGAGACCGCGGCCCTGCGCGGCCAGGAGGCGGCGGAGGCGGTACTCCTGCGCGCCCATGCTTCCGGCCGCCTGCCGCACGCCTGGCTGCTGTCGGGGCCGCGCGGCGTCGGCAAGGCAACCCTGGCCTATCGCTTCGCCCGCTTCCTGCTGTCCCCCGAGGCCCAGGGCGGCGGCCTCTTCGGCGAGTCGCCGGAGGGCCTGGAGGTGCCGGCCGACGATCCCGTCTTCCGGCGCGTGGCCGCCGGCGGGCACAGCGATCTCATGACCCTGGAGAAGGGCAGGGACGACAAGGGCAAGGCACGCAGCGTCATCCCCGTGGAGGACGTGCGCCGCCTGCTCGCCTTCGCCCGCATGACCGCCGGGGAGGGGGGCTGGCGCGTCGCCATTGTCGATTCCGTCGACGAGATGAACCGTAATGCCGCCAACGCCCTGCTGAAGGTCCTGGAGGAGCCGCCGCCGCGCTCCATGCTGCTGCTGGTCAGCCACGCCCCGGGCAGCCTGCTGCCGACCATCCGCTCGCGCTGCTGCCAGCTGTCCCTGACCCCGCTGGAGGAGACGGTGGTCGCCGAGCTGCTGGCCGCCCAGCGACCGGACCTTCCGGCCGAGGAGGTCCAGGCGCTGGCCCGCCTCGCCGATGGCAGCATCGGCCGCGCCCTGGCCCTGGCCGCCCATGGCGGCCTCGACCTCTACCGCGAACTGGTGGGACTGCTCGGCACCCTGCCGCGCCTCGATGTCGCCCGCCTCCACAAAACGGCGGAAAAGTGGGGCCAGGCAAGGGATCCCCAGGCCTTTGAGACCGGCATGGAGCTGCTGATCTGGTGGTTAGGGCGTTTCATCCGGGCCGGGTCGACCGGCCGGCCGGTGCCGGAGGTCCTGCCGGGCGACGGGGCGCTGGCCGAGCGCCTGCTGGCGGGCCGCCCTCTTGCGCAATGGCTTGGCCTATGGGAGAAGATCAGCCGCCTTTTCGCCCGGACGGAGGCTGCCAATCTCGACCGGAAGCAGGTGGTGCTGACCGCCTTCCTGGACCTGGAGAGTGCGGCGCCTTAGCCCGGGCCTTTGCTGTCGGGTCCCCCTTTCGAGGAAGCGCTGGAGGGAGGAGGCGGCAGCCGATCCTGTTGGAGACCCGCGATGACGGCAGGAAAGCCGGCCTTTTACATCACGACGCCGATCTACTACGTGAATGACTCGCCGCACATCGGCCACGCCTACACGACGCTGGCCTGTGACGTACTGGCGCGGTTCAAGCGGCTCGACGGCTTCGATGTGCGCTTTCTGACCGGGACCGACGAGCACGGGCAGAAGGTGGAGAAGTCGGCCGCCGCCGCGGGTATCGATCCCCAGAGCTTCACTGACCGGGTGTCGCAGAACTTCCGCGACCTCTCGGCGCTCTGGGGCTTCACCAACGATGATTTCATCCGCACCACCGAGGAGCGCCACAAGCGGGCCTGCCAGGCGCTGTGGCAGAAGCTGGTCGAGGCCGGCGACATCTACCTGGGCAGCTATGCCGGCTGGTATGCCGTGCGCGACGAGGCCTACTACGCGGAAAGCGAGCTCACCGACGGCCCGAATGGCACCAAGATCGCCCCCTCCGGCGCCGAGTGCGAATGGGTCGAGGAGGAATCCTACTTCTTCCGCCTCTCGGCCTGGGGCGACCGCCTGCTGAAGTTCTACGAGGAGAACCCGGACTTCATCCTACCGGCGAGCCGCCGCAACGAGGTGATCAGCTTCGTGAAGGGCGGCCTGAAGGACCTCTCGATCAGCCGCACCACTTTCTCCTGGGGCATCCCGGTGCCCGACGCACCGGGCCACATCATGTACGTCTGGCTCGACGCGCTGACGAACTACATCACCGCCGTCGGCTATCCGGACGAGGAATGCGAGACCTTCAGGACCTATTGGCCGGCCGACGTCCACATGGTCGGAAAGGACATCCTGCGCTTCCACGCGGTCTACTGGCCGGCCTTCCTCATGTCGGCCGGCGTGACGCTGCCCAAGCGCGTCTACGCCCACGGCTGGTGGACCAACGAGGGGCAGAAGATCTCGAAGTCCCTCGGCAACGTCATCGTGCCCTCGGAGCTGATCGCCACCTACGGCCTGGACCAGGTGCGCTACTTCCTGCTGCGCGAGGTGCCCTTCGGCAACGACGGCGACTTCTCGCACAAGGCCATGGTCGGGCGCATGAACTACGATCTGGCCAACCAGTTCGGCAACCTGGCCCAGCGCGTGCTCTCCATGATCGCCAAGAACTGCGGCGGGCAGGTGCCGCAGCCCCAGGACCTGGCGCCGGAGGACGAGGCGCTCTTGAAGGCCGCCGCTGACCTGTTGGGCAGCCTGCGCGAGGACATGGACCGTCAGCAGTTCCACAGCGCGCTGACCAAGACCTGGGACGTGGTGGGCGAAGCAAACCGCTACATCGACCACGCCGCGCCCTGGACGCTGAAAAAGACGGATCCGGCGCGCATGGCGACGGTGCTCTACGTACTGGCCGAGACCATCCGCCGCCTGGCGCTGCTGACCCAGCCGGTCATGCCCGACGCCACGGCGAAGATGCTCGACCAGCTTGCGGTGGCCGCCGAGGCGCGTGACTTCTCCTGCCTGGAGGACCGCCTGGTGCCCGGCACGCCGCTGCCCAAGCCGGAAGGCGTCTTCCCGCGCTTCGTGGAGGAGGAGGCGGCCTCGTGAGCGCGGCTGCTTCCGAAGCCGCGGTGGCGGCGCGGCCCCTGGTCGACTCCCACTGCCACCTGGATTACCTGGAACGCGACGGCGAGATCGGGCCGGTGGTGGAACGTGCCCTGGCGGCGGGCATCGGCACCATGGTGACGATCTGCACCAAGCTCTCCGAGTTCGACCGCATCGAGGCCATCGCCCACCGCTTTCCACGGGTCTACTGCTCCGTCGGCGTGCACCCCCACGAGGCCGGCAAGGAAGGCCAGGCGACGCCCGACAAGCTGATCGAACTGGCCGGCCACGACAAGGTGGTGGGCATCGGCGAGACCGGCCTGGACTACTACTACGAGCATTCGCCGCGCGAGGCCCAGCAGGTGAGCTTCCGCAGCCACATCGCCGCGGCGCGGGAGACCGGGCTGCCGCTCATCGTGCACGCCCGCGACGCCGACGACGACACCGTCGCCGTGCTGCGCGACGAGTACGCAAAGGGCGCCTTTCCCGGCGTGATCCACTGCTTCACCGCCGGCCCCGAGCTGGCCAAGGCGGCGCTGGAGATCGGCTTCTACATCTCGCTCGCCGGCATCGTCACCTTCAAGTCGGCGGGTGACCTGCGCGACACCGTGCGCGACGTGCCGCTCGACCGGATTCTGGTCGAGACGGACTCGCCTTATCTGGCGCCGGTACCCCGGCGCGGCAAGACCAACGAGCCGGCCAACGTGGTCTACACCGCCCGCGCCCTGGCCGAGCTGCGCGGCGTCGATCCGGCGGACTTCGCCGATGCCACGACAGAGAACTTCTTCCGCCTCTTCAGCCGTGCCGAGCGGCCTTAGCATGCGGCGGGCGCGGCGATGAAGCTGACGGTCCTCGGCTGCGGCGGCTCGGGCGGCGTGCCCCTGGCCGGGCGGCAGCCCGGCGGCTACTGGGGCAAGGCCGATCCGGCCAATCCGAAGAACCGGCGCAGCCGCGTCTCCGTTCTCATCGAGACCGATGGCAATGCCGACGGCGGCAAGCCGACGCGCATCCTGATCGACACCTCGCCGGACCTGCGCCAGCAGATCCTCGACAACGACATCAGCGACATCGACGCGGTGCTCTTCACCCACGCGCATGCCGACCACTGTCACGGCCTGGATGAACTGCGCGGACTGGTCTACAGCCGCGGCGCGCCGATCGACGCCTACATGGACGCGCGCACCCACGCGCTGCTGAGCCAGCGCTTCGACTACGCCTTCAGCTCCAGCCGGGAGGAGAACAATCTCTATCCCGCGCTGATGAGCGATCATGTCATCGCCGGCACCTTCAGCATCGGTGGCGTCCCGGTACAGTCCTTCGAACAGACCCACGGCCGCGAGCACTCCATCGGCTACCGTATCGGCGACATCGCCTATTCGACGGATGCCAGCGCCCTGGACGACAACGCCTTCGCGATCCTGCACGGCGTGAAGCTCTGGGTCGTCGACTGCCTGCGCGACGAGCCGCACCCGACACACTCACATACCGAGCAGACCTTGGAATGGATCGAACGGGTGAAGCCGGAACGCGCCATCCTCACCCACATGAACGAGCGGCTCGACTACGACGAGCTGCTCAGCCGCTGCCCGCCCGGCGTCGAGCCGGGCTACGACGGCCTCGTCGTCGAAGTCTGAGAACCGTCATGCGTTTCATGATCATCGAGACCTTCCGCGGCGGCGATGCCGCGGCGGTCTACGCGCGCCTGGCCGCGCGCGGGCGCATGATCCCCGAGGGCGTCCGCTACGTCGACAGCTGGGTGGAGGAGGGCGGCGGGCGCTGTTTCCAGCTTATGGAGTGCACCCGCCGCGAGGATCTCGCCCCCTGGATCGCGGCCTGGGCCGACCTGGTCGACTTCGAGGTGGTGCCGGTGACGGACAGCGCGACGGCTGCCGGGAACTTCGCGACCTAGCTATCTCCAATCGTCATGCTCGGGCTTGACCCGAGCATCCATATCGGAGGCCGGGCGCCCGGCCGCGCCCATGGACCCTCGGATCAAGCCCAAGGGTGACGATGGAGGAGCAGTCAGGGCGAGGCGTGTCCCCGCATCTATCTGTCGAACCAGAAGCGTTCCGGGCGGTACATGCCGAACTGGGCGCCGGGGTCCCAGTTGTAGATGCCCTTTTCCGGCACGTTGCGCAGGCTCTTGGCGACGACCACCGGCTGAGGCACTTCGGCGATGAGGCCGATGGTGTAGACCTGCTCGGCGTGGATCTCCAGGATCTCGTGCCAGGCGGCTTCCTTCTCGGCGCGGCTTTTCGCCTCGATCCACACCTTGTAGAGCTCCAGCAGGCGCTGCGGCTTTTCCATGTCGACCGGCTCGCCGGCGTTGCCGTTGGTCTCGGCGTACTGGCCCCACATGGGCCAGTGCAGGCTTTGCTGGTGCACCGGCACGAATTCCTCCGGGCTGGTGTAGGAGGTGGGGATGCCGTTCTCGTAGCCGAACCACATGGCCATGACCGTGTCGCCGGCGAAGACCCGGTTGCGCAGCACGTCGCGCTGCGAGGGCTTGGTGAAGAGCTTGACGCCGATCTGTTTCCAGGAATCGCCGATCAGCTCCAGCACGTCGACCTCTTCGGTGTTCTCGCCGGCGGTCTCGACGATGATCTCCAGCGGCCGGCCGTCGGGCAGCAGGCGGATGCCCTGGCCATTGCGCTCGGTCAGGCCGATCTCGTCCAGCAGGGCGTTGGCCTTTTCCGGGGCGAACTCGGCGTAGGCCTGGCGGTACTCCGGCTTGTACAGCGGGCTGTCCGGCAGCACCGAGTTGTTCCCCTCCAGGCAGAGGCCGTAATAGATGACCTGGTTGATCTCACTGCGGTTGATGCCCAGCGAGAGCGCCTGGCGGAAGCGCGGGTCGCGGTTCAACTCGCGCCACACCGGGTCGGTCACGTTGAGGTTGGGATAGAGCGCGAGCTGGGAGCCCCGCACGGTCTTCCACAGGCGGACGTCGTAGTCGCTGCGCTCCTCGCCGGCCTTCAGGAAGGTGTAGTCGGAGAAATTCAGGCTGCGGGACTGCAGATCGGCCTCGCCGGCCGAGGTCTTGGCGGGCACCAGGGAGCCGCTGACCACGTCCATGATGAAGCGGTCGGCATAGGGCAGCTGCTGTCCCGAGGCGTCGATGCGGTGATAGAAGGGATTACGCTGCGCGACGAAGCGCGTGGCGGGTGGCGCCACCACGTTGTGCCAGGGCTGCAGCGTCGGCATGTCCGGGTTGGTGGCGCGGTACATGTTGCCGATCCGGTTGTGCAGCTGCGCCCAGTTCCGCGCGCTGGCGGCCTCCGCGGCGGCCTGGATCTTGTCGGCATCGCCGTATTTCGGGTGGAACTGCTTCAGGTAGTGCGAGGGCACGAAGAGGTCCAGCGGCCGCGCCCCGGCCATCGCCGGGATCAGGAAGGGGTTGGGCTTCGACCAGCTGTAGCGGATGGTGGTCTCGTCGATGACCTCCACCGTGGGGAGTTCGTCGTCCACCCGAAAGGTGACATCGGGGCCGACGGGCGAAAGCTCCTCGTTGTTGGCGACGTCTTCCCAGTAGTAGCGGAAGTCTTCGGTGGTGAAGGGCGCGCCGTCGGACCAGCGATGCCCCTCGCGCAGCTTCATTGTGAAAATGCGCCCGTCCTCGACCTCCAGCCATTCCAGAATGTCGGGCTCGATCTCGAGCTGCTCGTTGTAGCCGACGAGCCGCGCGTAGCCGTACACGATCAGCAGGCGCACATCCTTGTCGCGGCCCACCAGCATGCGGATATCGCCGCCGTGCCGGCCGACCGAGAGGTCGGGCCCGCTGATCGATACCCGCGGGACCGCCGGCAGGCGCTCGGCGACAGGCGGCAGCTTGCCGGCGTCGACCAGGGCGGCGAGATCAGGCGTTTCCTTGAAAGCCGCGACGGGCGGCGCTTCGGGTGCTTCATAGCGGACGGTTTCGGCTCTGGCGCCGCCGGCGCAGAAGGCGAGCAGCGCGCAAACGGCCAGCCCCCTGGCCATCCACGAAAACCGGTAGAACATCAAGCGGGTCCCTGAACACATTGTTATTTCGGAGTTTTCTCCGATTGCTGCGGATTATAGAGCGGGCGGAGGAAAAGCGCCATTCAAGATCATCGGCCGCGACAAGGAAGCAGCGTCGACGGAGGGTGCGGGCGGGAAGAGGGGTCGGTGAACGCCGCGGCCGGAGGCGCCGGGGGATGATCGCAGGGCTATTCGGGTGGCCCGGACAGGCCTTTTCGCAGCGCGGTGGCGCTGGCCCCGCGAGCGGCTTGATCTCAAAGCGCTTTTCCGGAAGTTTGAACATACTTCCCTGAAATTGTTTAATTTTTTCTTTCATAGGCTATGCCTTTGCCGCATTGCTGCGGTGCAACATATGCGCTCGTCGCATGGCTCGTTAGGGCCCATATTCCTCCTGTCGACGGCACCGGCTCGATGCTCTCAATTCCCAGACCGAGCCCGAGTGTGCCGCTTACCGGATTAGCCGCCTCTGGCGGGCGGCCTGTGAGGATTGAGAAAATGGATATGAAGCAGTTCAACAACATTCACGACCCGATTGCCCGCGCCGAAGCCATGCGGGCCCAGGCGGTTGCCGAGATCATCCTGAGCGGTGTCAACGCGCTGCGCGGCTTCTTCAAGCCGGCCGCTGCGAAGCTGGCGGCCTATCTTGAGTACCGTCGCACCTTCGACACCCTGTCGGCCATGACCGACCGGGAGCTGGACGACATCGGCATCGGCCGTGGCGACATCGACGCGGTGGCCCGCGGGATCGACCCGCGTGCGGCGCGCGAAGTCAGCATGGGCGACGCCCTGGCGCAGCGCCTGGCGCTGGCCAAGTCCTTCGAGCAGGACGCCAAGGCCGCTCCGGCCTACCACAACGACCAGCACACCGCCGCGGCCGCCTAAGCGGCGCCAGCAGGCGAGACTTTCGCCGAGACCCGGGCTTCTGCCGCGGGGTCTCGGCCCGGCAAGAGGGCCGCGCTTTGCGCGGCCCTTTGTGCTTTGCGCTCCTGCCTGGCGGCCTCTACAACAGCGTTCGCTGATAAAAGCCGAGGGGAGAGGGGACGCCATGAGTGGAACGGGGCAGGTCAGGTCGCTCACACCGCTGGAGATCGCCGCGCGCAAGGGCGGCACGCCGATTGTCAGCCTGACGGCCTATACCACCTCGGTGGCCCGCCTGGTGGACCCGCACTGCGACGTGGTCCTGGTGGGCGACAGCGTCGGCATGGTCCTCCACGGCCTGCCGTCGACCCTCGGCGTCACCCTGGAGATGATGATTCTGCATGGCCAGG
>ENA-ORCZ01000622-ORCZ01000622.1-marine-metagenome-genome-assembly--contig:-NODE-622-length-12836-cov-3.357238_pt1 | contig 12836 bp, 10 predicted proteins | sample MGYA00237785_ERZ508519 | MGnify/ENA primary metagenome ERZ508519 (study PRJEB26189, sample SAMN06268790) | marine metagenome | isolation source: Bioluminescent Bay, La Paraguera, Puerto Rico | place...
TGAGGAGCGCGACCCGCTTTCCATGCGCGTCGTCGTCGGCCAGAAGTCGAACCAGACCTACTTCTTCTCCGACAAGATCGAGACCGTGGAATACAACCCCTATTGGGGCGTGCCCTACTCCATCATCGTCAACGAGATGCTGCCGAAGCTTGCGCAGGATCCCTCCTACCTCGACAGGATCGGCTATGAGGTCTCGACCGCATCGGGCCAGCAGGTCTCCTCGGCATCCGTCGACTGGTACGCGGTTGCGCAAAGGAAGCAGCCGATCAACGTGCGCCAGCGCCCGGGCAGCGACAATGCGCTGGGCGAACTGAAGATCCTCTTCCCCAACAAGCACGCGATCTACATGCACGACACGCCGGCCAAGCGGCTTTTCAAGAAGGACAGCCGCGCCTTCAGCCACGGTTGCGTGCGCCTTGAAGACCCGCGCGCCATGGCCGCCGCCGTGCTGGACAAGCCGCTCGACTATATCGGCTCGCGCATCGCCCAGGGCCGCAACGACAACGATCAGGTCACGCGCGATATCCCCGTCCATGTCGCCTATTTCACCGCGTGGCCGGAGGTCGACGGCAGCGTGGGCTATTACGCCGACGTCTACGACCGCGACGAATATCTCAAGAAGGCGATCGAGGCGACGCGCGCGGCACGAAGCTGACAGGCCGTGAGCGCGGAACGCGCTCAGGCGCCGGGTTTCATGGCCGAATGGACCTCTTCAAGCGTCTTGTAGAGGGATGCGGGATCGACAGGCTTCTCGATCACGGCATCGAAGCCGCGCGCTGAAAGCGCCTTTCGATCCGCGCCGGACGCCGCGGTGACGGCGATCGCGGGCAGGAGGCTTCCTCCCTGCTCGACGCGCAGCGCCACGTTGTGCAGCAGCTCCTTGTCCAGACGGTCCTTGATGTTGCGGCTGGTGACGAACTTGCCTTCCTTGCCGGCGAACGGCGAGTCGTTGACCTGAAAGGTCATGGAAACGGTCGGCTGGTCGACGGTCAGCGGCGGCAGCGCCTCGACGGCGCTCTGGTCGCAGAGGGTGTCGGAGATGTACAGCTCGTCCATGCCGGACACGCAGACGATGTCGCCGGCGGTGGCTTCGGCCACCTCAACCCGCTGCAGGCCGGAGTGGCCCATGATCTTCAGAACACGGCCGTTGCGCTTCTTGCCGTCGGCGCCAATGGCAGTCACCGGGGTGTTGGTCTTCACGGTGCCGCGAGCGATGCGGCCGATACCGATGACGCCAAGGAAGCTGTTGTAGTCCAGCTGCGAGATCTGCATCTGGAACGGGCCGTCGACGTCCACCTTGGGCGCCGGAACGTGGTCGATGATGGCCTGGAACAGGGCATCCATGTTGTCGTCCATGTTCTCGTGGTCCATGCCGGCGATGCCGTTCAGGGCGCTGGCGTAGACGATCGGGAAGTCCAGCTGCTCGTCGCTGGCACCGAGGTTATCGAACAGGTCGAAGATCTGGTCGATGACCCAGTCCGGACGCGCGCCCGGGCGGTCGATCTTGTTCACCACGACGATCGGACGCAGGCCGGCCTTGAACGCCTTCTGGGTCACGAAGCGGGTCTGCGGCATGGGACCGTCCTGGGCGTCGACCACCAGCAGCACGGAGTCGACCATGCTCATGACGCGCTCGACCTCACCGCCGAAGTCGGCGTGGCCGGGGGTATCGACGATGTTGATGTTGTAGCCGTTCCACTTCAGCGCGGTGTTCTTGGCCAGGATGGTGATGCCGCGTTCCTTTTCCTGGTCGTTGGAGTCCATCACGCGCTCGTTTTCCGCTTCTTTGCGGTCGAGGGTGCCGGACAGGCGCAGCAGCTTGTCGACGAGGGTGGTCTTGCCATGGTCGACGTGGGCGATGATGGCGATGTTGCGAAGATTCTCGATCACTGATTCGTTTCTCTGTAGATAGCTTCGAGCTCGGGCTTGAAGCTGGGAATTGTCCGGACGACGTCAGGCTGTCCGAGTTGTAACGACTGGGCCTTGCGATCAGCAGCGGTCGGGAGGGCGGTGGCGAATGCTGCCACCCAACAGCCCCGGCTGTTTCACCGATGCGTCAGGCCGGACGATAGACGCGAACATTCACATGCCCCTCGCTCAGCAGATGGTGAGCATGCAGGCGGCTCATGACACCTTTGTCGCAATACAGCAGATACTGGCGGTTTTCATCCAGATCCTTGAAACGGTTGTTCAGCGCGTAGAACGGCAAGGTCTGAACTTCGATGCCGGACAGTTCGAGGGGTTCGTCCTCGGCGGCGTCGGGGTGACGAATGTCGAGGATGACCTGGCCGGCCGTCGCCTCGCTGACCTCCTCGACCTTGATGTCTTCGCCCAACTCATCGATCACCCGGTCGATCGGTACCTGGCGGGCACTGGCCAGGGCGCGCTCGAGGATGGCCATGTCGAATTGCTTTTCCTCGTGCTCGACGCGATAGCGCTTGGCGCGGGTGGTCGGGTTCTTCGAGATCACGCCGCAGTATTCGGGCATGTTCTTGGCGAACTCGGCGGTGCCGATCTCGAAGGCGGTGTCGATGATGTCCTGCTTGTGGCTGGCGATCAGCGGGCGCAGCACCAGCATGTCGGTGGCCGAATCGATCACCGAGAGATTCGGCAGGGTCTGGCTGGAGACCTGGGAGATCGCCTCGCCGGTGACCAGTGCGTCGATGTGCAGGCGCTCGGCGATCTCGGTAGAGGCGCGCAGCATCATGCGCTTCAACACCACGCCCATCTGGCTGTTGTCGACCTTCTGCAGGATCTCGCCGACCACTTCCTCGAACGGCACACTGATGAACAGCACGCGGTGCGAGCTGCCGTATTTCTTCCATAGATAGTGGGCGACTTCCATCACGCCCAGCTCATGGGCACGGCCGCCGAGGTTGAAGAAGCAGAAATGCGTCATCAGCCCGCGACGCATCATCTGGTAGGCGGCGACGGTGGAGTCGAACCCCCCGGACATCAGCACCAGGGTCTGTTCCAGCGCACCCAGCGGATAGCCGCCGATGCCGTCGTGCTGCTCGTGGACGACGAACAGGCGCTGGTCGCGAATTTCCATGCGCACTTCGACTTCCGGGGCCTTCAGCGAAATGCCGGCGGCGCCGCACTGCTGGCGCAGCTGACTGCCGACATGCCGTTCGACGTCCATGGAGCTGAACGGGTGCTTGCCGGCGCGCTTGCAGCGCACCGCGAAGATCTTGCCCGGCAGGCGATCGGCGTAGTGCGCCTTGCACTTGGCGACGATGTCATCGAGATCGCCCAGCGGGTACTCGTGCACCTCCAGGCAATGGGCGATGCCGGGCGTGCAGCGCAGGCGCTCGATCATGTCGCGCAGCGGCTTCGATTCGCTGAGCGCGGTTTCCACCTCGATGTTGTCCCACACGCCTTCGACCCGCACCTCGGGGTCGAGCTCGCGCAGCACGGTGCGGATGTTCTTCGCCAACTGGCGAATGAAGCCCTTGCGCACCGGCGGGCTCTTGATGGTGATTTCGGGGAAAACCTTGACGATCAGCTTCATGGAAACAGCGCGGGTGCCGGTATGGCTGGAAAAGAGGGGCGCGGAGTATAGCGGAAACTGCTCAAGTTTTAATCGGTTTCTTTGAGTCGCGCCTGCACGCACCAAAAAGATGCGCCACCGAGACCGCTCGCACCATTAGCGCGCACGTTTTCGTACAGGAAGCTAGGATTTAGCACGCCCCATCGCCGCGGCAGCGCAGTGGCGGGCCTGCAGTTCCAAGACGGAGCACTGGCATGCAATTTGCTCCCTTGTGAGGCAGGTCGCCTTGGCGGAACATCGCCGCCCGGCTTCACCCTGATTCGGAAGCTCACTGTCACGCTTCCACCACTTGGAGAACACCATGTCGAAGTCGCTTCAACTGATCAAAGATTACGATGTGAAGTGGATTGATCTGCGCTTCACCGATACCAAAGGCAAGCAGCACCACGTCACCGTCCCGGCTCGTGATGCCCAGGATGAAGACTTCTTCGAGCACGGCAAGATGTTCGACGGTTCGTCCATCCATGGCTGGAAAGGCATCGAAGCCTCCGACATGATCCTGATGCCGGTCGACGAGACCGCTGTGCTCGATCCGTTCACCGAAGAGCCGACCCTGATCCTGGTCTGCGACATCGTCGAGCCGAGCACCATGCAGGGCTACGACCGCGACCCGCGCTCCATCGCCAAGCGCGCCGAGGAGTTCCTCAAGTCCACCGGCATCGGTGACACCGTATTCGTCGGCCCGGAGCCGGAGTTCTTCATCTTCGACCAGGTCAAGTTCAAGTCGGACATCTCCGGCTCGATGTTCAAGATCTACTCCGAGCAGGGCTCCTGGATGACCGACCAGGACGTCGAAGGCGGCAACAAGGGCCACCGCCCGGCCGTCAAGGGCGGTTACTTCCCGGTTCCGCCGTGCGACCACGACCACGAAATCCGTACGGCCATGTGCAACGCCATGGAAGAGATGGGCCTGGTCGTCGAAGTGCACCACCACGAAGTGGCTACCGCCGGTCAGAACGAAATCGGCGTGAAGTTCAACACCCTGGTGGCCAAGGCTGACGAAGTTCAGACCCTGAAGTACTGCGTGCACAACGTCGCCGACGCCTACGGCAAGACCGCGACCTTCATGCCGAAGCCGCTGTACGGCGACAACGGCTCGGGCATGCACGTACACATGTCCATCTCCAAGGACGGCAAGAACACCTTCTCCGGCGAAGGCTATGCCGGCCTGTCCGAGACCGCCCTGTACTTCATCGGCGGCATCATCAAGCACGGCAAGGCACTGAACGGCTTCACCAACCCGTCGACCAACTCCTACAAGCGTCTGGTCCCGGGCTTCGAAGCGCCGGTCATGCTGGCCTACTCGGCCCGCAACCGTTCCGCCTCGATCCGTATTCCGTACGTTTCCAGCCCGAAAGCCCGTCGTATCGAAGCGCGCTTCCCGGACCCGGCTGCCAACCCCTACCTGTGCTTCGCTGCACTGCTGATGGCTGGTCTGGATGGCATCCAGAACAAGATCCACCCTGGCGATGCGGCCGACAAGAACCTGTACGATCTGCCGCCGGAAGAAGGCAAGCTGATCCCGCAGGTCTGCGGCAGCCTGAAGGAAGCCCTGGAAGAGCTGGACAAGGGCCGCGCGTTCCTGACCAAGGGCGGCGTGTTCTCCGACGAGTTCATCGATGCCTACATCGAGCTGAAGTCCGAGGAAGAGATCAAGGTGCGCACCTTCGTGCACCCGCTGGAATACGACCTGTACTACAGCGTCTGATCCAGTTCGCGTGAAAGGAAGGCCACCCTCGGGTGGCCTTCTTCGTTTCTGCCCGGCGACCGCGATCCATGCAGCTTGTTACGCCTCGCAAATCGCAGCGATCGTGCTTGCCTGAAGGCCGTTGCAGTGCAAGGCTTCGACGGTCCACCTCCTGCGGAGCCTCCCATGCGTAGCGCCCTGTTCAGCCTGCTGTTCATCCTCAGCGTCCCGGCCTTCGCCGAGATCTACAAGTACACCGACGAGCAAGGCAACACGGTGTTCACCAACCAACCGCCGGAAGGCGTGCAGGCCGATACGGTGGATCTGCCACCGGCCAATACCGTCAATATCCGCACGCCCGAGCCGCCACCGCCATTGCCGGACAGCCAGCAGACGCAGCAGGCGCCCTACCAGACGTTGCAGGTAGCCGGCATTCCCGATGACGAGGCGCTGCGCGCCAACAACGGCAGCTTCGTCGTCAGCGCTGTGCTGGAGCCGCCGCTGCAACCCGGCCACAGCCTGCGCTTCGTACTCGATGGCATCCCTCAGGCCGCCGCCAGCGCGGCCACGTCCCTGCAACTGAACAATGTCGAACGCGGCGAACACCGCCTGCACGTCGAGATATTGAGCGGCGAGCGGGTCATTCAGCGCAGCCAGCCAGAGCGGTTCACGGTGCAGCGTGTGCATACCTCGAGCCCGGCGTTGCGGCCGAAGCCGGCGAGGCCCGCGCCTTGAGAATCGTTCGCCAGGCAGCTGCCAGCCTGCTGCTCGCCAGTGCGCTGCCAGCTCTCGCCGGCGTCTACTCCTACATAGATGCGGAGGGCAACCGGGTCTTTACCGATCGCCCGGCCGGCCAGATGGCGGAGGAGGTACGGCTAAAGCCATCGAACAGTATGCCTGCGCCACCCGCGCAGGCCGCACCGACCGCCCGGCCAGCGGTGAAGGCAACACCCGTCGACTATCGGCTGCACATCATCAGTCCGACCGAGGACGAGGCGATCCGCAACAACGCGGGCACAGTCAACGTCACTCTGCAAGCCGAGCCTGCGCTGCGACCCGGGCACGCTTATCAGGTGCTGCTCGACGGACAACCGTTCGGTGCGCCAGCCGAGCAGGCGGAATTCGAGCTGGGCAATGTCGATCGCGGCACACACCAGCTGGCGGTGACGGTGATCGATGAGCAGGAACGCGAACTGCAACGCAGTGCGATCCGGACCTTTCACCTGCTTCGCACCTCTCTGGCCCAGCGACGCATGGTCAACCCGTGCAAGAAGCCCGATTACGGTGTGCGCCCAGAATGCCCGCTCAAGGACAAACCGGTAGAAAAACGCGACATTCCCTTCGTGCCCTTTCTATGATCAGTGAGTGCACCTGTTTGGTGCGCCCAATGGACGAGCCGATCGCTCGTCACCAAATTGGGTCACCGGACAGCCCGTAGGGCTGCAGCATCAGGCCGATCCGCGCCGCAATGGCGCGCTTGGTTTGGTTCTTGCATTTCCTGCACGAACCTCCGGATGCAGACCAGTCATGATCAACGAAGCCCTGCAACGCCTGCTGATCGAGAACCTGACCACCGCGACGCTGCTGCTCAACTCGCGCTTGCGCCTGGAGTACATGAACCCGGCGGCCGAAATGCTGCTGGCCGTCAGCGGTCAGCGCAGCCATGGGCAATTCATCAGCGAACTGTTCACCGAATCACCGGAAGCCCTGGCGGCATTGCGCCAGGCTGTGGAAGAAGCCCACCCCTTCACCAAACGAGAGGCAACCCTGACCTCCGCCACCGGCCAGTCGCTGACCGTCGACTACGCCGTGACCCCGGTGCTGACGCGCCAGGAGACCATGCTGTTGCTGGAGGTGCTGCCGCGCGACCGGCTGCTGCGCATCACCAAGGAAGAGGCCCAGCTGTCCAAGCAGGAAACCACCAAGATGCTGGTGCGCGGCCTGGCCCACGAGATCAAGAATCCGCTGGGTGGCATTCGCGGCGCGGCACAGCTGCTGGCCCGCGAGCTGCCGGAAGAACACCTGAAGGACTACACCGAGGTCATCATCGAAGAAGCCGACCGTCTGCGTAATCTGGTCGACCGCATGCTCGGCTCGAACAAGCTGCCGTCGCTGGCGATGACCAATATCCACGAAGTGCTCGAACATGTAGCCAGCCTGATCGAGGCGGAATGCCAGGGAAGCATCATTTTGGTGCGCGACTATGACCCGAGCATTCCCGAGGTTCTGATGGACCGCGAACAGATGATCCAGGCGGTGCTCAATATCATGCGCAACGCCATGCAGGCACTCGCCGGGCAGAACGAGCTGGGCCTCGGCCGCCTCACCCTGCGCACCCGCACGCTGCGCCAGTTCACCATCGGCCATATCCGCCATCGCCTGGTCGCGCGCATCGAGATCATCGACAACGGCCCGGGCATCCCCGCCGAGCTGCAGAACACGCTCTTCTATCCGATGGTCAGCGGTCGCCCGGACGGAACCGGTCTGGGCCTGGCCATCACCCAGAACATCATCAGTCAGCACCAGGGCCTGATCGAATGCGAGAGCCACCCCGGCCACACCGCGTTCTCGATCTTCCTACCGCTGGAACAAGGAGCCACATCAGCATGAGCCGAAGCGAAAACGTCTGGATCGTCGACGACGACCGCTCCATCCGCTGGGTCCTGGAAAAGGCCCTGCAACAGGAAGGCATGGCCACGCAGAGCTTCGACAGCGCTGACGGCGTGCTGGCCCGCCTCGCCCGCCAGCAGCCGGATGTGATCATCTCCGACATCCGCATGCCCGGCCTCAGCGGCCTGGACATGCTCTCGCAGATCCGCGAGCAGTACCCGCGCCTGCCGGTGATCATCATGACCGCGCACTCCGACCTGGATAGCGCGGTGGCTTCCTACCAGGGCGGCGCCTTCGAGTACCTGCCCAAGCCGTTCGACGTCGACGACGCCGTGTCGCTGGTCAAGCGCGCCAACCAGCACGCCCAGGAACAGCAGAACCAGCAGCAGCCGGCCAATCGTCATCACACGCCGGAGATCATCGGCGAGGCACCGGCGATGCAGGAGGTGTTCCGCGCCATCGGTCGCCTCAGCCATTCCAACATCACCGTGCTGATCAATGGCGAATCGGGGACCGGCAAGGAGTTGGTGGCCCACGCGCTGCACCGCCACAGCCCACGCTCGGCATCGCCGTTCATCGCGCTGAACATGGCGGCGATTCCCAAGGACCTGATGGAATCCGAGCTGTTCGGTCACGAGAAAGGTGCCTTCACCGGTGCGGCCAACCAGCGCCGCGGCCGCTTCGAGCAGGCCGACGGCGGCACCCTGTTCCTCGACGAGATCGGCGACATGCCGGCCGACACCCAGACCCGTCTGTTACGCGTACTGGCCGATGGCGAGTTCTACCGGGTCGGCGGCCACACGCCGGTGCGGGTCGACGTGCGCATCATTGCCGCCACGCACCAGGACCTGGAAACCCTGGTGCAGGCCGGCAAGTTTCGCGAAGACCTGTTCCACCGGCTGAACGTCATCCGCATCCACATTCCGCGCCTGTCCGATCGCCGCGAGGACATCCCGGCACTCGCCGAGCACTTCCTCGCCAGCGCCGCGCAGGAACTGTCGGTGGAGACCAAGGTGCTCAAGCCGGAAACCAAGGAATACCTGCAGCACCTGCCCTGGCCGGGCAACGTGCGCCAGCTGGAGAACACCTGCCGCTGGATCACGGTCATGGCGTCCGGGCGCGAAGTACATGTCGACGACCTGCCGCCGGAGCTGCTCAACCAGCAGACCGAGGCGCAGCCGGCGCACAACTGGGAACAGGCGCTGCGCAACTGGTCCGATCAGGCCCTGGCGCGCGGCCAGAGCAACCTGCTCGACGAGGCCGTACCGGCCTTCGAGCGCATCATGATCGAGACTGCGCTCAAGCACACCGCCGGTCGCCGCCGCGACGCCGCGCTGCTGCTCGGCTGGGGTCGCAACACCCTGACACGCAAGATCAAGGAGCTGGGCATGCGCGTCGATGGCAGCGATGACGACGACGGCGACGACAGCTGATCAGACGCTGACCCGACCTGCGAAAAAGAACCCCGCCACTGGCGGGGGTCTTCTTTCCAACATCCAGCCATGTGCGATTCCATCATGGCCGCCAGGGCGACACGCTGACCTGCACCTGCCAGCCGCCATCGCCGCGCGCGCCCTGCCACTGCCCCTGCAGCCGCCGCGCCGCCACCAGGTGCAACAGCAGGCCCTTCTCGGTCTGCTGCACGCGCCAGGCCACCGGCATGCCGTCGATCTGCAGCTGCCCGGCTTGCGCCTCGCCCTCGGCCTGGAACAACAGGGCGAACGCCCCTTCGAGGTGCTCGTCATAGGTATCCGGCTTGCGGTCGAAGCGCAGCGACAGCCCCTGTGGCAGCACCTGCACCGCCTCCAGTTGCACCGGCCCGGGCGCGGTGAGCCGGCCGATCATCAGCCCGATCAGCAGACCGATCAGCACCAGCGAGCCGAAAAAGCGCCGCCGCAGCCGCGGCATCGGGTCCTGCTCCCCGGTAGAATGCCGCCGATCCTCAACCTCGGTGCTGCGCATGTTTCACGTGATCCTGTTCCAACCGGAAATACCGCCCAATACCGGCAACATTATCAGGCTCTGCGCCAATACCGGTTGCCACCTGCACCTGATCGAGCCGCTGGGTTACGAGCTGGACGACAAACGCCTGCGCCGCGCCGGCCTGGATTATCACGAATACGCCACGCTGGAGCGCCACGCCGATCTGCCGAGCTGCCTCGCGCGGATCGGCATCGACGCCACCAATCCGGACGGCCCACGGCTGTTCGCCTTCACCACCAAGGGCTCGCAGCCCTTTCACGAGGTGCGCTACCGGCGCGGCGATGCCCTCCTGTTCGGCCCAGAAAGCCGCGGCCTGCCGCCAGAAATACGCGATGCCCTGCCCAACGAGCAGCGCCTGCGCCTGCCGATGCGCCCCGACAGCCGCAGCCTGAACCTGTCGAACACCGTGGCCGTCGCGGTATACGAGGCCTGGCGCCAGCACGGCTTCGCCATGGAGTGAATCGCACCACATTGCGACTAAGCGCCGTGAACATTCCGGCCTCGGCCCCGTCGTAAACGGACAAGCTGGCAAGGTGCCGGCGGCCAAGTCGATTCCGGTCAGGCTGCGCAAGATGATCGCCGCCGAGGTCGCCGGCAACGTGCCGCGCCAGCCCCGTCACCCGCAACGCAGCGAACAGCCCCGGCCTGACTGAGCGCCTCGCGCAGAACCGCGATTGCAGGTGAAGCTCGCAGACAGCTGTTGAAAAGCCGGCAGCAGTCCCCCATATCAACCGCATTCGGGCATTCATCGCCCCGCAGTGTGGAGATTTTCCCTTGACCACCATCGTTTCAGTGCGCCGCAACGGCAAAGTCGTAATGGGCGGCGACGGCCAGGTTTCCCTCGGCAACACCGTCATGAAAGGCAACGCCAAGAAGGTCCGCCGCCTCTATCACGGCCAGGTCCTGGCCGGCTTCGCCGGCGCCACCGCCGATGCCTTCACTCTCTTCGAGCGTTTCGAAGGCCAACTGGAAAAGCACCAGGGCCATCTGGTGCGCGCCGCCGTCGAGCTGGCCAAGGACTGGCGTACCGACCGCTCCCTGAGCCGCCTGGAAGCCATGCTCGCCGTAGCCAACAAGGATGCCTCGCTGATCATCACCGGCAACGGCGATGTGGTGCAGCCCGAAGACGATCTGATCGCCATGGGCTCCGGCGGCGGCTTCGCCCAGGCCGCGGCCAAGGCACTGCTGCTCAAGGCCGGCGCCGACATGTCGGCCCAGGAAATCGCCGAGACCGCGCTGAACATCGCCGGCAGCATCTGCGTGTTCACCAATCAGAACCTGACCATCGAGGAGCTCGACAGCGCGATCTGATCGCCTGTCGTTCCGGAGTACCGCACCATGTCCATGACGCCCCGCGAGATCGTCCACGAACTCAACCGCCACATCATCGGCCAGGACGACGCCAAGCGCGCCGTGGCCATCGCCCTGCGCAACCGCTGGCGGCGCATGCAGCTGCCCGCCGAGCTGCGCCAGGAAGTCACGCCGAAGAACATCCTGATGATCGGCCCCACCGGCGTCGGCAAGACCGAGATCGCGCGCCGCCTGGCCAAGCTGGCCAACGCACCATTCCTGAAGGTGGAAGCGACCAAGTTCACCGAGGTCGGCTATGTCGGCCGTGACGTCGAGTCGATCATCCGCGACCTGGCCGACGCCGCGCTGAAGATGCTGCGCGAGCAGGAGGTGCACAAGATGCGCCACCGTGCCGAAGACGCCGCCGAAGAACGCATTCTCGATGCGCTGCTGCCGCCGGCACGGCCGGTGGGCTTCTCCGAGGAGCCGGTGCAGAGTGGTGATTCCAACACCCGCCAGCTGTTCCGCAAGCGCCTGCGCGAAGGCCAGCTGGACGACAAGGAAATCGACATCGAGGTCGCCGAGAGCCCGGCCGGGGTGGAAATCATGGCCCCGCCCGGCATGGAGGAGATGACCAACCAGCTGCAGAACCTCTTCGCCAATATGGGCAAGGGCAAGAAGAAGAGCCGCAAGCTGAAGATCAAGGAAGCCTTCAAGCTCATTCGCGACGAGGAAGCCGCGCGCCTGGTCAACGAAGAAGACCTCAAGGCCCGTGCCCTGGAAGCGGTGGAGCAGAACGGTATCGTTTTCATCGACGAGATCGACAAGGTCGCCAAGCGCGGCAACACCGGCGGCGCCGACGTTTCCCGCGAAGGTGTGCAGCGTGATCTGCTGCCGCTGATCGAGGGCAGCACGGTCAATACCAAGCTGGGCATGGTCAAGACCGACCATATCCTCTTCATCGCCTCCGGTGCCTTCCACCTGTCCAAGCCCAGCGACCTGGTGCCGGAACTGCAGGGTCGCCTGCCGATCCGCGTGGAGCTCAAGGCGCTGTCACCGCAGGATTTCGAGCGCATCCTCACCGAGCCGCATGCGGCGCTCACCGAGCAGTACCGCGAGCTGCTGAAGACCGAAGGGCTGCATATCGAGTTTCTCGAGGACGGCATCAAGCGCATCGCCGAGATCGCCTGGCAGGTCAACGAGAAGACCGAGAACATCGGCGCCCGTCGCCTGCACACCTTGCTCGAGCGCCTGTTGGAGGAGGTCTCCTTCAGTGCAGCCGACCTGGCCGGCAAGCAGCAGGGCGAGCCGATCCGCATCGACACCGCCTACGTCAACGAGCATCTCGGCGAGCTGGCGCAGGACGAAGACCTGTCGCGCTATATCCTCTGACCGTAGCGGCCGTGGCAATCGCCACGGCCGATTTTTTCGGAGCGTCGCATGCGCATCCCCACCACGATCAAGCTGCACAAGGCGTCCAGGACGCTGGAACTGGAATACGGCGCCGATGAGCGCTACCTGCTGCCGGCCGAATTCCTGCGCGTGCACTCGCCGTCGGCGGAAGTCCAGGGCCACGGCAACCCGGTGCTGCAGACCGGCAAGCTGAATGTCGCGCTGGAGCAGATCGAGCCGGCCGGTCAGTATGCGTTGAAGCTGACCTTCAGCGATGGCCACGACAGCGGCCTCTACACCTGGGACTACCTCGACCGCCTGGCG
>ENA-ORCZ01000623-ORCZ01000623.1-marine-metagenome-genome-assembly--contig:-NODE-623-length-12811-cov-3.893356_pt1 | contig 12811 bp, 10 predicted proteins | sample MGYA00237785_ERZ508519 | MGnify/ENA primary metagenome ERZ508519 (study PRJEB26189, sample SAMN06268790) | marine metagenome | isolation source: Bioluminescent Bay, La Paraguera, Puerto Rico | place...
GTGCGAGTACCGTCTTCAGGATCGACAGGATCGGCGTGATGCCCGAGCCGCCTGCGAAGCCGACATAAAACCGCGCACTGTCCGGTTCAATCGGCGCGTTGAAGCTGCCGAGCGGCGGCATCGCCTCGACCATGTCGCCCGGGCGCAGGTTCTCGTTAACCCAGCAGGAAAAGGCCCCGCCGTCGACCCGCTTGATACCGACTTTCAGGGCGCCTTCCTCGGTGCCCGCACAGATGGAATAGCAACGACGGACCTCATGGCCCTCGAAATCGCGCCGGAAGGTCAGGTACTGGCCCTGGGAAAAACGGAAAAGCTCCGCCTCCTCCGGCTGCGGCTGCAGGGTGACGACGACCGCGTCCCGGGTATCCGGCGTCACCTCGGTCACTGTCAGGGCATGAAACCGCGACATGCTTTTCCTCCCAAATGTCTTTCGAAAATGCCGTTCAATGGCATTTGAAATAGTCGAACGGTTCCAGGCAGGCCTTGCAGCGGTAGGCTGCCTTGCAAGGGGTGGAACCAAACTGGCTGATCTTTTCGGTGTTTTCCGAGCCGCAACGCGGACAGGCGACGCTAAACGCGCCCTCGCCCCTCAGACGCGCCAGACGCCCGGGCTGCGCAGCCTTCGAGCGGGTTCCGTCGACCGGTGGCGCGATGCCGTAAGCACGAAGCTTCTCGCGGCCCTCGGCGGTCAGCCAGTCCGTCGTCCAGGGCGGGCTCAGTCTCTGTTCGAGGCGAAGATCGTCAATGCCGCAACTGCGCAATTTGGTTTCGATGTCCAGATTGATCACGGCGGTCGCCGGGCAGCCGGAATAGGTCGGCGTCACGGTGACGACGAGCGTTTGCGCGTCCCAGTCGACGTCCCGGATGACACCAAGGTCCGTCAGCGACAGAACCGGGATTTCCGGATCCGGAATCTCAGACAGCCATTGCCAGACAGTGTCCGTGGATACCTGCATTGCCTTACCACGTGGCCCCGGGATAAGCGCGCTGCAGGAACTGCATTTCTGCAAGCAGATGTCCAAGATGCTCGGAATGCCGGCCATTCACGCCGCCGAGATGGGCAAAATCGCTGTCCGGCTTCGTCAACGTCGCCTCGTCGAGAACGGCATTGACGGTTTCCTGCCACAGCAGTTTCAGGCCTGCCGGGTCCGGTGCCAGCCCGGCTTCCGCCATTGCGGCGTCGACCGCATCACTCGCGAACATTTCACCCGTGTACGACCACAGCGCATCGAGGGCTTCCTGCATGCGCCGGTGGCTTTCAGCAGTACCGTCGCCGAGGCGGATCACCAGGTCCGCCGACCGGTCGAGGTGATAGGCGACCTCCTTGGCGGTCTTGGCCGCAATCGCGGCGATGCGGTTGTCCCTGGAAGTCTTGAGCGCTTCCATGAGCGGCACCTGGTAGGCATCGATCAGGAACTGGCGCATCAGCGTCTTGCCGAAATCGCCGTTCGGCTGTTCCGTCAGGAGAACATTGCGGAAGTCCCAGGCATCGCGCAGATAGGCAAGCTCGTTTTCGCCGCGCCCCTTGCCCTCAACCTCGCCGGCTAGACTCAGCCACAGGCGCGCCTGACCGATAAGATCGAGCGCGATATTCGCGAGCGCGATATCCTCTTCCAGGACCGGTGAATGTCCGCACCACTCCGACACCCGGTGGCCGAGAACCAGAGCTGTGTCACCACGCCGGAGCAGCCACTCGAACAGCATGTCGTTTGCGACAGGATCGCCCGTTTGCACATTGTCCGCCATTACATCTTCCCGACTTCATCCGGGATGTCGTAAAAGCTCGGATGACGGTAGATCTTGTCCATGGAGGGCTCGAACAGAGCGTCCTTCGCACCTGGGTCAGACGCCGTTATCTGTGCGGACGGAACCACCCAGATAGATACGCCTTCCTTGCGGCGCGTATAGACGTCGCGCGCGTTCTTGATCGCCATCTCCGCGTCCGGTGCATGCAGCGACCCCACATGCCGGTGGTTCAGTCCGTGCTGCCCCCGGATGAAGACCTCCCAAAGCGGCCATTCCTTTTTCATTTTCTTCCTCCGAATGTCAGGCGGCTGTACCGGAACACCTTGCCGAGCGCCACAGATTGGCTTCACCGACATGGTCCCAGCCGAAGGCGTGGTCGCTCGACCCGTTCGCATTGAGATAGTCGAGCCGCGCCAAGGCTTCTTCCAACGTCGGCCGATGCCCGGCGGCAACCCGCCACATGACGAAATGCATCTTGTCCATGAACTCGAACCACTCGGCGCGCCGGTCATAGATGCGCTTGTGCACGGTCTTGAAAACGAAATTTTCCAGCGAGCTCACATCGGTCCAGACCGAGAGGTTCGGAATTACCATCGGATCCGCGTCCGGCATCATCGCGACAGACGTGTCGGCGTCTTCCTTGAGACGCCAGACGAAGCCCGGGCTGCGTTCGGCGACCGCATTTACCCGATTGAGATTGTTGACGAAATCGGCGACCCTTGGATCGTCGATGTCGTAGCGAAGACGGGCGATGTTCAGCTCCGCAAGATGAAAGTCTCTCATGCGGCTTACTCCGCCGCCGTGCGGGCCGCGGCCCTCTTGTCGGCATGGGCCATCAGCGCATCGCGCACCCAGGCCCCGTCCTCCCACGCCTTGACCCTGGCTTCCATGCGTTCGCGGTTGCAGGGACCGTTGCCCTTCAGGACCTCGAAGAACTCGCTCCAGTCAGGCTCGGAGAAATCGTAACCGCCCTTCTCCTCGTTCCACCTGAGGTTTTCGTCCGGAACGCTCAAGCCGAGATACTCCGCTTGAGGCACCGTCTGGTCGACGAATTTCTGACGCAGTTCGTCATTGGTGTTGATCTTGATCTTCCATGCCATGGACTGAGCAGAGTGGACCGAATCCTTGTCCGACGGACCGAACATCATCAAGGAGGGATACCAGAAGCGGTTGAGCGCATCCTGCGCCATGTGCCGCTGTGCCGGCGAGCCCTTGGCCATCTTCATCATGATGTCGTAGCCCTGGCGCTGGTGGAAGCTTTCCTCCTTGCATATGCGGATCATGGCGCGAGAATAGGGCCCGAAAGACGTCCTCTGAAGCGGCACCTGGTTCATGATCGCTGCGCCGTCCACCAGCCAGCCGACGGCGCCGATGTCAGCCCATGTCAGCGTCGGATAATTGAAGATGGAGGAATATTTCATCTTCCCGGCGTGAAGCAGTTCGATCAGTTCGTCCCGGCTGACACCGAGCGTTTCCGCCGCGCAATAAAGATAGAGCCCGTGACCGGCTTCGTCCTGCACCTTGGCCAGCAGGATCGCCTTGCGCTCCAGGGTCGGGGCGCGAGTGATCCAGTTGCCTTCCGGTAACTGGCCGACGATTTCCGAATGAGCGTGCTGACCGATCTGACGGATGAGGGTCTTGCGATAGCCTTCAGGCATCCAGTCCGTCGGCTCGATCTTCTCGCCGCGGTCGATGCGTTCCTGAAAAGCACGCTCCTCCGGCGACATCTCGGATATGTCGCGCAGCTTCGTCGCGTCGGTTTTCACCATCTGAGCGTACATGACGCCTCCTTTCGTCATGTGGACCTTGCGAAAGGATAACGCACAAAACGTCACAAAAAAAGCATGTTTTTTAATTTTTGTGTGATGCTTTGATCTGCGCGAATGCAGAACGTTTAAACATATTGTTTTTCAGGCACTTGCCGTTAGGGACTGTATCCGCTCCCGGACAGGATCCGGAATGGCTGCCAATGGCCCGTCCTGATTGAGGAGGTGTTCGCCGATATAATGGTCCGCCGGCTGCGAGAGACGGGAATAAAGCTCTGCAAAAAGGCTGCGGGCCGCGTCACCCGGCCAGCCGTCCGGAAGGACCGAGTGCGGCAAGCGCGGGTCCCGCAGTCGGATGCCACGGTAGGCGTGGACGAGCGCGAGCCGGAACAAGAGCGCAGCCTGAGGCGTCAGGCCGTCGGAGAGATGATTGCGCATCGGCGAGAAGCGGGTGACGAACTCCGCATAATCTCTGGAAAGGTCAGTCAATGCGAACCGGTCGCTCACAAGCTCCATAAGGGACCGGTCGCCGTGGCGAAGGACTTCGGCGCGAAACGCGGTGCCCAGCCAGGGTCGCCCGGGCCTGTCGGCCCCGGCATAAACGTCTCCGCCGAGACAGGCGAATCCATGCCGAACAAGAACGGCCTGTTCCGCCGGAGCAGTGCAATGGGTCAGGATCCAGCCGCAGTCCCGGTCGGCCGGACCGAAAAAGAGGTCCGCCGCCAGGTGGTATTCCTCGCGCGCTTCCGGCGTCAGGGCATAGAAGCTTCGCCGCCCTTCCCGTTCGCCCGCCAGCTGTCCTTTCGACACAAGGCGGGAGACGGCGGTCCGCACCAGCGATTCGTTGACACCGAAACCGGCGCACAGGCTGATCAGATCGCCCATCCAGAGAACACCGCCGCGTGGTTCGACGATGTCACCATAAATGGTCACGATCAGCTGGGCGGCCTTGGGAGGGCTGGGCTTAAGGAACCTCTCCGTCAGGATTTCAGTGCAGGTCGGCATGAAGTTTTTGATCCATCGGCATTTTTTCAAAGCTTACCTTCGCAGCGACCGCAAACCAAGGTCTTCGCAGCCCGCTTGTCGAAAATCACTCGCTCACCGCTTGCACATGCATTGACTGAACGTTATAAAATTACACGTTATTTAGTTACACCTCCTTGAATAGGGTTCCGATGAGCATTCTCCCACTTCTCCGGCCAAGTACCCGTGCCGGCTTCGGAAAAACCGGACTTGTTGCTGCAAGTTTCGCGGCCGCGATGCTGAGCACCGGTGCCGCCGCAGACGCGCCTTCCGTCGTGACCACCATCAAGCCGCTGCATTCGATAGCCTCCGCCGTGATGGACGGCATCGGCAAGCCTCTTATCCTGATAGATGGCGCCTCCTCTCCACATGGCTTTGCACTGAAACCTTCCCAGGCAATTCTGCTCCAGGGGGCGGATGTCGTCTTCTGGGTCGGTCCAGAACTGACGCCATCCCTGGCAAAGCCGATTGCCTCCATGGCAGACAACGCAACCGTCATCGAACTGATGGAAGCGCCCGGCGTCTCGCATCTCGGGTTGCGGGAAGGCGCGACCTTCGATTCGCATGACCATGACCACGACCACGGTGACGCGCACGACCACGGCAGCGCGCACGACCATGATCATGATCACGGCGGCGAGGAATCCGCTCATGAGACCGGTGGGCACAGCGGTCACGAAGATCATGCGCATGACGGTGAAGGCCACGCACACGACGCTCACGACCACGCCCATGATCATGACTCCCATGAGCATGACGCCCACGATGATGAGACCCATGCAGACGCGCACGCTCATGGCGAAGAACGCGACGCCCATATCTGGCTCAATCCCGACAACGGTATCGCCATTGCGGCGGCAATGGCGGAAACGCTTGCCAAGGTGGATCCCGACAATGCCGAGGCCTACCGCAGCAATGCCACGGCATTTGCGGATCGAATCGAGGCGCTGGAAAAAAACATCGCGACCGAACTCGAACCTGTGAAGGGCAGGAACTTCATCGTTTTCCACGATGCCTATCACCACTTCGAACATCATTTCGATATTGAAGCATCCGGTTCGGTCACCGTGTCGCCCGAAGCCCTGTCGAGCGCGGATCGGGTGACGCAGATCCGGGACCGTATTGCGGATCTAGACGTTGCCTGTGTCTTCCAGGAACCGCAATTCGAAGCCAAACTGGTGGATGTCGTGCTGGAAGGAAGCGAGGCCCGCGCAGGCACTCTTGATCCGCTCGGCACGGATCTGCAGAACGGTCCGGACCTTTATCCGGAACTGTTGAGCGGATTGGCGAAGTCCCTTGCCGACTGCCTGGGCAGCGCCTCCTGATCATCAATCGGTTGCCGCAAAAACAGAACCGCCGGGCAAGTGCCCGGCGGTTTTTGTTTGAGCAGCGGCGATCGATCGGTCTCAGGACGCCCTGGCTTTCGCGCGCAGATCTTCTGTCTTTTCGATCGCCTGCATCAGATAGCGGTCACGGTCATAAACGTCGGAATAATAGGCGACGGTCCCGTCAAGCTCCGGCCAGGCCGTGAAATAGGAGACATAGACCGGGATGTCGCCGGTCACCTGCTCCTGCTCGTTCTGCCCGCCGGCAATGCGCGACGTGACGTAGTCCTTGGACTTGCCGAGCACCGCGGCCGCCATGGCCTTCGGATCCTGCAGACGGATGCAGCCGTGACTGTAGGCGCGGACATCCTTGGCGAAAAGGTTCTTGGCGGGTGTATCGTGCATATAGATATGGTGCCTGTTCGGGAAGAGGATCTTCACTTCACCGAGCGCATTGGAGCTGCCGGGATACTGGCGCACATTGACTGACTGCTGCTTCGACGCAACCGCATACCAGTCGACCGAGGCGGAGGAAATCTGCCGGCCGCCGGGCGTGGTCACTTCATAGCCTGCCCGGTCGAGGTAGCTCGGATCCCTTGCAAGTTTCGGCAGCATCTCGTTGACGATGATCGAATATGGCACACCCCAGTAAGGGTTGTATTCGACGATCTCGATCTCGTCGTAGAAGAAGTTTGTCTGGTTGGATTTCGTGCCGACCACGACACGCATGGAGAGCGGCACTTCGCCCGGTGCGGTATAGGTGGCCGTGAAGGCGGCCTGGTTGATGAAAACCTTGCGCTCGCCCAGCACTTCCGGAATCCAGCGGCTGCGTTCCATCGCCAGCTCGACCTTGGCAATCTTGGCGGCATTGGTCTCGCCGACCATGGCCAGGATCGTGTTCTTGCCGACAATGCCGTCCGGCGTCAGCTTGGCTTCCTTCTGGAAGGCCTTCACCAGCTCGACCAGTTCCGGCGCATAGAGATCGCTGCCGTCATAGGCCGCCAGCGTCTCGGCGTGCGCCGTCTTCAAATCTTCCGACCCGGTCTTGCGGACCGCCGCGACGATGTTTTTCATCTCCGGACTGGACTTGCCTGCCTTCAGGAAAGTGTCCGGTGCGATCACGATCTGGTCGGCTTCCTCGTCCTCGGCCTTCAGCCGCGCGAGTTCTTCCGTCAGTTTGCGAAAATGATCGTTTTGCGGCTGTGCCGCGGCAAGGGCGGCGGACAGATCGTCGGCCGCCTTCAGCTTCTCCAGTGCGGCGACGAGATCGACCTCGTGGCGCGGCAGGTCGTGATATTGCGAAATCCGGTTCGGATCGACGCGGCCACGCTTGGCATCGAGCATATAAGTGAGCGCAGCGGCACTCAGCTCCATCTCGAAGCGCATCAGGGCGGATTCCTTCTCCGCTCCTTCAAGGCCTGCGCTCGCGGGCAGCGAGACCAGATAGTCGTCCGGATCAAGGGCATAAAGGCCGGCTTCTGCGAGGGCGCGCCGCATCTGCGCGGCCCGGAGCGTGACCTCTCCGTCTTTCACCCACAGGAAATCGGGATGTTCCCGGTAATAGGCAATGAGCGCGGCGCCCACTTCCGGGAGCGCCGAAAGCGTCATGTCTTTCAGCGCCGGACGGGCTTCATCGAAGGCGGTCATGACAACCGGTGCGTTCGGCGCAGTATCCGTCGCCGCGGCGGCCTCGACAGTTGTCTGCCCGTCCGCCGGCTGGACTTCCGCTGTTTTCTTCTCCGACAGCGCTTCCAGGGAAACCGGCTTCCAGACATCCGGCGAATAATTCAGGTAGCGGGGAGAGGAAACCTTGATCGACGTTGTCTTCTTGCGGAGTTGTTCCTGGCGTTCGCGTTCCTGCTGCCTGCGATGGGCCTCCGGGTCGAACAGCCGTTGAAAGAATCCCTGGGCGGAGGCCGGCGTGACGGTGGCGGAGGCGAAACCGGTGGCCAGCACGCTTGCCATGAGACCGGCCTTGAGTGCCGTCCCGAACACACGTTTGGAGCGGTCTTTGGCCGTCTCCTTCTCGCCGAGCACCATTTTCTTCGCTTGCATTGTTTCAACCCGTTTTTATTAAGTTTCCAACGACTCGCCACCGTCCAGCAGAAGGCAGCATCGCCTGGTCGGGGAATTCTCCGCATCACCAAATGCGGATAGCCAAGTCAACATGCAAATGCTCTTCCCGGCGAAATCAAGGCAAACGCGCCCTTCCCCCGTAGAATCCATGCAAGTTTCAAACTGCAAAATACTATAGCAGGCTTATCCGTCGGGTTAAGGCTCGGCGCTTTTGACCTGCGTTGAATTCAATTCACTGTGACGTAAATGCCGCTGCGACAGCAACTGCAGAGCGGATGCCTGCAAAGGACAACCGCTCCCTGGCATCCGTTCGACGATCAGAACGGAATCTCGTCGTCCATCGGGCCGCTGCCGCCGCCGGACGGGCCGCCATAACCGCCGCCGGATCCGCCGCCATAGCCACCACCGCCGCCGAAATTGCCGCCGGATCCACCGCCACCCTGGCTTTCGTTGCCGTAATCCGGCAGGCCGCCGCCGCCGGCTCCGTCGCCGCGGCCGTCGAGCATGGTCAGGTTGGAATTGAAGCCCTGCAGCACGATTTCCGTGGAATAGCGGTCCTGCCCGGACTGATCCTGCCACTTGCGGGTCTGCAACTGGCCTTCCAGATAGACCTTCGACCCTTTGCGAAGATATTGCTCGGCCACCTTGCACAGGCCGTCATTGAAGATCACGACGCGGTGCCACTCCGTCTTTTCACGGCGCTCGCCCGTGTTGCGGTCGCGCCAGGTTTCCGAAGTCGCGATGCGCAGGTTGGCAATCGCGCGGCCGTCCTGCGTGCGGCGGATTTCCGGGTCGGCTCCGAGATTGCCGACCAAAATTACTTTGTTGACGCTGCCCGCCATACTGCACTCCTGTCTGTTTTTCCGCGGCCCGGCGTTGATCGCCATGCTTCTTCGGCATGTGGCCGGCCCCGAGCCGCGCTGCAAACCATGCTGCTAGAAATCAGAACCCTAACGGTCCGCCAACAGCTCTGCCGCACTTTTCCTTTGCCAGAACCCATTTTCCACAAGGCAGGACCCGACCAGCGGCTTTCCGGGCTCCCCGAATTGCAATCGCCGAAAACAAAAGCAATCCGTCGATTGCAGGTTGCCATGGTTTGACCCGTCTTTGTTCTCGGCACCTGCGAATTTCCTGTCAGGAAACATCGGCACCGGAAACGGGGCTTCCGTGGCTTTTCCGGTTCAAATCTCCTGACGTCGCGCGCTGCAATGTACTTGTTTTGTTCTTATCATTTCTGTAAAAACGATTCAATCAGGCATCGTATCCGGACAGCGTTTATGGATGATGCTTCAAAAGCGTCACTGGAAGCTCCGGCTTAAACTGCTATATCGGGGCAAACGGACACGTTCCGCCTCTCGACAACCATGCGCATGCGCGGGCCGCCGCAGCCTCGGCCCCGTGCGTTCAGGAAGACTGACCATGAAGACATCCAAGGACGGACAGCCGGACGACGCCTGGAAGAACGATCCGACGAAGATGCTCAGCATCCGCGGAGCGCGCGAGCATAACCTCAAGGGCATCGACCTTGATCTGCCCCGCGACCGGCTGATCGTCATGACCGGGCTTTCCGGCTCCGGAAAATCGTCGCTCGCCTTCGACACGATCTATGCCGAGGGTCAGCGCCGCTACGTGGAAAGCCTCTCGGCCTATGCACGCCAGTTCCTGGAAATGATGCAGAAGCCAGACGTCGACCAGATCGACGGCCTGTCGCCGGCAATTTCGATCGAACAGAAAACGACCTCGCGGAACCCGCGCTCGACGGTCGGCACGGTAACCGAGATCTACGACTACATGCGCCTTCTGTTTGCGCGTGTGGGCGTGCCCTATTCTCCGGCAACCGGGTTGCCGATCGAGAGCCAGACGGTCAGCCAGATGGTCGACCGGGTTCTGGAGCTTGAAGAAGGGTCCCGTCTTTATCTCCTGGCCCCCATGGTGCGCGGCCGCAAGGGCGAATACCGCAAGGAACTGGCGGAGCTCATGAAAAAGGGCTTCCAGCGTGTCAAGATCGACGGCACCTTTTACGAAATCGCGGATGCCCCTGCCCTCGACAAGAAGTTCAAGCATGACATCGATGTGGTCGTCGACCGGCTTGTCGTGCGCGATGATATCGCCGGCCGCCTTGCGGATTCCCTCGAAACCGCGCTGAAACTTGCGGACGGCATTGCAATTGCCGAATTCGCCGACAGGACTGACGCCAACGGCGATCCGGAACGGCTGATCTTCTCGGAAAAATTCGCTTGCCCGGTCTCCGGCTTCACCATTCCGGAAATCGAGCCGCGGCTCTTTTCCTTCAACAACCCCTTCGGCGCCTGTCCGACCTGTGACGGCCTGGGCACCACCCTGGCCTTCGAGGAAGACCTGGTGGTCCCGGATCACTCGCTGTCCCTGCGCGAAGGGGCCGTTTTGCCGTGGGCCAAGACCGGCGCCACCTCGCCCTACTATGCCCAGACGCTGGAAGCGCTCTGCAGCCACTTCAAGGTCTCCATGGCAACCCCCTGGAAGGACCTGCCGGCGGAAGTCCAGGATGCCATCCTTCATGGCACCGGCAAGACCGCGATCGAGTTCGTCTATGACGACGGCGTGCGCAGCTACCGCACGGCGAAAACCTTCGAAGGCGTGATCGGCAATATCGAGCGGCGCTGGCGCGAGACGGAATCCAGCTGGGTGCGCGAGGAACTTGCGCGCTTCCAGTCAGACCACGCCTGCCCTGCCTGCAGCGGCTTCCGCCTGAAGCCCGAGGCGCTTGCCGTGAAGATTGCCGGCATGCATATCGGTCAGATCACCGAGTTTTCGATCCGCGAGGCCAGCCGCTGGTATGAAAGCCTGCCGGCGCAGCTGAATGACAAGCAGAGCGAAATCGCCGGGCGCATCCTGAAGGAAATCCGCGAGCGGCTGACCTTCCTCAACGATGTCGGCCTGGAATATCTGACCCTGTCGCGTTCCTCCGGCACGCTTTCCGGCGGCGAAAGCCAGCGGATCCGTCTTGCCTCGCAGATCGGTTCCGGCCTGACCGGCGTGCTCTACGTGCTGGACGAGCCATCGATCGGCCTTCACCAGCGCGACAATGCCAGACTCTTAGAGACACTGAAGCACCTGCGCGACCTCGGCAACACAGTAATTGTGGTCGAGCATGACGAAGACGCTGTCCTGACCGCCGATTATGTTGTCGACGTCGGTCCCGGAGCCGGTGTGCATGGCGGCGAAATCGTCGCCAAGGGCACCCCGGCGGAGATCATGGCCAATCCGAACTCGCTGACCGGCCAGTATCTCTCCGGTGCCAAGATGATCGCGCGCACGGACGGGCGCCGCAAGATCAACAAGAAACGGCAGATCGCGGTTCGCGGGGCCCGCGGCAACAACCTGAAGGACATCGACGTCGACGTGCCGCTCAGCACCTTCACCTGCGTCACCGGCGTATCCGGCGGCGGCAAGTCTACGTTCCTGATCGACACGCTCTACAAGGCGGCCGCAAGACGCCTCAACGGCGCCCGGGACAATCCGGCCCCGCACGACCGGATCGAGGGGCTGGAAGTCCTCGACAAGGTGATCGACATCGACCAGTCCCCCATCGGCCGCACGCCCCGGTCCAACCCGGCCACCTATACCGGCGCCTTCACCCCGCTGCGCGAATGGTTTGCAGGGCTGCCCGAAGCCAAGACCCGCGGCTATGGCCCGGGCCGCTTCAGCTTCAACGTCAAGGGCGGCCGCTGCGAGAAATGCGAGGGCGACGGCGTTCTCAAGATCGAGATGCACTTCCTGCCCGATGTCTATGTCACCTGCGACGTCTGCAAGGGCAAGCGCTACAACCGCGAGACGCTGGAGGTCCAGTTCAAGGGCAAGTCGATCTCCGACGTGCTCGACATGACGATCGACGAGGGCGTCGAGTTCTTCTCGGCGGTCCCGACCATTCGCGACAAGTTCGCCACCCTCCAACGCGTCGGCCTGGGCTATGTGAAAATCGGCCAGCCTGCCACGACCCTCTCGGGCGGCGAGGCCCAGCGTGTAAAACTCTCCAAGGAGCTTTCGAAGCGCGCCACCGGCCGCACGCTCTACATGCTCGACGAGCCGACCACCGGCCTGCATTTCCATGATGTCGCCAAGCTGCTTGAAGTGCTGCACGAGCTGGTCGAGGGCGGCAATACGGTCGTGGTCATCGAACACAACCTGGAAGTCATCAAGACCGCCGACTGGATCATCGATCTCGGCCCGGAAGGCGGCGATGGCGGCGGCGAGATCGTGGCCATCGGTACGCCCGAAGCCGTCGCGGATAACCCGCGCTCGCATACCGGCATTTATTTGAAGCAAGTCATGGAACGCCGCCCGCATTACGAGACCAAAGCGGCGGAGTAGCCGGGGTTCCCACCTGGTGGTCACCCCACCCTTAATCCCCCTCAAGGGGAGGGATTAAGGGTGGGATGATTTCACAAACGCGGACTTTCCGGTCCCTAAATCAACCCCATGCGGGCCAACTCAGCCGCAATCTCGGCTGAGTTCTCATTTGCCCCCGCCTCCAGGTCCGGCGGCGCATCTTCGACGCGCAGATAGCGCCAGCCCTGGAACGGGCGTTTGGGGTAAGGCACGGTGCGGATAATGTCCGGCGACATGATGATGTCGCAAAAATCCTTGCCCTCGGCATCGGTATAGGGCGCCAGCCGCAGGATGGGCTGCCGGCAGCAAATCGCGCCAGACATCACCCAGTAGATCGAGCCCTGCCCCTCCATTTCGGCGCTACGCTTGGGCATCATGCGTGTGCGATGCACATGCACGTCCTCGCCATAGTCCGCGCCCCACCAATGGGCGCGCTGGTCCCGGTAGCTCTCCAATTCCTCCACGCTGGAAACGCCAACGCAGAGCTTGACCATATGGATCATGCCA
>ENA-ORCZ01000624-ORCZ01000624.1-marine-metagenome-genome-assembly--contig:-NODE-624-length-12803-cov-3.465425_pt1 | contig 12803 bp, 8 predicted proteins | sample MGYA00237785_ERZ508519 | MGnify/ENA primary metagenome ERZ508519 (study PRJEB26189, sample SAMN06268790) | marine metagenome | isolation source: Bioluminescent Bay, La Paraguera, Puerto Rico | place...
TGCTGGCCGGGGCAAGCCTGACAGGTATCGGCACCGCCCATGCGGCGGCGGAAAAACAGGGGGCAGCCCCTGTTCCGATCGCGCGTTACCAGTTGGGATCGTTCGAGATCAACACGCTGCATGATGGTGCGGTTTCCTTGACCGAACCGCAGAAGACCTTTGCCATGAACGTCGACGAGGACACGTTTTCGGCCACGAATGACGAAAACTTCCTGCCCGACGACAGTTTCCAGATCAGTTTCACCCCGACCCTCGTGAACACGGGGAACGAGCTGATCCTGTTCGATACCGGCAACGGAGAAGGTGCCCGGCCGGGCCGCGGCCATATGCGCACGGCACTGATGAACGCGGGCTATACGCCCGAGCAGGTCGATGTTGTGGTGCTGACCCACATGCATCCGGACCATATCAGCGGCCTCATGGAAGGCGGCGCGCCGGCCTTTCCGAATGCGCGCTACGTAACCGGCCGGAAGGAATACGACTTCTGGGCGGCAATGGAACCCGAAACCAATGGCGTCACCAAGCTGATGGCAAGCCACGTGAAGCCGCTCGCCGACAGGATGACCTTCCTGGAGGATGGCGGCGCGGTCGCTTCCGGTATCACCGCGATGGCGGCTCACGGGCATACGCCCGGGCACACGATCTTCCTTATGGAAAGCGACGGCAAACAGCTGGCCCTGACGGCCGATACGGCCAACCACTATGTCTGGTCCCTGGCGCATCCTGAATGGGAGGTACGCTTCGACATGGACAAGGAAGCGGCTGCCGCGACCCGCAAATCCGTGTTCGGCATGCTTGCTGCCGACAAGATCCCCTTTGTGGGCTATCACATGCCGTTCCCGGCGGTCGGCTACGTGGACACCAACGGCGACGGATTCCGATACGTGCCGGCGTCCTATCAGTTGCAGCTCTGAAGCCGGCAGACATGCCCAGGGGACCGGCACTTGCCGGTCTCCGCTGACGTAGAGGAAAGGTTGATGCCGTCTGGTGCCGGCGTGACGAGTACTCGAGGCGCTTCTTCAAGTTGATTTGGTTTGACGGTTCATCTCCAGGTCGTGCAGAATTTTTCCTGGACTGCTGACCTTTGGGGGCGCGCCATTATTGAATCTGGTTTGCGTATCTTTGTTCTTTTTCTGTGTTGTGCCGCTGTCCTGACGGCGCTCAAGGTCGCCGTGTGGACTGTGAAACCCTGGTACGAGTCCGTTCGCGGCCTGATTTCCGCTGATTTCAGACCCAAGCAGACGGTGATGCTGGCACCGGTCGACATGATCGAGGGCGGCACGATCAAGTCGCTCGAAAGCAAGTCACTGGCGCGCCGGCTGAGCCAGCTGGTGGCCGAAATACATTCCACGCTGACACGATTGCACAAAAACAAAAAGCCCCGGACCGCCGGTCCGGGGCTTTCGAACTTCAACCAGTCGTGTCGGATCAGGCGGCTGCCTCGACATCCGGCTCGCGCAGCACGTAACCGCGGCCCCACACCGTTTCGATGTAGTTCTTGCCGGAGGTTGCTGCGGCCAGCTTCTTGCGCAGCTTGCAGATGAAGACGTCGATGATCTTCAGTTCCGGCTCGTCCATGCCGCCGTAGAGATGGTTCAGGAACATCTCCTTGGTGAGCGTGGTGCCCTTGCGCAGCGAAAGCAGCTCGAGCATCTGGTATTCCTTGCCGGTCAGGTGGACGCGCTGTCCGCCGACTTCGACCGTCTTGGTATCCAGATTGACCTTCAGGTCGCCGGTAACGATGACCGACTGGGCATGGCCCTTGGAGCGGCGGACGATGGCGTGAATACGCGCAACCAGTTCGTCCTTGTGGAACGGCTTGGTCATGTAGTCGTCGGCGCCGAAGCCGAGGCCGCGCACCTTGTCTTCTATGCCCGCGTTGCCGGACAGGATCAGGATCGGTGTCTTGACCTTGGAAACGCGAAGTGTCCGGAGAACCTCGTAACCGGACATGTCCGGCAGGTTCAAATCCAACATGATGATGTCGTAGTCGTACAGTTTGCCGAGGTCGATGCCTTCCTCGCCAAGATCTGTCGTGTAGACGTTGAAGTTCTCGGACTTCAGCATCAGCTCGATGCTCTGCGCCGTGGCGCTATCATCCTCAATCAACAGTACACGCATGCCAATCCCCTTGTTCTGCCTTTCCTGGGCAAGTCGCAACGGCTCTGTCGGTGCCTGCTACGAAGGACTGATGTTAACCCCGACTCAAAGCTATCGAATAATGGTTAACAAATTCTGATTCGTAACGGCAAGCTCTGCAGGAAGGAAACTGTGAACAACAACCAACTTGTTGAATCCCCAGAAAAAAACCGGATTCACAAATCTTAATGTTGCGCTTTAAGAAACGGCACTAACCGATTCCGTTCAGATTCCTTTCGACAAAGCCGATTTGACTTCGAAATGGCTCTCGCTTGTCAGCCTTCCAAAGGTTAAGATTAACCAGAGTCGTAAACGATCGGTTACCAAATCCGTTAACGGGGAAAGGAATTTTGCGTGAAGGCGCTTTTCGCCGAAATCGATTCGCTGATGCCGACCGAGATTTATGGCCGTGTTACAGCGGTTCAGGGCCTTCTTGTCGAGATCGCCGGGCCGATTCACGAGATGAGTGTCGGCTCGCGACTTTTAATCGATTCCGGTGAGGATAACCCTAAAGTTCCCGCAGAAGTGGTCGGATTCCGCGACGGTCATGCCCTCTGCATGCCGTTTTCAGGCCTTGAAGGGGTGCGGATGGGCTGCAAGGCGGTGATCCAGTCCCGCGACAGCGTGGTGCATCCGGCGAATGCATGGCTCGGCAGAGTCGTTAACGCACTTGGTGAACCGATTGATGGTAAAGGAGACCTTCCAAATGGCGGAGTGCCTCGCAAATTGCGAAGTTCGCCGCCGCCGGCCTCGGAACGTAAACGGGTCGGCCCGCCGCTCGATCTCGGCGTCAGGGCTCTCAATACCTTCGTGACCTGCTGCGAAGGCCAGCGCATGGGCATTTTCGCCGGCTCCGGTGTCGGCAAATCCGTGCTCATGTCGATGCTGGCGCGCAACACGAAATGCGATATCGCCGTCATCGGCCTTATCGGCGAGCGCGGCAGGGAAGTGCAGGAATTCATCGAGGACGATCTCGGCGAGTCGGGGCTGGAGCGCTCCGTGGTCGTCGTGGCGACCTCGGACGAAAGCGTGCTGATGCGTCGCCAGGCGGCATATCTGGCCATGACGGTTGCCGAACATTTCCGCGACGAGGGCAACAATGTCCTGTGCATGATGGATTCGGTAACGCGATTCGCCATGGCGCAGCGGGAGATCGGGCTGTCCATCGGCGAGCCGCCTACATCCAAGGGCTATACGCCGACCGTCTTCACCGAATTGCCCAGGCTTCTGGAGCGGGCAGGCCCCGGCAAGGAGGGCAGCGGCTCCATTACCGGGCTTTTCACCGTGCTGGTGGAAGGAGACAACCATAACGAACCCGTCGCCGATGCTGTTCGCGGCATCCTGGATGGACATGTCGTGATGGAACGCGGCATTGCCGAACGTGGCCGCTATCCGGCGATCAACGTTCTCAAGTCGGTTTCCAGAACCATGCCGCGCTGCGTGCCGCCCGAGCAGCTGCCGGTGCTGCGCAAGGCGCGCCAGCTTCTGTCGACCTATACGGATATGGAAGAACTCATCCGGCTGGGTGCCTATCGCAAGGGGTCGGATCCGACTGTGGACGAGGCGATATACCGGTTTGAAATGATCGACGACTTCCTCAACCAGGGAAAAGACGAGGCGACGTCACTTTCTGACGGGTATCAGCAACTTGCCAACCTTTTGGAAATGACTCCGGGATAGACTGCCCGTGTTAGGGGAGTATTGAGTAATGAAGACCCGAGACAGTTTGATCCGTTTGAAACGGTTTCAGGTTGACGAAAAGCGGCGGCAGCTTGCTCAGATCGAGAGCATGATCGCCGAGTTCAACCGCATGGCGGATGAACTCGACGACCAGATCCGGTCCGAACAGGAACGCGTCGGCATCACCGACGTGACGCATTTTGCCTATCCGACATTCGCCAAGGCGGCTGCCGACCGGCGCGACAACCTGCGCAATTCCGCTCATGAACTGGACGACCAGCTGCAGCGCGCCCGCGACGAGCTGAGCGAGGCCATCGAAGAGCTGAAAAAGTTCGAGCAGCTGGAAGAGCGCGATCAGCAGCGCGAGCGTACCGCCCAGGAAATGGCGGAGCAGGATCAGCTCGACGAAGTGGCGGCTCGCGTCCGCGGCCGCTAGGCGCCCTTCCACCCTCCTTTGACCGGCCGGTCTCCGAAGCGGAGACTGGCGGGATACTCCACACGAACCCCTTTGCCTGACCGCACCAAGCGGCTGCCGGGTTTGTGCATGCGTGTCCCGATGATATAGAACCGCCGATGGGGGCCGGCTCGACGCCGCTGCCGATTTGCATGAATCTCCAACGGCCGGGGCGCTGAACCTTTGATGCGATTTTTTCTGGCTCTGCTTCTGCCCCTTTCCACTTTTTCTTTCGCCCTCGGCCTGACTCAGCCGTTGATGCGCTTCGAGCGGCTCTATTTTCTGGAAGACCGGCCGACGCTCATCGAGATGGTCCAGAGCCTCTGGCAGGACGGCGATGCCGCCCTTGCGGCCATCGTTGCGCTTTTTTCCATCGGCTTTCCGGCGGTAAAGATCCTGCTCATTCACCTCGCCGTCCTGAGCGGCGCCAAGACGAGGTCCCTGGCGCTGCTGTCGATGGTGAGCAAATGGTCGATGCTGGACGTCATGCTGGTGGCGCTTGTGCTGTTTGCCGCCAAGACCAGCGGTCTCGCCGCGGCGACGATCCTGCCGGGTCTGTGGTTCTATGCGGCCGCGACACTTTCCACGGCGGTCGCCGCAACGCTGTGTTCGCGCAGCTGAAGGGACGTTTCGCGGGTCGGAAAATCACATGACAGCGGCGCGAGAGAGGCGGTCACTTGCGAGTCGGGTTTTTTTTTCCCGCCTGTTTGCCTGGAAATCGGCGCAGCGCGATTGCTTGGTGACCATGGTGCTGTCCAGATGCTTCTTGTAGGCAGCGGTCCATTCCGAGCCCTCGGTGGCCGGAAGCTTCAGATGGTCGCAGCGGATCTTGGAAAAGAGGGCGAATGTTGGCGTGTCCAGGCCCGCCTTGGCCGCCACCTTCAGCACGACATCCTGCTTGCCGTTGAAAATGGCGTCTTTCAGCGCCTTTAGCGCGATCCGTCCGCGTGCACTGAGCAATTCGATGGTGTGGTTGAAACGATCGTCCTGCAGCAGGAGGATGACCAGCTCGTTGACGGTGATGTCGGCCCGCTCCGCGTCGCTCCACAGAAGACCCATATCCGTGTTTTCGAGTGCACTGCCGAACTCGCGGCGCAGAATCTTCAGCCTGGCGATCTGGTCGAGCTGCTCCTGGGACAGCGACCCCTCGATGATATTGCGCAGGCGCTTCCTGGTCTCTTCGTTCACCATTGGCAACAGAGCCCGGCAAACCGCGGGGGAGAGATCCGAGCGCAGGCAAAGATCCTCGCGAAGGACCACGTCCTCGGCGGCGTGCTTGACGAATTTGAGCATGGTCTCGCGCGACAGCTTGATCTCGCGGTTGCCCGCCAGGATCCGGTGCACCGGCCGGTCGCCCTTTTCGGCAATCGCGTCGGAGACCTCCGGCGAAAGATCGGTCCTGCGGGCGATCACCTGCAGATGGGAATTGCTGAGCCGTTCAACGAAGTCGAGCAGGTCTTCCTGGGCAAAGACGGGGCTGTAGGCAAGCAGGGGCATCGCGATGTTGACGTCGTCATCGGCGATCCTGCGGGCAAGGTCCGGCGGCGTGTTCACCTTTGCTGCAAGCTTCTGCGCAAGTCGGGCGCGATCCTTGGCCGCACCCACGCCATAGAGCTTGATGATGACTTCGGAGAAGATGGCGAGTTCCCGATCGGTGCGCTGGTCGAGATTGGCGATGACGAGTTCGCTCACCTGCGCAAACAGCCGCCGGCGTGCTTCGTCCGTGCCTTCCAGGGCAAGTTTGATCAAGGACCTAGACATCCTTCCTCCTCGTCCCCTCACACTGACGCCTATATTGTTAGTTTTGCGTTACTCGTGCGATGAACATAGTAAATTGCCCTTACGTAAATTTGCTGTATACGGACATAACGCCGAAAAGTTTCGGCAAATTGGGTCGACGGGAAAGAGTTGCTGTTTGCCGGGAGGCGTTTTTCTTTGTGCGTTGCAAAATTCAGCTGGATCGGCTGCCCAAGCCTTTTCACGCGGATGAATTCCCCTATTGTCCACTCCCTGAGCCGATTACCTGCAATCGAATTGAAGGAACCGAAATTGATATGACGATTGTGCGCAGCAGCCTTTTCGCTCTGATGTCCCTGATCCTTGCTACCCTGCTTCAGCCGGTGGCCGCTCAGGAGGCGCCGCCTACCGCGGCAGCCGAAGGCGAAGCGGCGCAGCCTGCGGACATAGAACAGGCGAGCCAGGCCCTTATCAAGGTTCTGAACGATCCGCAGAGCCGTGCGGCCCTTATCGATCTCCTAAACAAAGCCGGTGACGGGGCGCCCGCGGCTCCCGGAGACAGCAGCGCGCCTGCCGCACAGGACGCGGCGGTGCCACCCGCAGATTCCGCTCAGCCGGTGCATCAGGAGAACCTGGCGCTCAGGATCGGCGAATACACGCGCACGCTCGTCGACGACACCGGCTTCCTGCTCGAACAGGCAATGCGGTCCCTGAACGGACTGGTACTTGTCGGCCGCGGTGACATACCGGTGAAATGGGAAAGGGTGAAAGAAATCTCCGCACAGGTGGTCGTCGTCCTTATCGCTGCCTATGCCGGCTTCCTGCTCAGTCAATTCGTTGCAAAGCGGCTCTATCCGCGCATCTCGGTCTACGCGCGCTACGGCGGCGGGCTGACACGCAGCTTCATTCTCGTCCTCACCTCGCTGGTCGATGCTGTCACCGTCGGCATCGGCTGGGCCGTCGGCAACGCTGCCGCACTGGCCAGCTACGGCGGTTTCGTTTCCGGCGTGACGCTGCCCGAAAGCCTTGCCTTGAATGCCTTCTTCATCGTCGGCATGGCGAATGTGGCCCTGCGCTTCATTTTCGCGCCGGGGCGGCCGGAACTGCGCCTGCTGCCTTTCACCGACGCCAGCTCCCTCTACTGGTACAAGTGCCTGCGCCTGTTCATGTACTGGATCGTCTACGGTGTTTTCCTTGCCGTGCCGATTGCCAATGTCGCGGTTTCCTTCGTGCTCGGTAACGCGCTGCGCCTTCTCGTGGTCCTGCTCGGCATGATCTATCTGCTGGTCCTGGTGCACCGGAACCGGCAGAGGGTGAGCAAAGGGGCAAACGACTATGCCCAGCAGCTCAGCAGCACGCTCGGCCGGCGCGCTCTGTCGATGGCGGGCCGTTTCTGGCACCTGGCGGCCTATGGCTATGTCGCCGCAGTCTTCATCATCTGGGTAACGCGTCCCTTCGACGCGACGACGATCATCCTGCGCGCCACGGGGCTCTCGATCCTGACAATCATGGCCGGCATCGTGATCTCGCTGGTGATGACGCGCGCGATCAAGGGCGGCATCCGCCTGCCGGAGGAACTCAACCGGACGCTGCCGGCGCTGCAACACCGGCTGAACGCTTTCGTGCCGCGCCTCCTGAAGACCATCCGCCTGGCCGTGTTTCTGTTGACGGTCCTGCTGCTCCTGGAAATCTGGGGTCTCCTCTCCGTGGTGGACTGGTTCGTCAGCGAGGCGGGTGTCGAACTCATGAGCAGCTACGGCTCCGCCTTCCTGGTGGTGCTGATTGCCTTCGGCGTCTGGCTGGCCGTCATGTCCTGGGTCGACCTCAGGCTGCAGACGCGTTCCGGCTATATCGTGACGGCGCGGGAGCGGACGCTGTTCCAGTTGTTCCGCAATGCCTCGACCGTCGTCATCATCGTCATGGCGACGCTCCTGGCGCTGTCGGAAATCGGGGTCGACATCGGACCGCTGATCGCCGGTGCCGGTGTCGTCGGCCTGGCGATCTCCTTCGGTGCGCAGACGCTGGTCAAGGACATCATCACCGGTGCGTTCATCCAGATCGAAAACGCGATCAACGAGGGTGACGTCGTCACCGTCGCCGGCATCACCGGGTCGGTCGAGGGTCTTACCGTCCGCTCGGTCCGCATGCGCGATCTCGACGGCACCACCCACATCATCCCGTTCTCGTCGGTCGACATGGTTTCGAACTTCATGCGGGGCTTCTCCTATCACGTCGCCCTGATCGGCGTCGCCTATGATACAGACATCACCTACGCCAAGGAAGCGATGCTGGAGGCGTTCCGGCGGCTGAAGGAGACCGAGTTCGGTCCGAAGATCATCGGCGACTTCGAGATGCACGGGGTGATCAATTTCGGAGCCAGCTCGATCGACATACGCGGCCGCATCAAGACGGTGCCGGGCGATCAGTGGGCCGTCGGGCGGGCCTATAACGAATTCGTCAAGCAGGTCTTTGACGAACGCGGCATCGAGATCCCGTTCCCGCAGGTCACCTACCATGCCGCCACACCGCCGTTTGCCGGCGACGACAGGAATGGGAAACAGGAAGGGGCGCCGGAGGTTTCTGCAACCGAATTGGCGGATGATGCCCCGCCGGACAGCGGCGAACGCTGAGCCGGTCAGCGGTCCGCACTTCCTTCCGCACCCATGCCGACACCCCGGGGCCGATTTGGTTCGGCTCCGGGGTGTTTTCGTTATTACGCGCGAAAATGTTGATTGAAGTTCGAGAGCTTTCGTTTTAGTTTCGCTTCACATCCGAATGCGCGAGTACACACAAGCCGGGGACAGGTTCATGGCTGCGGATTACGATCTTCTGATCATCGGCGGGGGCATCAACGGGACGGGCATTGCCCGCGACGCGGTCGGGCGAGGCGCGTCGGTTCTTCTGGTCGAGATGGGTGATCTGGCCGGCGCGACGTCTTCGGCCTCGACCAAGCTCATTCACGGCGGCCTGCGCTACCTGGAATATTACGAGTTCATGCTCGTGCGAAAAGCGCTGAAGGAGCGGGAAGTCCTGTGGCGGGCGGCTCCCCATATCGCACATCCCCTGCGCTTCATCCTGCCGCATCACAAGGATCTGCGTCCGGCCTGGCTGCTGCGGCTGGGGCTCTTCCTCTACGACCACCTCGGCGGCCGCAAGCTGCTGCCGGCGACCCGAACCGTCCGTCTGGATCAGGCGCCTTTCGCCCAGGGCCTGAAGAAGCTCTTCAGGAAGGGCTTCGAATATTCCGACTGCTGGGTGGACGATGCCCGTCTGGTCGTCTTGAACGCACGTGATGCCGCCGACCGCGGTGCCGAGATCCTGACGCGCACCAAATGCATCAGTGCACGCAGGGACGGCAATGTCTGGAAGGTGCTCCTGAAAGATCAGGCGACGGGGGAAGAGAAAACGGTTTCCGCGAGCGTGCTCGTCAATGCCGCCGGGCCCTGGGTCGCCGACATGCTGACTGGTGTCGTCGGGGCAAACAACAGTTCCAGGATACGCCTCGTAAAGGGCAGCCACATCATCGTGCCGCGTCTTTTCGACCACGACCGCTGCTTCATCTTCCAGAACGGCGACGGACGCATTGTGTTCACCATTCCCTACCAGGACGATTTTTCGGTGATCGGCACCACCGATGTCGATTTCGAGGACGATCCGGGAAGGGTGGAGATCTCGAAAGACGAGATAGATTATCTCTGCAAGGCCGTCAGCGAATATCTCGAAAAGCCGGTCACGCCGGCGGATGTCGTCAGCACCTATTCCGGTGTTCGTCCGCTTTTCGACGACGGGGCCAAGGACGCCAAGGCGGCGACGCGCGACTATGTGCTGGAACTGGACGGCGGCGACAGCAAGCCGGCCGTGCTTTCCGTCTTCGGCGGCAAGATCACCACCTACCGGGTGCTTGCCGAACAGGTCCTGGAGAAGCTCGAACCTTATCTGCCCTTCAAGCGCGGGATCTGGACTGCCAACGCACCGCTGCCGGGCGGCGACTTCAAGGTGCAGGATTTCGATGCCGAAGTGGCGCGGCTTGAAACGGATTATCCGTTCCTGGACAGGACCTTTGCGATCCGCCTGATCCGGAGTTACGGAACGGATGCCCGCAGGATTCTGGGAGATGCGAAGCTTCCGGACGATCTCGGACGCTGTTTCGGCCACAATCTCTACGAAGCCGAGGTGAAGTGGCTGGTGACGCGCGAATGGGCGCGCAGCGCCGAGGACATCCTTTGGCGGCGCACGAAGCTCGGACTGAGGCTCGGCAAGGAGGAGATTGCCGGATTGCAGGAGTACCTTGCCGGCTACCTTGCGGAGCGGGCCGGCGCTGCGGCATAGTTTTTCGCAACGACACGACACGAGCTGCCGGCCATGCCGGCAGTTTCCATGACAAGATGAAAAAAGGGGAGGTGCGCCATGGCCGGATGTGTTTTGGCGATAGACCAGGGCACGACATCGAGCCGGGCAATCGTATTCGGCGACGATTTCCATCCGCTGAGCGTCGGCCAGCAGGAGTTTCCGCAGCATTTCCCGAATTCGGGCTGGGTGGAGCATTCTCCGGCCGATATCTGGACCAGCACGCTCCGGGTCTGCCGGGAAGCAATGGCAAAGGCGCCTGACGCCGGCGCGGACGTCGCCGCGATCGGCATCACCAACCAGCGTGAGACGACACTTGTCTGGGACAGGTCCACGGGCGAGCCGGTCTACAACGCCATTGTCTGGCAGGACCGGCGTACCGCCGATTTCTGCGCGAAGCTGCGCGGGGAGGGGCACGAAGCAACCTTCACCGCCAGGACCGGCCTGTTGCTCGACCCCTATTTCTCCGGCACCAAGATCGCCTGGATCCTTGACAATGTCGACGGTGCGCGGGCACGGGCAGAGCGCGGCGAACTGGCGTTCGGCACGGTCGATACCTGGCTGATCTGGCAACTGACCGGCGGCAAGGTTCATGCGACGGATGCCACCAACGCCTCGCGAACGCTGATTTACAACATTCATGAAAATGCCTGGGACGCCGAGCTTTGCCGGCTGTTGAACATTCCGCAGAGCCTGTTGCCGCGCGTGATGGACAGCGCGGATGATTTCGGCAAGACCGGCGCGGACCTCTTCGGGCGGGAGATCCCGATCCTGGGCGTTGCGGGCGACCAGCAGGCGGCGACGGTCGGCCAGGCCTGTTTCATGCCGGGGATGGTCAAGTCCACCTACGGCACCGGCTGCTTTGCGCTGATGAACACCGGCAAGACGCCCGTGAAATCCAACAACCGCATGCTGACGACCATCGCCTACCGACTGAACGGCGAGACCACCTATGCGCTGGAAGGATCGATCTTCATTGCCGGGGCGGCCGTGCAATGGCTGCGCGACGGGCTGGGGCTCATCGAAAACGCCGGCGACACGCAGGCGATGGCCGAAGCCGCCGATCCGAATCAGGATGTCTATCTGGTGCCGGCCTTCGTCGGTCTCGGTGCGCCCTATTGGGACGCGGATGCTCGCGGAGCGCTGTTCGGCCTGACGCGCAACACCGGCCCGAAGGAAATCGCCCGGGCCGTTCTGCAAAGCGTCGGCTATCAGACGAGCGACCTCGTCGCGGCCATGCAGGCGGACTGGCCGGACGCGGAGCAGCCGGTGCTCAGGGTGGATGGCGGCATGACCGCATCGGACTGGACGATGCAGTTTCTGGCCGACATTCTGGGCGCGCCGGTGGACCGGCCGACGGTCCCGGAAACCACTGCGCTGGGGGCTGCCTGGCTCGCCGGATCGAAGGCTGGACTGTGGCCGGGGGCAGACGTCTTTTCCGCCCAGTGGCAGCTCGAGAAACGGTTCGAGCCACAGTTACAGCAAAGTGAACGGGCCAGATTGCTTGCCGGCTGGCGGGATGCGGTCAAGCGAACGCGTACGACGCAGGATTGAAAACCCGGAAGGCTCTCGCATTTGCGAGAGCCTTTTGTTTTCAGCGATTTACCGAAGACGCGAAAAATGCTGCCGTTGCGGTATTAGTTTCTAGCAAGTAAACGCTGTCGCGTTAAAAATTTACGGCAGCATCTCTTACCTAGCAAAAAAATTTCAAAACAGAGCTCAAATTAGAAATAAGTTGGCAGTTGATTTTCTGCCGAAAAAACGCCTTAGTTTGCGCTGGCTTGGGCTTAACTCCTTTGCACGAACCAACGATGCAAGGCCCGGCTCTTCATCAAGGGGAGAACAGTTTGATGAATTTCCAAAAAACCTTGAAGGCAACCCTTCTTGGCGCCAGCCTTGCTGTGATTGCAGCAACCGGCGCATCCGCAAAAAACCTGGTTTATTGCTCCGAAGGCTCGCCTGAAGGCTTCGACGCCGCGCTCTACACCGCCGGCACCACGTTCGACGCTTCTTCCAAGCCGATCTACAACCGGCTTGTCGAGTTCAAGCGCGGTACCACCGAAGTGCTTCCGGGCCTCGCCGAAAGCTGGGAAGTCTCCGAAGACGGTCTGGAGTATACCTTCAAGCTGCGCCAGGGTGTGAAGTTCCACACCACCAGCTTCTTCACGCCGACCCGTGACTTCAACGCCGACGACGTGATCTTCACCTTCGAGCGCCAGCTGAAGGACGACAATCCTTGGCACGAATACACCGCCGGCACTGCGTGGGAGTATTTCGACGGCATGTCCATGCCGGACCTGATCAAGAGCATTGAGAAGGTTGACGACTATACGGTCAAGTTCGTTCTGAACCGTCCGGAAGCTCCGATGATCGCCAACCTGGCGATGGACTTCGCTTCGGTCGTTTCCGCTGAATACGCCGCACAGCTCGAAGCTGCCGGCACCAA
>ENA-ORCZ01000625-ORCZ01000625.1-marine-metagenome-genome-assembly--contig:-NODE-625-length-12727-cov-2.549091_pt1 | contig 12727 bp, 11 predicted proteins | sample MGYA00237785_ERZ508519 | MGnify/ENA primary metagenome ERZ508519 (study PRJEB26189, sample SAMN06268790) | marine metagenome | isolation source: Bioluminescent Bay, La Paraguera, Puerto Rico | place...
ATTCCCTGGAGACCACCTTCCGCAAGGTGAAGGTCCCGCGCGACCCCGACTGCGCCCTCTGCGGCTCCCAGGCGACGATCCGCGACCTCAAGACCGTCGACTACCGGACCGGCGAACCGCTCTGCGCGGTTTAGCTTAGCAGCACCTCAAGCGCCGCCACCCCGTAGTACGCGAAGGGGATGACCATCCCGTAGAGGGCGGCGAGGATCACCACCCGCACCATGACCCGAGCCGTCGCGTAACAGAGCGGCAGCAAGGCCTCTTGCCGGAAGCACCGCGCCGCCGAGCAGCCGCCGGCACTGCGCGACTCGACGATAGAACGCAGCGCCATGACCGCCAGCATGGCCGGCGCCATGGCGGCGACCAGCATGACCGCGGCAAAGGAGAACGTGGTGGCGGCTTCCGGCATACCCCAGGCAATCCCATACAAACTGGGGCCGAAAGCGGGCCCCGCAGTGGCGCCAAGCCGCGCCTGCCGGTCCCCGCCGATCAGGGCAGGGCCAAGACGCTGCTCGCGCGCCGAAACGCACTAGCAAGCACTGATAGCCTAGTAGAGTTAACTGATCCTAAAGAGAACGCTCTGGTTGAAGCCGGAAGGGCCCGCCGGACCTCTAGCTGTCGTAGGCGATGAGCGTCGAGATCGGGATATCCAGGTTGTCCCGACCCTTGAGGAAGGTCAGTTCGATGATGCAGGCGGCACCGGTCACCTCGGCCCCGGCCGAGCGCAGCAGCTGGGCCGCGGCGTTCATCGTGCCGCCGGTGGCCAGCAGGTCGTCGACCAGGAAGACCTTCTGCCCCGGCTGCACGGCATCGGCCTGGATCTCGATCGTGTCGCTGCCGTATTCCAGGTCGTAGGTGTAGGGCAGGGTGGCGCCGGGCAGCTTGCCCTTCTTGCGCACCATGACGAAGCCCTTGTTGAGCCGCAGCGCCAGCGGCGCGGCGACGAGGAAGCCGCGGGACTCGATCCCGGCCAGCACATCGGGCTCGTGCTCGTGGACGATCTCGGCCAGCCGCTCGACCGTGGTCTGCCAGGCCTCGGGGTGCGCCAGCAATGGCGAGATGTCGTAGAACAGGATGCCCGGGCTCGGGAAATCCGGAATCCCGCGGATGTGCTCTTTCAGGTTCATTGCCCCTCTGGCCCCCAATCGCCTCTGTGTCGCCTCTGCTGCCTCTTCGCGGCCCGCGGCTGAGCCGCCCGGGCCGGGCGCATCCTACTGGGCCCTCGCGGCCAGGACAACGTGCAGGCGTCGGCGGCCGTCGCCACCGACAGCGGGCAAAGGCTGTGCGCGCGGCGCAGGGGTGGCCTTCGCGATCCGCGCGGCCGGTGGCCGTGACACTTCGTTCGTTCTCGTCCTAAACTGCTTTTCGCATCGCCGCCCCTCCATCCCCAGGCTTGAGAGCACGCAACGTGAGCTACGTCTTTCCCCGGCACAGCAAGGCCAGTTACCCCGTCGCCGTCGGCGGCGAGGGGCCCTATCTCTTTGACAGCGACGGCAAGCGCTACATCGACGCTTCCGGCGGCGCGGCCGTCTCCTGCCTCGGCCACGGCCACCCGGCGGTGATCCAGGCCATCAAGGACCAGGTCGACAAAATCGCCTACGCCCACAGCGCCTTCTTCACCACCGAGGCCTCGGAAGCGCTGGCCGAGCACCTGATCACCCGCGCGCCCGGCGAGCTGGCGCGGGTCTACTTCGTCTCCGGCGGCTCGGAGGCCAACGAGACGGCGCTGAAGCTGGCCCGCCAGTTCCATCTGGAGAACGGCGAGCCCGACCGCTACCATTTCATCGCCCGGCAGCAGAGCTATCACGGCAACACCCTCGGGGCCCTTTCGGTCGGCGGCAATGCCGCCCGGCGCGCGCCCTACCGCCCGCTGCTCTCGCCCGCCAGTCATGTCGATCCCTGCTATGCCTATCGCCACCAGGCCCATGACGAGAGCGAGGAGGCCTATGGCCGGCGTGTCGCCGACAGCCTGGAGGCCGAGATCCTGCGGGTCGGGCCCGGCAAGGTGGCGGCCTTCATCGCCGAGCCGGTGGTCGGCGCGACCCTGGGCGCGGTGCCTGCGGTCACCGGCTACTTCAAGCGCATCCGCGAGATCTGCGATCAGTACGGCGTGCTGCTGATCCTGGACGAGGTCATGTGCGGCATGGGCCGCACCGGCAGCCTCTACGCCTGCGAGCAGGACGGCATCGCCCCGGACATCCTGACCTGCGCCAAGGGCCTGGGCGGCGGCTACCAGCCGATCGGTGCGGTGCTCTGCTCGGCGCGCATCTACGACACCATCGCCCAGGGCTCCGGCGCTTTCGAGCACGGCTTCACCTACATCGGCCATGCCACCGCCTGCGCCGCGGCCCTCGCGGTGCAGCACACCATCGAGGGCGAGAACCTGCTGGACAACGTGAAGCGCCAGGGCGCGGCCCTGCGTGAGTCCCTGCAGGCGCGCTTCGGCAACCATCACCACGTCGGCGACATTCGCGGGCGCGGCCTCTTCATCGGGCTGGAACTGGTCGCCGACCGCGCGACCAAGGAACCTTTCGATCCCAAGCTGAAGATCAACGCCCGCATCAAGAAGCGGGCGATGGAAGAGGGCATGGTCTGCTATCCGGCCGGGGGCAGTGCCGACGGCACGCGCGGCGACCACGTGCTGCTGGCGCCCTCCTTCATCGTGCAGCAGCCGCATCTCGACGAGATCGTCGACAAGCTGGGGCGTGCCATCGATGGCGTGCTCGCCGAGGCCGGAGGCACGGCGTGAGCGACACACAGGACGTCGACTGGACGCCGCTGATCCTGGCGGTGGCGCCGAACGGCGCGCGCAAGACCCAGGCGGATCATCCGGCCGTGCCGATCTCCCCGGCGGAGATCGCCGCCACCGCCGCGGCGGCGCGGGCGGCCGGTGCGGCGATGATTCACCTGCACGTGCGCGATGCCGACCTGAAGCACAGCCTGGACGTCGGCGCCTACCGCGAGGCGACGGCGGCGGTGCGCGAGGCGGTCGGCGAGGAAATGATCATCCAGGTGACCAGCGAGGCGGTCGGCATCTTCACGCCCGAACAGCAGATGGCCATGGTGCGCGAGCTGCGGCCGGAAGCGGTGAGCCTGGCGATCCGCGAGCTGGTGCCGGAAGGCGGCGAGGAGGCCGCGCGGGAGTTTCTCGCCTGGACCGTCGGCGCCGGCATCCTGCCGCAGTACATCCTCTATGCCGCCGAAGACGTCGCGCGCTTCGGCCGGCTGCAGGCCGAGGGCGTCATTCCGCCCGGACCGGCCTTCCTGCTCTTCGTGCTGGGGCGCTACACGGCGGGCCAGCGCTCGGTCCCCAACGACCTGCTGGCTTTCCTGAGCGAGATGGAAGCCTGGCCCGAAGCGGCCAGGCTGCCCTGGGCGATCTGCGCCTTCGGGCCGAAGGAAACCGCCTGCGTCACCGCGGCGGCGACCCTGGGCGGCCATGCCCGCGTCGGCTTCGAGAACAACCTCTTCCTGCCCGACGGCCGCGAGGCGCGGGACAACGCCGAACTGGTGGCCGCCAGCGCGGCGGCAGCGGCGGCGATCGGCCGTCCGCTGGCCGATGCCGCCACGGCGCGCCGGCTGATGGGCGCCGCTTGAGGAGGGCGGACTAAACCCCGCTAGTTGGACTTCGGCATCTCGCCGTGGTTCATGTGCCCCTGGCCCGTGCCGTGGCCCTGACCATGGCCCATCTCACCCTGGCCGCCCATGGAGGTGATCTTCTCCACCGAAACCTCCAGGGTGACCTCGCCGGCCTTTTCGAAGGTCAGCGTCAGGGGGAAGCTGTCGCCTTCCTTCAGCGGTTCGTTGAGGCCGATGAGCATGACGTGGAAGCTGCCGGGCTTCAGTTCGGCCATGCCGCCGGCGGGGATGTCGATGGCCTCGACCTGGCGCATCTTCATGACGTCGCCTTCCATCAGGTGGGTGTGCAATTCGACCCGCTTGGAGACATCGCCGGCGGCGGCGACGAGGCGGTCGGCATCGCCCTTGTTGTGGATCGTCATGAAGGCGGCGCTGTTGCGCGCCGGGCCGGCGGAAGCGCGGGCCCAGGGATGGTCGATGCTTAGGTCGCCCAACTGGAAGTCATGTGCCGCGGCGGGCAAAGCGGCGAGGCCGCCGGTGAGGAGGAAGGCCGCGCCGAGGGCGGCGGAGAGAATGCGCTGCATATGCAAGGTGTCCTTGATCGTCTGTGACGGCGGGGCGGCCCGGCGTGAACAGACACCGGGCGCCGCGCGCCGGAAATACTTGTCGGAAAAGGGGCGTCTTCAGGCGGCGGGCGGGCCGCGCGACAGGGAAAGCCGTTCGGCCGGAGACGCCGCGGCGACCTGATGCAGCGGCGAGACGCCGCCGCGCCCGCGGGGCGCGTCTTCGCGCAGGACCAGCAGTGCCGGCAGGTCGGCCGGGCCGGCCTGGGCGAAGGCGGTGCAGACGGGGCAACGGTCGATCTTGCCGGAGGGCGGTGCGGTAGGCCCGGGGTCTTCCTCTCCCGGCAGGCCGGAGGCGACCCACTTCGTCAGCCCGTCGGCCGCGCAGATCTCCATATAGATCGGAAAGTCCGGCGTACCGGCGCTTTGCTGCGCTGCAACAGGCTGCGGTCCCAGCAGGTTGACCGCCAGCATCGCCAGGCCATGGCCGAGCAATCCCAAGATGGCCAGGGAACTGGCGATCAGGCGCGGGATTGGGGCGATTCGGCGGAACGGGTCCATGGCGCGGGACGATAGATCACAATGCGCCGCGGTTCTAGAGCAGATCAGGGTCGGCTGGAATCGCCAGAGCCGATCCACCGACCCTGTGAATCTGCCCTACGCTCTTGAGATAGATCGGATTCACACCTTTTGTCTGGACCCGCTCTGCGGTTCCAGACAAGAGGCGTTCCGATCTAGCGTCTCAGGTGCGACAGAGCGCCGCCTTGTCGCTTCTAGCTTGTTTGATTGCGCAATTGGTGCACAACGGGGTGGACATTCCGCTAAGGGTAAGTGTTCAATGGCGAAATAACGGTGGTATGAACACCGAGCCAAAGCCACAGGGAATCGCGTTCTGACTAGCTTTGCTTCGCACGCCAGGCCGGAAGGGCATGACGGGCTCCGTAATCTGGGTGCCTGCGACAGCCGTCTGCGCCGGGCCGTCGGCGGATTCTCTTGGGCTGCAACCGCAGTCGATCTCTGGGGGAGAGCGACGGGCCGCTTCTTCAGCGGCTTCCCATGCAATTCAATCTACAGTCAGAGAATTGGGAGTGAACAACCCATGAAATCCAAGTTTTTGAAGTCTGCTGTCCTCGGCTTGTCGACGGCGGCCCTCCTGGCGGGCGCTGCGGCGACGGCCCAGGCTGAGCAGAAGTTCGTCACCATCGGCACCGGCGGCCAGACCGGCGTCTACTACGTCGTTGGCCAGTCGATCTGCAAGCTGGTCAACCGTGGCCAGAAGGATCACGAGATCAAGTGCACGGCGCCTTCCACCGGCGGCTCCGTTGCCAACCTCAATGCCATCGCCAACGGCGAGCAGGACATGGGCGTGGCCCAGTCCGACTGGCAGTATCACGCCTACAACGGCACGGCGCCGGACAAATTCCCGAACGGTGCCAATAAAGAGCTGCGCGCGGTCTTCTCCGTGCATCCCGAGCCCTTCACCGTGGTGGCCCGCAAGGATTCCGGCATCAAGACCTTCGCCGACCTGAAGGGCAAGCGCGTCAACGTCGGCAATCCCGGCTCCGGCGCCCGCGGCACCATGGAAGTGGTGATGGAGAAGCTCGGCTGGTCGATGAGCGATTTCAAGCTGGCCGCCGAACTGAAGTCGGCCGAGCAGGCGGCCGCGCTCTGCGACAACAAGATCGATGCGATCGTCTTCACCGTCGGCCATCCCAGCGGCACGATCAAGGAAGCCACCACTTCCTGTGAGTCCGTCATCGTGCCGGTCACCGGTCCGGAGATCGATGCCCTGGTGAACGACAACGCCTACTACGCCAAGGCCACTGTGGTCGGCGGCACCTACGACGGCACCGCCGAGGATGTCGAGACCTTCGGCGTGGGCGCGACCTTCGTGTCCTCCACCAAGGCGGACGAGGAGACGATCTACCAGGTGGTGAAAGCGGTCTTCGACAACTTCGACCGCTTCAAGAGGCTGCACCCGGCCTTCGCGAACCTGAAAGAAGAGAACATGATCAAGAACAACCTCTCCGCCCCGCTGCACCCGGGCGCTGAGCGTTACTACAAGGAACGCGGTTGGATGTAATTCGCATCCAGGTGGGCGGGGCTTTCCCGCCCACCGCCGCTTTCGGCCGAAGTTTTCATCTAAAGCAGTCACGCGCCGGACAGGAAGCCGGAACAACCGGCAAGGCGCGAAAATGGGGATGAGGGGCGCCCGGCAGGGATCCGCCCCGACGAGCGGGGACTACATATGTCAAACGAATCGAACCGGGACGGCAGCGCGCCGGCAGGCGCCGGCAGCCCCATGTCCGACGAGGAACTGCAGGATCTCGTAGCGTCGAGCGATACCGGCGGCCGCGCGCCGACGGGCTTTCCGCTGCATGTGATCCTCTGGGTCGCGGCGGCCTGGTCGCTGTTCCAGGTCTGGATCGCCTCGCCCCTGCCGTTCCTGGCGACGGAGATCCTCGGGACCTCGGTGGTGCTGAACGGCACCGAGGCGCGCTCGATTCACCTCGCCTTCGCGATCTTCCTCGCCTACCTGGCCTATCCGGCGATGAAGCGCTCCCCGCGCAGTTACATCCCGATCCAGGACTGGGTCCTGGCGCTGGTCGGCGCCTTCTGTGCCGGCTACCTCTATCTCTTCTACGACGCCATCTCGCTGCGCCCTGCGAACCCCAACACCCAGGACATCGTGGTGGCCTGCATCGGCATGGTGCTGCTGCTGGAGGCGACGCGGCGCTCCCTCGGGCCGCCGCTGGCGATCATCGCCTCGATCTTCCTGATCTACACCTTCTTCGGCCAGTACATGCCGAACCTCATCGCCCACAAGGGCTTCTCGCTGGGCGCGGTGGTCGACAACCAGTGGACCAGCACCCAGGGCGTCTTCGGCACCGCCCTGGCGGTTTCCACCGACTTCGTCTTCCTCTTCGTGCTGTTCGGCGCGCTGCTCGACAAGGCCGGTGCCGGCAACTACTTCATCAAGGTCGCCTTCTCCCTGCTCGGCCACTACCGCGGCGGCCCCGCTAAGGCGGCTGTCGTCGCCTCGGCCATGACCGGGCTCATCTCCGGCTCCTCCATCGCCAACGTGGTGACCACCGGCACCTTCACCATTCCGATGATGAAGCGCGTCGGCTTCTCGCCGGAAAAGGCCGGTGCGGTCGAGGTCGCCTCCTCCGTCAACGGCCAGATCATGCCGCCGGTGATGGGCGCCGCCGCCTTCCTGATGGTCGAGTACGTCGGCATCTCCTACTTCGAGGTGGTGAAGCACGCCTTCATCCCGGCGCTGATCTCCTACATCGCGCTGGTCTACATCGTGCACCTGGAGGCCATGAAGGCGGACATGCAGGGCCTGCCGCGCGCCTCGGAGCCGACGCCGCTGATGAAGTTCCTCATCATGACCACCTTCGGCATCGCCGCGGTCTGCGCGCTCGCGCTCGCCACCTACTACGGCCTGGGCTGGATCAAGACCCTGGCCGGCGATGCCTCGGGCTGGGTCATCGCCGCGCTGCTGGCGGCGGTCTACGCGGCGATCATCCGTTTCTGCTCGCGCTATCCGGATCTGGAGATGGACGATCCCAACGCGCCCATCGTCTCCCTGCCGAAGGTCGGGCCGACGGTGAAGTCGGGCATCCACTTCATCCTGCCGGTCATCGTGCTGATCTGGTGCCTCATGGTGGAGCGGCTGTCACCCGGCCTCTCGGCCTTCTGGGCGACGGCCTTCATGATCTTCATCGTGGTCACCCAGCGCCCGCTCTTCGCCCTCTTCCGGGGCCAGGGCGCGCTCGCCACCTGGTTCCGCCAGGGCATCTTGGAACTCTTCGACGGCCTGGTCACCGGCGCGCGCAACATGATCGGCATCGGCATCGCCACGGCGACCGCCGGCATCATCGTCGGCACGGTGTCGCAGACCGGCGTCGGCCTGGTGCTGGCCGACCTGGTGGAGATCCTCTCCTTCGGCAACATCCTGCTGATCCTGCTGTGGACCGCGGTGCTGAGCCTCATCCTCGGCATGGGCCTGCCGACCACGGCCAACTACATCGTGGTCTCGGCGCTGCTGGCGCCGGTCATCGTGCAGCTGGGCCAGGACGCCGGCCTCATCGTGCCGCTGATCGCCGTGCATCTTTTCGTCTTCTACTTCGGCATCATGGCCGACGTGACGCCGCCGGTCGGCCTCGCCTCCTTCGCGGCGGCGGCGGTCTCGGGCGGCGATCCCATCAAGACCGGTTTCGTCGCCTTCTTCTATTCGCTGCGCACGGCGGCGCTGCCCTTCCTCTTCATCTTCAACACCGACCTGCTGCTCATCAACGTCGGCTGGGCCGGCGGCATCCTGGTCTTCATCGTCGCCACCGCGGCGATGCTGATATTCGCGGCGGCGACCCAGGGCTTCTTCCTGGCGCGCAACCGCATCTACGAGACGGTGCTGCTGCTGCTCATCGCCTTCACCCTGTTCCGCCCGGGCTTCTGGATGGACATGATCTCGCCGCCGAACCGCGACGTGGCGCCGGCGCAGATCGTCAACGTCGCCGACCGCATGGAGGCGGGCGAGATCCTGCGCCTGCGCGTCGACGGCCTGGACGCCGTGGGCAATCCGCGCAGCTTCGTCGCCCTGCTGCCGCTGGGCGAAGGGGAGACGGGCGAGGAACGTCTGTTCAACGCCGGCCTGGAACTCTACATCGACGGCGAAGAGGTGCTGGTGGACAACGCCGGCTTCGACTCGCCGGCGGAAGCGGCCGGGCTGGAGTTCGACCAGAAGATCGTTTCGGTGAAGGAGCCGCTGGACCAGCTGCCCAAGGAACTGATGTTCATTCCGGCGCTGCTGGTTCTCGGCCTTATCATTGTCATGCAGCGCGGTCGGCGGGGCAGGCAGCCCGCCGGGGCCACCGCGTAGGGGGGAAGCAGAAAGATGTTCAAGGATATCCTCTTGCCCGTGGATCTCGGCAACGCCGAGACCCAGGAAAAGGCGGTCAGCACGGCCGTGGAGATGGCCAAGGCCTTCGGCAGCCGCCTGCACGTCATGACCATCGTGCCGGACTTCGGGGAGAGCTTCGTGTCTTCCTTCTTCCCGGTCGACTACCAGGAGAAGGCCGTGGAGGCGGCGAACCAGAGCCTGCACGCCTTCGTGAAGGAACGGGTGCCCGAAGGTATTCCCGTGCAGCACATCGTCGCGCACGGCACGATCTACGAGGAGATCCTGAACTTCTCCAGGAAGCACACCATCGACATGATCGTCATGGCCTCGCACCGGCCGGAGCTGCAGGACTACCTGCTGGGCCCCAACGCGGCCCGCGTGGTGCGCCACGCCAACTGCTCGGTCACCGTGGTGCGCGACTAGAGCAGATCAGGGCTGGCTGGAATCGCCGAAGGCGATCCACCGACACTGTGAATCTGCTCTAGGCCCTGAAACCGAGCAGATCAGGGTTGGCTGGAATCGCCGAAGGCGATCCCCAAGAGCTTAGGGGCAACACTGTGAATCTGCTCTAGGCCCTGAAACCGAGCAGATCAGGGTTGGCTGGAATCGCCGAAGGCGATCCCCAATGGCTTAGCGCCGCTCCCGCACCGAAATGTGATCCCGGCTTGATGCGCGCCGGGCGGCGGCGCGGCCTAGGCTGGGGTCATGCTGCGCTTCGCACTGACTGTCATTCTCTGTCTTTCGGTTCTGCCGCCCGGCCCGGCGGCGGCGGCCGGGTCGTTCGCGCCGCCGGAGACGGTTTCGGTGCCCGCCGGCCCCTTCATCGCCGGCTCGGACCGGGCGGAGCGGGAGGCCGCCTACCGGCTGGACGAGGCGGCCTATGGCCATCGCGCGACCCGTGACCAGCGCTGGTACGAGGGGGAGGGGCCTCGGCGGGAGGTGGTCCTGCCCGCCTTTTCGATCATGCGCCGCCCGGTCACCAACCGGCTCTACGCGGGCTTCGTCGCCGCGACCGGCCACCCGGCCCCGGAGGTCTCCGCCGCCGACTGGGCCGGCTACGGCCTGATCCATCCCTACGAACGCACCCGCCGCCATGCCTGGCGGGACGGGCGGCCGCCGGCGGGGCGGGAGGATCATCCGGTGGTGCTGGTCTCCCGCGCCGATGCCCGGGCCTTCGCTGCCTGGCTCTCCGCCGAGACCGGGCGGCACTGGCGCCTGCCCTGGAGTGGGAGAAGGCGCCCCGCGGCCCCGACGGCCGGCGCTTTCCCTGGGGCGATTTCTGGGACCCGCGGCGGCTCAACAGCCACGATGGCCTCGGAGAAGAAAGGGGGGCCTTCGACACCCTGCCGATCGGCAGTTTCCCGGCCGGGGCCAGCCCCTACGGCCTGCTCGACGCCGCGGGGCAGGTCTTCGAGTGGACCGCCACGCCGGCCAAGGGAGGGGCCAAGGGCGGGGCAGGGACGCGGCGAGAGGGCCGCTTCCTGGTCAAGGGCGGCTCCTGGGACGACCGGGGCTGCGGCGTCTGCCGTCCCGCGGCGGGCCACGGCCGCCCGGCCGGTCTTAAGCATATTCTCATTGGATTTCGACTAGTCGTAGAATGACGCCCGCCGCCGCCCGCCGATTGCATCACACCGCTGTGAGATACAGTTTTCTGGCATCCGGCGCAGAGTCTCCTTAGGTTAGCGATGTCATGCGAAGTGAAGCGATCATCAAGGAAGCCGCCCTGGACAGCGATCTGGCGCTGGACAGCCTGTCGACAGAGGCCTTGCAGGACATGGCCGAGGCGGGCGCCGAGGTCATGGAGGTCCACCGCATCCTCGCCAAGACCGGCGACAACATCGTCGGTGAGCTGCTGAAGAACAACGGCACCTTCTACGAGTGGGATCACTACCCGCCGGGCGACGTCTACGACCACGAGACCCACGGCCAGTACTATTACCACGCTCACGCCTCCGACCAGCGCTTCGAGGGCGAACACGGCCACTTCCACACCTTCGTCCGCCCCAAGGGGATGCCGCCGGGAATCCGCCCGGCCAAGGTCCCCGGCTATGTCGCGCCGGAGGATCCCAACGACGCCCTGAGCCATCTGGTCGCCATCGCCATGACCCCGGCCGGCCTGCCGTTCCGGCTGTTCACCGTGAACCGCTGGGTGACCGGCGAGGTCTGGTACGAGGCCGAGGATGTCATCCGCCTGCTCGATGTCTTCAAGATCGACCACGCGCAGCCCTCCTGGCCGGTAAACCGCTGGATCACCGCCATGGTCCGCCTCTACAAGCCGCAGATCGCCGATCTGCTGCGTGCCCGCGACCGCAAGGTCGCGGCCTGGCGCGACGGCAACCCCGACAGCGACGTCTTCGAGGACCGCGACCTGGAGGTCACCTCCTTCCTGGACATCTCCCTGGACCGGCAGGTTCAGGGCGTGGCCCGGGCCCTGCTGGCCCGTGAATAGGGGATCCCTGCATCGCTTGGCCGGTGGCCCGTTAAGCTTTGCTTAACCCTGGCGCCGTCCGGGGCCTGCCCGCGCACCTTCCCGCGTTCTTTACGGGCCCGGAGTGCTTCGAATTTTAAGCATCAATTAACGCGCAGCCCCGATAATCATCCTGTTAGGGCGCCGCTTAGGCAGCATCCGTTTGCCGCCTGCTGCGTGCCGCGTTTGTCGAGGCTTGACCGAGAGAGACATGACAGGAAGCCTTTCCCAGGAAGACGTTGCCCGCCTGATGGCCGACCCCTCGCCGGACGCCCGGGCCGAGACGACGTCCAAGATCGCGGCGCAGTACGACCGCAAGTACCCGCGCATGACCCCGGCGGAGCGCAAGCTGGCGGAGGAGATCTTCCGCAAGCTGGCGCATGACGCCGAGGTGCTGGTGCGCGAGGCCCTGGCGGCCAACCTGAAGAGCACCCCGGACCTGCCCCACGACCTGGCGCTCACGCTGGCCAGGGACGTCGACAGCGTTTCCCTGCCGGTGCTGAAGTATTCCGACGTGCTGACCGACGAGGACCTGATCGAGATCGTGCGCGGCGAGGACGCCGACGCCAAGCAGGTCGCCATTGCCCAGCGCGCGACGGTCTCCACCGCGGTCGCCGATGCCCTGATCGATACCGGCAACGAGACGGCGGTTGCCCGTCTGGTCGCCAACGAGGGCGCCGAGCTGACCGAGGAGGCGCTCGGCCGCGTGCTGACCGACTACAATGAGAGCGAGGTGGTCGCGGACTCGATCTCGCGGCGGCCCACCCTGCCGCCGGCGATTTCCGAGCAGCTCGTCTCCGCCATGGCCGAGAAGCTGCAGAGCTACCTGGTCAGCAAGCACGACCTGCCGGCCGATGCTGCGGCCAACCTGATTCTGCAGACCCGCGAGCGGGCGACGGTCAGCCTGCTGAGCCGCGGCGCCACCGGTGCCGACCTGGAGGAGCTGGTCTACCAGATCCACGTGAACGGCCGTCTGACCCCCTCCCTGATCATCCGCGCGCTCTGCGTCGGCGACATGTCCTTCTTCGAGGCCGCCCTGGCGCGCCTGGGCAATGTGCCCCTGAAGAACGCCCAGAAGCTGATCCACGACGGCGGCGACCTCGGCCTGCGTTCGCTCTACGAGAAGGCCCACATGCCCGAGCGCCTGTTCAGCGCGGTGCGGGCGGCGGTGCAGATCCTGGAGGAAGAGGACTACGACGGCGGCCGCAACGA
>ENA-ORCZ01000626-ORCZ01000626.1-marine-metagenome-genome-assembly--contig:-NODE-626-length-12716-cov-2.771897_pt1 | contig 12716 bp, 12 predicted proteins | sample MGYA00237785_ERZ508519 | MGnify/ENA primary metagenome ERZ508519 (study PRJEB26189, sample SAMN06268790) | marine metagenome | isolation source: Bioluminescent Bay, La Paraguera, Puerto Rico | place...
GCGGGCGTCGTCGTTGATTTCCAGGCGGCCGAGGCCGAGGCCGAGTTCGTCATCCGGGCGCGAGGCGAACGGCGCGGAGAGGCTGCCGCCAACCTGCCAGATACGCTCGATGTAGGTCACGTCCGGGTCGGACTGGATGAAGTTGGCAAACAGCTTCAACCGTCGCGCCGGCAGCGCCGTGCTCTGCCAGACCTGCTGCTCGGCCATCAGGTAGCCGCCCGTGGCGTGGTCGTGCTCGGCGGCCGCGGCGCCGGATAGCGACATGGGCCGGCCGGCACCGTCGCGGTAGAGGTCTTCGAAGTCACCGGTGTTGCGCCACAGGCCGAGGCGATAGGCGCCGGGTTGCCCGCCCAGGGTTGGTGTCCAGCCGAGTTCGGCGACCGCGTGGTAGCCGGTGGTGCCCGAGGGGCTGCCGAAGTTCAGGCCCTGCTCACGCTCGGTGAAGCGCGGGTTGACTTGGTAGAGCGCAGTCTGCAACGACCATTCTTCGTTCAGCTGGTAGCGCGCGGTAGCGCCCCATTGGCTGATCGGCCAGGTGTACCAGTTGGGCGTGACGTAGCCGGGCACCGTGCCGCAGAAACCGAGGTTCTGGAACGGGCAGGCGAAGGGGTAGATGTCCCCGCTCATGGGCAGCCGGCCGAGCTTGACCAGCAGGCGGTCGTCGAGCAGCGCCTGCTGGTAATAGAACTGCACCAGCCGGGTGGTGCTGCCATAGCCGTAGATTTCCTGCGGCTGCAGCAGCACGCCGAGGTCGGCTTCGGCGTTGAGGTTCTCGCCGTTGCGGTTGACTACCGTGAAATGAAAGCCGGCGCCGGACCAGCCCAGCAGTTTGTCCAGGTCCAGCGCGGCGTCGAACATCAATTGGTCGGCGTAGGTGCCGGTGTGGTCATCGCCGCCCTGCGTGTTCCAGGCCAGCTCGTTGACGTAGGTGATCTGCAGGTCGACGCCGGCCTCATGCAGGTGGGTGCGGCTGCCGTTCCAGTCGCCGAACAGGAACTGATCGGGTGAATACTCGGCCGCGTGGGCAGAAGTGAACAGGCAGGCGGCGAGAAGGCCGCTGCCGAAGCGCAGGCTTGTTGTCATTGTTCTGATCCTTCGGATGTGACGATGCGCAGTGCCGCGAATAGCGTTAGGTGCAAGGCCTATGGCATGAACGGTATTCGCAAGCGCTTGTGCTCATGGGGCATTACCTGTGGCTCGGTAACGGTGGCTGCGTTGTCGGTGCCACCGAGTTGAAAGCCCGAACCGGTCGTGATTGAAGGCTGTCGCCGGCACGTTCCATCACTTGGGTTCGGGCTCAGCCAAACTCGACCCCTTCTCGGTGTTACTGGCTAAGCGGTCGGTTTGGCGTTGAAGGACTAGTGCCCTCCGCCCGACTTCACGCCGTCATGCGCTTGCCGGCGAACGAAGTGACGGATGCTTTCCAGCTCGGCATCGGTCAGATCCGGGAATTTGGGCATGCCATTGGCAAGTAACGCGCCGCCGCGCACAACACTCTCGAACGCCTTCTCACTGCCTGTGAGCAATATCGGCGACTCCCGTAGATCGGGTGCCTTCATACCGGCAACCGCTCCGGCGCCATGACAGCCGACACAGAGGTTTTCCGCAAAAACGCCCGCGCCTGCCTCCGCTTTCTTGGCGTCGACCTCGAACTTCTCATCGATGATGGGCTTGGCAAGTTGCGGCGCCGGCTGTTTTGGAACGACCGCTTTTCCATCGAGCGAGAACGTCATGATGCGGCGCTCATGAGCACCATATTTCCAGCCATGACTTTCAAAGCCGAGTTCACCGGAGCCGCCGAAGTTGGAGGCCAGTGCGCCACCCGGGCCCACCAGCAGGGAAACCATCTGCTTGCCATCCAACTTGTAAGTGATCGGTGGTGCGGAGATGCCAAGGCCCACGTCATATGACCAAAGTTCGTCGCCGGTGCGGGCATCGTAGGCTTTGAACAGGCCGTCAGGCTGGCCCTGGAAAACCAGGTTGCCGGCCGTGGTCAGGGTTCCGCCACCCCATGGGCTCTTTTGGTTGACTTGCCACACACGCTCATTCTTGATCGGGTCCCAGGCCTGCAAGGAACCGCGAGTTTCATGCGGGTCTTTGGTCAGCTCCCAACCGGTCAGCCCCAGGTAGAGCTTGTGGCTGGCCATCTTGTGATCAGACTTCGTTTTCTTGCCGTCATCCTTGAAGGTGTTGCCCAGATGGTTGGTTGGGATAAAGGCAAGATTCAGCTCGGGGTTATAAGACATCGCATGCCATGAGTGCGCACCGAATGCCGACGGATAGATATTCTTCTCGCCATCAGGATAGCGGGCGTCGTCGGCAACGATATGGCGCTGCTCTTTCAGGTCGTACCTGGTTGACCAGTTGGCATCGGTGAATTTCTCGGCGGACAGTACCTTGCCGTTCGAACGGTCGATCGTATAGAAGAAGCCGTTCTTCGGCGCATGCAATACGGCGTCAACGTCCTTGCCGTCGATTTTCAGATCGGCCAGCACGATGTCCATGTTCGAGTTGTAGTCCCAGGTGTCACCCGGTGCAGTCTGGACATGCCACTTGTATTCGCCCGTATCCGCATCTACGGCTACGACAGAACACAGAAAGAGGTTGTCGCCGCCCTCCGGGCTACGCACCTTGATGTTCCATGGTCCGCCGTTGCCTGTACCGAAGATGAGCTGGTTGTACTTGGCGTCGTACGTCCAGCCGTGCCAGGCATTACCGCCGCCGCCGTTTTCCCACCAACGGCCACTCCAGGTCTTGGCCGCCATTTCTTGAGCAGGGTCCTCGAACCCATCGGCAGGGTTGCCGGGCACGATATAGAAGCGCCAGATCTGTTTGCCCGTTTCGGCGTCATAGGCCGTGACATAGCCGCGCATCGGGCCGAGTTCCGTTCCGCCGTTACCGACAAATACCTTGCCATCAAAGGCTTTAGGATGGCCGGTGATATTCAGCGGCTGATCATGATCAAAGGTGCGGGTTTGCCAGACTTCCTTGCCGTCTTTTCTGTTGATCGCAATAAGACGGCCATCCCAGGTGGCGATGAACAACTTGTCACCATAGGTTGAAAGTCCGCGGCTATGTTTCCAGAAGACCTTCTTCATGTTGTTGTCGAGAATTTCTTTGGAAACCTGTGGGTCATATTCCCAGAGCTTCTTGCCCGTGCGAGCATCGAACGCACGCGTTCTGTTCATTTCGCCCACGTAATACATGACGCCATCGACGACCAGGGGCGTCCCGACCATATCGGATCGGTCCGGAAGAGGGGCGTACCATTCGGGTTTCAGCCCGCTGACATTTTCTACATTGATATCTTTCAGGGGGCTGAACCGCTGTTCGGAGTGTGTTCGTCCATAGGCCAGCCAGTCAGCGGTGTTTGATTCATCAGACAGTTCTTTGTCGGTAATCATCCTGTCTGATGCATACAATGGCGTAGTTGCAAAAAGCGAAGCCGCCACTAACACAGGTACCCTTAGATTTGGTCGTCTTGATTTCATTTTTATTATTACCTTGTTTAGGGTTGTTCAGCGCTTCCGGCATGCGTCAAGCGAGCATCTACCGGTGGTGTTTTTAAAACGTGTTTACTCCCTGACGTTCGGCGCTGTTCGGCCGAAGGGCTGGATACCGCGCTGGTGGCGCAGACGGACTTTGGGCGGGGCGGTGGTGGGGTAGCTCATGGTGTTGCCTCCGATGCATGGCCAGGCCGGATGGCTGACCGTTTTGTTGTTCAAAGCAAGGGGGAGGGCGGACCGGCCACCGCGCTTGCGGCCGGGCACGGCAAAGGGCGGGCGCCGAGCTGCAGACCTTGCCAGGCCAGAACGCGCTGATAACGGTCGGCCAATGACTCGGCCTCGCTCCAGGCGGCCGGCAGTCGCTCGCTGAGAGCCAGATGGCTGTCGGCCTGGCAGCGGAAGTCGCTGGCGCAGGCGTGATAGAAGCGGTTGACGACATCGGCCATGGGCTCGCGCCAGTCCTCCATCAGCACAGCCGCATGAGCGAGCACTGCTGGGCGGCCGTCGCAGCTGCGCCGCCAGCGTTGCGCGGTGCCGGCCAGCTTGCGGCCCTCCAATGTCAGGTTGAAGCGGCCGTCGCAAAAGGCGCCAGGAACCGCGCCGACTCCTGCCCGCAGACCATGTTCGGCGAGCCACAGCGCCAGGGGATCGAGCAGTCGCTCGTAGGCGACGACGATGCGCTTGCCGGTCTCCTCGCTGACCGGCATGGTGCAGGCCAGCGCGATGTTGAGCACCGCCGATGATTGCGGCACCGGCTCGCCGCCGGTGTCGCGCAGCAGGATCGGCCAGCCCTGCGCGGCGCAGCGTTGGCTGGCCAGGGCGAAACCGGGGCGGCGCTCGAAGCTGCCGGGCATCACCAGCGCCTGGCCGGTGGGGCGCCAGAGCAGCAGCTGGCAGTCGAACAGTCCGTCACAGACGCGCTGCAGCAAGGCCCGCTCGGCATTCAGGCCGGCGCCCACGCTGAACCGAGCGATGCCGTTCATGCCGCGTACCCCTCGATGCGCCGGCAGAGATCATCGAGAAATTCAGCCGCGGGTGAGCCGTTGACAGCGCGATGGTCGAAGGTCAGCGACAGGCCCATCCACTCGACTTCCACCAGTTCGCCGCTCGGCCCGAGTTCCAGCCGCCGCTGGATGCCACCGACCCCGAGGATGGCCACCTGCGGCGGATTGAGGATCGGCGTGAAGTGGTGCACCCGCGACAGCCCCAGGTTGGAGACGGTGAAGGTGGCGCCGGTCAGCTCCTTGACCGACAGCTTGCCGGTCTGGGCCTTGTCCACCAGCGCCTTTCGTGCCTGGGACAGGCTTTCGCCGTCCAGTTGTTCGGCATGGAACAGCGCCGGTGCCACCAGCAGATCGCCCGGCAGTGGAATGGCGAGGCCCAGATGCACCGCCGCGTGCTGGTGGATCACCTCTTCTTCCAGCGTGGCATTGAGTCCGGGATGGGCCTGCAGCGTCTCGATCACCTTGAGCAGCAACAGGTCCTGCACGGACACCGCGCTGCCCTCGGCCTTTAGCTCGGCGCGGCGGGTTTTCAGCGCATCCAGCCGGCATTCGCTGTGGTGGGTCAGTTGCGCAGTGGTCTGCAGGCTTTCGTGCATCTTCGCCGCGATCATCTTGCGCATGCCCTTGAGCGGCACCCGTTCGGGGGCGCGCTCGGGCAGGATTTCCAGTCGAGTCATGGCTATTCCACCTGGCCGATGACCGCACCCTTGGCGATCACCGCGTCTTCTTCCTCGATGATCTTCAGCACGCCGGCAGCCGGCGCCTCGATCTCGAACTGGGCCTTTTCCGACATGACCTCGGCGACCAGGTCACCGGCGGCCACTTCGGCGCCGTCGCTGACCAGCCAGGAGGTGATCACCGCTTCGGCGTCGCCTTCCCAGAGGTCGTCTGCAATCACGATGGGGGTACTCATAAACGTCATTCCTTATGCATGGCGTGATAGGCGGCCACGATCTTGTCCGCGTTGGGCAGGGCCCATTGCTCCATGACCGGGGTGAAGGGGATGGGGATGTCGGGGAAGGCCACCCGTTGCGGGCGTGCCTTGAGCATGCCGATGTCGTGCTCGACGACGCTGGCGATGATTTCGCCGCTGACGCCGAAGCTGTGGTAGTCCTCGTCGATCACGATCAGTCGGCCGGTCTTGCGCACCGAGGCGATGACGTGCTCGCGGTCGAGCGGCACCAGGCTGCGCAGATCGATGACCTCTGCGCTGACGCCGTCCTTCTCAAGCGTCGCGGCGGCGCGCAGGGCGTGGTGCACGCCGGCGCCGAGGCTGACCAGGCTGACGTCGCGGCCCTCGCGCACGGTCTTGGCCTTGCCGATCTCGACGATGTAGGGCTCGTCCGGTACCGGCACCGTGGCGCCTTTCTCGGTGCCCAGCCAGCCCATGCCCTGCAGCGCCTTGTGGAAGAGGTAGACCACCGGGTTGTCATCGCGGATGGCAGCGGTCATCAGGCCCTTGGCGTCATAGGCGTTGCTCGGCACCACCACCTTCATGCCCGGCAGGTGGGCGAAGGTGCCGTACAGGCACTGCGAATGCTGGGCGGCGTCCGAGTAGCCGGCGCCGGTGGAGGCCATCAGCACCATGGGCACCGGCACCTTGCCGCCGGAGAAGTAGGTGTTCTTGGCCATCAGGTTGTAGATGGCGTCCATGCAGACGCCGAAGAAGTCGACGAACATCAGCTCGACGATCGGCCGCATGCCGTCCGAAGCGGCGCCCACCGCGGCACCGATGAAGGCGGTTTCGGAGATCGGCGTGTCGCGGATGCGTTCCTTGCCGAATTCCTCGTAGAGCCCGCGGGTGTTGCCGAACACGCCGCCGAGCTGGCCGATGTCCTCACCCATCACGAACACTTTCGGGTCCAGGCGCATCTCCTGGGCCACGGCTTCGGCCATGGCGCGGGCGACGGTGAGCTTTCTCTCTTTTACTGCTGTGGTCATGGCGGTCTCCTGCTCAGCCGGCCAACGCGGCGGGGCTGACGATGATCTTGACGTTGCGGTCCTTGTGGTTGGCCAGCTCCTCGAAGCCCTGCTCGAGGATGTTGTCCAGGCCGATGCGGCCGGTGATCAGCGGGGTGACGTCCATGCGGCCGTCGCTGATCAGGGCGATGACATCGGCGAATTCGCCGGCGTAGGCGAGCGAGCCGATCACCTGTTTCTCGGTGGCGACGATCTCGAAGAAGTTGAATTCCGAGGGCTCCTCGAAGATGCCCACCATCACGCAGCGCCCGGCCTTGCGGATCACGTCGAGGGCGAGCTTGGCGGTGGCCTTGTGGCCGATACACTCGAAGGAGGTGTCGGCGCCATAGCCGCCGGTGAGCGCCTTGATCTCGGCGATGGCGTCGCACTCACTGGGGTCGATGACCCGCGTGGCGCCGACTTCCAGCGCCTTGGCCTTGCGCGCGGCGGACATCTCCAGGGCGATCACCTGGCCGGCGCCGGCGGCCTTGGCGCACATGATGGTGCACAGGCCGATGGTGCCGGCGCCGACCACCACCACCGTCTCGCCGAGCAGGCTGCCGGCCTTTTTCACCGCGTGCATGCCCACTGCCAGGGGCTCGATCAGCGCGCCGGCTTCCAGCGGGAAGCCCTCCGGCAGGCGGTAGAGCAGCTCGGCCGGAACGTTGACCAACTCGGCGAAGGCGCCGTTATTCATCAGCCCGGTAAAGGCCAGCTTTTCGCAAAGGTTGTACTGGCCGGTCTTGCAGAAGCGGCACAGGCCGCAGTGCTGACAGGCATCGGCAGCGACCTTGTCGCCCGACACGTAACCCTCGACGCCCTCGCCCAGGGCGACGATCTCGCCGCAGAACTCGTGGCCGAGGATGCACTGGCCCTTGATGCCTGTGAGCGGGTGCGGCGCGTCCACCGGGATGAACACCGGGCCGGCCAGGTATTCGTGCAGGTCGGAGCCGCAGATGCCGCACCAGTCGACGCGGATCTGCACCCAGCCCGGTTGCGGTGCGCCGGGCAGCGGAACCTGTTCCAGGCGGATGTCCTTGCGGCCGTGCCAGACGGCGGCGGTCATGGTGGCTTGGCTGTTCATGGGGTGTTCCTCGTGTTATTCGGATCGGTTCACACGAACACTTGCTCGAGCGCCTCTTCCGGGCGCGGGTAGGGACTTTCACGGGCGAACTCGATCGCTTCGTCGATACGGCCGCGGGCACGCGCGGCAATGTCCTCGGCCTGCGCCTCGGTCATCACGCCTTCGTCGATCAGGCGCTGGCGGTAGCCGGGAATGGGGTCCTTTTTCATCAGGCCGTCCTTCTCGCCCTCGGGGCGGTAGGTTTCGCCGTCGCCCATGAAGTGGCCGGCCAGGCGGTAGGTCTCGATCTCGATGAGGGTCGGGCCACCACCGGCGCGGGCGCGCTCGATGGCTTCACCGGCCGCGCGGAACACGCCGTCCGGGTCGTTGTTCTCGACGAACACACCGGGCATGCCGTAGGCCGCGGCGCGCACGTGGTGCTGCTTGATGCAGGTGGCGCTGGCCTTGGCCACCGAGATGCCCCAGGCGTTGTCCTCGATGACGAACACCACCGGCAGCTTCCACAGCGCGGCGAGGTTCAGCGTTTCGTGGAAGGCGCCCTGGTTGGCCGCGCCCTCGCCGATGAAGGACACCGCCACCCCGGGCTTGCCCTGCATCTGCCGCGACAATGCGGCGCCAACGGCCGGCCCCATGCCTTCGGCGATGATCCCCGAGCAGGAGAAATTCACCCGGCCATCGAACAGGTGCATGTGCCCGCCGCGGCCGCCGGAAAGCCCGGTGGCCTTGCCGAAGATCTCGGCCATCATCTCGTTGAGGTCGACGCCCTTGGCCACGGCGATGTGGTGCGGGCGGTGGGTGGCGGTGACGATGTCACCGGCCTCGAGGTGCGCACAGACGCCTACCGCGCAAGGCTCCTGGCCGTTGGAGAGGTGCATCTCGCCGGGAATCGGCCCCTTGGCCATGTTGAACACCGGCGTCTTGCCTTCCATGTAGATGCGCTCGATGGATTCCTCCATGTAGCGGCTGGTCAGCATCTGCTCGTACATCCACAGGCGCTGCGAGTTGTTGGGCTGGGTCATGGTCGACTCCCTTGTAGTGGTGGTCAGATCGCGCGTTCGTTGAGCAGCCGGCCGATCTGCTCGGCCTGGCGCAGGGCCAGCGCGACGATGGTGAGGGTGGGGTTCTGGCCGCCGCTGGTGGTGAACTGGCTGCCGTCGGAAACGAACAGGTTGGGGATGTCGTGGCTCTGGCCCCACTTGTTCACCACGCCGTCACGGGCCTTGGCGCTCATGCGGTTGGTGCCCATGTTGTGGCTGGCCGGATAGGGCGGCAGCTCGATCACGTCAGTGGCGCCGGCGGCCTCGTAACACTTGGCGGTGGCGGCGACGCCGTGCTTGCGCATGGCGGCATCCATGGGGTGATCGCTCTTGGTCACCACCGGGATCGGCAGGCCGTACTGGTCCTTCTCGTTGGCGTGCAGGGTGATGCGGTTGCTTTCCTGCGGCATGTCCTCACCCACCAGCCACATGCCGGCCATATGGTCGTAGGCATCCAGGGCCGAGGTGAAGCTGCGGCCCCAGGCGCCGGGATTGAGGAAGGCCGCCATGAAGGGCAGCCCCAGGGAGAGGGTCTCCATCTCATAGCCGCCCACGAAGCCGCGCGAGGGGTCGTTCCTCGCTTCGTCCGAGATAATGCCGGCCATGGTGGTGCCGCGGTACATGTTCACCGGCTTGTCGAAGATGCCATAGACGCTGCCGGTCATGTGCCGCATGTAGTTCCTGCCGACCTGCCCCGAGGAGTTCGCGAGGCCGTCGGGAAACATGGCGGAGGCCGAGTTCAGCAGCAGGCGCGGCGATTCGATGGAGTTGCCGGCCACCGCGACCACCCGGGCCCTCTGCAGGTGCTGGTTGCCCTCGGCGTCGGCGTAGAGCACGCCGGTCACCTTGCCCTCGGCATTGTGCTCGATCTTCAGCACCTGGCTGTTGGGCCGCACCTCCAGCTTTCCGGTCTCCTCGCCCTTGGGGATCTCGGTATAGAGCGTGGACCACTTGGCGCCCGACTTGCAGCCCTGGAAGCAGAAGCCTATCTGCTGGCAGGGGCCACGGTCGTCGCGCGGGGCGGAATTGATCGCCATGCGCCCGGTGTGGCACTGCTTGTAGCCCAGCCTGTCGGCGCCGGCCTTCATGACCTTGTAGTTGTTGTTGCCGGGCAGGCCCTCGATCCCGTTGGTACGGGTCACGCCCATCTTGTCTTCGGCCTTGGCGTAGTAGGGCGCGAGGTCGTCCAGGCCGATCGGCCAGTCCAGCAGGTTGGCCCCGGCGATCTCGCCGTAGGTGCTCCGCACCTTGAACTCGTGCGCCTGGAAGCGCAGCGAGGCGCCGGCCCAGTGCACGGTCGAGCCGCCCACCGCCTTGACGATCCAGGCCGGCAGGCCGGCGAAGTCCTTGGCGACGCGCCAGTTGCCGGAGGTGGAGCGCGGGTCGAGCCAGGAGATCTTCGAGAACATGTTCCACTCGTCGTTCTCGAAGGCGTCGATCTCGTGGCGGCCGCCCGCCTCCAGGATCACCGTGTCGATGCCCTTCTGCGCCAGTTCGTTGCCCAGGGTGCCGCCGCCGGCCCCGGAGCCGATGATGACGACCACGGAGTCGTCGTTCAGATCGTAGGTCTTTGCCATGATCGCGTCTCCCCCCTCAGGCCTCGAGCCAGTCGATGTCGTCGAAGCCGCGGTCGATGTAACCGCCCTCCTCGGCCGAGGGGCCCTCGTAGCCGAACTTCGCCCAGAGCTCCGGCTGGTTGTAGAGCCCGGTGACGAGCCCGCCGCGGATGGTCTGGAAGAAGGCCTCGGCTTCGATGGTCTTCAGCAGGGCGACACGGTCCTCCTCCCAGGGCACCGAGAGGTAGTTGCCGCCGTGCGCGGCCTGGGCCGCGCTGTTCAGCTCCCCCACGCCGTTCTGCAGCAGCTGCTTCAGGTCGCCGTTGCTGCCCGCAGCCTCGTCGTAGCCGATCATCGCTTTGGCGTAGTAGCTGTCGGCCAGGTGATCATGCGGATAGATGTCGCGCGCCATCTGGATCAGCGTGGCCATGGTCGAGGGCTGCAGGTTCTTCACCTCCATGGCCCAGGCGCCGCCCGGGCTCATGACCAGCGCACCCTGGGCCACGGCAATGACGCCGGCCGTCCCGGCCCCCGCGGTCTGCAGGAACCGACGCCGCGACACCTTCGTTTTCTTGTCGACTGTCCTCATGGGTTTCCTCCTTGATCCTTCTTTTCTTGTTTCTTTGTTGATCGGCACCGCTCAGCGGTAGCGGCCGTGGCGCTGCAGCACCTCGATCTTGTAGCCGTCGGGGTCCTGCACGAAGAAGAAGGACGCCATCAGCGCGCCGTCGCGGTGAAACTCCTTCATCGGGGTGGGCGCCAGGCCCAGCGTCTCGAAGCGCGCGTGCTCGGCCTTCAGGTCGTCGACCGCGACGGCGAGGTGTCCGTAACCCGAGCCGTGGGTGTAGGGCTCCTGCTGGCCCTTGTTCACCGTCAGCTCGACCTCGAAGTCGTTCTCCGGATTGCGCAGGTAAACCAGCGTGAAGCCGTCGAAGTCGAAACGGTCGGCGACCTCCAGGTCGAAGGCTTTCTTGTAGAAGTCCTTCGACTTCTCCTCGTCCAGAACGCGGATCATGGTGTGAATGGCTTTGGCCATCGGCCTTTCCCTCTTCTTGCGATTGGCGGCACGGCTTCCGAGGGGCGCGCCACAGCGGGCGGCGCCGTGCCGGGGCGCAGGCTGGAACGCGGAACCAGGCACAAGCCGTCCCTCGCGGACGGCAAGCCGGCGTTCCTTGATCTCGCAAGAGTGTAGCCCCCGCCAGAAGGGGGGTGGTGTTATGCCGCTACTACAGCTGCCTCTGTCCCATAAGACTTAGGTCGCAGGCACCCGGCAGTGCCGTCAGACGGCGGCCTGCTGCACTGCGAAACGCCGATTGGGCGCCGGGTCCGCCGGCTTTTCCGCCGGGACCTCTGCGGCAGCAGCCTCGTTGCTGAGGAAGAGGATGCAGGCGCAGCGCAGCAGGGAGGTGAAGTTGTTGATCTCGCCGTGAATCTCCAGGACTTCCTCGTAGAGTTCCGAGACGAACTGGGGCACCGTCAGGTTCTGCGCCGCCGCCACGCGTTCGAGAATCTCCCAGAAGCGCGCTTCCAGCCGGATCGAGGTGCAGTGCCCGTTGATGCGGATCGAACGGGTGACGAAACGGTAGGTCTCCGGATCCTGACCGGCGAAAATATGGCACATGGCACTGCCTCCCCTGGACGCTGATCTCCCCTCGACAGTCGGCTTGCTGTCGTTCTTGTTCTTGAGCCTTTCGTCACGAGGACGATGACGGGCACAAGTATGGAGACTGCGGCTCGGCGCTGTCCAGCCTCTCGCCCCCAAAGCTGACGCTGCGCTGCAGCATCCCCAGGCCTCAGCCGTAGGCGTCCTGCAGGCCGTAGGCGGCGTAGGCGCCGGTGAGATAGACCTTGCGCAGGAAAGGCAGCGGAAAGCGCGGCAGGGGATCGCGCAGCACCGCGGGCAGCGCCTCGGCGCCCTGCACCCCGGCCACCTGCGCGGCGACGGCGCGCCCGGCCCAGGCGGTGAAGGAGACACCATTGCCGTGATAGGCGAGAGAGGCGTAGAGCCCTTCCTCCTCCAGTCGCCCGACGAAGGGCACCAGCGGCTTGCTGAGACAGACCAGGCCGCGCCAGAAGAACTCCGTCTCCACGTGGCGCCAGGCCGGAAAATGACGCTCGAAGGCGCGGCGCAGGCGGTTCTCGGAGGCCTTGGCGGCGGCCGGCGAGCCGGAAATGCCGCCACGCCCGCCCCACAGGAAGCGGCCATCGGGCAGCAGGCGGAAATAGTGCAGCAGGCGGCGGCTGTCGGCGCACATCACCGTGCTGGTCCAGCCCTGGGCCTTGCGCTCCTCGGGGCTCAAGGGCCGCGTCACGATGATCGAGGAAAGTGCCGGCAGCAGGCGGCCGGCGACCTGGGGCAACGGCACCCACATCGCCTTCGTCGCCGATAGCCAGGCGCAGGTTCGCGCCTTCCACGAGCGGGCGCTCAAGCTTGTCGGCAGCAACGAAGGCGAGCCGGGGCCGCGACCGCATTACGGTCCGAACTATTACGCGGCGTATGTCCGCGATCCCGACGGCAACAAGCTGCAGGCGTCTGCTACGCCGCGGAATGACGCGCGACAGGCTTTTCC
>ENA-ORCZ01000627-ORCZ01000627.1-marine-metagenome-genome-assembly--contig:-NODE-627-length-12699-cov-2.635557_pt1 | contig 12699 bp, 9 predicted proteins | sample MGYA00237785_ERZ508519 | MGnify/ENA primary metagenome ERZ508519 (study PRJEB26189, sample SAMN06268790) | marine metagenome | isolation source: Bioluminescent Bay, La Paraguera, Puerto Rico | place...
GGTGACCGGGGAGGCCTCGGTGGCGTCGGAGACAGGGCGAGGGACGCTGTCGGGGGGCTTCTCTAATCCGCGTCAGGCCCGCGGCGCTGTGACAGCACGACAGCTTGGTTACGGCGAGGACGAGGTTGGAGGGCCGCGCCGGATTGGGTGCAGTCTCACTGCGGCACTATTGCCGGATGTCCGGGGATGGTCCGCCCCAAGTGCCAACTCAGGAATCCAGGGGATTTCCCGCAATGACTGTGCGCCGGCATCGGAAGAATCAAGTATAATATAATAAAATCAATTATATAACGTATCCCTGCAAAAGCTTGCATAGAATTCTATCAATCGCCCAGTGGTGGTGCCTGGAAAGGGATTGATAAACATTCCCTACTAACATTGTTTAGTTCTATTGAGGCTTGTCACGACAGGTAAGTCGGATGCGTGAGGCGGAAAGGCACCGGGTGGGAGAGCTTCTCATCGGGGCTTCCGACCGCCCGGTTCCAGGAGTGGAAAATTTGGCTCTCTCTACCGCTTTCTCTTCCAAGCCCTTCGAAAGCATCCGGTTCCTTATGCTGGCCGGCTTGCTCTTTATGGCCGTCGCCGCGGCGGTCCTGCTGCGGCCGGGCGTGGCCACTTCCGACGCCGAGTGGTCTGTTCTGGCGGTAAGCGGCGATGCCGAGTGGCGCGGGCCCGACGTGAAGGTCGGCGGCTGGCAGGACCTCGCTGTCAACGCGCGCCTTCCTGACGGCTCGGAAATCCACACCGGCGGCAACGGCGCAGTTGTCGTGGCGAAGGGGTTGGACCGGGTCGAACTAAGGGCCAACACCACTCTCACCATTGCTGCACGCAGGTCGAGCTTCGGCAGGATGGAAATCGACCAGGTGAGGGGCAGTGCGACCTATACCGTCGAAAAGCGCCCCGCGGGCACTTTCTCCGTCAATACGCCTTACGTGGTGGCGGTAGTGAAAGGCACCAAGTTCGACGTCGACGTCGAGCAGGAACAGACCAGCGTTTCAGTCACTGAAGGCCGCGTTGGCGTTTCGGATCGGCGCAGCGGGGACGCGGCCGACGTCGCCCCCGGCCAGACGGCGCGCGCTTCGCGTGCCAAGCCGGGTGTCGATGTAGGTGCCACCAAGTCCAAGTCCCAGGCGCCCAAGGCCGCGCCCAACAGTAGTGCGCCGAAGAGCGCTGCACCGAACAACGCGGCGCCGAACGGCGCCGGGTCCGGCGCTGCTGAGAACCCCAATCCCAACGCAAACGCGAACCCGAACGCTTCCAGCCGAGGCAACTCCGCCAACGCGCCGGGCCAGACCAAGGATACCGGCAACAATGCCGGCGGTAACGACAAGGGTAACGGCGGTGGCAACGGCGGTGGCAACGGCGGCGGCAACGGCGGTGGTAACGGCGGTGGCAACGGCGGTGGCAACGGCGGCGGCAACGGCGGCGGTAATGGCGGCGGCAACGGCGGCGGCAAGGACAATGGCAAGGGCGGTGGTAACGGCAAGGGCGGCGGCAACGGCAAGGGCAAGGGCAAGAACAAGTAGACGGAATGACTCATGAAGCGGCTGTCTCTGCGCTGCGGCGTCTGCGCCCTCGCCTGTCTGATGACACTTGCCGCCTATCTCGGCGGTGCGCTGGAGCCGCTTGAGCGGCCGCTGATCGATCTGCGCATGCGGCTCGTTGAGCGGCCCGCGGACCCCCACCCCGTGGTCGTAGAGATCGATCCGCAGTCGATCGCACAGATCGGCCAGTGGCCCTGGCCGCGCTCGCTCCACGCGCTGCTTCTGGACCGCCTGACCGCCGCGGAGGCGGGCCCGGTATTCCTCGACGTGGATTTCAGCCTGCGCACGCTGGTCAGCGAGGACGCCGCCCTTGCTGGCGCCTTGGCGCGCCGCCAGGGCAACACCATCCTCGCGGCCTTTCGCCAGTGGAGCACCTCGGCCGAGGCCTTCGTCGACATCGGTCCATTGCCGCAGTTTGCCGCGCAGGCGCGTCTTGCTTCGGCGAACCTGGTGCCTGCCTCGGATGGCCTGGTGCGAAGTGTCGAGATGTCGCTGCCGTGGCGTGGCGGCGCTTTAGCTGGCGTCGCTGCTGCGATGATCGACGATTCAACGCAGGCGCCGGCGAGCTTCCTGATCGATTTCGGCATAGACGTCGCATCGGTGACCCGCCTGTCTTTCATTGATGTGGCAAGCGGGAACGTAGATCCTAACCTGCTGCGCGGCCGGCCGGTCTTTGTGGGCGCGACCTCGATCGAGCTGGGGGATATGCTCGCCGTCCCCAAACACCGCACCCTGCCTGGCGTCATGGTGCAGATGCTGGCCTACCAATCTCTGATCCTGGATCGGGCATTGCAGCGGCTGCCTGACTGGGCTCTTTGCCTGGCGACGGTATGCTTCGTCATGCTGCTGTGCCATGCCGGCAGAAACCGCGGCGCTGGCGTGAATCTGCTGATGATCCTGGGTGCCAACGCAGCGCTCTGGGGCGTGGCCGTGGGGGCTCAGGCGGTGGCGCCGGTGGTTCTCGACGTGGTGCCGCTCACGGTCGCGTCATTCGGCGCCGGTGCCGGAACTTTCATGCTGCGCTTCCGTAAGGTCGCAGCAAGCCTCGTGGCCGAGAGCCTCGCCCGCCGCCGCAGTGAAAAGTTCATGGGCGCCGTGGCGGAAAACGCCTTCGACGCCCTGATCACCGCCGATGCCGAGGGACGAGTCCTCACCCTCAACCGCGCCGCGGGCCAGGTGTTTGGCATCGAGCCCGCGGCTGCGAAAGGACGTTCCGTGATGGACTTCCTGGCGCGCCCCAATGCGGTGGCGAAGCGGGACCTGGAAGCGTCCTTGCGCCAGATCATGGGAACGGGGCGCTCGCGCCGGCTCGTCTGCCGGCGCGACAGTGGCGAATTGTTCTTCGCCGACCTGGCGGTCAGTGAGCTGGTCGAGGACGATCGCACGCTCTTCATTCTGCTGGTGCGCGACATCGACCGCAGGGTCAAGGCGGAACGGCGCCTCCTGGCGCGCGAACGAGAGCTGCGCCGGGCCAAGACCGTGGCGGAAGTCGCCAATCAGAGCAAGACAGAGTTCCTGGCCAATATGAGTCATGAGCTTAAGACACCGCTGAACGCCATCATCGGCTTTGCCGAGATCATGGAACAGCAGATGTTGGGCCCGCTGGGTACAGAGCAGTACAAGGCCTACGCCACCGATATCCGCGAGAGCGGGGAGCGGCTCTATCACACGGTCGTCGACGTGCTGGAGTTTTCACGGGTGGAGATTGACGACGTTGTCCTGCAGGAGCAGGCCACCGATCTGGCGGATCTCTGCCGCCGCATTGCGGCCCGCCTGGCGCCACGGGTTGCCGAGAAGAATCAGCATCTCGAGAGCTCTCTCCCCGACCTTCCCACCGTTTTTCTGGCGGACGAGAGGTTGCTCGCGCTGGCGCTGAACCACGTGGTATCCAACGCCATCAAGTTCACCGGCACGCAGGGCCGGATCCGGCTCGCCCTCGACTCTTCGGATACCGGAGAGGCCATTATCACGGTGGAAGACAACGGCATCGGCATCGAGGCCGACAAGATCGATTCCTGCTTCGATGCCTTTGCCCAGGCGGACCGTGGGCTGGATCGCACGCACGAGGGCGCCGGCCTCGGCCTCACCCTGGCCAGGCGCTTCATCGAACTTCACGACGGCCCGATCACCCTGCAATCGGCGCCGGGTGACGGCACAAGGGTGACCGTCACGCTGCCGGTGGCCCGCCGCGAAAGTGAAGGCCTCAGGGATTCCGCCTGAAGCGACGGTCCGTTGCGGCAGGACAGACGGTGAGCGGTGCGGCGGCTCAGAACTGCGGCAGGTTGCCGACCTTGCAGTCGCCGGTCGTATAGCTGTCCTGCACCATGCAGCTGCGCGTCATATGGACGACCAGATGGCCGTTGCAGGAGTTCAGTTTGATCCAGGCATCATAAGTGTAGTTGTTCGAAGCGCGCGCGCCCGCGCTGCGTCTCACAACCTTCATGGATTCGACATCGTTCTGCTGCATCGGCAGGGACTGAATGACTTCTTCCACCTGTTTCTCGCAGGCCGCGGCGGCCGGGCCGGTGGTAAGAAGTAACGGAAGGGCAAGCGCGGCGGAAAGGCCGGCCGCGAGGACATGGCTTCGTTTGGTCATCGGGGGGTGCTCCTGCTTGTCGCCTCTGTGAATTCACATAAGGCCTGCGGCAGCGCACCCAAGCAGGCGGTCATCAGGGATGCAGGAAACGCATGGCAAGGAACACCTGCCGGGTCGCGGGAGGTGCCGTCCCTCAATAGGCCGTGACGCCCTTCAGGTGGCAGCTACCCCTCGTGTAGCTCTGGCGCACGAAACAGGTCCTGGTCATGTCGATGACCAGGTTTCCCGTGGCGCAGGCCTCCAGTTTCACCCAGGCACGGACCCCCAGGACGTCCGGCCCTGACTCCGAGGGATTGTATTTTTCCTCGTAACGCAGGTCGGCGATATCCGCCCGGGTGATCGCCAGGCGCTGTAGTTCCGCCTCCGCCGCTTCGCTGCAATCCAGGGCCTGCGCCGGCCCGGCCAGGAGGATAAGCAAACTGAGTGTCGGCAAGACTGCGCGCATCGGCGGGTCCTCGCGGTAGATGGGCGGCGCGCCGCAAAATGACCGCTGTCTAGTAGTTTGACAAGCCTTCCACGCGGCAGTCGCCGCGGGTGTAGCTCTGGCGGATGTAGCACTTGGCGGTCATGTTGATGACCAGCCAGCCGCTGCAGGAGTTCAGGCGCACCCAGGCATCGACGCCGAAGATCTCCGGACCGAAGTCATCGGCGATATTGGTCCGCTCGATGATACGGACGCTCTTCACGTCACCTTCGGTCAGCGGCAGTTCGGCGAGGTGGCGGTCGACCACGTCGGCGCAGCGGGTTGAATCCGCGGCCTCCAAGGCGCTGGGCAGCAAGCCGGCCGCCAGCAGGACAGCGGCGGAGAGCAGGGGCGGGCGGCGCAGGATCATGACGGGACCTCCTGGTTGAAAGGCATGCCCGGGAGCCTACGCCCGGGGCGGCGCGGCGGGCCCGCAACGCGGGGCGGCCCCGGTGGAGCCCGGCCGCCTGGTCCCATCGATCGGAACCGGCTGGCCTTTCGTCCGTTCGCCCCACAGGTCTATACTCGCCGCCAAGTTCTGGCAATGCCGGCAAGGCGGCCGGCCACAGTGGAGGATCCCCAAGAATGACCGCACAAGCCCCAAAACTCGAGACTGCGACGCCGCAGCTCTCGGACCCCAAGCTGTTCCGCGAGCAGTGCTACATCGACGGCGGCTGGGCCGATGCCGACAGCGGGGCGGTGATCGAGGTGACCAACCCGGCAACGGGCGAGGTGCTGGGCACCATTCCGAAAATGGGCACGGCGGAGACCCGCCGGGCGATCGAAGCCGCCGAGAAGGCCTGGCCGGCGTGGCGCAGCCTGCTGGCCAAGGAACGCGCCAACATCCTGCGCCGCTGGTATGACCTGATCCTGGAGAACCAGGAGGACCTGGCCCGCCTCATGACCCTGGAACAGGGCAAGCCCCTGGCCGAGGCAAAGGGCGAGGTGGTCTACGGTGCCAGCTTCATCGAGTGGTTCGCCGAGGAAGCCAAGCGCATCTACGGCGACACCATCCCGCAGCACCAGCCGGACAAGCGCATCGTCGTGGTGAAGCAGCCGGTCGGCGTGGTGGCGGCGATCACGCCCTGGAACTTCCCCAATGCCATGATCACCCGCAAGTGCGCTCCCGCCCTGGCCGCCGGCTGCCCGGTGGTGATCAAGCCGGCGACCCAGACGCCCTATTCCGCCTTCGCCCTGGTGGAGCTGGCCGAGCGGGCCGGCATCCCGGCGGGCATCATCAACATCATCACCGGCTCCGCCAAGGAGATCGGCGGTGAAATGACGCACAGCCCCATCGTGCGCAAGCTCTCCTTCACCGGCTCGACGGAGGTCGGCAAGCTGCTGATGGAGCAGTGCGCCTCGACCATCAAGAAGGTATCCCTGGAGCTGGGCGGCAACGCGCCCTTCCTGGTCTTCGACGACGCCGACCTGGATGCCGCCGTCGAGGGCGCGATCATCTCCAAGTTCCGCAACACCGGCCAGACCTGCGTCTGCGCCAACCGCATCCTGGTGCAGGACGGCGTCTACGAGGCCTTCGCGGAGAAACTGGCCGAAGCGGTGAAGAAGCTGAAGGTCGGCCCGGGGCTGGAAGAGGGCGTCAGCCAGGGCCCGCTGATCGACCAGGCGGCCCTGGAAAAGGTCGAGGAGCACGTCGCCGATGCCACCTCCAAGGGCGCCAAGGTGGCCCTGGGCGGTGCCCGGCACGAGCGCGGCGGCACCTTCTACCAGCCCACCGTGCTGACCGACGTGACGACCGACATGAAGGTGACGCGCGAGGAGACCTTCGGCCCGGTGGCGCCGCTGTTCCGCTTCAAGACCGAAGAGGAGGGCGTGGCCCTGGCCAACGATACCGAGTTCGGCTTGGCCTCCTATTTCTATGCCCGTGACATGGGCCGCATCTGGCGCGTCGGCGAGGCCCTGGAGACCGGCATGGTCGGGATCAACACCGGCCTGATCTCCACCGAGGTCGCCCCCTTCGGCGGGGTCAAGGAGTCCGGCATCGGTCGCGAGGGCTCCAAGTACGGCATCGACGAGTTCCTCGAGGTCAAGTACCTCTGCATGGGTGGCGTCTGAAGCGGCAGGCCTTCCCTGGGCGGCGTCTGGCGCCGCTTGGGTAGGAATGGAGGGGGCGGTCCCGCGGGGCCGCCCCTTTTTTGCCGGCTGCCTGCGGCGTTTCAGTTCAGCACGAAGCGGATGTGATTGGTGTAGGCCATCAGGTCCGGTGAGTCCTCCAGCGGGCGACGGACCCGGGCGCGCAGGAAGCAGCTCCGGCGGTCCGCGCCGGTCGCGGCGGGATTGATGGCCGTGGTCGCCACCACGTCCTCCGGCGCCAGTTCCAGGACCTCAAGGGTTTCACTTTCGCCGGTCCGGCAGTTGCTGATGAACTCGATCTGCAGCGGCGCCCCGTCGGCACCGGGGCCGCGTTGCAGGGATACCCGGGCGAGAATCAGGCTGCGCTCACCGTCCAGGCTGACCACGGACCCGGGATAGGCGGGGGCGGGCATGCCGGCGATCTCGGCCGTCAGGGAAAGCTGCAGCAGGATGCGCCCGTGGTCGGCCCAGAAGGTGCCGGCACGCAGGGCCTCCAGCACCGCCTCGTAGGTGAAGCCGGCCGCGGCGATGTGGGTGCGGGCGAAGTGGCAGGGAATCTTGTCGAGCCTGTGATTGTGGAAATCGGATCCGGCGATGGCGCCCCACAGCTGATGCCCTTCGGACAGCAGGCGGTCCCAGGTGCCACCGACCTCGGCGACGACCGGGTCCCAGCGGTCGGTGGTGAGAAAGGGCTTGCGGTAGCTGCCCGGCTCCTTGTCGTTCTGGTGCCCCGGTGCCCCGGCGAAGCCGATGAACAGCGGTGCCTCCGCGTTCCAGCGGATGATGTCCTCGTAGTTCTCCTCCTTCTTGCGGTCCTGCCGGCTCGGGTGATTGTAAATCATGACGAGCCCGTCGCCCCGCTCCAGGTAGGCGCCGGCGAGCTCCAGCAACTCCAGGTCCAGCGTGGTCTTGTCCTCCGCGGCACGCGCATCGCCAAGGCTCACTACTGCGGCATCGCGCAGCATGGGCAGCACCTCGTCCTCGGCAGAGGGGGCGACGATGGCGGTCGCATGCTCGCGTTTGCCGTAGGAGGGCATGTTGAGTTCGACGCCGCCGAACAGCAGGAAGCCCGGGTGGCGTTTGCGCTGTTCCTTGAAGGCGTCGAGTTGGTCGACACTCGCGGTCTGGGGGACATCGGAGTGATCGGAGATCGCCAGGGCATTGCAGCCGGCATCGCGTGCCAGATCGCTCAGCTCGGAGACCGAGAGCGCGCCGTCCGAAAAGTCCGTGTGGCTGTGGTGGTCGAAGAGGATGAAGGCATCCTGGTCGGCCCAGGGGGCGGCGGAGAGAATGACGGGATTGCGCAGCGCCGAGGAGTCGCTGAACGCCCAGAAGATGCCCGCGATCGCGAGCGTGGCCAGGAACCCGGCGATCGCCAGTCCGCGGCGGGAGGCCTGCGCGCGAGCGTCCTGAACCCGCCTCGCATGCCGCAGGGCGCGCTGATGGCTGGCCGTCGCGGCTCTTTGCGGCTGGGGCGCGGCGGGGGGCACGATGGCCGCGACCGCCGCTGCTTCGACCGGACCGGGCAGTGGCGCCGTTGCGGGAGCCGAGGCCGTGGGGCCCGAGTCGGCCGGTTCCGAGTCCGTCGGCCCCGAGTTCGTCGGCCCCGAGTTCGTCGGCCCCGGATCCGTCGGGGCTGTGGCCGCATGGCTGGCTGCGAGGGGGGCGGGCGCTGCGGAGGTGAGGGCGCTGTCCTCGACGCGCACCATGAATTCGGCAATGAGGTGGCGGATGGTGCGTGAGATGCTGTGACCGTTGTCGTCGGCCCGCTGCCGTACCGCGCGGAAGCTGGGATAGTCCAGATGGATACTGCGCTTTACCCAGCGCGGCCCCGACGTGGCGGTGCCGGGGGGCAGGGTGTCGTCGTCGATCACCAGCCCTGGAGAACACGGCTCCGCAGTATCCCCCTCGGCCGGGCCGGCGTTCGCCAGTTCCGGCAGCATGACGTGAAGGATCTGGCCGCAGGCTGCGGAGGCGTCGACGGCCATCTCCTGCGCCAGCCGGTCGAGGAAGGCGGCCTGGGAGCGCCGGAGATTGACGGCGATGCTGACGCTTTCCGCTGGCGGAGCGGAAGCGGTCTCCGTTGTTTGATCCCGCGCCTGCCGGCCGTGCCTGAGGCTCAAGGTGCCGAGCAGGATGCCGAAGAGGACCCCGGCCAGGCTCCAGGCGACATCCTGCAGGCTTTCGGCGCGCGCCGGCAGGAAGAGCTGCGCGCCTTCCAGCGCGAGGGAGAACAGGATGCCGAGGCCAGCGACGAGGACCGCGCGCCTTGCGGGCGAGGTGCCGTCGGGCAGGGAGATCACGCCGAGGTAGCCGAAAGGCGCGAAGGCGAGGGCGGTGAGCAGGGCGTCGTTGCGGTCGACGGCCTGGCAGCAGGTGTCGAGCAGCCGCCCCAGGGCCCCCGCCTCCAGCCCCCCGGCCGCGAACTCGAACGGATAGAGCGCCGCGCCGGCGATCAGTACCGAGACCCCGATCCACAGCCGGCTCATCGTCCGTCACTCCCCCCGCCCCACAGCGGGCCTTCCCTCCGGCGCATGGCGCCCCCCTTTCCATCGGGCTCCCCGGCAGCCGTCCCCAGCCCGGACTACCGCCCCCGATCAGACTACCGCCCCCGATCAGACTACCGCCCATGGGCCGCGGAGGAGAAGCACCCAAAAGAAAGGCCGGTTCAGGTCGAACCGGCCTATGCCTCTGCCGCCCGTGCGCCGCCTATTCGGCGGCCTGGCTGGCCTCCTCGGCGCGCTTGTGCTCCCACTCGTAGATGTAGTCGCGGGTCAGCGGCACCGCATTGATATCCTTGGCGATCTGGATCTGGAACACCATCAGGCCCTGATGGCGGAAGCCCATCTCGCAGCCGATCAGGTAGGCTTCCCACATGCGGCAGAAGCGCTCGTCGTAGAGCTCCTTCACCTTCTCGCGGTTGGCCTGGAAGCGCTCTTCCCAGTGGCGCAGGGTCTCGGCGTAGTGGAGGCGCAGCACCTCCACGTCGGTGACGATCAGCATGGCGTCTTCGATCACCGGCAGGACCTCGCCCAGGGTCGGCACATCGGTGCCCGGAAAGATGTACTTGCGGATGAAGGGATTGACCGGACCCGGCTCGTTCACCCGGCCCACCGAATGCAGCACGAAGACGCCGTCGTCCTTCAGCAGGTCCTTCACCTTCTCGAAGTACTCGCGGTAGTTCTTCTTGCCGACATGCTCGAACATGCCGACCGAGACGATGCGGTCGTACTTGTTGTCGTCTTCGCGGTAGTCGCGCAGGTGGAACTGCACGCGGTCGGCCATGCCGGCTTTTTGGGCGCGTTCCTGGCTGACCTTGTGCTGCTCGGTCGACAGGGTGACGCCGGTCACCTCGCAGTCGCCGGCCTGGGCCAGGTAGAGCCCGAGGCCGCCCCAGCCGGAGCCGATGTCGAGCAGCTTCATGCCCGGCCGGTCGAACAGCAGCTTGGCGGCGAGGTGGCGTTTCTTGTCGGCCTGGGCCTGCTCCAGGCTCTCCTCGCCGGTCCGGAAATAGGCGCAGGAATATTGCCGGTCGGCATCCAGGAAGAGGTCGTAGAGCTGCCCGGAGAGATCGTAGTGGTGCGCGACGTTCGCCTGCGCCTTGCCGATGGGATTGTACTGGCGCAGCCGCCGGACGTGACCGCCCAGCGCGAAGCCGAACTTCACCAGCGGATTGTTTTCCAGGTGATGGTAGTTGCGCGCCAGAAGCTCGATGAAGTCGCGGAGAGTGCCTTCATCCAGGTCGATCTTCCCTTCCATGTAGGCCTCGCCCAGATAGAGCGGCGGGTTTAGGACCAGCTTGTACTCGAGTAGGCGGCTCTTGATCCTCAGGGTGCAGCGGGGCCCTGTGCCGTCGCCACAGACGTGGGTCTTACCGCCAGCGTCGATAATGTGCAGATTGCCGGACTTCACGACCCTCTGCAGAAGCTTCTGGAACAACATGGCTCAACTCCGGATGTCCATCCCCTCACATGCCCTAGGGTTTCATCGGCTTGTAACGCCTATAATTGTTTCATCCCTATCAGTATCTTGGCGCGATCTTTTGAATCGTGCAACTGTCTGGCGCTTTGCCTTATTCTGCCGGGGGTTGGGGTCGGACGGAAGCCGCAAAGCCATTGTAAAGCCACTGTATTTGTAAGGTTAACGCCGCCCCGGCCCGGCGTCTCGCCCGAGGTTGCGGTGCAGCGGCGGGCTCCCTAGATTGCCCTTGAAGGCAGCTTGGGCCGTCCGCCGGGCCTGTCGCCGAGGTAGCCTATTCACGGGTGGCGGGTAGAGCGAAGGGTAAATTATGGCCGGGTACGACTACGATCTCTTTGTCATTGGCGGCGGATCCGGCGGGGTGCGGGGCGCGCGCATGGCCGCGGGCACCGGGGCCAAGGTGGCCATCGCCGAGTCCTACCGCTACGGCGGGACCTGCGTGATCCGCGGCTGCGTGCCCAAGAAGCTGCTGTCCTACGCCAGCCATTTCCACGAGGATTTCCAGGACGCCGCCGGCTTCGGCTGGACGGTGCCGCAGCCCTCCTTCGACTGGGCGCAGCTGATCGCCAACAAGGACCAGGAGATCGACCGCCTGGAAGGCGTCTACGAGAAGCTGCTGAAGGGCGCGGGCGTCGAGTTCTACCACGGCCATGCCCGCCTGCTGGACGCCCACACCGTGGAGGTCGGCGAGCAGCGCTTCACCGCCAAGACCATCCTCATCGCCACCGGCGGCGCGCCGACCTTCCCGATGGAGCCGGGCTGGGAGCACGGTATCTCCTCCAACGAGGCTTTCCACCTGGAGGAACTGCCCAAGCGCGTGGTGATCTACGGCGGCGGCTTCATCGCCGTGGAGTTCGCCGGCATCTTCAACGGCCTGGGCAGCGAGGTGACGCAGGTCTACCGCGGCCCGCAGATCCTGCGCGGCTTCGACGACGACATCCGCAACACCCTGGCCGGCGAGATCGTGAAGAAGGGCATCAACCTGGTCGTCGAGACCACCATCGACCGCATCGAGAAGCGCGAGAAGGACCTGCTGGTCCATCTCTCCGACGGCTCCCAGATCGAATGCGACGTGGTCATGGCCGCGACGGGGCGCAGCCCCAACGTGCACAACCTGGGCCTGGAGGAGGTCGGCGTGGCGCTGGCCGAGAACGGCGCGGTGAAGGTCGACGAGTACTCGCGCACCTCGGTCGACAACATCTACGCCGTGGGCGACGTCACCGACCGCATCAACCTGACGCCGGTGGCGATCCAGGAGGCCATGGCCTTCGTCGACACCGTGTTCCGCGACAGCCCGCGCGCCATGGACCACGCCGACGTGCCCTCCGCGGTCTTCAGCCACCCGCCGGTCGGCACCGTGGGCCTCACCGAGCTGCAAGCGCGCGAGCGTCACGGCGCCCTCGTCATCTACCGCTCCACCTTCCGCCCGCTGAAGCACACGCTGTCCGGCCGCGACGAGAAGACCATGATGAAGCTGATCGTCGCCAAGGACACGCAGCGCGTGGTCGGCGTCCACATGGTCGGCCTCGACGCGCCGGAGATCGTTCAAGGCATGGCCGTGGCCATCAAGGCCGGCGCCACCAAGCAGGTCTTCGACGCCACCGTCGGCATCCATCCGACGGCGGCCGAGGAGTTCGTCACCATGCGCGAGCCGATCCCCGGCGACCAGGCCAAGGCCGCGGAGTAGGGGCGATGGCCGTTTCCAGATCCACCTATCTGGGAGCGGTTATCTTTGCGGCGGCGGCGGTTGCCGCCTCCCTGGCGCATTTTGGGGTGCTGGCGGTAGAGAAGCCGGCTTATCTAAGCGTCGTGGGCGCGGCCATGATGGGCCAATTTTATCTCCCCGCGCTGCCTGCCGCCGTTGCGTCCTTCGCCTTGTTCAACTGGTTGGGATGGCGCCTGCCGCGCGGTCCCCTGCTGTTGCGTGGCTTAGTCTTCGGCCCCTTGGTGGTCGTGGTCGCCCACCTGATCTTCGGGTTCTTCTTTCAGCCCTTTGTAGAGATCATTCAGGTCATCATGCGCGACCA
>ENA-ORCZ01000630-ORCZ01000630.1-marine-metagenome-genome-assembly--contig:-NODE-630-length-12675-cov-2.737419_pt1 | contig 12675 bp, 10 predicted proteins | sample MGYA00237785_ERZ508519 | MGnify/ENA primary metagenome ERZ508519 (study PRJEB26189, sample SAMN06268790) | marine metagenome | isolation source: Bioluminescent Bay, La Paraguera, Puerto Rico | place...
CACCCAGGTAAAAGAAGCCTGCCAGTCCCACACCGGCATCACCGAGGGCACCTTCTATCGCGATGAAAGCTGGTTCTTCTATCAAATCGGGCGCAGCATCGAGCGGGCCGATCAGACCACGCGTCTTCTGGACGTGAAGTATCACCTGCTGCTGCCAAAGAGCGAACTGGTGGGGTCGCCGCTCGACGTCAGCCAATGGAACGCGATGCTGCGCTCTGCGGCCGCCTACCACGCCTTCCGACGCGTCCAGCCGAGCGGTATGACGCAGACAGACGTGGCGGGGTTCCTGCTGTTCCACAGCCGCTTCCCTCGCTCCGTACGGGCCTGCGTGAACGACATCTGCAACCGTCTGGGCCAGTTGCGCTCCGCCTACAGCCTGATCGGCGGAGCCCATGCACTGGAGGAACTCGACGAGCTGCGTTCTGTGCTCGACGACATCTCCATCGACGAGGTGATCGACAAGGGCCTTCACGAGTTCATCGACTGGGTCCAACTGAAGCTGATCCGCATTCATAGCGAGCTCGGCGCCGCCTACTTCGGTTACCCGCCCAGCGCCGAACAGGGACAGGCGGCCGAGTAGTCATCCGCGGGCCGGCGCCTCGGCTTCGGCTAGCGCAGATCAGGGTTGGCTGGAATTGCCAGAGGCGATCCCCAAGTGCTTAGGGGCACCCCCGTGAATCTGCTCTACACTCTTGAGATAGATCGGATTCATACGGTTAGGCGGATCCGATCTAGGGAAATTGCGAGGGACTGGACGCAAGCCCCCTTCCCGCGCAAATTACTGTCATGAGGGCAGATCGCACGACCGCACCGTTGAAGACCAGGGAACCGGCCGCCTTCGGGCCGCTTCAGAACTATTATGTTCTCGAGCCGAACCTCTGCCCCTACCTGCCGGGGCGCCTGGAGAACAAGTTGCTGACGGAAATCAGCGGGCCCCAGGCCCAGCAGGCCTATGACATTCTCACCCTCGCCGGATTCCGGCGCAGCCATCGCTATGCCTATCGCCCGGCCTGCAACAACTGCAACGCCTGCGTGCCCGTCCGGGTGGTGGTGAAGCACTTCGAAGCGGGAAAGTCGCTGCGGCGCATCCAGCGCGCGAACGACGATCTGACGGTCAGCATGGTCCCGGCGAAAGCGACCGCCGAACAGTTCGAACTGTTCCACCGCTACATTGAATCACGCCACGGCGAGGGCGAGATGGCCGGCATGTCGGAACAGGAATATCGCTCGATGGTTGAGTCCAGCGATATCGACACGCGCCTGGCCGAGTTCCGCAATGCCGAGGGCAGTCTGATCGCCGTCTGCCTGCTGGACTGGCTGGCGGACGGCCCTTCGGCGGTCTACAGCTTCTTCGAGCCCTCGGCCTTTCGCCGCTCCCTGGGCACCTACGTTGTGCTGTGGCTGATCGAGGCCGCGCGCGGCGACGGGGCCGATCACGTCTATCTCGGGTACTGGATCGAACAAAGCCCGAAGATGGCCTACAAGATCCGCTTCCAGCCGCTCGAAGCACTCGGGCCCCACGGCTGGCAGCCCCTCTCCCGCAACGCCGTATCCCCCGACCGCCACGCTGCGAAAGACCTGAATTTCGATTGATCGCCTCAGTTGCACTGGGGATCACCGCCGCCTATGCTCGCGGCTCACCTTATGGGTTACGGATTCAACTCCGATTCGGGCTCAAAACGGCCCTTGCGTTAAGCTGATTGCTGAAATTTCCACTTCGGGGAGGACTGGAATGAAACGTCGTCAATTTATCAAGCGGGCCGCGACCACCGCGGCTGCAACGGGGGCCGTCGCCGCCTCCAGCTTCCCGGCTCCTGCGATCTCGCAGGGCCTCATGAAATGGCGTATGCAAACGACTTGGCCGAAGAACTTCCCTGGTCTGGGCACGGGCGCCAATAAGCTGGCCGAATACATCGGCGCGGCTTCCGGCGGCAAGCTGACGGTCGAAGTCTTCGGCGGCGGCGAGATCGTTCCGGCCTTCGAGACCATGGACGCGGTTTCCAGCGGCACCCTCGAGATGGGGCACGGTGCGCCCTACTACTGGAAGGGCAAGGTTTCCGCCGCCCAGTATATCGCGGCGGTCCCCTTCGGCCTCAATGCCCAGGAACAGAACGCCTGGGTCCAGTTCGGTGGCGGCCAGGAACTGGCCGACAAGGTCTACCGCGAACTGGGCTGCAAGTTCTTCGTCTCTGGCAACACCGGCACCCAGGCCGGTGGCTGGTTCAACAAGGAAATTAACTCCCTGGAGGACTACAAGGGCCTGAAGATGCGCATTCCCGGCCTGGGCGGCGAAGTCGTCAAGGCGGCCGGCGGTAACGTCGTGAACCTTCCCGGCGGCGAGATTCCACCGGCGTTGCAGTCGGGCGCCATCGATGCCACCGAGTGGGTCGGCCCCTACAACGACCTCGCCTTCGGCCTCTACAAGTCCGCCAAGTTCTACTACTACCCGGGCTGGCACGAGCCGGCGACGCTGCTCGACAACTTCATCAATCTCCAGGCCTGGGAGAAGCTGTCGGACGACCTCAAGGCCGTGGTCGCCGCCGCCAACGCCTATGCCAACAGCTTCGTGCTCAACGAGTTCGTCGCCAAGAACAACGGCGCCCTGAACACGCTGGTCAGCGAGCACGGCGTGATCCTGAAGAAATTCCCGGACGAGGTGCTCAACGCCCTCGGCGCCCTGTCGGGCGAGGTCATCGGCGACCTTGTTTCGTCGGATCCGCTGAGCCGAGAGGTCCTGGACTCCATCATCAGCTTCCGTAAGCAGGCCATCGCCTACGCCAAGGTCTCCGAGCAGGCCTTCTACAACGCGCGCGGTCTGCCCTTTAAGTGGGTCGAATAACTGCGGCTTGAGCCTGCGTTCCCAGCGGAACGCAGATACAAAAAAAGAGGCCGGCGGGGATCACCCCGCCGGCCTTTTTCATTGAGCTTGAATGGAGACGCCGCAGAGACCTGTCAGCAGGCGCCGATCAGTTGAACAGAACCTTAGGCAGCCAGGTTGCGGTCGCCGGAAAGGCTGCGATCAGGGCCAGGCCGATGATCTGGATCAGCACGAAGGGCATGATGCCGCGATAGATGTCCATGGTCGTCACCGAGGGCGGTGCGACGCCACGCAGATAGAACAGCGCGAAGCCGAAGGGCGGCGTGAGGAACGAGGTCTGCAGGTTGACCGCGATCATGACGCCCAGCCAGATCGGGTCCAGCCCCATGGACAGCAGCACGGGGCCGACGATCGGCACCACCACGAAAACGATCTCGATGAAGTCGAGGAAGAAGCCCATGACGAACATCAGCGCCATGACGACGAACATGGCGCCGAAGGCTCCGCCGGGCATGGACTCCAGCACCTCGGAGACGATCTCGTCGCCACCGAGCCCTCGGAAGACGAGGGAGAATACCGACGCGCCCAGCAGGATAACGAAGACCATGGCGGAGATCTTCGCCGTCGACTGCATGACCTCCACCAGGATGCCGCTGCGGTGGACCCGCTTCAGCGAGACCGCCACGCCGAAGAACATCGCCAGGATGCAGATACCGGCGACGACCGCGGCGGCGGCATCCGCGAAAGGCACAACATCGCGCTGCATGCGCAGGTCGAAAAGAGTGACCAGTGGCACCAGGGCGACCATGCAACCGCCGCCGACATAAACCGGCCAGCCCTGACCCTCCCCCGTCGCCACGGCCCGGCCGGCCAGCAACAGAGCGCCGATGCAGCCGATGGCCGCCGCCTCGGTCGGCGTCGCCACGCCCAGGAGGATTGACCCCAGCACCAGGACGATCAGCGCCCCCGGCGGAAGGAGGACGCGCAGCGCGCGCGGCCCCAGCGCCTCGGTGTCGTCGGCAGAGCGCTCGATGGGCGGGCAGGCGTCCGGCTTCAGCCAGGCGGCGAAGAGGATCCAGAGCATGTACAACCCGACCAGCATCATGCCCGGCAGGAAGGCACCGGCGAAAAGGTCGATGACCGAGACCGGGTCCGGCGCGAAGTTGCCAAGTGCGAGCTGGGCCTCGGTATTGGCGCCCTGCAGAATGTCGCCCAGTAACACCAGAACGATCGAGGGGGGAATGATCTGCCCCAGCGTGCCGGAGGCGCAGATCGTGCCGCAGGCGATCTTCGGATCATAGCCGGCCTTCAGCATCGCCGGCAGAGACAGCAGCCCCATGGTGACGACCGTCGCACCGACGATCCCGGTGGAGGCGGCAAGCAGCATGCCCACGAAAATGACGGAAAGGCCGAGACCGCCCCTCAGCTTCCCGAACATGAAACCCATGGTCTCGAGCAGTTCCTCGGCGATCTTGGACCGTTCGAGCATCACCCCCATGAACACGAAGAGCGGGACCGCGACCAGCAGTTCGTTGACCATGACGCCGAAATAGCGCGAGGCCAGCCCGCCGAGCAGGCGCATATCGAAAATGCCGGCGCTATAGCCGATGAAAGCGAACACGAGGGCCACGCCACCCAGGGTGAAAGCCACCGGATAGCCCAGCAGCAGCACCACGCAGGCGGTGGCGAACATGACGAGAGAGACGATCTCCCCGATCTGCGTGGGATCCATCGGCTAGAGCGCCCCTGTCTCTTCTTCTTCGGGCTGGAACTCCGGATGACCGATCAGCACGAGAAAGCTGCGTCCGGCCAGAGAAAGCCCCTGCAGGCCGATCAGCCCGCAGAACAGCAGGATGACAGTCTTCAGCAGAAACAGCGCCGGCAGCCCGCCCGCCTCCCGAGAGGCCTCCAAGGAGACCCAGGATTTCAGGACGTAATCGTAGCTGACGAAGAAGACCACCACGATAAGGGGCAGCAGCAGAATCAGCGACCCGCAGAGGTCGACGATGGCTTTGTAGCGGGCGCTGTTAGGGCGATAGAAGATGTCGACGCGGACATGGCCGTTGTGCAGCAGCGTATAGCCCGCCCCCATCATGAAGACGATGCCGTGGAGCCAGACATAGGACTCCTGAAGCCAAACCCAGCCGATGGCATAGACGTAGCGCAGAATCACCACGACGAAGGTGATCAAGACCATGAGCAAGGTCAGCCAGGCGACCCCGCGCCCGATCTTGTCGTTGAGACGATCAACCAGATTTACAAAGGCGACTAGCCCGCTCACCTTGTCGTCAAAGCCCCAATTCTGCGATCCGACATTTTCAGCCACCGCATACCCACGCCCCAGCGTTGCCCTGTACTCTTGGACGGGCACACCACGGGAAGGTTATGGAAGCGCTGAATCGACCTACCTAGCTAGTGGAAATCTCCGGCCCCTCGCCGGTCTCCGCATTACCTGTTCGAAGCTTATTGGTTCTCTTTATTGCCCGCGCTTATAGGCCGGGCGGCGCTTCAGGACAATGGAGAATTGCCGCGAATCACCCAAATTTATTGGATCGGGCGAAACCGTTCGGGGGCAAACGACCCGCCTGTGCCCGCTTGCCGATCCAGGGCCGAAGATCAGTCTCCGTGCGGGTGCGGCCGGCGCCGGCGGCCCAGCTCAGCCCCTCGGCCAGGGTGAAGGTCTTGGCGTCGGACAGGCCCCCGTCCTTGTACTTTTGCAGGATCACGCCCCGCCCCCGGGTCATTTCCGGCATCTCATCCAGCGGGAAAATCAATAACTTACGATTCTCGCCGATGACCGCCACGTGGTCGCCCTCCAGTGGGCGGCAGACCGCCGCCTCCACCCCGGCGGCCGGATTGATCACCTGCTTGCCGTTCTTGGTCTGGGCCACCACCTCGTCCTCGGGCACCACGAAACCGCGGCCGTCCGAGGAAGCGACCAGGAGCTTGCGGCCCGGCTGGTGGACCAGCAGCGCGACGATGTCCTGGTCGTTGGGCAGCCCCATCATGAGCCGCAGCGGCTCGCCGAAGCCCCGACCGCCCGGGAGTTTGTCCACTCCCAGGGTGTAGAAACGCCCGTTGGTGGCGAAGACCAGCAGCTTGTCCGTGGTCTGGGCATGGACGACGAAGCGCTCCCGGTCGCCTTCCTTGTACTTGGCGTCGGAGACATCCTCCTGGTGCCCCTTCATGGCCCGTACCCAGCCCTTGTCGGAGCAGAGGATGGTGACCGGCTCCCGCTCGACCACCGCCTCCAGGGGGATGACCACTTCCGAGGGGGGCGAGCCGATCTCCGTCCGGCGGCCGCCCAGCTCCGTCTTGGGGCCGAACTGCGCCTTGATCTCCTTGACCTGACCGGCGATCGCGTCCCAGCGCAGCTTCTCGGTCTTCATCAGACGCTTGAGCTCCTTCTGCTCCTTCGACAGGGCAGAGTGCTCCTCGCGGATGGTGATCTCCTCCAGCTTGCGCAGGGCCCGCAGGCGCATGTTGAGGATCGCCTCGGCCTGGACGTCGCTCAGCTTCCAGCGCTTCATCATCTTGGCCTTGGGGTCGTCCTCCTCGCGGATAATGCGGATGACCTCGTCGATGTTGAGGTAGGCGATCAGGTAGCCGTCGAGCACCTCGAGGCGGTGGGCGATCCTGTCCAGGCGGTGCTGGGTGCGCCGCTTCAGGACCTCGTGACGGTGGTCCAGGAAGGCCCGCAGCACCTCCCGCAGGTTCATCACCCGCGGCGTGTTATCGGCATCCAGGACATTCATGTTCAGGCCGATGCGCGATTCCAGATCGGTCTGGCGGAACAGCGATTCCATCAGGACTTCGGGATCGACGTTGCGGCTCTTCGGCTCCAGAACCAGGCGGATTTCGTCGGTCGACTCGTCCCGGATATCGCCCAGCATCGCCAGCTTCTTGGCCATCAGCAGCTCGGCGATCTTCTCGATCAGCCGCGACTTCTGGACCTGGAAGGGAATCTCGGTGACGACGATGTTATAGCCGCCGCCCTTGATCTTCTCGACCTCCCAGCGCGCCCGCAGCCGGAAGGAGCCCTTGCCGGACTTGTAGGCCTCCAGGATGCTCTCGCGGGCCTCGACCAGCACGCCCCCCGTCGGGAAATCCGGGCCCGGCATGAAATCGACCAGCTTGTCGATGGTGGCGTTGGGCGCCTTGATGACGTGCAGCAGGGCATCGCAGATCTCACCGACGTTGTGCGGCGGAATGGAGGTCGCCATGCCGACGGCAATCCCCTGCGCCCCGTTCGCCAGCAGGTTGGGAAAGCCGCCGGGCAGCACCACCGGCTCCTCCGCCTCGCCGTCGTAGGTCGGGCGGAAATCCACAGCGTCCTCGTCGATACCCTCCAGCAGGGCGGCGGCGACATCGGTCAGCCGCGCCTCCGTGTAGCGCATGGCCGCGGCATTATCGCCGTCGATGTTGCCGAAGTTGCCCTGCCCGTCGATCAGCGGAAAACGCAGCGAGAAGTCCTGCGCCAAGCGGACCAGGGCGTCGTAGATGGCCTGGTCACCATGCGGATGGAATTTACCGATGACGTCACCGACGACGCGGGCGGACTTCTTGAACCCTGAATTCGGATCGAGGCGCAGCTGCCGCATGGCGAACAACAGGCGCCGGTGAACCGGCTTCAGCCCATCGCGCACGTCCGGCAGGGAACGGGCCATGATGGTGGAGAGGGCATAGGACAGGTAGCGCTCCGACAGAGCATCGGAGAGCTTCACGTCACGAATATCACCAGCTGGCGAGGCGGGCATTGAAACCTTCACGACTCCACGGGAAAACCACCAGATATAGTAGTCACTAGACCCGCGATGGCAACAAATCGCCTAACAAATCTGGGGATTATTAGAAGCGGTCGGCCCGGTAGGGGCGCATGTCGATGCCCGGATCGCGGCCGGCGATCAGGGCCGAGACCAGGTCGCCGGTACGCGCCGCCAGGCTGAGACCGCAGTGGCCATGGCCGAAGGCAAAGACCGCGTTGCGGTGACGCGGCGACGGGCCGATGACAGGCACGGAATCCGGCATGGAGGGCCGGTAGCCCATCCAACGGCTCTCGTCACGCCGGTCCAATCCCGGAAACCAGCGGCTGGCGTTCTGGTACAGCACCTCGGCCCTTTTCCAGTTGGGCGCCGCCGTCAGGCCGCCCAATTCCACCGTCCCCGCAACGCGCAGGCCGTTCTCCAGAGGGGTGCAGACGAAACCCCGCTCCGTCGAGTAGACCGGCATGCGAAGGAAGGCGGCCGCATGCGGCAGGGTCAGTTGATAGCCCCGCTCGGTATCCAGCGGCGGCCGGCTGCCCAGCATCGCCGTCAACGCTTTCGACCAGGCCCCCGCGGCGATGACGACACCGCTGCAGGGCAGTTTGCCCTCTTCCGTCACGACGGCGCGCACATCGCTTTCGCCCTGCTCGAAACCGACGACGCTGGCACGGCGGATCTCGCCGCCCAGCCGCACGAAAGCGGCGGCGAGTTCCTGCACGAAGCGGAAGTTGTTCACCGTGTGCGCGACATCCGGATAGAACACCCCGCGGCGGAAGATGGGCGCCAGGCCCGGCTCGAGCTGGCGAAGCTCTTCGGCCGGCAGAACATCGAACTTGACGCCGCGGCGCCGCTGCAGCTCCAGCATCGGCTCATAGCTCTTGAACCCGGCCTCCGTCTCGTAGACGGAGACCCAGCCGGAGCGTTTGACCATGTCCTGGATGCCGGCCGCCTCCAGTAGCGGCTCGTAGGCCTTCAGCGAACCCTCGAGGAGCTGGCCGAGGGCGATGGAGATCTCCTCGACCCGCCTGGGGCTGCTCGAGCGGATGAAGTGGAAGAGCCAGGGCGCGATCTGCGGCAGATAGGACCAGCGGATCGCCAGCGGCCCCAGAGGGTCGGCCAGCATGCCGGGCACCTTGCGGGCGACACCGGGGGTCTGCACCGGCACGACGGCTTCCTCGGTGATGATCGAGCCATTGCCGAAAGAGGTCCCCTCGCCCGGCGCGCCGCGATCGACCAGAACGACGCGATGCCCGTCGCGCAGAAGATAAAGGGCGCAGCACACGCCGACGATGCCCGCGCCTACGACAACGATCGGATCTGGTTCTTTGGACGCCATGGGCGAAAACACCGAAAGGACCTGAGGCCCGAGAGGGCCCGATGAATGAGACCGGAAGCTCTAACGGGAGGCGGCTTCGGGAGAGCCGCCGGCGCCGGTAAAGCGCTGCTCGAACCGCTGGCGGGCGGCCGGCAGCGGCTTATCATGAGGATGGAACAGATGGCGCTCAAGGAAAAAGCCGGTCATGGCGAGCCCCTGGGCCACCTCCTCCGCGCCGCCCTCGCTGCGGCCGACCAGGAAGCCCGGAAGGGCCAGCAGCTTCTCGCGGTAGGGCTCGCCGGCGGACAGCGAAACCGCGCGGCCGGACCGCGGGCTGACATAGGCCAGTTGGTCATTCTCCCCCCCCGCGGCGCAGCGGGAGAGATCCAGCCCGAAGCCCAGTTCGGCCAGGAAGGCCAGTTCCCAGCGGACATAGACCTCCGCCCAGTGGTCGCTCTCCAACGCTTCCAGCAGGGCGATCAGGCCTTCATAGCAGGCGGGATGGGGCTCCCGCTCCGGCATTGCCCCCTCGCAGACGGCGGTCGCGGCACTGAGGGCGGCAAGGCGGTCGGAGTCATCCAGAACCCGCGCCATGTAGGAGCAGTCCAGCTCGCACTCCAGGCTTCCCAGGTGCTCGGGCAGCCGGCCGCTCCAGGTCGCCGTGACCCGGTTGCCCGACTGGTAGATGCCGCGCAGGCGGGCGCTCTGGCCACCGCGGACCAGGCCGGCATGGCGTCCGTGTCCGCGGGTCAGCAGTTGCACGATCGCGGCAGTCTCCCCGTGAGGCCGCGCCGCCAGCACGATGGCCTCGTCTTCCCACTTCATGCGAGGTGAGCCTGGGACCCGCGCGGACTAGGCATCGAATTCCAGTCCCAGGTTGCGGTAGCGCTCCGGATCGTTGATCCAGTTCTCCCTCACCTTCACGAAGAGGAAGAGGTGCACCGGTTGCTCGAAGGCCTGCTCCATCTCCTTCTGCGCCGTCTCGCGCACCATCCGGATCGTTTTGCCGCCCTTGCCCAGGCACATCGCCTTGTGCTGCTCGCGGGCGACGTAGACGGCCTGTTCGATCCGCACCGAGCCATCCTTGAAATCCTCCCAGCTCTCGGTCTCCACCGTCAGCGCATAGGGCAGCTCCTGATGGAGATTGAGGAACAGCTTTTCCCTTGTGATCTCGGCCGCCAGCAGCCTGAGGGAAACATCGGAGAGCTGGTCTTCAGGGAAGTGCCAGGGGCCTTCCGGCATTCTGGCCGCCAGGTAGTCCATAAGGTCTTGGACGCCGTCTCCGGTCAGTGCTGACACCATAAAGACCTGAGAGAAATTCGCCATCTCCGAGAGTTCCGCCGCCAGCTGCAGCAGCTTCTCCCGCTTGACAAGGTCGACCTTGTTCAGCACCAGCACCAGTTCGCTGCGCGCCTCTGAAAGACCGGCGATCACCTGCCGCGTGTCGTCGGAGATATTCTTGCGCCCGGCATCGTGCACCAGCACCACGACATCGCAGTCCTCGACCCCGGCCCAGGCCGCCTGCACCATCGCCCGCTCCAGCCGGCGCTTGGCCGTGAAGATCCCCGGCGTATCGATGAAGACGATCTGGCTGTCGCCGTGGATCGCGATGCCGCGCGCTCGCGTGCGGGTGGTCTGTACCTTGTGGGTGACGATGGAAACCTTGGCGCCCACCAATTGATTTACCAGCGTCGACTTGCCGGCGTTCGGCGGCCCTACGACGGCAACGAAACCGCAGCGCTGTGCACCCGATGGATCGGTCATTGCAGTTTGCCTTTCACCAGGGCCAACAGCTGGGACGCGGCGTCCTGCTCCGCCATTCGCTTGGAGCGGCCGGTGCCCGACTGCGGCGGCTGGCCCTGAACTTCCACACGGATGGTGAAGAGCGGGTCGTGCGGCGGTCCCTCGCGCGCGATCTCCGTGTAGCTCGGCAGCGGCAGGCCACGCCCCTGGGCCCATTCCTGCAATTCCGTCTTGGCATCGGAAGGCGGTTCCCGGTCTTCTTCGATGCGTTCACGCCAGGCACTGCGAATGAACTCCTTCGCGACAGGCAATCCCCCATCCAGGTAGAGCGCGGCGATGACGGCTTCGCAGGCATCCGACAGGAGACCAGGGTTGCTGCGTCCCTGCTTCTCGTCCTCGCCCATGGCAAAGCGCATGAAGCTGCCGAGCTGCAGATCCTCGGCGACGACGGCGAGCGTCTCCTTGCCGACAAGCTTCGCCAGCCGTCTCGCCAACAGCCCTTCCGCCTCTTCCGGGAAGCGCTCGAACAGCATCTCGGCGACGACCAGGCCAAGCACCCGGTCACCAAGGAACTCCAGGCGCTCATAGTCGCCGCCAAGATGATTGGGGTCCGCGGAAACGGAAGGGTGGGTCAGAGCCCTTTCCAGCAGGGCTGTCTTGGCGAAGCGATGACCCAGACGGTCCTGCAGCTGCGACAGAACGGTATTCCTGTCGCTCTTCGACCGGGGTCGCGTCCTCTGCCTATTCGATGCCATCACCGATCCGGCCAAAGCGAATGGTGCTCGGCCAGGTCCAGACCTTCCACCAGGGACTGGAACCGTCGTGCGAGAAGAAGAGAATGTCGGCACGACCGACAAGATTCTCGAAGGGCACCTGCCCCACTCCCGGAACGCGGCTGTCCTGACTGTTGTCCCGGTTGTCGCCCATCGCGAAGAAATGCCCTTCCTTCACGATCTCGGGCCCGAAGTCGTCGAGGGGCAGATAATCGCCCCCTTCCTGAATCAGGTGGCGACGCCCGTTCGGCAGGGTCTCGAAATAGAGACGGCCCGGTGGATCGTAATAGCGAAGCTCGGCGATCTCTGAGGCAGACAGCATCTCGCGCTTCACCGCGATATCGTTGAGATACAGAACACCCTCGCGCACCTCGACCTTGTCACCCGGAAGCCCGACGATCCGCTTGATGTAGTCAGTCGACTCATCCCGGGGGAAAGCAAAGACCGCGACGTCACCGACCTCGGGTTCCTCCGAAAAGATCCTGCCCTTGAAGAGGGGCAGGCCGAACGGCAGGGAATGCCGGCTGTAGCCATAGGACAGCTTCGAGACGAAGAGATAGTCGCCGACGAGCAGCGTGGGTTCCATGGAGCCCGAAGGGATGTTGAAAGGCTCGTAGGCGAAAGTCCGGACGCCGACCGCGATCAGCACGGCGATGACGACGGTCCGCAGCGTTTCCATCCAGGCGCTGCCGGACTGTTCACTCTCTTTAGCCTTGCCTTGCGGGGTCTTTTCCTCTGGATCCACGCCACGCCCTTCATTCAGCATCGAGTCTTCCAATCTCGTTGTCCCCCGGCAACGGCTGCCGTGGGCCCGGTCCCCTTCGGATCCGGCAAGGCCTCAGCCATCCTCCGGAAGCGCTGAGATGATGACGATAACCTGCGCAAGGGGATAATCGTCTGTAATAGTAACGTCAATCTGGGCCTTCATACCCGCTGGGGTCATCTCAGCCAAGCGCTCCGCTGCCCCCCGGGTGAGCGCCATGGTGGGCTTGCCGCTGGGCAGGTTGACCACGCCCAGATCGCGCCAGTGCACGCCGCGCCGCGGCACCCCGGTTCCCAGGGCCTTGGCGCAGGCCTCCTTGGCGGCGAACCGCTTGGCATAGCTGGCGGCCCGCTGGGCCCGGCGATCCGACTTCTGCTGCTCGACCTCGGTGAAAACCCGCTCGGTGAAGCGCGTTCCGAACCGCTCGAGGGTCTTCTCGATGCGCCTGATGTCGATCAGGTCACTTCCCAGCCCCAGAATCACCGGCCCGGCTCCAAAGA
>ENA-ORCZ01000631-ORCZ01000631.1-marine-metagenome-genome-assembly--contig:-NODE-631-length-12672-cov-2.724970_pt1 | contig 12672 bp, 8 predicted proteins | sample MGYA00237785_ERZ508519 | MGnify/ENA primary metagenome ERZ508519 (study PRJEB26189, sample SAMN06268790) | marine metagenome | isolation source: Bioluminescent Bay, La Paraguera, Puerto Rico | place...
GCGAAGTCGGTGATCGCGACTGTGGCACCGGCAAGCGTCGGGCTGTCGATGTCGCCGATCTGCAGTTCCGGCGCGATCGCCACCGCCGGCCCGTCCTCCTGGAACACCGCTTCGCGCCCGCGCACCGTGCCGTCCGCGTTGAAGACCCGCTGGAACACGCCGTTGCCGTCACCGTCCTGATCGCGAGACGCCCAGCCGACCACGAAGCCGCCGCCGTGGAAGTAGACGAGGACCGCCGCGCTGGTCGCCTGGGCCGGGCGGTAGCGGCGCAGCGGCACGCCGCCGCCGGGCAGCGGTGCCGAGTCCTCGCTGATCGCCAGGTCCGCCGGCAGGGGCGCGTCGAAGTGGGCGCAGAGGGCGTCGTACCACTGGCGCTGCTGGGCGATCGGCGCGTCGACCGAGTCGGCCGGGTAGAACTGCTCCACCGCCTCGATGAAGGCGCGGATTTCGGGTTCCTGCGGCAGAGGGCGGCTCATGCTGGCGAGTTTAGCGGCCTTTCCAGACGGGGTCGCGCTTTTCGGCGAAGGCGCGGAAGCCCTCCATCTGGTCCTCGCTGTCGTAGAGGACGTCCACCGTGGCGAACTGGCGCTTGGTGATGCGGTTCATGGCGTCCTGGAAGGTCAGCGCCTCGGCCTCGCGCGCCACCTCCTTGATGGCGGCGAAGACCAGCGGCGGGCCGCTGGCCAGCAGGCGGGCGAGCTCCCAGGCGCGCTCCAGCAACTTGTCCTTGGGCAGGATCTCGTTCACCAGGCCCCAGCGGTGCGCCTCGGCGGCGTCCATCCAGCGCCCGGTCAGCAGCAGGTCCATGGCGATGTGGTAGGGCATGCGCTTGGGCAGCTTCACCGTGGCGGCGTCGGCCAGGGTGCCGGCGCGGATCTCCGGCAGGGCGAAGGTGGTTTCCTCGGTGGCGAGGATCAGGTCGGCGGAAAGCGCCAGCTCGAAGCCGCCGCCGACCGCCATGCCGTTCACCGCGGCGATGACCGGCTTGTTGAGGCCGCGCAGCTCCTGCAGGCCGCCGAAGCCGCCGACGCCGTAGTCGCCGTCCACCGCGTCGCCGCCGGCCGCGGCCTTGAGGTCCCAGCCGGCGGAGAAGAACTTGTCGCCGGCGGTGGTGAGGATGACGACGCGCAGCTCGGGATCGTCGCGGAAGGCCTTGAAGGTCTCGCCCATCCGGCGGCTGGTGGCCAGGTCGATGGCGTTGGCCTTGGGCCGGTCGAGCGTCACTTCCAGCACGCCGCCCTCGCGGCGCGTGCGGACGACGCTGTTTTCGGTGTCAGGCATTTTCAGCCTCCTTCATGACGACAAGGGCGTCGGCGGCGAAGGCGCCCCGGCCCTCCGCGCAGACGATCAGGGGATTGATCTCCAGTTCCACGATAGAGCCGGCCTCGGCCAGGGCAAAGGCCTGCACCGCCTGGATGGCGGTGAGGGCGGCGGCGAGGTCGCCCCTGGGGCCGCCGCGGTAGCCGGCCAGCAGCGGCGCGGACTTCAGGCCGTCGAGTGCCGCGGCGATCTCCTCGCGGGTGGCCGGCAGGGGCAGGGTCGCGGTGTCGCGCAGCAGCTCGACCAGCACGCCGCCGCTGCCCAGGGTCAGGACCAGGCCGAAGGGCGGGTCGGCGGTGATGCCGACGATGAGTTCGGCCAGCGGCGCGGCGATCATGCGCTCGACGTAGAGTTCTTTTCCCAACGGCGCGAGCTCCGCGGCCGCCGCGCGCAGCGCTTCGGCGTCGGCCAGATTGAGGCGCAGGCCGCCGGCCTCGGTCTTGTGGGCAAGGCCTAAGGCCTTCAGCGCGACGGGATAGCCGAGCTCCTCGGCGGCGGCGACGGCGGTTTGCGCGTCCGCCACGCGGCGCCCGGCCGGCACCGCCACGCCGTGGGCCGCCAGCAGGGCCTTGGCCGCGGCCTCGTCGAGCGTTGTCGTCGCGCCTTCGGTGGCGCGCGCGGCGAGTACCGGCGGCGGGGCCGGGCGCTGCCAGGCGGCGCCGATCTCGGCGGCGGCCTCGGCGGCGGTCAGCGCCTCCTCGATGCCGCCCAGCGGCACCAGGCCGCGCGCCAGGATGTCGGCGGCCTGGGCCTCGGAGAGATTCTCCGGCAGGCTGGCGACGACCGCGCCCTTGGCGTTCTGACTCTTCAATGCTGTCTCGAAGGCGTTCAGCGTCGGCTGCCACTCGGCGTCCGAACAGCGGTCGCCGCGCGGGAAGTCGAGCACCAGCAGGTTGAGGTCGAAGCCGGCGCCGACCATGGCCGAGAAGGTCGCCGTCATGGCCGTCTCGTTCGCCCAGATGAAGGTGTGGTAGTCCAGCGGGTTGGCAACGGTGACCAGCGGGCCGAGGGTCGCCTTGACCGCGCGCGCCTGGTCGGGCGTCAGCGCGCGGTAGGCGACGCGGCGGCCCTGGGCGGCGTCGGCCATGACCGAGGCCTCGCCGCCCGAGCAGCTCATGGAGGACAGGCTGAAGCCGGGCAGCGGCCCCAGGGCGTGCAGCAGCTTCAGGGTCTCCAGGAAGGCGGGGATGGACTGCAGTCGGGCAATGCCGAGGCGCCGCAGGAAGGCCTCGGCGGCGGCGTCGGAGCCGGCCAGCGAGGCGGTGTGGGAGAGGGTCGCCGCGCGCGCCTGGTCGGAGCGGCCGAGCTTCATGGCGACCACCGGCTTCTGCAGCGCGCGCGCCCGCGCCGCCACGGCCTCCAGCCCGGCCAGGGAATCGAAGCCCTCGATGTGCAGCCCCAATGCCGTGACGCGCGGGTCGTCGAGCAGCCCGAGCGCCAGGTCGGAAAGGCCGGTCTGCGCCTGGTTGCCGGCGGTCATCACGTAGGCCAGCGGCAGGCCGCGGCGCTGCATGGTCATGTTGATGGCGATGTTGGAGGACTGGGTGACGATGGCGACGCCGCGCGCCTCCGGCGCCAGGCGCGTGCCGCCGTGCTGGTCGGGCCACAGCAGCGCGCCGTCGCCGTAGTTGATGAGGCCGTAGCAGTTGGGCCCGAGGATCGGCATGTCGCCCGCCGCTTCGACCAGCGCCGCTTGCAGGCCGTCGCCCTCGGCGTCCTCGCCCCCGGCCTCGCGGAAGCCGGAGGCGTAGCAGACCGCGCCGCCCGCGCCGGCGGCGGCGAGGGCGCGCACGATCTCGACGGTCAGGTGGCGGTTCACCGCGACGAAGGCGGCATCGGGCGCGGCGGGCAGCTCGGCGACGCTTTTGAAGGCGCGGCGTCCGGCGACCTCGCGCTTTTCCGGATGCACCGGCCAGATCTCTCCGGCGTAGCCCAGGCGCTCGCACTGGCGAATCACCTCGGCCGCGGGCCCGCCGCCGAAGACGGCGATGCTCTTCGGCCGCAAGAGGCGTTCCAGGGGGCGCGGCGGCGTCAGCATGGCGGTTTCAGCAGCCCAGCGGGCGCAGCAGTTCGCGGGAGATGATGTGGCGCTGGATCTCCGAGGTGCCGTCCCAGATGCGCTCGACGCGGGCGTCGCGCCAGAAGCGTTCCAGCGGCAGGTCGTCCATCAGGCCCATGCCGCCGTGCACCTGGATCGCCTCGTCGGTGACGCGGGCCAGCATCTCCGTCGCGTAGAGCTTCGCCGAGGCGATCTCGCGGTTGGCCGGCAGGCCCTGGTCCAGGCGCCAGGCGGCGGCGAGGGTCAGCCAGTCGGCGGCGTCGATCTCCGTCACCATGTCGGCCAGCTTGAAGGAGACGCCCTGGAAGCGGCCGATCTTCTGGCCGAACTGCTTGCGCTCGGCGGCATAGCCGACGGCGTAGTCGAAGGCGCGGCGGGCGCGGCCCACGGCCATGGCGGCGACCGTGAGGCGCGTCGCATAGAGCCACTCGTTGGCGACCTCGAAGCCGCGGTGCACCTCGCCCAGGATCTGCGCCTTGGGCAGGCGGCAGTAGTCGAAGCTGAGGATGCAGTTGTGGTAGCCGCGGTGGGAGACGGAGTTGTAGCCCTTGCGGATCTCGAAGCCCGGCGTGCCGCGGTCGACCAGGAAGCAGGTGATCTTCTTCTTCGGCCCGGCGGGGGTTTCCTCCTCGCCGGTTGCGATGAAGACGATGACGAAGTCCGCGATGTCGGCGTGGCTGATGAAGTGCTTGGTGCCGTTGACCACCCAGTCGTCGCCGTCCGGCTTGGCCGCGCATTTCATGCCGCGCACGTCGGAGCCCGCGTCGGGCTCGGTCATGGCGAGCGCGTCGTATTTCTCGCCGCGCACTGCCGGCAGCAGGTAGCGCTCGCGCTGCTCGCCCTCGCAGGCCATGAGGATGCCCGAGGGCCGGCCGAAGAAGACGGTGAGCGCCATGGAGCCGCGGCCCAGTTCGCGCTCCAGCAGGGTGAAATCCAGGTGGCCCAGGCCGCCGCCGCCCACCTCCTCCGGCAGGTTGGCGGCGAAGAAGCCGATCTCGCGGCACTTGCGCGCGATCTCCTCACCGACCTCGCGCGGCACCTCGCCCTCGCGCTCGACGCGCGCCTCGTGGGGGTAGATCTCCTTCTCCACGAAGCTGCGCACGGTGTCGACGATCATCTGCTGCTCGTCGCTGAGGCCGAAGTTCATGGGGTTTCTCCTGGTCTCATAACATTTCTCCCTCTCCCACAAGGGGAGAGGGTCTTTTGATGGCGTATCACCGCCGCCCTAGCGCGGCTGGCCGATGGCGCGGCCGGCACCCTCGGGCCAGTCGAGCGCGGCGTGGGCCCGGGCGATCTCCGCCGCCTTGGCGGCGATGGCCGGGGCCGGGTCGCAGGCGCCGCGGGTCTTCAGGCTGACGTGCAGCAGCAGGTGCTCGCCGGTCGCCAGCAGGTGTCCTTCGCCGTTCTTGGGATCGCCGTGATAGAGCCGGTGGAAGAGGCGCAGCTTCTTGCCCTCGGCCTGCAGCACCTGGGTGGTGGCCGTTACCGGCTCCAGCGCCGCCACCTCGTCCAGGTGGCGGATGTGGGTCTCCACCGTGAAGTAGGATCCGCCGTTGGCCACGTAGTCGGCGTCGACGCCGATCATCCGCAGCAAGGCGTCGCTGGCGTCGGCGAAGCACTGCAGGTAGCGGCTTTCGGTCATGTGGTTGTTGTAGTCGGTCCAGTCGGCCGGCACGCGCCGGTCCAGCGTCGGCACCGGCTGGGAAACATCGACGCGCTCCGCATCGGCGCCGGCGGCATCGACCAGCGCGCGCTCGTAGGCGGCGAGCGTCTGCCCGGCGCCCCAGTCCTTCACCTTCAGCGCTTGCAGGATGGCGATGAGGTTGTCGTCGCGGATGCGCTCCAGCTCGCGGATCGAATGGTGGCCGGACTGCGCGTCGGACTGCGTGGCGACCAGGTCGACCAGCTCGTCGTTGAACTCCGGCACGTCCATCAGCTTGGTCCAGGGCCACTTCAGGCAGGGGCCGAACTGGGCCATGAAGTGCCGCATGCCGGCCTCGCCGCCGGCGATGCGATAGGTCTCGAAGATGCCCATCTGCGCCCAGCGCAGGCCGAAGCCGTAGCGGATGGCGTCGTCGATCTCCGCCGTCGTGGCGATGCCGTCGGTGACCAGCCAGAGGCACTCGCGCCACACCGCCTCCAGCAGGCGGTCGGCGACGAAGGCCTCGATCTCCTTCCTGATGTGCAGGGGATGCATGCCGAGGCTCTGGTAGATCGCCTTGGCGCGCTCGATGGTCACCGGCGCCGTCTTCTCGCCGCCGACCAGCTCGACCAGGGGCAGCAGGTAGACCGGGTTGAAGGGATGGGCGACCAGCAGGCGCTCGGGCAGCATCATCTCCGCCTGCAGTTCGCTGGGCAGGATGCCGGAGGTCGAGGAGGCGATGATCGCGGTCGGCAGGGCCGCGGTCTCCACCTCGGCGTAGACCTGGCGCTTGATGTCCAGGCGCTCCGGCACGGACTCGACAATGAGGTCGGCGCCGGCCACCGCCTCGGCGATGCTGGGCTTGAAGCTCAGCTCTCCTTTGCGCGGGCGCGGCGCCAGGGTCAGTTTGGCGTAGGCGCGCTCGGCGTTGTCGAGCACCGCCTGCAGGCGCTGCTCGGCGCCCGGCGCCGGGTCGTGGACCGCGACGTCGATGCCGTTTTCCAGCAGGCGGGCGACCCAGCCGGCACCGATGACCCCGCCACCGATGGCGGCGGCCTTCCTGATCGGACTCCCCTTGGGCTTTGTCATACGGCTACCAGCGCTTCTGCAGCTTCAGCCGCTCGCGCACCTCCTGCGGGCTCAGCAGGCGGCAGCCCATGGCCCGCGCGATGGTCGCGGCGCGCTCGACGAGCTGGCCGTTGGTCGCCAGCACGCCCTTTTCCAGCCAGATGTTGTCCTCCAGGCCGACGCGGATGTTGCCGCCGGCCAGCACCGCCATGGCGGCGTAGGGCAGCTGGTTGCGGCCGATGGAGAAGGCGGAGAAGGTCCAGTCCTCCGGCAGGTTGGCCTTCATGGCCATGAGGGTCGCCATGTCGTCGGGCGCGCCCCAGGGAATGCCCATGCAGAGCTGGATCATCACCGGGTCGTCGATCAGGCCCTGGTCCTTCAGCCAGCGGGCGAGCAGGATGTGGCCGGTGTCGAAGGCCTCGATCTCCGGGCGCACGCCCAGCGCCTGCACCTGCCGGGCCATCTCCTTCAGCATGGCCGGGGTGTTGGTCATGATGTAGTCGCCCTCGCCGAAGTTCATGGTGCCGCAGTCGAGGGTGCAGATTTCCGGCAGGATCTTGGCGACGTGGGCCAGGCGCTCGGTCGCGCCGGCCATGTCGGTGCCCTCGCCGGCCGGCGGCAGTGGCGCCTCGACGCTGCCCAGCGTCAGGTCGCCGCCCATGCCGGCGGTGAGGTTCAGCACCACGTCGACGCCGGACTGCTTGATGTAGCCGACGGCCTCGGCATAGAGCTCCGGGTCGCGCGCGGGGCCGCCGTTCTCCGGATTGCGCACGTGAATGTGGGCGACGGCCGCGCCGGCCTCAGCCGCCTCGATCGCCGCCTCGGCGATCTGCCGCGGCGTGACCGGCACCTTGTCGGAGCGCCCGGTGGTGTCACCGGCCCCGGTGACCGCGCAGGTGATGAAAACGTCGCGGCTCGGCTGCAATCCCATGAGGACCTCCCTGATTCTTCAGCCCGCTTTTGGCCAAGGATGATGACGGCCTTGCGGTTTCTTGATCGACGAATTACGAAATTAAATTGATGAAAAGCGAAATCTCGATCTTCGCGCCCTCCGAGGCGCCGCTGGCGGTGACCCTGCTGCTGCTGCCCGACTCCTCGATGATGTCGCTGGCCTCGACGCTGGACCCGCTGCGCGCGGCCAACCGGGTGGCGCGGCGTCCGTTGTTCTCCTGGCGCATCGTCACGCCGGACGGCAACCCCGCGACGCTGACCTGCGGCGTGCCGGTGCCGGCCGAGGGCGCGCTGCGGCGGGACCTGACAGGCGATGCGCTGATCGTCGTCGCCGGCTTCAACCAGGAGCGCCACGTCGGCGCCGAGGCGCTGGCGCGGCTGCGCGGCGCGGCGCGGGGCTTCCGCGCCCTGGGCGGCATCGAGGCGGGGAGCTGGCTGCTGGCGCGGGCCGGGCTGCTGGACGGCCTGGCCGCCACGACCCACTGGGAGGACCTGGAGGATCTCGCCGCGCGCTTTCCGGAAGTCAACGTGCTGCCCGACCGCTTCGTGGTCGACGGGCGGGTCTTCACCTCCGGCGGGGCCTCGCCCAGCTTCGACCTCATGCTGCACCTGATCCGCAGCCGCTTCGGCTATCCCCTGGCGCTGGAGGTGGCGAGCGTCTTCATCTACGACGAGGCTCACGCGGCGACCGATGCCCAGCCGCTGATCTCCCTCGGCCGTCTGGCCGGGCACGAGCCGCGGGTCGCCGAGGCGATCCGGCTGATGGAGGCGCACCTCGACGCGCCGCTCAGCACCGCGGCCATCGCCCGGCGCCTCGGGGTTTCGGTGCGCACGCTCGAGTTACTTTTCAAGCGGGCGCTGGAGGTCGGTCCGGGCGCCTACTATCTGCGCCTGCGCCTGCAGGCGGCGCGTCGCCTGCTGCTCGACACGCGGCTGTCCATGCAGGACATCGCCGTGCGCTGCGGCTTCGGCTCGCACTCCGCCTTCTCGCGCATCTTCCGCCAGACCTATGCCGCCAGCCCCAGCGCCTACCGCCGGACCCAGCGGGAGCGGCTGTAGCGCCGTCGCACCGGCTCCGGACTGCTGCGGAGACCACTGGATAAAGGGCGGATACCTTAGGAAAATCCGTGCTAGCCTGCCTCCCGGAAACGGGTAGGGAACGACAGGGTTTTGCGCAGTTTCAGGTTCAATCTTCGCGAAGCGGGGGGCGCCTTCGGCGACCTCGGCACCTTCCTGCCGCACGTCATCTCCGTGCTGACGCTGGGCGGCCTCGCCTCCGGCGGGGTGCTGTTCGGCTTCGGCCTTTTCTACCTCGTCACCGGCCTGATCTACCGCCTGCCGATCCCGGTGCAGCCGATGAAGGCGGTCTCGGCGGTCATCGTCACCTCGGGCCTGCCGCCCGGCGCCGTGGCGGCCACCGGCCTGCTGCTGGGCGTCGTGCTGCTGCTGTTGGGCGTGAGCGGCGCCATCGACCGCATGGCCCGCGCCATTCCGGCCTCGGTCATCGCCGGTCTGCGCCTGGGGCTCGGCCTCGGCTTCGCCTGGCTGGGCCTGGAGATGATGGCCGAGGTCCCCTGGCTCGGCGTCGGCATGCTGGTCCTGCTGGGCGGCCTGACCTTCCTGCGCGGCTGCCCGGCGACGCTGATCGGCCTGGCCGTGGCCCTGCTGGCCGGGCAGGCCGCCGGCCTCGCCCCGCCGCCCGGCGCGCTCGCGCCCGACTTCGCGCTGCCCGCGCTGGTGTTGCCCAGCCTGGCGGAGATGGGCGAGGCGCTGCACCAGGCCGTGCTGCCGCAGATCGCGCTGACCATCACCAACGCGGTGATCATCACCGCCGCGCTGGCCCGCTCGCTGTTCCCGGAAAGCGGCGGCGCCGTCACGGAGCGGCGGCTCTGCCTCACCAGCGGTGCGGCCAACCTGCTGCTCGCGCCCTTCGGCGCGCTGCCCATGTGTCATGGTGCCGGGGGCCTGCAGGCGCACCACCGCTTCGGCGCGCGCACAGGCGCCGCCCCGCTGCTGCTGGGCGTGGCCCTGGTGACGCTGGCGCTGTTCTTCGCCGAGGCGGCCGTGGGCCTGCTGGCGATGATCCCGCTGGCGGCGGTGGGCGCCTTCCTGGTGCTGGCCGGGGTGGAGCTGGCGGTCTCCAGGCGTCTCTTCGACGCGCGGCCCGACTGCTGGCCGGCCATCGCGCTGACCGCGCTGGCCACGCTGGTGTTCGATCCGGCGGTGGGCCTCGCCGTCGGCTGGACCATCGAGACCGGGCGGAACCTCGCCCGCGACCTCTTCGGCAGCCGGCGCTCGCCGCGCGACTAGGCCCGCCTCAGCGGCCGCGCAGGATGTCGTCGGCCGCCTTCTCGGCGATCATGAAGACCGAGGTGACGATGAAGAAGCCGGGGATGCGCGGAAAGACCGAGGCGTCGACGACCCTGAGATTGTCGAGGCCGTAGACCCGGAAGCGGCTGTCGACCACGCCGCCCTCGGCCTCCGGCTTCATGGCGCAGGTGCCGCAGGCATGGTGGCCCCAGGCGGTATCGCGGATGTGCTGCTTCAGGTCCTCGTCGTCAATCAGGTGGCGGCCCGGGGTCTCCTCCTCGTCGACCAGGCCCTCCATGCCGTCGGCGAGGCGCCGCACGAAGCGCACCCCGGCGACCACGGCCTCCAGGTCGTCGCCGCTGGCGTCGCTGCCTTCCTCGAAGTAGCGGAAGGAGATCTCCGGCGGGTCGCGCGGGTCGGCGCTGGCGAGGCGCAGTTCCCCGGCGGTGTTGCGGGTGTGGGCCTTGAGGACGATCCACGACATGTAGTCCAGCCGCCGCAGGCGCTCGGCGTAGCCGGGGTAATAGCCGCGGAAGTCGGCCAGCAGGCCCAGCAGGTAGAGATCGGGCAGCCGCCGGTCGGTGCGGGAGCGCAGGATCACCGAGGTGAGCGCGCCGTTGCTGGTGTAGAGCCCCATGCGGAAACGCCACCACAGCCGGTAATGACGGTCTCCGGCCTGGAAGCGGGCGCCGCGCATGGCCGCCCAGGGCCGTTTCATGCGGTGCACCACGCCGACCTCGTAGCGGTCCTGCAGGTTCCGGCCGACGCCGGGCAGGGGCCGGCGCGTTCCGATGCCCCGGGCGGCGAGTTGCGCCGGATCGCCGATGCCCGAGAGCATGAGCAGCTGCGGCGTGTTGAAGGTGCCGCCGGCGAGGATCACCTCGCGGCGCGCGCGGACCACGATTTCGCGCTCGCTCTCGGCGGAGAGCGCCGGGTTCGGCGTCGCCGCGCGGTAGAGGCCGCGGCCGTGACGGTAGGCGACGCCGGTGGCGCGCCGGCCGGACTCGTCCAGGATCACGCGGGTGACCAGGGCGTGGCTGCGCAGGCTGAGCTTCTCCGGATGGGCCCGGCGCACCGCCAGCAGGCGCTCGCGCGGCCCGCTGCGGGCATGGCGGCGCGTCGCCATGGGCGCGATGCGCAGGCCGAAGGCGGGATCGCGCAGACTGCGTTCGTCGTTGGGGTCGCCCTGGCTGGTGACCAGCCAGCGCCAGCGCACCACCGCGTCGGGCAGCCAGCGCAGGGCCGCCCGCGTCGAGTTCAGGATGGCGCGGCGCATGAACCAGTCGCGCAGCACCCGCAGGGGGACCGCCTTCTCGGTGGTCAGCCAGCCGTCCCAGCCGTGCCCCGTCGGGTTCCAGCCGGTGAGCTTCGCCAGCCAGCGGTAGAGGACGAGGCGGTGGCGGCAGCGCTCGATGCGCCGCCAGTAGCGGTTCATGCGCGAGGCCGCCCAGGAGGGATCGCCCATGGTCTCGGCGATGTGGTTCCAGTCGGCGTTGTGCGGGCGCACGATGATCATGGCGTGATGCGCGGCGCAGCCGCCCAGCGCGCTGCAGCGCGGGTAGAGCACGCCGTCGCGGCCGGCGTCGTACTTCCAGTCGCGCCGCCGCGCCTCGCGGTCGTCGTAGTGATGGACCCAGAAGTCCCACTTCATGCCGGGATGTTCGGAGGCGAAGGGATGGAAGGCCGGCACCAGCACGTCGTCGGCCAGCGGCCGGTCCTCCGGGGTGCCGATTTCCTCCTCGATGGGGTCGCCGCCGGCCTCCAGCACCAGCACCTCCTGGCCCGCCTCGGCGAGGCGCGCGGCCAGCACCGCGCCCGCCGCCCCGGCGCCGACGACGATGTAGTCGTAGCTGTCCGCCTCGGGGATGTCCTGCTCGCCCATCGCCGCCCGCCCGGCTTTCCTCACAGCCGCTTGAGGAAGGTGATGAGCGCCTCCTTGTCGGCGTCACTCAGGCCGGCGCCGAAGGTGTGGCCGCGGTTCACCACGTAGTCGGGGCACTTGCTGAGCCCGATGAGGGCGTCGATGAAGCCCTTCTCCGCCATGATCCGCTCGGCGCGCGCCCGGGTACCGGGCGCGGCGAGCTCCGCGTCGCTGCACTGGCCGCCGAGCTGCTTGAAGGTGCCGAGCATCGCCGGGCCCGCTTTTGCGAGGCGCCAGGCGTGCTTCATGCCCATGGGCTCGTCGTTGTCGGGGATCACCTCGATGTTGGTGAGGGTGCTGATCGGGAAGCCCTCTGGGAAGGGACCGAGGGCCAGCGAGCCGTCTTCCTGGAAGGCCCAGGGCGCCAGCCAGTGCAGAAGCCGCGGGTTGTTGCGCGCGATGGGCGGCAGATAGCCGCGCGGCACCTTCAGGCAGCTGTTGGCGGTGGTGCGGTAGATGTAGCCCGGCACCGGGTTGGTGGTCTGGCGGTCCCTGCGGCGCAGCTCCGGCCACAGCAGCTTGCGGATCGACTGGTCGAATTGGCGCAGGCGGTTGTCGACGCAGGGCAGATAGGGGTCGGCGTCGCTGGCCGCCGGGCAGCGCTTGGCGTCGCCGTAGCCCGTTCCTTCCTCCGTGCCGTAGGCCGCGGTCCGGTAAGCGTCACTGTAACCGTCTCCTGAGCTGGCGCCGTAGCCGGACCCGGCGCCGTATCCGGTGTGGTAGCCGCGCCGGGTGTAGGGATAGTCGACGTGGCCGACCGAGTTGTTCTGCAGGTAGGGCGCCGAGGTCCAGAGGCTGACCAGGGAGGCGGGCCGCGAGTAGCCGCGCCCGTTGCCGAGCGGTTGCAGCGGCATGGCGCCGCCGGAGACCGGGTGGTGCACCGTCAGCTCCTTCACCGGCGGCAGGGTCTTGTAGGACTCCGAGGCGAAGTCGTCCCAGATGTCGCCGCGCAGGGCGTTGGTCGCCAGCGGCGAGCAGGCGTTGGTCTGCAGCAGGTCGACGGGCACGCGCCGTTCGGTGGAGAGGAAGTTGTCCTCCAGGAAGTCCTCGGCCAGGACCATCTCGGTCATCGCCGCCTTGAAGCCCGCCGTCTGCGCCCAGGCCCAGTAGCGGTCCCAGCACTCGCGGTAGTCCGGGCCGTTGCCGCCGTGCCGGCAGACGCCCTCGTCGACGCCGGAGCCGGCCGGCGCCTCGGGGATCTTGCTGGAATGGCAGGCCGCGCAGGTCTCGGCGAAGACCACCTTGCCGCGGTCGACTTGCTCCGGCGGGTCGGCGGCGAGGATCTCCGCGCCGCCGGGCGCGTCCGCCAGGTCGTCGGGCGTCGCGGTCACCAGGAAGAAGATCGCCATGTCGGCGGTCTGGTCCTCGGTGGCGCCCCAGTAGGCGGAGTTCCTCTCGGCG
>ENA-ORCZ01000632-ORCZ01000632.1-marine-metagenome-genome-assembly--contig:-NODE-632-length-12643-cov-2.626134_pt1 | contig 12643 bp, 2 predicted proteins | sample MGYA00237785_ERZ508519 | MGnify/ENA primary metagenome ERZ508519 (study PRJEB26189, sample SAMN06268790) | marine metagenome | isolation source: Bioluminescent Bay, La Paraguera, Puerto Rico | place...
CGTCGAGGCGCAGCAGCAGAGCGCCGGCGCGCACCACGTCGCCGTTGCGCACCAGGATGTCCTTCACGATGCCGCCCTCGACGTGCTGGATGGCCTTGCGGTTGCTGTCGACCATCACGGTGCCGGAGGCGATGACGGCGCTGGACAGCTCGGCATAGGCGGCCCACCCGAAGAAGCCGCCGAAGGTGAGGCAGACCACGGCGAGGCCGGCCAGCACGACGCGCCGCGTCTCGGTGGGGGCCAGCTTGGCGTCCTGCGCGGGAGTTTCGGGAGTCTGTGTCATGCCTGCAGCGCCTCCTTGGGCGCGGACCTGGACGTCTTCGCGTTCCTGGGATTGCCGGGGGGTGGCACCGCCTTGGTGACCTTGGGCAGCACCTCGTCGCGCGGCCCGAAGTGCTCGATCAGGCCGTCGCGCAACACCAGGATCTTGTCCATCCCGGCCAGCACCGACGGACGGTGGGCGATGACCACCACGGTGGTGCCGGCCTTCTTCAGCTCCCGCACCGCGCGGCGCAGGGCCTCCTCGCCCTCGCCGTCCAGGTTGGAATTAGGCTCGTCAAGCACCACGAAGGCGGGGTCGCCGTACAGCGCCCGGGCGAGGCCGAGACGCTGGCGCTGGCCGCCGGAAAGCGCCGCGCCGCCGGGGCCGATCATGGTGTCGTAGCCCTCGGCGAGGTGCAGGACCATCTCGTGCACCCCGGCGCGCTGGGCGGCCTGCACCACCTGCTCCGGCTTCGGCTCTCCGAAGCGGGCGATGTTCTCGGCCACCGTGCCGTCGAAGAGCTCCACATCCTGCGGCAGGTAGCCGAGGTGCGGGCCCAGTTCCAGGTGGTTCCAGTCGCCGACGTCCGCGCCGTCCAGGCGCACCTGGCCGTTGGCCGCCGGCCAGACTCCGATCAGCAGGCGGGCCAGGGTCGACTTGCCGGCGGCGCTGGGACCGATGATGCCCAGGCTGTCGCCGGCATCGAGGGCGAAGGAGATGCCCTTCAGCACCGGGCGCTCCAGCCCCGGCGGGGCGGCGACCAGGCGTTCGACCGCGATCCGGCCCTTGGGGCGCGGCAGCGGCATGCCGGCCTGCGGCGCCTCGTCCTTTTCCAGGAAGCGGTGCAGCCGGCCGTTGGCGCCGCGCGCCAGGATGAAGCCCCGCCAGTTGCCGATGGCGCCCTCGACCGGCGCCAGGGCGCGGCCCATGATGATGGAGGCGGCGATCATGACGCCCGGCGTGATCTCCTGCAGCAGGGCGAGATAGGCGCCGGTGCCGAGGATCGCCACCTGCAACACGGGGCGCACGAACTTGGCCCCGGCGGTCAAGAGGCCGCCGCGGTCGCTGGCCTTGGCCTGGGCGGCCAGCGCCGCCTGGTGACGCGCCAGCCAGCGGCGCTGCAGGCCCGGCAGCATGCCCATGGCCTCGATAACCTCGGCATTGCGCAGGGTGTTCTCGGTGAAGCCGTGCGCCGCCGCGCTGTCGCGCGAGGCCTCGCGCAGGGGTCCGCGGGTCGCCAGCTCGCTGACCACCGCCAGCACGAAGAGCACCACCGCGCCGGCAAGGGCGACGAGGCCGAGCAGCGGGTGCAGCAGGAAGATGACGGCCAGGAACAGCGGCGTCCAGGGCGCGTCGAAGAAGGAGATGAGGCCGGGGCCTGTGAGGAAGCCGCGCAGCGTTTCCAGGTCGCGCAGGGGCTGCGACTCGCCGGCGTCCTTCTGCCGCAGGCGCAGGCGCAGCAGGCCGGCGAAGAGCCGGTCGTTGAGCCGCCGGTCGAGGCGCGAGCCGGCCCGCACCAGGATGCGCGAGCGCACCAGCTCCAGCAGGGCGGAGGTCAGGATCATGCCCACCGCCACGGCGGTCAGCATGATGAGGGTGTGCTGGCTGCCGGAGGTCAGCACGCGGTCGTAGACCTGCAGCATGTAGAGCGGCCCGGTCAGCATCAGCAGGTTGATGAAGAAGCTGAAGGCCCCGATGGAGACGAAGGCGGTGCGCACGTCCCCGAAGGCCTGCTTGAGGGCGTTGTCCCGCCCGTTGCCGTTGTTCTTTGTCATGTCCCAGCCGTTCTTTTTGTTCTCTGACGAAAGACGCCTGAGGGCGGCGGCGCCTTTCGGCACCGCCGCCCCGCAGGTTTTACAGGGTCTTTGGATCAGGCGACGTTGAACATGAAGTCGTCATCATCCAGATCCGCCTTGTTCACGCCGACCAGCCGCAGCTCGTCGCCCGAGGCCTCGTCGAGGGTGATGACCACGTCGCCCCCGTCGTCCACGGCGGCATCCATCAGGCCGTCGAAGTCGGCGATGGAGAAGCCGTTGAGCTGGATGAGGTCGTCGCCCGGATCGAAATCGGTGATGACGTCGAAGCCGTCACCGCGGTCGAAGATGAAGAGATCGTCGTCCCGGCCGCCGGTGAGGATGTCGTCGCCCTCGCCGCCGTCGATGGTGTCGTCGCCACGATCGCCGCGCAGGGTGTCGTCGCCGTCGCCCCCCGTCAGCAGGTCGTCGCCACGGCCGCCGTCGATCAGGTCGTCGTCGTCGCCACCGTCCAGGGTGTCGTCGCCGCGATCGCCGAGGAGGGTGTCGTCGCCCTCCCCGCCCATCACCAAGTCGTCGCCGCGGCCCGCGTCGATGTCGTCGTCACCTTCGCCGCCATCGACCACGTCGTCCTGACGGCCGGCATCGATGGCATCGTCGCCGTCACCGCCCTCGATCTCGTCGTCGCCGCGACCGCCGAGGAGGGTGTCGTCGCCCTCGCCGCCGGCGATGAGGTCGTCGTCGCGGCCGCCGTCGAGGATGTCGTCGCCGTCACCGCCCTCCAGGGTGTCGTCGCCGCGTCCGCCGTCCAGGGTGTCGTCGCCGTCGGTGCCTTCCATGAGGTCGGCGCCGTTGGTGCCGGTCTCGTTGACCGGGCCCTCGGAGAGGCCGTCCAGCACCGTGTCTTCACGCTCAGCCAGGTTCTGGATGCGGGTGTCCTCCGCCGGGGACGTATCCGCGTCGCCGTAGGGCGTGGAGGCGTGGTTGGCCAGCAGGTACTCGGCCATGGCGTCCTGCTCGCTGCCCGCCGGGGCGAAGTCCGCCGCGCCGGGATCGGTCAGGACGTCACGCAGGTGGACCACGTCTGCGAAGTCCGGGTCGGCCGCGGCGAAGTCGGCGAAGGGATAGCCGTCGCCGCCGCCGGCCAGGAAGTCCAGGGTGACCACGCGGATCGCCGTGTCCGGATCGACCGCCAACTCACCGTTCTCGACCAGGGCCATGACCGGGTTGCCGTCCCCGTCGAGGATCGCCGCCGACTGGATGCGGTCGCCCGAGGGCTGGCTCGCGTCAAAGCTGAAGGCGACGCCGCCGACCTGCGGGAACTGCCCCGGGGTCGCCCCCGGCGCGGTCGCCGCCACGCCGTGCTCCAGCACCGCCAGCAGCTGGGTCGCCGTCAGGGTGATGAGCGTGAGGCCGTTGTTGAACTTCAGGGCGTTCTCGACGTCCAGCTGCGAGACCTCGCCGGCCTGCTTGCCGGAGGTCGGGTTGTCCTGCGGCGGCAGCTCGACGTAGATGCCGGAGCCCGGCGGCACTTCCTCGACCGTGCCGATGGCCGAGCGGATGCCGCCACCGTTCTTGATTGAGACCATGACCATGTCGTCATAGTCCTGGGCCTGGGCCAGGTTGGCGTCGGCCGAGAGGTTGCCGAAGTTGGTCTCCTCGGTACGCACCTCGTCGCGGCGGCCCTCCAGGAAGACATCGGACTTGCCCAGGATGTTGCTGTCTTTCTGGGTGACGATGGCTTCCACCGCATCGGTCAGGTCCTGGACGAGGTCGCCCTTGCTGCCTTCAGCGAAGGGATCCTCGTTGCCGTAGAGGGCCTGCACCTGCTCGTCGGTGGTGGCGAAGGCGCCGCTGACGTCGTCGTCGGTGGCCTCGCCGTTGTCGAGGATCAGCACGCCGTTCTCGTCGAACTCCACCACCAGGCGGCCGACGTAGGAGTACTCGCCGTCGGTGCTGACGATGACCGCCGGGTCGCCGTCCTTGTTGGTCGTCTGGAAGGGGTAGTCCTCGTCCGGGGTGTCGCCGGGGTTGAGGCCGCGGGTCACGTCCTCGGCGTCGGCCTGCAGGGTGTCGGAGCCGCCGGCGATGATCACGTCGACGCCGGAGAGCTTGCCGATCAGTTCCTTTTCCAGCGCGATCTGCTGCAGGTGGGTGACCAGGATGACCTTGTTCACGCCCTGGGCGATGACATCGTCGATGACCGGCTGCAGCACGGCGGCCAGCGCGTCCATGTCGGTCGGGTCGTCGCCGCCGATCGCGGTGACGCCGCCCGGCGAGGAGATGGAACCCAGGCCCGGCGTCGTCGCGCCGACGATGCCGATCTTCTCGCCGTTCTCCTCCAGGATGGTGGCGGGGGCGATCTTCGGCGTCTGCGTGCTGGTCGCCGACTGGTCCGGCCCGGTCAGGAAGGCCGTAGCCGGCAGGATGTCGCTGGTGAAGAGCCCGGAGAGGTTCACGTCACCGGAGAAATCCAGGTTCGCCGAGAGGTAGGGGAACTGGCTGCCGACCCAGCGGTCGTCGGCGACGCCGTCGTTGCCGCGGAACTGCGGCGCGATGATGTCGGCCAGGACCGCGGTGCCCAGGTCGAACTCGTGGTTGCCCAGCGCCGAGGCGTCGAAGCCGATGGCGTTCATGATCGAAATGTCGACCCGGCCGCCGCCCTCACGCAGGCTCTCGTAGAGCTCGTCCGGCGCTTCCAGGCCGAAGAGCTCGTTGTAGAAGTCGTTGAAGACACCCTGGTCGCGGAAGATGTCCTGATCGTCGGCGGCGCTGAAGAAGGGGCCGCTGAGATAGTTGTCGCCCGCCGAGAGGGTGATCGAGTTCTCGTGGGTGTCTTCCAGGTAGTCGACGATGGCCGCGAAGTTGGCCGCCCGGCCAACGGCTTCGACGCCGCCTTCCAGGTCGGAAGCGTGCAGGATCTGCAGCTTGAAGGTCTGCGGCCCGCTGTCCTCCGGCTCGATCTCGTAAAGCGTCGTGGTGCCGCTGACCTCGTTGGCGACGGCCAGCAGGGCCTTGCCGTTCGGGCTGTCCTCGGGGGAGATGAAGGTCATCCCCTCGGGGCCGATGTCGCCCTCGGTCTGCAGGAACTCGACGTACTTGGGATCGGCCGGGTCGGAGACGTTGAAGACCACCACGCCGTTGGCGCGCTCCAGGCCGACGAAGGCGTAGGTCTGGCCGTCGATGACGCCGACGGTCACGCCCTCGGGCTCGGAACCCTTGTTGTCGGAGCGGCCGTCCAGTTCCTCGAGCTGCTCCTCGCTCAGCACGTCCAGCATGATGCGGGCGATCTGGTCGCCCGAGTCGAAGACCTGCTCGCCGCTGGAATTCCAGATCGAGAAGGAGCGCGCGCCGTAGACGAAGAGCTGGTCGATGTCGCCGTCTCCGTCGGTGTCGCCATCGATGCTGGAGGCCTGCAGGCGGCCCAGCACCTCGTCCTGCTGCAGGTATTCGGCATCGGGGAAGGCCGAGGGGTCGAGATCCAGGTCAGCGATCCGCACGTCCTCGTCGCGGGCGTCGCCCTCGTTGGCGGTGATGTAGAAGGTCTCGCCGCCGACCTTGAAGGACGCGATCTGGTCGGGCATGTAGAGGCCGAAGACCGGTGCCTTGGCGAGGTCGATGACGCCGTCCTCATCGCTGGTGTCGAGCAGGTTGCCCGGCAGGCTGTGGTCCTTGGCGCCCAGCGGCACGATATCCAGGAAGGTGGCCGTGGCGATGTCCAGCACCGCGACCGCGTTGTTTTCCTGCAGCGTCACGAAGGCCTGGGTGCCGTCCGGCGAGATGGCGATGTATTCCGGCTCCAGATCCTCGGAGACCGTGGCGCCCGGGAACAGCCGCACGCCTTCAGCGCGCAGCTCCTCGGCCATGCTGTCGAAGGCGGTGAAGTCGACGGTCTGCACCGTGGCCTGCTGCACGCCGCTGGAGATGTCGATGATGGAGACCGAACCGAGCGGGTTGTCGGCCGGGTTGCCGGTGTCCTCGCCCTCGTTGGCGACCAACAGCTTCATGCCGTCCGGGGTGAAGGCGATGTGGTCGGGCAAGTTGCCCACGGTGACGCTGTGCAGCAGGTTGCCGCCGGCGTCGTAGAAGGCGACCACACCGTCGGCCCCCTCGACATCGATGGCCACGGCGACGATGCCGTCCTTGACCGCGACCTGGGTCGGCGTGCCGCTGGCGGAGACGTCGATGCTGCCGACCTTGGACGGCTGGGCCGGGTCGGAGATGTCGACGATGTCGACGCTGCCGTCGTCGGAATTGGTGATGAAGAGGCGCTGCGAGACGCTGTCGTGCGCCACGGTCTCGGCCGAGTCCTCGCCCAGGCCGCTGTCGTAGGTCACCACCTTCTCGATGTCGAGATCGTCCTGGGCCACCGGGGCGGCCTGGATGTCGCCGAAGGTGATGCGCGCCAGGATCGGCTCGTGATCGCTGGCCGCGCCGTTGTGCCCCTCCGGATCGGTCGAGCCGGCATCGCCGAAGTCGACGTTCTGATGAACCACGTCGAACTCCACCCGGTCCTTCAGGGCGTCGGTCACCAGCAGGTGATCCAGCACCTGGCTGTTGCCCTCGAAGTTATAGGTGTAGGCCTCGTCGCCCAGGGTGTCGATCTGGTTGAACAGCACCTGGTCGGCGCCCGAGCCCTTCAGGGTCTCGAGCGGGGTGGAGAACTGGAAGTCGTTGAGGTCGCCGAGGACCACCACCTTGGCATCCGGGTCGGTCGAGACGAGGCCGTCGACATACTCGTTGAGGGCCGCGGTCTGGGCCGTGCGCTCCGCGTCGCCCGCGTTGATGAAGGGCTGGGTCGATCCGTAGACCGGGGTGGAGCCGAACTTGGAGGAGAGGTGGTTGTTGATCAGGGTGACGGTTTCGCCCTGGAACTCGAACTGCGCCTCCAGCGGGACGCGCACGTCGTTGCCGGCGCCGAAGCCGTCCAGGGTATCGAGCGCCTTCACCGAACCCGGCACCAGGTCGACCCGCTCGGGATTGTAGAGGTAGGCGACGCGGATATTGCCGCCCGGCACGCCGCCCTGGGTGTTGTTCACCGGGTCGACGTCGACGAATTCGTACTGCGGGCCGCCGGCCGCGGCGATGGCGTCGACGATGGCCTGCAGGGTGGCGTCGGCGGTCACCGTGCCGTCGTCGGCGGTGCCGCTGTCGTCCTGCACCTCTTGCAGGGCGATGACGTCGGGGCTGTTCAGATTGGCGACGATCTGCTCGGCGAGGCGCGCGATCTGCGCGGCGTCCTCATCGTTGGCCGCGGTGACGTTCAGGATGTTGTAGCTGGCGACGGTCATCTGGTTGTCGCTGCCGGTCAGCTCGGACGTCTCCTCCTCGACGCCGCCGTCGGTCACCGTGAAGGCCTCGGTGGCCTTCACCTCGTAATTGCCGAAGTCATAGCTGACCACGCCGGTGACGTCGCCCAGGCGGTCGCCGGTGTCCACCGCCGGATCGAAGCCCGGCAGGATGCCGCTGTCGTACTGGATCTGGACGCGTTCCGGGTTGAGGTCGTCTTCCTGCAGGATGATGCCGCCGCGATCGTTGAAGTCGCCGGCGTTGGCCCCCTCGTCGCCGACCGCCCAGGTCTCGCCGAAGCGGTTGGTGGCGGAGGTCGCCACGGCGTCGGGGATGGTCACCCGCATGCCTTCCAGGCTCTCGTAGAAGTCGATGCCATCGGTCTCCGGGTCGAAGGAGCCGAAGGCGTCGTCTTCGATCACCTGGGTCGGCGGCAGGCGGCCGCCCTCGCCCAGGACCACCGCGTCCGGCAGGTCGAGGCCGCTGACGAAGCTGTTGACGTTTTCGGCGACGATCTGGGTGATGGTCAGGTTCGTCGCCGCACCGCCGGGCAGGAATTCGGAGACGTCCCCGGTGACCACCGCGAAGTCACCGACCGCCACCGTGGGGGCCGAACTGGTGAAGACGAAGATGCCGTCGGAGGTGGCGATGTCGCCGTCGCCGTTGGGGTCCTGCAGGTAGAAACCGTTGGAGTCCAGGGCCGTGACGATGCCGGTCGTGACCACCGTCTGTCCGGCATAGGCCGACTGGTGGCCGGCGCCCTGGATCTGCGGGATGGTGAGGACGCTTGGCGGCGTCGGCTCCTGCTCGTCAGCCGCGGCGTTGGCGGCGCCCGGGGTGTTCAGGGCCTCGCCTTCCGCCGGCGTGCCGGTGAAACCGTCGATGCCGGCCAGGTCGAAGTCGTTGCGGACCCAGTCGCTGGGCGAATCGCTGTCGGTGCCGTCCGGCAGGCGCGAGGCGCCGCCCACCGTGAAGCTGCCGCCGTCGAAGCCGCTGGACAGCTCGGTCTGGGCATAGGAGAGGTCGCCGCTGTCGCCGTCGTTCACCGCGACGGAGTCGACGATGGAGGTCCAGGGGGTGTTTTCCGCGGTGCCGTCGTCGTTGGGATCGATGTCGTCGCCCACGCTGCCGGTGAAGTTCTCCACCAGCAGCAGGCTCACGCTGCCGTTTTCGTAGGTATTGCCGGAAAAGCCGGTGCTCCAGAAGCCGTCGGCGTCCGTCGTGCCGACCTGTACGGCAGAGTCGATGGTGCCCGGCGCCGTCGCGTCGCCTTCAACCTGGAGAATCCAGAGGTTCGAGTAGTCCGTGTTGGGATCGCCGAGAATCTCGACGAACTCGTTGGTGTCACTACCGGTATGGTTGAAGACGAATTCGTTGATGACAGCAGACATGAGGTCCCCTCCTGGATTGGCCCGGCCGGTCGGCGGCACAAGCGCGGCCCCGCGCGCTCACCAAGGCGCGGCGCGGTGAATTGCGTCGGTCAGCGACTGGATTGCGAGGTGGATGACAGCCAGATCCCCCGACTCGCAAAATCGTTAACCCTGCGGACGGCGGAAAAGGTGGCCTGAAGCGGTGAAGGGCATGTGACACAAAGTCGAAGACTTCGTGAAAGCGATCAGCCGTGGCGGGGATAACCGCCTGCCGCTGTGACCAGGTTGTGTCCCAGCGCCGCTACCTCTGCACGTGATGCGAAAAAGAAAAGGGCGGCCGGCACCCGCAGGTACCAGCCACCCTCAGAAATCGAGTCTTTGCCGCAGGAGATCAGGCGACGTTGAACATGAAATCGTCGCCGTCGAGGGCGTCCTTGTTCACGCCGACGAGGCGCAGCTCGTCTCCGGCAGCCTGGTCCAGAGCGAAGACCACATCGCCGCCGTCGTCCTCGGCGACGTCCAGCAGGGCATCGAAACCGCCGATGGCGAAGCCGTTCAGCTGGATGAGGTCGTCGCCCGGATCGAAGTCGGTGACGACGTCGAAGCCCGTCCCGGCGGCGAAAACGAAGAAGTCCTCGCCGCGGCCGCCTTCCAGGACGTCATCCCCTTCGCCGCCCGACAGCGTGTCGTCGCCGCGGCCGCCGATGAGAGTGTCATCCCCCTCCCCGCCGGCCAGCAGGTCATCATCGCGGCCGCCGTCGAGGAGATCGTCGCCCTCGCCGCCATCGAGGGAATCGTCACCGCGGTCGCCGATGAGGGTGTCATCGCCCTCGCCACCGGCCACCAGGTCGTCGTCCCGCCCGGCGTCGACGACGTCGTCACCCTCGCCGGCCTCGATCGTGTCATCCCCGCGGTCACCGGCGACAACATCGTCACCCTCGCCGGCGAGAATGAGGTCGTCATCCCGACCGCCGTCGATGCTGTCATCACCGTCGCCGGCCGCGATGCTGTCCTCACCGCGACCGCCGAGGAGGGTATCGTCACCCCCGCCGGACAGCATCACGTCGTCGTCGCGGCCGCCGTCCAGCAGGTTGTCGCCCTCGCCGCCGTCCAGGGAGTCGTCGCCACGGTCCCCGATCAGGGTATCGTCCCCGGCACCGCCCTGCAGGTCGTCGCCACCCCGGGTGCCTTCCAGCACCAGGTCCTGCTCCACGCTGCTGGCCACCGGGTCGAGCTCGCGCACCAGCACGTCATCGAAGCGTACGCCCGCCGTGCCCCAGGAATAGAGGCCGACAGTGCCGCTGGCGATGCTGCGCTCCTCGATCGGCTCGGCGAAGAGGGCCATGTCGTCCAGCCACGCCTGGATCTTGCTGTCACGCACCTCGACCCGCAGCCGGTGGTCGCTGTCCAGCGCGAAGCTGTTGCGGGTCAGCATGAGCGACTGTTCGATGCCGTCGACCAGGACGGTGAGCTGGACGAAGCGATCATCGGAGTCGAGCTCCAGCTTGTAGTAGTTGTCCGGATCCCGGTAGTGGAACAGCAGGCCGAGGCCGCCGGCATCGCTGGCATTGAAAGTCGTCTCCACCGCGTAGTCGGTCCAGTCGTAAGCCGTCGGGCGGTCGTAGAGCGCATAGGTGCCCTTGCGCAGCACGTGCCAACCGTCGCCCAGCGGGCTCCAGGCATTGCTCCACACCCCTCCGGCCTCGGAACCCGGCACCAGTTCGCGGCTGTAGGTGTCAGCCGTCTGGGTGAGCGCGCCGCCGGAGACGCTCCAGTTCGCCGCGTCGCCCAGTTCACCCTCGTCGACGAGGGTCCAGCCGGCGCTGTCGCCATCCTCGAAGCCGTCGGACAGCAGGACCTGGTCCTTGTTGAAGATGTCGACCCTGACGATGTCGCTCTGCGTCTTGCCGGCCGCGTCGGTGACCTCCAGGGTCAGACTGTGGGCGCCGGTCGGCAGCACGACCTCCACCTGGACACCGGTGGCGACGACCTTGTCGCCTTCCTTCCAGACGTAGCTCTGGATGCCCTCGGCGGCGAAGGAGCCCGTGGCATCCAGCAGCACCGTGGCCTGGTGATCGCCGTCCAGGTCGGCGACCTGCCGGTCGCTGCCCGCGTCCGCCGTCACCGTCACCTCGTTGACCATGACATCGTCGAAGACCGACTGGTACTGGCCGCCGGAGATCAGGCCGATGGTGCCGCCGGTCAGCGGGTCCTCCGCGTCGGTCACCGGCCCGCCGAAGAGGCTGCGCCCGTCCAGGCTGGCGTAGATGACGTTGCCCACCACGGCGACCTTAAGTTCCATTTCGGTATTGAAGGGGTAACCCTGGGCGCTCTCGGCCAGCACCGTCTCGACACCGTCCTTCACCTTCACCAGCAGGCGCTGGTTGTTCTGCATGTCGAGGGTGACTTTGTAGTGATTGTCCTCGTCCTGGTAGTAGACAATCAGGCCGATCTCGTCGTCGTCCTGGGAGAGAACCGTCAGCTCGGCCTGGTAGTCCGACCAGCCCAGGGCCGCTTCGTCATCCCAGACCAGGGCCGCCGAGCCGTTGGAGTATTCATAGAGCGCCCCTTCCAGCGGGGTTTCCTCAGGATCGGCGTCGGGATGGCTGCCCACCGTGCCTTTGACCTTCCAGGTGGCCTTGGCGCCGTCGGCGTTGAGATCGACAATGGACGCCACACCGGCACCGAAGGTCGGGTCGAAGCCGGTGTCATAGTCGAACTGCACCGCCCGGCCGCTGGCCGGCAGGGCATCCAGGATGCCATCGGCATCGGCCCCGCCGAGGGCGGCGAGATCCGCGTCGCTCAGCAGGTCGGCGGTGAAGAGGAAGCTGTTGAGATAGCCGCTGTAGACCTCGCCGTTCTCGTCGGTGAGGATGAGGAAACCCTTTTCCGGATCGATCGCGAAGCGCGCCGGGTCGACCGACTGTTCGCCCACCTTCACGCCGTCGATGTACTTGCGCAGGGTGAGGGAGTCGCCCAGGTCCTCGAAGGTGAAGGCGACCCGGTGCCAGGCGTCGAAGGAGAAATCCCCCTGGTAGTTGCCGGAGATGCCGATGCCGTCGCCGGCGCGCAGGAAGGTGTCGGCATCCGTCACGTTGCTGACGTCGGTCTGGAAAAAGGCGCCGTAGGTGCCGTCCTGGGCCGGGAAATAGATGTCGAAGACCATGCTGTACTGGGTGAAGACCTCACCGCTCTCCGGCGTGAAGCCGGGCAGGATGCCATACCCCTGGTTCTCGGTGGAGCGCGGGAAACTGACCACCACAGCGTCGCCGCCCGGCAGGTCGGCGATGCCGAAGCTGGCCGGCGTGCCCAGCGCCAGCTGGTCGCCCAGAGGCTCTTCATCGACCTGATTCCTGTCAGCCCAGCCCGCGAAGTCGCCGTCGTTGAAGTTGTCGAGCAGGAGCGTCTTGTCGGTCGAGACGACAACCCGCAGGTCATCGCTGTTCTTCACCCCGTTCACGTCGGTCACGACCAGTGTCAGGTCGTGGCGCCCGCCGGAGAGCTCCACCTCGGCCGTCTCACCGGTGGCGATCACCTGGCCCTCGGCATCGAGCCACTCGTAGCTGACGATCTCCGCCTCGGGGTCGATCGAGCCGCTGGCGTCCAGCGTGACGCTGGCGGTTTCCGCGCCCTCGGCCGCATCGAGGAAAAGGTCCGCGCCGGCCTTGGCCTTGGCGTAGACCGCAGGCGCGCCGACGTCGATATCCTCTAAGGTTTCCTGCTGCTCGCGGTAGAGGCCGGTCAGCCCGTCACGGTCGTATTCCGGCTTGCCGCGATAGCCGGTCAGGTATTCGTCGTACTCGGCAAAGTAGGTCTCCGTCCAGACCGTGTCGTTGTCCGGGTCGATGGTCAGAAGACGGATGGCGCCGTTGCCGCCGTTGCCGCCGCGCCCCGCGGTGCCGTTCTCCTGAATCTCCCGCGCCACGCCGTTCTGGTAGTTCACCACCATCTGATAGACCGGCGTGCCG